>Ga0209053_1000391_pt1 | contig 32706 bp, 29 predicted proteins | sample EBPBio152010_DNA_FD_185864 | JGI IMG/M metagenome (GOLD analysis project Ga0209053, IMG submission 185864) | Wastewater treatment Type I Accumulibacter community from EBPR Bioreactor in Madison, WI, USA - Reactor 1_7/15/2010_ DNA (SPAdes)... | ecosystem: Engineered > Bioreactor > EBPR >... | reverse complement strand
GCGATAGCTGAAGAGGCGCGCGTCGCGCCCGTCGAAGTAGGCCGGGCTGAACGGCTGGAGCCGGTGCGGCACGACGAAGTGCGCCGACGCCGGGCGCCCGTCCCCGGTCCCGAACGTGGCGTCGAGCGTGTCGAGCAGCGCCGCGAGGGCGGGCGACGGCGCGAGCGGGCTGTCGTCGCGCTCGCTGCGGGCGACCGACGACAGGATCAGCCGGTCGCGCGCGCTCAGCACGGCGTCGAGGAAGAGGCGGCGCCCGCCGGCCTGCGGGCTCTCGTCGCCGTCGCGCAGGGCGACGGCCATCAGGTCGAGCGCGTCGGGCGTGTGGACCGGCGGCCACGAGCCCGCGCCGAGCCCGAGGAAGGCGACGACGCGGAACGGCGCGAAGCGCAGCGCGACGGGGTCGGCGACCGTGATGCGTCCGGTGAGGACGCGCCGGCGCGGCGCGAACGCCTCCATCGCGGCAGCGAGGGTCCGCCGCACGGCGGCGAACGGGACGGGCGTCTCCTCGGCGGCGTCGGCGAGGCCGCGGACGGCCTCGCGCAGCCAGCGCACGGCCTCCTGCTCGTCGTCGTCGGCCGGCGCGACGAGGTCGTCGAGCGCGGCGCCGAGGGCGTCGCTCCACGCGGACGGCGCCTGCGGCGGACCGTCCCACACGGCCGCGTGGTCGAACAGGCGGTCGGCCCAGTGGGCGAGGCGCCCGACGAGGTCGGCGTCGGCGGCGACGGGCACGAGGCCGTCGAGGTCGGGCGCGTCGGCGCCCATCGCGACGCCGAGCATCAGGCGGTCCAGCCCCTCGCGCCACGTGTGGCGGTCGCGCATCGGGAGGCCGTGCGCGGCGCGGTGCGCGCCGTCGCGTCCCCACCGGATGCCCGCCTCGCGGACCGCCTCGCGCAGCGCGGGCATTTCGTCGGCGCGGAGGCCGGCGGCGCGGCGGAGCGCGGGCGCGTCCAGCAGGTCGAGCAGCTCGGTGGCCGTCGCGCGCCCCGACGGCGCCGCGAGCAGCAGGCCGACGGCGTCGAGGACGCGCCGCGCCGGGCTGTGCGGGTGGCCGACGACGTGCGCCGCCAGCGCGCCGCCGGTGTCGTCGTCCGCGCCGAAGACGGCGTCGACGAGCGGTGCGTAGGTGGCGAGGTCGGGCACGACGACGAGCACATCGTGCGGGCGCAGGCCGGGGAGCGTCTCGAAGGCGTCGAGGAGCTGGTCGCGCAGGACCTCCAGCTCGCGGCGCGGCGAGTGGCAGGCGTGGACCGTCAGCGAGCGGTCGGCGGGGTCGAGGGGATGGCGCCCCGGTCGGTCGGCGGCGAGGTCGGACTGGAGGCGGGCGAGAGCGGTAGGGACCCCCTCCGTCACCGGCTGCGCCGGTGCCACCTCCTCGGTGGAACGTAGCGGTGGAGTGGGGACCCCCTCCGTCACCGGCTGCGCCGGTGCCACCTCCCCGGGGGGGAGGAAGGTGGCGCCGAGGCTGGCGAGGACGGCGGCGTGCTCGATGGCGCGGCGCCCGAGGTCGTCGAGGAGCGGGTGCGCGAAGGCGTCCGGCGGGCGCTCGCCGGTGGGCGTCACGGTGAGGGCGTGGACCTCCACGAGGCGCCCGAGCGCGTGCAGCACGCGCAGGTAGGTCGGCGGGAAGAGTCCGGCGCCGAAGACCGTCACGCGCGACGGGACGCCCGGCGGCAGGTCGGCGGCGCTCGCCATCGCGTCGAGCGCCGCGACGAGCGCGTCGGTCTGCGCCGCGCGGCTGCGTCCGGGCCGTTCGGCGGCGAGCGTGCGCCAGAGCGCGGCCTGCCACGCCGCGTGCGGGTGGGCGTCCACGTCGGGTTCGCCGGTGGGGGCGCCGCGCTCCCACGCGCCGAGCACGTCGGGCCGGAAGACCTGGTAGTCGTCGAAGAGGCGCGCGAGGCGCTCGGCGAGGAGGACCGGCGCGTCCGGCCCGAGGCGGTCCGCGAACGCGCGGACGGGCGCGAACACCGCCTCGTCGGGCAGGCCGTCGAGGAGGCGGGCGAGGCGCCAGCGCAGGGCGTCGCGCTCGAACGGTGCCGCCGGTCCGCCGTCGGCCGACGGCGTCACGCGCCGCACGAGGCGCCCGACGAGGGCGCGCGGCGTGACGACGTCGAGGCCGGCGGCGCAGCCGATGCGGTCGGCCAGCGCGCGCGTCAGCCAGTCGGCCAGGCCGTGGTTCTGGGCGATGACGACCGTCTCGCGCTCCAGCGGCGGCAGCGGCGCGCGCGCCATCCGGTCCGCGAGCCAGTCGGCCAGCGGCTCCAGGCGGGCGGCGGTCAGGACGCGGAGCACGGGACAGGGCGTGTGAGCGAGGTCGGATGCCCTCCGTCACCGGCGGCGCCGGTGACACCTCCCCGGCGAGCGAGGCGGTGGGGTGGAGAACCCCCTCCGTCACCGGCTGCGCCGGCGACACCTCCCCGGGGGGAGGGGAGGGTGGAGGTCGGTCGAGACGCTGCGCCGGTGACGGGGCGTCTCCAGCGGACGACGGAATCCGAGCGTCCGAGAATGGAACAGGCGGAGTGACGAATCTCGTGTCATCCCCCATTCCCCATTCCCCATTCCCCCTTCATCAGCGCGTCGAGGGCCGGCGGCGGGAGGAAGGAGGACACGTCGCCGCCCCAGCGGTGGATCTCGCGCACGAGGCTGGAGGCGACGAACGCCTGCCCCTCGGGCGGTGCGAGGAAGACCGTCTGGACCTCCGGCGCGAGGCGCCGGTTGGCGAGCGCCATCCGCATCTCGTAGTCGAAGTCGGACACCTGGCGGAGGCCGCGCACGAGGGCAGTGGCTCCCGTCGCCCGGGCGTGGTCCACGAGCAGCCCCTCGAACGGGACCACCTCGGCGCGGTCGCCGCCGGGGACGTCCGCCAGGCAGGCGCGGAGGACCGCGACGCGCGTCTCGGTGGAGAGGAGGGTCCGCTTGGCGTCGTTCACCGCGACGGTCACCTGCACGCGGTCGAAGAGCGCGAGCGCGCGCGCGAGCACGTCGAGGTGGCCGAGCGTGACGGGGTCGAAGGTGCCGGCGTAGAGCGCGAAGCGCGGGGTGGGCGTGGACATCGGCGGGGCGCGCGGGGCGGTGCAAGATCGCGCCGTGTACTTTGTGCGCCCGGTTCTCTCGCACCGACGCCGATGACGCCTCCCGATCCGCTCCGGACCGCGCTCGACCTCGCCGCCGTGTCGCCGGCCAAGGATGCGTTCGTCATCGCGAGCGTGGACGATGCGACCAACCGCTACGCGCAGTTCATGCCGTCGCCGGGCGGCGGGCTCCTCGGCGAGCTGGTCGGCAATCGGTACCTCGCGCCCGAGCACCGGCTGTCGGCGGCGCAGCAGGACCAGGTGCGTGCGCGCGGGTGGCGTGGCGATGGCGACGAGAACTGGAGCCGGGACCTGCCGTCGCCGGCCTCCGCCGAGGACCGCCACCGCGTCGCCGACGAGGCTGTCGCGGTGTTGCGCGAGGTCTACCTCGCGACGGGGCCGTTGCGCGTGGAGGCCAACCTCGACGCGGAGTCGCAACGCGTAGCGACCGCGGCCGGTGTGCAGGCGGCGTCGGCGACGCCGATCCCGCGGTGGGTCCTCGGGCTCGGCGCGGTCGGGCTCCTGCTCATGGTGCTCCTCCTGCTCGGCGTGTTCTGACGCGCCCCGGCCGGTGACACGCGGCTGGCGCAACGCCGGGCCGATCTTCTCGTCCCACCTGCCCCGACGCCCGTGTCCGACTCCGCTCTCCTCGGTCTCCGCACCGCCATCTACATCGTGGACGACCTCGCGGCGGCGCGCGACTGGTACGCCGGTGTCGTCGGCGCGGCGCCCTACTTCGACGAGCCGTTCTACGTCGGCTTCTCGGTCGGCGGCTTCGAACTGGGCCTGATGCCCGCCGAGGATGCGGACGCGCCCGGCGTCGGGGGCGTCCGCGTCTACTGGGGCGTGGCCGGCGCCGACGCGGCGCTCGCGCGGCTCGTGGCGGCCGGCGCGACGGAGCGCGACGCCGTGCAGGACGTCGGCGGCGGCATCCGCACGGCGACCGTGCTCGACCCGTTCGGCAACGTCCTCGGGATCATCGAGAACCCGCACTTCGACGCATCGGCGTCGACCTAGTCGCCAACCGCGTCGCCGGCCGCGTCGGCGTCGAAGAGGCTGACGACCGTGCGGCCCCACGTGCGCGTCCACGCGGCGTCGCGGAACGCGTGGCGGGCGTCGTGCTCCAGCACGAGCGCGCCGCCGGGCGCGAGGAGCGGCTGCACGAGGTCCGGCAGTGCCGGGATCGCGTCGAGCGCGTAGGGCGGGTCGGCGAAGACGACGTCGAACCGCTCGCCGCCGGCGCGCGCCAGCCACACCAGCACGTCGGCGCGGACGAACGCGCAGTCGCGTTCGACGCCGAGGCTCGCCGCGTTGGCGCGGGCGACGGCCAGCGTCGGGCCGTGGCGCTCGACGAACGTCGCGTGGGCGGCGCCCCGGCTGAGGGCCTCCAGCCCGAGCGCGCCGCTGCCGGCGAAGAGGTCGGCCACGCGCGCGCCGTTGAGGTCGAGCCGGTGGCCGAGCGCCGAGAAGAGGGCCTCGCGCGTGCGGTCGGTGGTCGGGCGCGTGGCGTCGCCGCGCGGCGCGGCGAGCGGTCGCCGGACCAACCGTCCGCCGGTGATCCGCACTAGCGCAGCGCGGCGCCGAGGACGGGCGCGAAGGCGGCGGCCGTCGCCGGGTCCACGTCGAGGCGGCGCCCGAAGGGCGCGAACGGGTCGAGCGGCTCGGCCGCGCGGCCGGTCATCTCCGAGAGGAGGCGGGTCCGCGCCGGGTGGGCGTCGCCGTAGACCGACACGCGGGCGATGTCGGCCTGCGTCGCGCCGACGCGGTCGGCGGCGGCGAGCGCGTAGTAGGCCGTGTCCTCGGGCGTGTGGCCGGCGCCGTGGTAGCCGAAGGCGAGCGCGCCGCCGACGACGACCGCGACCTCGGTGTGCGCCGGGTAGAGGCCGACGACGAGCGTGGTGCCGGGCGGCGTCCCGACGAGCGTCGCGGCGGCGCGGCCGGTGTCGGTCAGGTCGTAGCCGTCGGCGCCGGTGGCCTGCGCCATCAGCGCGAGGCGGGCGTGGACCGGCTCGGCGACGTGGACGACGTGGTACCACGTGCGGTCGCCGCCGAGCGCGGGGTCGGCCTCGGCGCGCACGGGCGCGGCGTGGACGCGGACCGGCTGCGTCGGCGGGACGTCGGACAGCAGGGCCGCTTCCTGGCGGAGCTGTTCGTCGCGCGCGGCAGGCGCGAGGCCGGAGGGCAGCGGCGTGAAGAAGCCCGTCGTGGCGGTCGGGTGGGCTGCCACGACGAGGTGGTGCGGCGCGATGCCGGCGAAGACCTCCGCGAGGGCGTCGCAGAGGGCTTCGAGCGCGTCGGCGTCGCCGCCGCCGGAGGCGCCGTCGGCGAAGACTGCGGCCTCGGCGTCGGCCTCGAAGTCGCACGAGCCGAGGCGGCGCAGGCGCGGCAGGGGGCCAGTCTCGACCTCCGCGTAGTGCAGGACGCGGCCGGCGAGGCCGACGACGGCGAGGCGGGCGGGGGGGGCGGCCACCGGGCTACTCCCAGGAGGCGGCGTTGCGGTAGGCCGGGCTGGCGATGCGCGCGCCGATGGAGTCCTCCGGCACGTCGGGGTTGCCGAGCCAGTAGATCTCGAGGCCGGCCGAGTCCGAGACGACGGCGTACTGGAAGCGCTCGCCGGAGCGCGGCGAGACCAGCATCGAGTCCGCGTTGAACTCGGACGTGCGGCCCTCCTCGGTGCTGAGCTGGGCCTGGAAGGCCGAGTCGGCGCGCGCGAAGAGGGCGACGGAGTCCAGCGTCGTCGGGTAGGCGTCGTGCACGGTGCGCCACGCCGAGAGCGCGTTGCGGACGTCGGACATCCGCTGGCGCGAGAGGTCGGTCAGCTGCTGCGCCTCGGCGGCGCGCTGGGCGGGGGTCACGATGACGTAGACGAGCGCGACCGCCATCACGACGATGACGAGCGAGAGCAGGAGGCGCACGGCGCGGTCGCCGCTGGTTCCGGTGGCCATGAGGGGCGGGGAAGGGGGGTCTCGGGAGGGCGGCCGGGCCGCGCGCGAAGGTTACGGACGCGCCCGGCGGGAGGCAACGGAGGATGGGCGTGCGGAGAGGAGAGGAGGCGTGTAGGCGTGGAAGAGGCGGATCTTCCACGCTTCCTCTCGTCCACGCCTCCTCTCCTCTATGACCCGCCTCAGCGTCAACCTCAACAAGGTGGCCCTCGTGCGCAACGCGCGCGGCGGCGCGCGGCCCGACGTCGAGGCGATGGGGCGGATCGCGCTCGCAGCCGGCGCCCACGGCCTCACGCTCCATCCGCGCCCGGACGGTCGCCACGCCCGCGCCGACGACGTGCGCGCGCTCGCGGCGCTCTGCGCGTCCGCCGGCGCCGAGATGAACGTCGAGGGCAACCCGTTCGAGGAGGCGTCCACCGGCGCCGACGGGTACGCGTTTCCCGGATTCCTCGCGCTCGTGCGCGACGTGCGTCCGGCGCAGGCGACGCTCGTGCCGGACGCCGCCGGCCAGCGCACGTCCGACCACGGCTGGTCGGTCGACGGCGCCGCGCGCCTCGCGCCGCTGATCGCCGACCTGCGCGCGCGCGGCATCCGCGTCAGTCTCTTCGTGGACCCCGATCCCGCGGCGGTCGCCGCCGCCGCAGCGGCCGGGGCCGACCGCGTGGAGCTGTACACCGGACCCTACGCCGAGGCGTTCGTCGTCGGGCGCGACGTGCGCCCCGCCTACCGCGCCGCCGCCGAGGCCGCGCGCGCCGCCGGCCTCGGCGTCAACGCCGGGCACGATCTCGACCTCGACAACCTCGGGCCGTTCCTCGACGCCGTGCCGGGCGTGGACGAGGTGTCCATTGGCCAGGCGCTCGTCGCCGACGCGCTGGAGCGCGGGATGAGCGCGGCGGTGGGCGCGTACGTGCAGGCGTGTAGGCGTGTAAGCGGGAGGCGTGCCCGAAGCTCCCGCTAACACGCCTCCCCCGCCTACACGCCTTCTCGTCTCACCGCGCGACGCGAGGCCTCGCCGGGGTGGCCGGCGGAACGGCGGCGTTCCCGTCCGGGGCGCGAGAACGCCGGCGGCGGAGAATGGCACGGGGCTGCAGAGAGGCCCGGCAGCACCCGCCGCCGCCCCGATGCCCCAGACGTTCCTCGCGCTCGCCGCCATCGTCCTGCTGACGATCTTCGGCTTCTCGCAGAGCCAGAACAGCGACGCCCTCGGCCGCCGCGCGATCTCCGAGGACCTGGAGCGCGCCATGACCGAGGCCGCGCGCGACCGCATGGCCGACATCTCGCGCCGCGCGTTCGACGAGCAGGACCTGACGGCCCGCGGCGGCGTCCGCACGCAGCCGCCGACGTCGGCCGTGGGGCGCGACGCTGGCGAGGCGACCCTCGCCGCGTTCGACGACATCGACGACTTCAACGACCTCGCGGCGGTCCTCGGCGGACCCGAGCGGCGCATGGTGCCGGTGGCCGACGGCGCCGTCGAGATCGAGCTCGTGGTGAGCGTCCAGTACGTCCGCGCCGACGACCCGTCGGTCCCGTCCGCCGCGCCGACGCTGGCGAAGGAGGTCGTGGTGTCGGCCCGCGAGGCCGCCCCGACCGGCGGCCGCCCGCCGGTGGCCGCGTCGTTCCGCCGCGTGTTCACGCCGGCCGGCCTCGCCGTCCGCTAACGCCGCTCCCGCCCCGCGCACGTCGCCTTCCGCTCCCGCCATGGCCTTCGTCCTCGACCACCTCGCCGCGATCCTCGCTGGCTCCGTGCTGCTCGGCGCGCTGCTGTTCCTCCAGATGCGGCAGCAGCACGAGGCCGTCGCGACCACCCAGCGCCACGGCGCGCAGATGCAGACGTCGAGCTTCGTCGAGACGCTCCAGCGCGACGTCGAGAACCTGCGGACGCCCGCGCAGGCGCAGGCGGCCTTCGGCGCGCGGCGCTTCACGCTCCGCCGTGCCGCCGGCGCCGACGGCGAGACCTACACGAGCCAGTTCGCTTTCCCGACGCTGCTCGACCCCGCGCTGGGCGACGCCTCGCCGGTCGCGCTGGTCGTCTACACGGCCGAGCCGACCGGCGAGACGGTCGCCGTCGGCGCCGTCACGCGGCCCACGTACCGCATCCGACGCCACCTCTACACGCGCGCCGCCGGCGCCGTGACCGTCACCGGCGGCACCGAGAACGTCGTGGACTTCGACGTGACGCTGCTCGGGCGCGACGGCAGCCAGACGTGGCAGGGCACCGCCATCACGACGATGCCGGCGCGCGTGCGGATCGCCGCCGTCGGCGCCTCGGCCGGGACGCGCACGCGCGAGCTGCCGGGCCAGACGCGCACGGCCGCGCCGAGCGTCCGCCACGCCGTGATGGCCGAGGTGATGGGCACGCGCGCGAGCGGCGGCACGACGCCCGTCGAGCCGGGGGCGCCGGGCCTGCCCGAGCTGCCCGGCGACCCGCCCCCGCCGCCACCCCCGCCTCCGTCGCCGCCGTCCGGTCCGTCGAGCCCGCCGTCGTCGCCGCCGCCGTCCGGTCCGTCGGGGCCGTCGTCGCCCGCGCCGCCGCCGCCGACGTTCCCGTCGCCGCCGCCCGGACGCAACATCTGAGTGTCACGGGCGAGTGCCTGTGAGCCAGTGGCCAGTTCGCCGCCTGCCAGCGGCGGCCAGTGGCCAGTGGCGGACAAGCGCCTGACCGCACCACCTCCGCGTCCGGCCGACCGATACGCCACCAACCGCCGCCGGTCCTCGGCTCGCGTTCCCACTGGCCACTGGCCACTCGCTCGCGGGCGGAGCCCGCGATACCCACCCCCGCCATGGGCAAGCTCTCGCTCCTGATCGTCGCCGCGGCCGTGCTCGCCGGCACGACCCTCACGTTCGCCACGCGCTCGACGGCCGGCGAGACGAGCCGCGTGCAGTCCGAGGCGCAGGCCGACCAGCTCGCGCGCGAGATCGCCGAGAGCGGGCGCAGCCTCGCGCTGACGCGCATGATGGGCGCCGACGGCTTCGTGGACCCCGGCCTCGGGAGCGTCCCCTACGACGGCGGGCGCTACGACGTGACCGTCGTGCCGGCGGCCGACCGCCAGACGGCCGACGTGACGGTGCGCGGCCACTACGGCGGGGCCGTCCACACCCTGCGCGGGACGTACCGCTTCGTGCCGCTGTCGTACCCCGGCCCGATCTGGCTCGACGTGCCCTACGCCACGAGCCGGATCACCGGCGGCACGCCGACGGTCAGCGGCGGCCCGCGCAACCTGCCGGTGCGCTTCGACCCGCGCCGCCACGCGTCGCTCGGCCTCGCGTCGGTCCTCCCGCTCTCGGGCGTCACGTCGGACTTCCAGCCGGACATGACGGCCGCGGGCTCGTCGTTCCCCGCGCCCAGCGCGGGCCTCTGGCCGACGCAGATGCTGTCGGGCCTCCACGTCAACGACGCCGAGGACCTCTACCAGGTCGCCGTCGGCGCGATGACGGCCGGCGACCGGACGCTCGCCGGGCCGATGACGCTCACGTCGAGCCTCGCGGCGCCGGGTGCGGCGACCATCACGCGCGTCACCGGCCCGCTGACGGTCGCGGCCGGCGGGCGCCTCACCGGCGAGGGCGTGCTGCTCGTCGAGGGCGGCCTCGTGGTGCAGGCCGGCGGGCGGCTGGACTGGACCGGCATCGTGCTCGTCCGCTCTACCGAGGAGTCGCTGCCGGTGCAACTCAACGGCAACGTGGTCGTCACCGGCGGGCTCGTCGTGGCGCAGGAGGCGTTCCCGCCCGGCGGCCACCTCGACGCGACCGTCTGGCGCAGCCGCACGGGCCTCGCCTCGCCGGCCGGCGACACCAACGGCCCGTGGGCCGGGCCGGGCGTCGGGCCGTTCCCGTGGTACAACCACACGCACCGCTGGGAGAGCGAGGTGCCTGAGGGGCGCGTGCTCTACTTCGCCGAGGCGCCCGCCGACCGCCACGAGGCGCACCTCAACTTCCGCCAGTCGCTCGCCGACGCCGGCAGCGACACCGTCTACCTCGAGTTCAGCAACCAGAGCTACCACGGCCACGCGCAGTTTCGCCTCCGCGTGGACGGGCTGCCGGACGTCACGGGCGCGAGCGTCCGCACCGGCTTCCCGGCGGGCGTCCGCTCGGGCGCGTCGGCGCACCGCTCGGTGCCGTTCCGTGCCGACCGCCTGCGCGACTTCGTGCTCGACGTGCGGAGCCTGCGCGCGCTGCGCCAGCGCTTCGACGGGTCGGGCTGCTCGCAGTGGCCCTTCTGCGTGGGGCAGGACTGGAACCGCGCGGAGGCGCTCCGGGTGCGCCTCGTGCGCGCCGCCAACGGCGCGGTCCTCTACGAGACGGCCCTCTACTGGCACATGCGCGAGGACGAGCGCGCGGCGCACGACGCCGCCGAGGCCGCGTGGCGCGCGTCGGTCGCCGCCGGCGCCGGGTTCGGGACGCACCTCCAGATGGGCGCGGGCGCGCGGATCGCCTTCGCGCTGGCGCCCATCCACGCGCTGGCCGACCGCCTCGGCTTCGACGCCAACTCGATCGCGGTCGTGAGCACGTCCTCGGCCCACGCGACGGCCCGCGACGCGCGCGCGGCGACGCCCTGAGGGAGCTTTTCGCGCCCGGTGGTCCGATTCGTACCGCCGGCGCGGGCGCCCGGAACGCCGCGTGAGCGCCGCGCGGCGTCCACCGTTCCGCGCTGCAACGCGCGCGTACCCCGCGCGCCCGCGATAGGCGCTCCGGCACGATTCTGGCGGACGGCGCCGGGTCCCCCACCCGGCGTCTCGTATGCCCCAGACGTTTCTCGCGCTCGGCGCCATCGCGATCTTTACGCTGTTTGCGTTCGGCCAGTGGCAGAGCGACGACGCGCTCGCGCGCCGGGCGATGAACGAAGAGATCGAGCGCGGCCTCGAAGAGGCGGCCCGCGTCCGCATGGCCGAGATCGCCGCGACGGCCTTCGACGAGGCCGACGTGGACGGCCCCGGCGGCATCCGGACCGCCCCGTCGGGCCTCCCGCTCGGCCCCGACGACGGCGAGACGACCGTCGAGGCGTTCGACGACATCGACGACTTCCACGGCCTGAACGACGTGCTCGGCGGCCCCGAGCGCCGCTCGGTGCTCGTCGGCAACGAGGTGGTGGACTTCGACCTCACCGTGCAGGTCCGCTTCGTGGACCCGTCCGACGCCAACGCGCCGAGCGTCGTGCCGACGCTCGCCAAGGAGGTGGCCGTCTTCGCGATGGAGGTCACGACCGGCGCCACGGCCCGGCCGCCGGTGCAGGCCACCTTCCGGCGCGTCTTCACGCCGCCGATCGTCGAGACCCCGTAGCGCCATGGCGTTCATCCTCGACCACCTCAACGCCGTCGCCGTCGGGGCCGTGCTGCTCGGCGCGCTGCTGGTCGTGCAGATGCGCCAGCAGCGCGAGTCCATCGTGACGACGCAGCGCCACGGCGCGCGCATCACGTCGGCGGCGTTCATCGAGACCGTCCAGCGCGACGTCGAGAACCTGCGGACGAACGAGCAGGCGCAGGCGGCCTTCGAAGCGACGCGCTTCGTCCTCCGCCGCGCCACCGGCACCGACGGCGAGACCTACACGTCGCACGTCTCCTTCCCGACGCTCAAGGACCCCGGGCTCGGCTCGGCGTCGCCGGTCGTGATCGTCGGCTACACCGTCGAGCCGAGCGGCGCGACGCTCCCGGTCGGCCCCATCGAGCGGCCCCTCTACCGGATCACGCGCTACGAGTACAGCCGCGCCGACGGCACGGTGCGCGCGACCGGCACCATCGAGCAGGTGGTGGACTTCGACGTCGCGTTCGTGGACGTGGATGGCGTGGAGGTCTGGACCCACACCGGCATGGCCGAGACGCCGACGCGCGGTCGCATGTCGGTCGCCGTCGCGCCCGCGCGCCCGCCGCGCGCGCTCCCCGGCACCGCGCCGACGGCGCCGATGGCGGTCCGCTTCGCGGGCGTCGTCGAGATCGCGGCCTCGGGCGCGACCGCCGGCCTGCCGCCCGTCGAGGCCGGCACCGCCGGCATCCCCGCCTTCCCGGGCGACTGACTCCCCGTAGCCCCGCTCCTGCATGGGCAAGCTCTCCCTCCTCCTCGTCGGAGCCGCGATCCTCGCCGGCCTCACCATGTCGCAGTCCACGCGGCAGGTGGCCGGCCACACGTCGCGCAACCAGGCCGAGACCCAGGCCGACCTGCTCGCGCGGCAGGTCGCCGAGAGCGGCCAGAGCATCGTGCTGGCGCGCATGATGGGCGCCGACGGGCTCCAGGACCCGGGGATCACGACGCAGGCCTACGACGGCGGGCGCTTCGACGTGGCCGTGACGCTCGCGCCCGACCGCCAGACGGCGCGCGTGGTCGTCACCGGCCGCTACGGCGGCGCCGCGCACCGCATCGACGGCGAGTACGCCTTCGACCCGATCACCTACCCCGGCCCGATCTGGCTCGACGTGCCGTACGCCACGGCGCAGGTCGTCTCCGGCACGCCGGAGATCCGCGGCGGCGCGGCGGGCCTGCCGGTCCGCTTCGACCGCCGCCGCCACGACGACCTCGGCCTGGAGTCGCTGCTGCCCGCCGCCGGCCTCGTCGCCAACGGGTCGGCCGCCGCCGCCGCCGCCGGCTCGGCGTTCAACGTGCCGACGACGGCGCAGTGGACCGAGCTGCTCGAGGACCTCAACGTGGACAGCGGCGAGGACCTCTACCAGGTCGCCGCGTCGGCGTTCAACCCGGCGACCGACCGCCTGCTCGCCGGCCCGCTCACAGCCACCGGCACGATCACCGCGCCCGGCCCGACGACCATCACGCGCGTGACGGGCAACCTGACGCTCGACCCCGGGGCGACGCTCACCGGCGAGGGCGTGCTCCTCGTGGAGGGCCGGCTGGTGCTGCGCGAGGGCTCGACGTTCCGGTGGACCGGCCTCGTGATCGTCCGCTCGACGGCCGACAGCGTGCCCGTCCACCTGCTGGGCTCGGTGATGCTGCGCGGCGGCCTCGTGGTGGTGCAGGACGCCTACCCGCCCGGCGGCCACATCGACGTGACGACGTTCCAGCAGACCGACGGCCTGACGTCGCCCGAGGGCAACCAGAACGGCCCGTGGTGGGCCGCCACCGGCACGCCCTACCCGTGGTACAACCACACGCACCACTGGGAGGCCGAGGTGCCCGAGGGCCAGACGATCTACTTCGCCGAGCGGCCCGGCGACCGCCACGAGGGGCGCATCTTCCTCCGGCAGGCGCTCGCGCCGCTGGGCGCGACGCCGGTCTACCTCGAGTTCCACAACCCCCAGAACCACGGCCACGCGCGGTTCACGCTGCGCCTCGCCGGCGAGCCGACGGCGTTCACCGGGACGGTCCGCAACGGCTTCCCCGAGGAGATCCGCGCCGGGGAGGCGACGCACCGCTCGGTCGAGTTCGCCGCCAACCGGCTGGACCACCTCCAACTGGACGTGCGCAGTCTCCGCGCGCTCCGCCGCAGCTTCGACTCGGAGGGCGGCTGCGCCACCCAGTGGCCGCTGTGCATCGGCGCGGACTGGGACCGGCGCGACGCGCTGACCGTGCGCGTCCGGCGCGCGTCCGACGACGCGCGCCTCTACGAGACGTCGCTCTACTGGCACATGCGCGCCGAGGAGGACGCCGTCCACGAGGCCGAGGAGGCCGCGTGGCGCGCGGCGGTCGCCGCCGGCGTCGGCTTCGGCTCGCACCTCCGCCTCGGCGCTGGCGCGCGCGTCCACTTCGACCTGTCGCCGATCTCCACGCTCGCCGACCGCCTCGGCTTCGACCGCAACGGCCTGCAACTCCTGCAGGCCACCACCAGCCACGTCGCCGCCGGCTCGGCCGGTGCCGGCGGCTGACCCCTTCCCCGGCGACGCCGCACCGGCCCGCCTCCCGACCGTCTCCGACCCCCTCCTCCGATGGGCAAGCTGTCTGTTCTCCTCGTCGGCGGCGCCGTGCTCGCCAGCCTGACGCTGACGCGCGCCACGCGCGACATCGCCGGCGAGACGTCGCGCGCGCAGTCCGAGCGCCAGTCCAACGAGTTCGCGCGCCAGATCGCCGAGACCGGCCAGCGGCTCGTGCTCACGCAGGTGATGGGCCCCGAGGGGCTCCGCCTGCCCGACTTCTCGACGCAGGAGTACGGCGGCGGCAGCTTCGACGTGGCCGTCGCGCTCTCGCCCGACCGCCAGACCGCGCGCATCACGGTCACCGGACGCTACGGCATCTCGTCGCACCGCCTCGTGGGCGAGTACGCGCTCGACCCGATCTCGTACCCCGGCCCGATCTGGCTCGACGTGCCGTATGCCACCAGCCAGATCGTCTCGGGCCGGCCGGAGATCCGCGGCGGCGCCACCCGCCTGCCGGTGCGCATGGACCGCCGCCGCCACGACGACCTCCGCCTCGAAGACATCCTCCCGATGACGCGCCTCACCGCCGGCCTCTCGGCGGACGTCGTCACGGCCGGCTCGTCGTTCAGCGTCCCGACGCAGACCGAGTGGGGCTCGCTGCTCGAAGACCTCAACGTGGAGAGCGCCGAGGACCTCTACCAGACGGCCGTCGAGGCGATGACGGCGTCCGACCGCACGCTCGCCGGCCCGCTCACGCTCACGTCGCGCATCGAGGCGCGTGGCCCGACGACGATCACACGCGTTCCCGGCGCGCTCACCGTCACGTCCAGCGGACGCCTCGAGGGCGAGGGCGTGCTCATCGTGGAGGGGGGGCTCATCGTCCAGAGCGGCGGCCGCCTCCGGTGGAGGGGTCTCGTGATCGTCCGCACGCACGAGGAGAGCCTCCCGGTCCACCTCCTCGGCGACGTGCGCGTGGAGGGCGGCCTCGTGGTGGTGCAGGACGCCCACCCGCCCATCGGGCACATGGATGTCACCACGTTCCTCGACCACAGCGGCATGCGGAACCCCGAGGGCAACCGATACGGCCCGTGGTGGCTGTTCTACCGCGAGATGTACCCGTTCTTCAACCACGTGCACCACTGGGAGAGCAACGTCTCGACCACGCGCGAGGTGCGCTTCGCCGAGCCGCCGGCGAGCCGCCACGAGACGCGCCTCTTCCTCGGGTACGCGCTGCGCCCGGCCGGCAGCACGCCGGTCTACCTCGAGTTCGGCAACCCGGAGTACCACGGGCACACGCGCTACAACCTTCACGTGGCGAGCCTGGGAACGCCGGTCACCGGGATGATCCAGCAGGGCTTCCCCGAGGGCCTGCGCGACGCGTCCTCCCGCCACCGCTCGGTCGTCTTCCCGGCCAACCAGCTCCAGACGCTCACGATGACCGTCCAGAGCCTGCCGACGCTCAAGCGCCGCTTCGACGACGAGGGCGGCTGCCGCGAGTGGCCGCGCTGCGTCGGCGCCGACTGGGACCGCAGCGGCGCGCTCAGCGTGCGCGTCGTCCGCGCCTCCGACCAGCGCCGCCTCTACGAGACGGCCCTCTACTGGCACCTGCGCACCGACGAGATGGCGGACTACGAGGCCGCGCTGGCCGCGTGGCGCGCCACCGTCGCTTCGGGCGTCGGCTTCGGCACGCACCTCCGCTACGGGAGCGACACGCGCGTCCACCTCGACCTCGGGCCCATCCTCACGCTGTCGGACCGCCTCGGCTTCGACCGCAACAGCCTCCGCATGCTCCAGGCCACGGCCAGCCACACGACCGCCTCCGACGGGTCGCCGTCACGCGGCCGGTGACGCCCCGAGTCGCGGCGCATCCGGGGGATTCCACCCAGCGGATGCGCCGCGGGGGCCGGTGCCGCATGGAGCGCGCCTCGGCGATCCGGTTGGAAACCGGGTGTATGTGCGAATCTATGAGTTCTGATCTCCCGCCGGGCACGGTTCTGGCCTGAGCCGGTCCACCTCTGTTCCCTTCTCGCGATGCAACAGACCCTCCTCGCCCTCGCGGCCGTCCTCGCCTTCTCGATCTTCGCGCTCACCCGGCACGAGGACGACGCGGCGCTGGAGCGGCGCAGCGTCTCGGCGCACGTCGAGCGGGCGGCGGAGAACCTCGCGCGCGCCCGCCTCTCCGAGATCTCGCGCCTCGCCTTCGACGAGGCCGACATCGGCACCGACCGCATCCGCCGCACGCCGTCGGCGGTCCCGCTCGGCGCCGACACCGGCGAGGCGGCGCCGGCCGACTTCGACGATGTGGACGACGCAATGAGCCACGACGCGGTCGTCGGGACGCCCGACATCCGCGCGGTGCCGGTCGGCAGCGGGACGATCGAGCTGCGCGTCGAGGTCTCGGCGCGCTACGTCGACCCCGCCGACCCCGGCACGCCGAGCGCCGTCCCGACCCTCGCCAAGGAGGTGGCGGTCCGCGTGACCGAGGTCCTCGCGCCGGGCCAGACCACCGGCCGGATGCCCGTCGAGGCGACCGTCCGCGCCGTGTTCACGCCGTCGGCGATGACCGTCGGCGTCTGACCCCCGCACCCATGGCCTTCGTCCTCGACCACCTCACCGCCATCCTCGTCGGCTCGACGCTGCTCGGCGGGCTGCTCTTCCTGCAGATGCGCCAGCAGCAGACGAGCATCGAGACCAACCAGCGCGACAACGCCGGCCAGCAGGCCGACGCCTTCCTGACGACGCTCCAGCGCGACATCGAGAACACGCGCACGTGGACGCAGTCCACGACGGCCTTCGGCGGCGCGACGCGCTACGCCGTCACGCGCGGCACGGCCACCGACGGCGAGACCTACACCGAGGTCCTCGCGCTACCGACGCTCAAGGACCCGTCGCTGGGCACGGCCTCGCCGGTCGTGCTCGTGCAGTACATCGTCTACCCGACCGGCGAGACGGTCCGGATGGGCGGCGTGCTGCGGCCGGTGATGCGCGCCGAGCGGCACGAGTACTCGCGCGCCGACGGCTCGTCGTCCATGACCGCCGCCGAGAGCATCGTGGACTTCGACGTGCAGTTCGTCTACCGCAACTCGTCGGAGGTGGACAACCACGGCGGGTTCGTGTGGAGCGACGACTCGGTGCCGGTCGCCGCCAAGGTGTCGCTCGTGACGGCCGTCGACGGCCCCGCGCAGCGCGCGTCGGACCAGGCCAGCGGGACGCTCGGGACGCAGTCGCGCCAGACGCGCCTCGTGCGCCTGCTCGGCGCGGCCGCACGGGGAGGGCTGCCGCCGGTCGAGACGGCGTCGCACCCGTTCCCGGCCGTCCCGCCGATCCCGTCGGCGCCGCCGCCGCCCGCCCCCGGCCCGGGTCCGGCGCCCGGCCCCGCGCCGCCGCCCCCGCCACCGCCCGCGCCGGCCCCGGCGCCCGGTCCGCCCGCGCCGCCGCCGCCCGCGCCGACCTACCCGGCGCCGCCGGCGGGCGTCCAGATCTAGACGCCCCGCGTCGCACCCCCCGACCCGATGGGCAAGCTCACGCTCCTGTTCGTCCTCGCCGCCGTCGTCGGCGGCTCGATGCTCTCGCTCTCGACGCGCTCGCTCGCCGGCCAGGCGGCGCAGCGCCGCAGCGAGGGGCAGGCCGACCAGCTCGCCCGCCAGATCGCCGAGACCGGACGCAACCTCGCCATCGGCGCGATGATGGGCGCCAACGGCTTCGTGGACCCCGCCATCGGGACGCGCGACTACGACGGCGGGCGGTTCCAGGTCGTCTACACCGGCGCGCCGGACGGCCAGTCGGCCACGCTCGAGGTCACCGGCACCTTCGGCGACGCCACCCACACCATCCGCAGCCAGTACCAGTTCGACCCGCTGGACTTCCCGGCGCCCATCTGGCTCGACGCGCCCTACGCCAGCAGCTCGGTCGCCGGCTCGCCGCAGATCCTCGCGGGCGGGCTGCCGAGCCCGATCGCCTTCGACGGCACGCTCCACGGCACGCTCGGGCTGGAGCCGTACCTCCCGTTCCACCTGATGGACGCCGACTTCGACGGCGACCTCACCCCGTTCGGCGCGTGGCTGGACCGGCCGTCGGCCAGCTCGTGGGCGAGCCTGCTCGAAGACCTCAACGTGACCGACGCCGAGGGCCTCTACCAGACGGCGCTCGGCGTGATGGGGCCGGCCGACCGCCTCGTGCCGGCGGCCGGCGCCGTGCTGACCGTCGCCGGCGCGCAGACGTGGAACGGCCCGACGACCATCACGCGCGTTCCCGCCGGGCTCACCATCCCGTCCGGCGCCAGCGTCTCCGGCCAGGGCGTGCTGATCGTCGAGGGCGCCGTGGACGTGCAGGCCGGCGGCAGCCTGACGTGGACCGGCCTCGTGATCGTCCGCACCGGCGAGGAGAACCACCAGGTGCTCTTCAACGGGACGGTGACCCTCACCGGCGCGCTCGTGCTGCGGCAGGAGCCGGTCGCCCCGGTCGGCCACCTCGACGTGACCGTCTGGCGCAGCGCCACCGGCCTGACGTCGCCGCAGGGCGCGCACCAGGCCGCGCCGTGGAGCGCCGGCGGCGGCCCCTACCCGTGGACCCAGCACAGCCACCGCTTCGACCTCGAGCACGCCGACGGCCGCCACGTCTACTTCCTCGAGAGCGGCGCCGCCGGCCGCCACGAGGCCGAGACGCAGTTCCACGCCGCCGTCGCCGACGCCGGCAACGAGCCGGTCTACCTCCAGTTCGCCAACGAGTGGTACCACGGCTTCGGGCGCTACCGCCTCGGCATCGACGGCGAGGGCACGTTCAACGGGACGGTCCGCTGGGGCTTCCCCGGCGCCATCCGCGGCACCGGCGCGCACCGGACGCGCGTGTTCCCGGCCAACGACCTCGACGACCTGTCGATCGACCTGCGCGCGCTGCCCGCGCTGCGCGCCCGCTTCGACACCGAGGGCGGGTGCGACTCGTGGCCGTTCTGCATCGGCGGCGACTGGAACCGCGGCGGCTCGCTCCGCCTCCGCCTCGTCCGCGACGCCGACGACGCGACGCTCTACGAGGCCGCCTTCTACTGGCACATGCGGCAGGACGAGGTGGACGCCCACAACGCCGAGGTGCAGGCGATGCGCGACCACGTGGCCTCCAACGCCGGCTTCGGGACGCACCTCCGCCTCGGCGGCGGCGCGCGCGTCGCCTACAGCCGCACGCCGCTCGTGCTGCTCTCCGAGCGCCTGAGCTTCGACGGCGACGAGCTGCGCCTGCTCGGCTCGACGTCGTCGCACCAGACGGCCACCGAGGCCCGCGCCGCCGCGCCGACGCCGTAACGCGCCGGCGGCTCCGGCGCCAGCCGGCACGCGGTCGTACGTTGCCGCGCCCGCCGAACGGATGCACGACGACGACGCCCCGCTGGACCCCGCCGAGTTCTTCGCCGGCGACGCGCGCGAGCTGCCGCTCGTCGGCGCCGACGTGCCCGCCGGCCACCGCAGCGGCTACGTCGCCCTCGTCGGCGCGCCCAACGTCGGCAAGAGCACGCTGCTGAACCGGCTGCTGGGCACCAAGCTGTCCATCGTCAGCCCGCGCCCGAGCACGACGCGCAACCGCGTCCTCGGCATCCAGTCGTCCGGCGACGGCGGCGAGGCGCCGTTCCAGATCGTGTGGCTGGACACGCCCGGCGTCGTCCGCCCCAAGTACCGCCTCCACGAGCACATGATGCGCGACGTGGACCGCTCCCTCGGCGACGCCGACGTGACGGTCCTCCTCGCCGACGCCACCGAGCCGCACCTCCGCGCCGAGGCGCGCGAGGCAGCCGCGCGCGCCGCGCGCTCGTCGGCTCCCGTGCTGCTCGCGCTCAACAAGGTGGACGCCCTGCCGAGCCAGGCCGAGGCACTCCCGCTCGTGGAGGCCTACGCCGAGGCCCTCCGCGCCGGCGACGCCGGCCGCGCGTTCGACGCCGTCGTGCCCGTCTCGGCGCTCTCCGGCGATGGCGTGAGCACGCTGCTCGCGCTCGTGCTGGAGCGCCTCCCGCTCGGTCCGCCCTACTACCCGCCGGACCAGCTCTCGGAGCACCCCGAGCGCTTCTTCCTCGGCGAGATCGTCCGCGAGGCCATCTTCCACCAGTTCCGCGACGAGGTGCCGTACGCGACGCAGGTGCTCGTCGTGCGCGTGCAGGAGCGCCCCGGCGAGAAGCTCCGCGTGACGGCCGACATCGTCGTCGAGCGCGACACGCAGAAGGCGATCCTCATCGGCAAGGGCGGCGCGGCGCTCAAGCGCCTCGGGCGCGCGGCGCGCGAGGAGATGGAGGACTTCCTCGGGCGGCCCATCTTCCTGGAGCTGTTCGTCAAGACGCGGAGCGACTGGCGCGACCGCGACGGCTACCTCCGCGAGTACGGCTTCGGAACCTGAGGCCGCTGCCGGGGATGCTCTGTCCCCCCGCCTCGCCCGACGCCCGTTGACGCTCCCTCTCGCCGCCGGCCCCGCGCTCCCGTTCGTCGGCGAGCTCGCCGCGCTCTTCGCGGCGGCGCTGCTGATCGCCTACCTCTCGTACCGGGTCCGGCTCGTGCCCATCGCGGGCTTCCTGCTGGCCGGCGTCGCCGTCGGGCCCAACGCGCTCGGGCTCGTCACCGACCTGAGCCTCGTGCAGCAGCTCGCCGAGGTGGGCGTCATCCTGCTGCTGTTCGCCATCGGCGTCGAGTTCTCGCTGGGGGAGATGGCGCGCCTCGCGCGGCCCATCTTCCTCGGCGGCGGGCTCCAGACGGGCCTCACCGTCGCCGTCGTCGCCGGCGGGCTCGTCGCCGCCGGCGTGGACGTCGGGACGAGCGTCTTCACGGGCTTCCTCGTCAGCCTCTCGTCCACGGCCATCGTGCTCAAGCTGCTCGCCGAGCGCGGCGAGACGGACTCGCCCGTCGGGCGCGTGTCGCTGGCGATGCTGCTCTTCCAGGACCTCGCCGTCGTGCTGATGGTGCTCCTGATCCCGGTCCTCGGCGGCGAGGGCGGGAGCCCCGGCGAGGTCGCGTGGGCACTCGGCAAGGCCGCGCTGCTCATCGCGGCCGTCCTCGTTGGCGCGCGGCGCGTGGTGCCGAAGCTGCTGGCCGTCGTCGCCGAGACGCGCCGCACGGAGCTCTTCCTGCTGGCCGTCGCCGCGATCTGCCTCGGGACCGCCTGGGCGGCCAGCCTCGCCGGCGTCAGCCTCGCGCTCGGCGCCTTCCTCGCCGGGATGCTCGTCTCGGAGAGCGACTACGCCGAGCACGCCCTCTCGGAGATCCTCCCGCTGCTGACGCTCTTCACGGCCGCCTTCTTCCTCTCGGTCGGGATGCTCCTCGACCCGGCGTTCCTCTGGGCCCACCTGCCGATGGTGCTCGCCGCGGCGGCCGGCGTGCTGCTGCTCAAGGTGGTCGTCGCCGGCGCGAGCGCGCGCGTGCTCGGCTACCCGCCCGGCACCGCGCTCGCCTCGGGCCTCGCCATCGGACAGATGGGCGAGTTCTCGTTCGTGCTCGCGCTCGCCGGCGCGGCCGTCGGGCTGAGCCCCGCCGGGCTGGGCGACGCGGGCCAGCAGGGCCTCATCGCCGTGACCGTCGTGCTGATGCTCGCCACGCCGGGGCTGGTGGCCCTCGGCCCGCGCGTCGCGCGCCTCGGGCGTGCCGTCGAGACGGTCGAGCAGGCCGTCGCCGGCGGCCACGGGCACGGCGTGGACCTCGAAGACCACACCATCGTCGTCGGCTACGGACCCGCCGGGCAGCGCCTCGCGCGCGTCCTCGGCGACAGCGGCATCCCGTACGCCGTCACCGACATCAACACGGCGTCGCTGAAGGAGGCCGAGGACGCCGGCGCGCCGACGGTCTACGGCGACGCCTCGCGCCTGCCCATCCTGACCGCCCTCGGCGCCGAGCGCGCCAAGCTGCTCGTCGTCGCGATCAACGACGGGCCGGCGACGCGCCGCATCGTGGCCGTCGCCCGCCACGCCAACCCGACGCTCCAGATCATCGCCCGCACGCGCTTCCTGCGCGACGTGGACACGCTGATGTCCGCCGGCGCCGACATCGTGGTGCCCGAGGAGATGGAGACGACGGTTCGGATCTTCGCGCACGTCCTCGGCGCGTACCTCGTCCCGCCCGAGGAGATCGAGCGGCAGGCCAGCCTGCTGCGCTCCGACGACTACGGCGTGCTGCGCGGGAGCATCCAGGAGGCGCACCTGATGGTGCTGCAGGGGCTCGACGAGGAGGGCCTGCACACGCGCGCCGTGGCGGTGCGCGCCGGCGCGCCGGCGGCCGGACGCACCCTCGCCGAGCTGGCCCTCCGCAAGGCGCACGGCCTCAACGTGATGGCGGTCCGGCGCGGCACGCAGACCATCGGCAGCCCCGACGGCGACTTCCGCGTCGAGGCCGGCGACCGGCTCGTGATGGTGGCGACGGCCGACCAGTTCGCAGCGTCGGCGGGCCTCTTCCGTCCGCCGCCGGTCGCGTAAGACGTGAAGACTGGAGCGCCTCGCGTCCGCCCCCGGCGATGCGGCGTACAGCCCGGCTGTTGCGACTCTCCCGGATCTCATGCTCACCGACCTCGCCTCCGTCGCCGGCGGCCTCGTCGTGCTCACCCTCGGCGCCTCGGCGCTCGTGCGCGGCGCGGCGTCGCTCGCGCTGCGCCTCGGCCTGACGCCGCTCGTCGTCGGCCTGACGGTCGTCGCCTTCGGCACGAGCGCGCCCGAGCTGGTCGTCAGCGTGCAGGCGGCGCTCTCGGGCAACGGCGCCATCGCCATCGGCAACGTCGTCGGCTCGAACGTCGCCAACGTGGGCCTCATCCTCGCGATCGCGGCCCTGATCGCGCCGTTCTCGGTGCACCCGACGCTGCTCCGGCGCGACGCGCCGCTCGTGGTGATCGTCTCGGCGCTGGCCGTGGCGCTGCTCTGGAACGGCACGCTCGGCACCGTCGAGGGCGGCGTGCTGGTGGCCGGGCTCGTCGCCTACCTCGTCTGGAGCGTCCGCCACGCGCGCGCCTCGGCGGCCGTTGCCGCCGCCACCGACGGCGTGCCGGACCAGCCCTCGGGCTCGCCGTGGCTCGACGCGCTCCGCGTCGTCGGCGGCCTCGTGGGCCTCGTCCTCGGCGCCGACTGGCTCGTCAACGGCGCGGTCTCGCTCGCGACCGTCGCCGGCGTCTCGCCGGCCGTCATCGGCCTGACGGTGGTCGCCGTCGGGACCAGCCTGCCGGAGCTGGCGACGTCCGTGGTGGCGGCGCTGCGCGGCCACTCCGAGATCGCAGCGGGCAACGTCGTCGGGAGCAACCTCTTCAACCTGCTCGGCATCCTCGGCGTCGGCGCGCTCGTGCGCCCGCTCGACGGCACCGGCTTCCACACGCTGGACTACGCCGTGATGGGGGGGTTCGCCGTCGCGATGCTCGCGATGATGCTCGCCGGCCGCCGCCTCGGCCGCCTCGACGGCGCGCTGCTGCTGGCCGGCTACGCCGCCTACATGGGCTTCCTCGCGACGCAGCACGCCTGACGCGTGAACTTTCTCGCGCACGGCGAGCGCGCGGAAACTCCTGGGATGCGAGGCGTTGGCGCGCACCCTCTCGCCGCGCCGTGATGCTCGTAGATCTCGCCCTCCTCGCTGGCGGCCTCGTGCTGCTGTCTCTCGGTGCCTCGGCGCTCGTGCGTGGCGCCGCGTCCCTCGCGCTCCGGCTCGGCCTGACGCCGCTCATCGTCGGCCTGACGGTCGTCGCCTTCGGCACGAGCGCGCCGGAGCTGGTCGTCAGCGTCGAGTCGGCGCTGAGCGGGCAGGGCGGCATCGCCGTCGGCAACGTCGTCGGCTCGAACATCGCCAACGTGGGCCTCATCCTCGCGCTCGCGGCGCTGATCGCGCCGTTCGGCATCGACCGCGCGCTCGTCCGCCGCGACGTGCCGCTGCTGATCGCCGTCAGCGCTGTGGCCGCGGCGCTGCTGTGGGACGGCCGCCTGGGGCTCGCCGAGGGCGTCGCGCTCGTCGCCGGCCTCGTCGGCTGGATCGCGTGGAGCGTCGTCCACGCCCGGCGCGAAGCGGCGGAGCAGCGGCTCGCGCCGGACGCCCACGTCGATGGCGTGCCGGACGCGCCCTCGGGCTCGGGACTCCTCGACGCCCTGTTCGTCGCCGGCGGCCTGGCCGGGCTCGTCGTCGGCGGACGCCTGCTCGTCAACGGCGCCGTCTCGCTGGCGACGGCGGCCGGCGTCTCCGAGGCCGTCATCGGCCTGACGGTCGTCGCGGTCGGGACCAGCCTGCCGGAGCTGTTCACGTCGGTCGTGGCGGCCGTCCGCGGCCACGCCGAGATCGCAGCGGGCAACGTCGTCGGGAGCAACCTCTTCAACCTGCTCGGCATCCTCGGCACGGCGGCCATCGTGCGGCCGCTCGACGCGACGGGCTTCCAGACGCTCGACTTCGCCGTGATGGGCGGCTTCGCGGTGGCGATGCTCGCGATGATGCTCGCCGGCCGCCGCCTCGGCCGCCTCGACGGCGCGCTGCTGCTGGCCGGCTACGCGGCCTACATGGGCTACCTCGCCACGCAGCACGCCTGAGCCGCGTCAGTCGCTCGCGTGGTGGAGGTTCGGGTCGCCGTGGTCGACTCGCTGGTCGAAGCCCTGCTTGATCTCGACGCGCAGCGTCTCGCGCAGCTCGGGTCGCCCGCCGGCGTCGGCGAGCAGCGCGAGGAGGGCGTCCGCCGCGTCGCCGGTGAGCGCGCTCCGCGTGGCCTCCGGGAGCGCGTAGGAGACGGCCGTTCGGGTCCAGAGCAACTGTTTGGTTCTGGTCTCGACGCGCTCCACGAGCCCGCGCACGACGAGGCCGTCGCGCACGCGGTCCAGCAGCACCGTCGCCGGGACGGTCTCGTCGGCGCGGAACCAGCGGTAGACGACCCGGTCGACCTCGTCGCGCCCGCCGCCGACGGCGTCGAGGAGCGACGCCTCCAGCGAGTGCGCCGGCGGCGCGTCGGCGCCCGCCACGCGCTCGGCGCGGACCGTGTGCGTCTTGCGCAGGCCGAGGAGTTCTTTCTTGGGCTCGCGCGTGAGGCGGATGCGCCCGTCGAGTTCCAGCGCGAGCAGGGCGGCGGCGGTGACGGCCTCGGCGAGGGACGCGGCGTCGGCGGAGGCGCCGCCGGGCAGGGAGCAGGCGACGCGGAAGCGGCGCGGGGCGTCGGCGAAGCGGTCGCCGGCGAGGAAGACGAGGTCGCTGGGGGTGAGCACCGGTGGGGCAGGAGGGAGAGGCGCAAGATCGCCGCGCGCGCCGGCCGGTGACGGGCGCCGGCGACGCGAGCCTCTACCGCGAGCCTCTACCGCGAGCCGCCGCTCGGTGTCCTCATCCCTCGCTCCGATGGGTCCAGAACAGCCAACCCCTCAATCCAGCGGAAGTCGCGCGGGTTGCACGTCACGACCGGCAGATCGTGCGCGAGGGCCGTCGCAGCAATCAGCATGTCGGCCGTCCGCGCACCTCTGCGCTGCCGCCGCAACGTAGTGGCGCGTGCGATGACGTTGGCGTCGAGCGGCCATTCGATCAGCGCGTCGTAGAGAGCTTCGCGGAGTGCGAGCACCGCCGGATCGCCGGGCCAGCCCAGCAGCTCGACGCGGGTCAGACTCGAAACCGAGAACGGGAGGTCGCGGTCGAGGAACGCACGGACGGCCGGGTGACGCTCGTCGGAGCGCTGGGCGGCGATGATGAGCACGTTGGTGTCGAGCAGCACGGCGGCGGCGGATCCATCGCAAGCGTACGCCTTGGTCAAGCGTTGAGGGTCGAACTGGCACGAACTGGCACGAACTGGCGCCGACTGCGGCGCGCATCGCAGGCGTACGCCTTGGTCGAGCGTCGAGGGGTCGTGTCACGGGGCGTTTCGCGTACTTTGGCGTCACTTCGGGGACTCCCGCTCATGCCGTCCAGCGACACCTTCACCGCGCTCGTCACGCCCTCCGGCCTCCGGTGGGTCGGCCCGGCGCCGGCTGCTCTCGAAGCCGGTGGGTCGGTATTGGTCGACGTTCGCGTGCGCGAAGAGCGACCGGCCGCTGGCCGGACACGGCTGTCCGACGCGCTCGACCGCGCCGCCGACGCTGGCGCCTTTGACGCCGTAGGCGATGCCGTTGCGTGGCAGCGGCGCCAGCGGCGCGAGCGCTGAGCCGGCGACGCCGCCGGCGGTAGACTGCGCCATGCCGCACGCCGCCCCCGAGGCCGAGCGCCTCCGAGACTTCGCCGCCGCCGTCCGCCCGCGCCTCGCCGGCGACCTGCGCCTCGATGCGCTCCACCGCGCGCTCTACGCGACCGACGCGAGCCTCTACCGCGAGCCGCCGCTCGGCGTGCTCGTCCCGCGCCACGCCGACGACGTGCAGGCCGCGATGGAAGAGGCCGCGCGGTACGGCCTGCCGCTGCTGCCGCGCGGCTCGGGCTCCAGCCTCGCCGGCAGCGCCGTCGGCGCCGGGCTCGTGATCGACACCACGCGCTGGCTCGACGCCTTCTCCGTGGACCCCGAGGCGCGCACCGCGACCGTCCAGCCGGGCGTCGTGCTGGACCGCCTCAACCGCGCCGCCGCCGCGCACGGACTCACGTTCGGCCCCGACCCAGCATCCTCCGACCGCGCGACGTTCGGCGGCATGGTGGGCACCAACGCCACCGGCACGCACTCCATCCGCTACGGCTCGACCGTGGACCACCTGCTCTCGGCGCGCGTCCTGCTGGCCGACGGCTCGCCGGCCACGCTGGAGGCGCTCGCGCCCGACGCGTGGGACGCCAAGACGCGCCTCGCCGGCGCCGAGGGCGAGGTCTACCGCCGCCTCGACGCGCTGCTCGCGATGCACGAGGCGGCCGTCCGCCGCGACACGCCGGTCCACTGGCGCCGCGCCGGCGGCTACCGCCTGGAGCGGATGTTCGACGCGCCGGAGGTGGACCGCGGGCCGGGCCGCGCGTGGGACGGCACGCGCAACCTCGCGCACCTCTTCTGCGGCGCCGAGGGCACGCTCGGCTTCACGAGCGAGCTGACGGTCGGGCTCGTGGACCGTCCTGCGCACAGCGGCATGTCCGTCGTCCACTTCCCGACGCGCCACGCGGCGCTGGAGGCCGTCGAGGGGATCCTGGAGACCGACCCGGCGAGCGTCGAGCTGTTCGACAAGGTGGCGCTGCGGCGCGCCGAGGACGTCGCGGAGTACGCGCCGCGCCTCCACTTCGTGCAGCGCGACGCGCGCGGCGACCTCCCCGGCGCGCTGCTGTTCGTCGAGTACGACGGCGAGAGCCTCGCGGCCGTCGACGCCGGGCTGGACCGCCTCGCGCGCCACCTCGGCCCCGGCGCCGTCGTCACGCGCGCCACCGACGCGCGCACCATCGGCGACGTGTGGGCGATCCGCAAGGTGGGGCTCGGGCTGGCGATGAGCGCGCGCCTGCCGGTGCAGGCCGCCGCCATCATCGAGGACGCCGCCGTGCCGGTGACACACCTGCCGGCCTACATCCGCGACCTGGAGGCGATGATGGCCGGCGAGGGCGTCGAGGCGGTCATGTACGCCCACGCGAGTGCCGGCTGCCTCCACGTGCGTCCATTCTTCGACCTGCTGAAGCCGGAGCAGGTCGCCGCGATGGAGCGCGTCGCCGTCGCCTCGGCCGATCTCGTCAAGCGCTACGACGGCATCATCGCGAGCGAGCACGGCGACGGACGCGCGCGCGGCGCCCTCGCCGAGCACTTCTACTCCGCGCCCCTGTACGCCGCGTACCGCGCCACGAAGCGCGCGTTCGACCCCGACGGGCGCCTCAACCCCGCCAAGATCACCGACGTGCCGCCGCTGACGGAGGCGCTGCGGATGGGGCCGGGCTACCACGCGCGGCCGGTCCCGACGACGCTCGCGTTCCGCGACCCCAACGGCGCCGACGCCGGCTTCGCGGCGATGGTCGAGGCGTGCAACGGGCAGGGCGTCTGCCGCAAGCGCGACGTGGGGACCATGTGCCCGCCGTTCATGGCGACGCGCGAGGAGAAGGACTCGACGCGCGGGCGCGCCAATGCCCTCCGCGAGGCGCTCGCCGGCGACCTTGGCGCGCTCACCGGCGACGCCGTCGCGCAGGCGATGGACACCTGCGTCTCGTGCAAGGCCTGCCAGAGCGAGTGCCCCGCGAGCGTGGACATGGCGGCGCTCAAGACCGAGTGGCTGGCGCAGAAGTGGGCGACCCGCCGTCCCGACGCACGCACTCGTCTGTTCGCGACGCTGCCGGCCGTGGCGCGGCGCGTCGCCGGCCCGCTGGCGTACGTCGCCAACCGCGTGAGCCGGAGCGCGATCGTCCGCCGCCGCCTGAGCGCGATGGGCGTCGCGCCGAAGCGCACGCTGCCGCCGTTCGCGACGCGCCCGTTCACCGAGCGCGAGGCGCCGGTGGCCGTCGGGACCGCGCCCGACCTCGTGCTGTTCGCCGACACGTTCGGGCGCTTCCAGGAGCCGCACATCCCGCGCGCGGCGATGCGCGTGTTCGACGCGCTCGACCTCCGCGTGGCCGTCCCGCCGTACCGCTGCTGCGGGCGCACCTACCTCTCGAAGGGCTTCACGGCGGACGCCCTTCGCCTCGCCCGAGACCTCGTCGAGACGTACGCGCCCTACGTCGCCGCCGGCGTGCCGGTCGTCGGGCTGGAGCCGTCGTGCCTGCTCACGCTGCGCGACGAGATCCCGCGCCTGCTGCCGGACGACCCCCGCGCGGCGGCGCTCGCCGCGTCGGCCCTCACGTTCGAGGAGTGGGCGGAGCGCAACGTCGACGCGCTCGCCGCGCGGGCCGTCGGGACCGCCGGCGTCGCGCCATCGGGCCGCGCACTCGTCCACGGCCACTGCCACCAGAAGGCGCTGTCCTCGATGGGCGCGAGCCGCGCGTGCCTCGGCGCCGCCGGCCTGGCCGTGGACGAGACGCATGCCGGCTGCTGCGGCGTCGCCGGCTCGTTCGGCTACGAGACCGAGCACTACGACCTGTCGGTGCAGATCGCCGAGGACCGGCTCGCGCCGTCCGTCCGCGCCGCCGACGCGGGGACCGTGGTGGTGGCGGCCGGGACGAGCTGCCGCGAGCAGATCGCGCACGTCACCGGCCGCGAGGCGAAGCACCCCGCCGAGGTGCTGGCGGCGGCGCTCGGGCGCTAGCCGAGCTCGAGCACGCGCGCCGTCGGCGTGCCGAGGAAGCCGATGATCTCCGGCGCGTGCCGACGGAGCGCGACCTCCATCTCGTTCACGCTCCCGTTGCCGATGCGGAGCCAGACCACGCGCGCTCGTCGGAAGGAGAGGGTGAAGTCGGCGTCTTTCGTGACGACGGCCAGTCCGTGTGTGAGTGCGTACGCTTCGACCTCCGCGTCACCGGCCCGCGCGAGTCCGACCTCCCGGACGTGAATCGTGCCGGGGAACTCGCCGGCGAGGCGCGGGACGAGGCGGGGCGATAGGTTCTGGTCGAAGAGGAGCTAAGACGTCGAAGCGGGCTGCATCCGCAGTCTAGGCCACTTGGTGCCCCTAGCGCCATAAAGATAAACTCGTCTTTATACGCTTAAACCCTGGCTCGGTCCCGATCGGTGTGGAGCGGGGGAATGCTAGGTCCGCCGTCGTCGGTCTCTTCCGATCTCTTCGTTCAGGCTGCCAGGCGCCGCTCGCGGTCGGCGGCGAACTGAAGCGCGGCGAGGATGTCCTCGCGCTCCAGGTCCGGGAAGTCGTCCAGAATCTCCTCGGTGGTCATCCCCGCGCCGAGGGACTCCAGCACGTCGTAGACCGTGATGCGCAGCCCGCGGAGGCAGGGTTGCCCCCCGCGCTTGCCGGGCTCGACGGTGATGCGGTCGCGATGGTCCATGCGCCAAGTGTACGATGACGGCGGCGCCCGATCACGAGCGGCGGTCGCGGACCGAGCCGCAGACGAGCAGGCAGAGCGCCGGCAGGCTCGGGTCCGCCACGTGGTAGACCGCCTCGACGCCCGCGCGGCGGCTCGCCACGAGGCCGGCGTCGGCCAGCTTGCGGAGGTGCTTCGACGTGTTCTGGTGGCTCTGGTCGGTCGCCTCGGCGAGGTCGTGCACGGCGGCCTCGTCGCGCGCCATCAACTCGTTGAGCAGGCGCAGGCGGACCGGGTCGCCGAGCAGGCGGAAGCGCTCGGCGACGTCGGCGAGGAGCAGGGCAGGGACCGGGGCCGTCATCGGCCCCAACGTACGCGCGGCGCGGCGGGCGGCAAGCGGGGCCTTCCCGCCGGCGACGGACCGGGAGTGCGTCGCCGGCGACGGCTTCACGCCGGCTTGAACGAGTCGCCGAAACTCGGCAACCGACAGGTTGTATGTTGGCGCCACGCAAACCTGTTATAACAACCCATGCCCGAGACGGTTCAGCCCTGGCCGTGGTACGTCGCGGGTCCGCTCATCGGACTCGTCGTGCCCGTCCTCCTCGTCCTCGGTGGAAAGGTCTTCGGCCTGTCGGCCAACCTGCGCCACGCCTGTGCCGCCGTTCCGGTGCCGGAGCGCCTCAAGCCGTCGTTTCTGAGATACAACTGGCGGGAGGCGGGGATGTGGAATCTGGCGTTCGCGGCTGGCATCGCCGTCGGTGGCTTCGTCGGCCTGCGCCTGCTGTCCGACCCGGCGGCGCCGCTGGCGCTCTCGGCGGACACCGTCGAGGCGCTGCGCGCGCTCGGCGTGACGCCCGGCGCCGGGCTCGTGCCCGCCGAGCTGGTCTCGTGGGAGGCGCTCGCGAGTCCGCTGGGCCTGCTGATGATCCTCGGCGGCGGCTTCCTCGTCGGCTTCGGCGCGCGCTGGGCCGGCGGCTGTACGAGCGGCCACGCCATCTCGGGCCTCGCCGACCTCCAGCTCCCGTCGCTCGTCGCCGTCGTCGGCTTCTTCGGCGGTGGCCTGCTGATGACCTACCTCGTCCTGCCGCTCCTGCTGGGGTAGGCGGGCTCGCTCCGCTCGCGGGAGCGGCCAACGGCGAGCAGGGAGCGGGGGAACGACACGTCTCCCGCTGGCTGCTCCCCGCTGGCCGCTCCCCGCTGGCCGCTCCCTCTCCTCGCCATGACGCCCACCGACTGCCTCGACGTGCCGGCCGTGTCGCCGGACGCTCCCGTTCCCGCCCGTCCCGACGAGGACCTCGCCGCCGTCGAGCCCTCCGAGTGCTTCGACACCGAGCAGGTGTCCGCCGGGCTGCACCGCCGCGCGCTCGCCGAAGGCAACGCGCCGCTCGCGCTGGCGCTCTACGCCCTCGTCGGCGTCTACCTCGGCGTCGTGTTCACGCGCGCGCAGGTCGTCTCGTGGTACCGCATCTACGAGATGTTCCGCTTCGACAGCCTCCACATGTACGGCGTGATCGGCACGGCCGTGCTGACGGCGGCGGCGTCGCTCTGGGTGATCCGCCGGCTGCGGCTGACGACGGTCCACGGCGAGCCGATCGAGCTGTCGCCGAAGCAGTGGGGCGGGAGCCGCATCCCCGGCGCGCGCTACTGGATGGGTGGCCTCACGTTCGGACTCGGCTGGGCGCTGCTCGGCGCGTGTCCCGGTCCGATGGTGGCGCTCGTCGGCGGCGGCGTGACCGTGATGATCGTCGCCGTCCTCGCCGCGATGGCCGGGACGTGGGCGTACGCGGCGCTCCACCACCGCCTCCCGCACTGACCGGCGCGCACCGACGGGTGCCGAAGAGCGCCAGCGGGCGGCGCGCCTTCACACGTCCTTTGTCAAACGGACCCGGAACGGGCGGCGGGACGCGCCGTATGTTCCACCTGTCATAACAACCACTCGCCCACACCGGCCATGCTCTTCCGCCAGTACTTCGAGCCCAAGCTCGCCCAGTACGCCTACCTCGTCGGCTGCCAGGGGTCCGGCGAGGCTCTCCTCATCGACCCGCTCCGCGACATCGACCAGTACGTCGCCGCCGCCGAGCGCGAGGGCCTCCGCATCACGGCCGTCGCCGAGACGCACATCCACGCCGACTTCCTCTCGGGCGCGCGCGAGTTCGCCGAGCGCTTCGGCGTCAAGCTCTACCTCTCCGACGAGGGCACGGCCGACGGCTGGCCCTCCGCCTGGGCCAAGGACAGCACCTACGACGTCACGTTCCTGCGCCACGGCGACACGTTCATGATCGGCGGCATCGAGGTGACCGCCGCGCACACGCCCGGCCACACGCCCGAGCACATGAGCTACGTCGTCGTGGACCGCGCTGCCGGCGCCACGACGCCCGTCGGCATCGCCACCGGCGACTTCGTGTTCGTCGGCGACCTCGGGCGGCCGGACCTGCTGGAGCAGGCCGCCGGCATCCACGGCATCCAGGAGCCCAGCGCGCGGACCCTCTTCGCGAGCCTCGACACGTTCCGCGACCTCCAGGACTACGTCCAGGTCTGGCCCGCGCACGGCGCCGGCTCGACGTGCGGCAAGGCCCTCGGCGCCGTGCCCACCACCACGGTCGGCTACGAGAAGCTCTACAACGCGAGCCTCGCCGCCGCCGACGCCGGCGAGCAGGCGTTCGTCGACGCCATCCTCAGCGGTCAGCCCGAGCCGCAGATGTACTTCGCGCGCATGAAGCGCGACAACCGCGACGGCGTGCCCCTGCTCGGCGCGCTCCCCGCGCCGCGCGCGCTCACCGTCGCCGAGTTCGCGCGGACGGTCGAGGCCGGCGAGGCGCTCGTCATCGACACGCGCCTCGACCGCTCGGGCTTCGTCGCCAAGCACGTGCCGGGCGCCCTCTACGCGCCGATGAACAAGAGCTTCAACACGGTCGTCGGCTCGCTCGTCACCGACGAGACCACGCCGCTCGTGCTCGTCGTGGACGCCGCCCACGTCGAGGAGGCCGTGCGCGACCTCGTCCGCATCGGCTACGACGCGATCGCCGGCGTCGTCACGCCGGACACGCTGGAGCGCTACTTCGAGGAGGGCGGCGCACACGCCTCCATCCCCGAGGCCTCGTTCGACGACCTCCACGCCCGCCTCGGCGACCCCGACGTGGCGGTGCTCGACGTGCGCTTCGCCAACGAGTTCGCCCCG
>Ga0209053_1000390_pt1 | contig 32919 bp, 28 predicted proteins | sample EBPBio152010_DNA_FD_185864 | JGI IMG/M metagenome (GOLD analysis project Ga0209053, IMG submission 185864) | Wastewater treatment Type I Accumulibacter community from EBPR Bioreactor in Madison, WI, USA - Reactor 1_7/15/2010_ DNA (SPAdes)... | ecosystem: Engineered > Bioreactor > EBPR >... | reverse complement strand
TGGCAGAGCCCACGACCGAGGTGGTGACCTATGTCGAACAGAACCCGGTGGAGCCGATGCTGCTGGACGGCGAGATCGTGGTCGGTGCCGGCATCCCGGCCGAGGTGACCCTGGCCCCGGTTCCGGAGAGCGAATTCTCGTACCTCTATCTGAACGGTCAGCCGGTCATCGTGTCGAATACCGACCGGACCATCGTGAAGATCATCCGCTAAGGCGTTGATGCTGAATATGAAAAGGCCGCGCAATAGCGCGGCCTTTTTGCATGGGGCGCGGTGGCTCAGCCGTCCTTGCGCTGTTCGGCGACGATCTGTTTCATGCCCTCCAGCGGGACATAGCCGCGCAGCATGGTGTCCTGCACCACAAAGCTGGGCGTGCCGTTGATCTGCATCGTGGTGCCAAGCGCATGATTGGCGTCGATCACGGCGGCGACTTCGGGGCTGTCCATCTTGGCGGTGATCGCCGCGGCATCGAGCCCGAGTTCGGTCGCAAGCGCCGACAGGCTTTCGGCGGTCGCGTCACCGCGCAGCGTGATCAGCGCGTCATGCGCCTTTTTATAGGCCTCGTCCCCGGCCACCATCCGCGTCGCGATGGCGAATTTCGACGAGATCACCGATTGTTCGCCGAGAATCGGGAACTCCTTGACGACAAAGCGGATATTGCCGTCCTGGCTGACCAGATCCTCGACCTCTTGCCAGGCCTTGCGGCAATAGCCGCAACGGTAATCGAGGAATTCGACCACGGTGATGTCGCCCTGCGGATTGCCGCCAACCCAATCGTCGGGATGGGTGAACAGCGCCTCCTTGTTCGCGGCCACCAGTTGCAGGTCGGTTTCGGCCGCCGCCTGTTGCTGGCGCTGTTCCAGCACGTTCAGCGCCTCCAGCAGCACTTCGGGATTTTCCAGCAGATAGGCCTTCACCTCGGCCCGAAAGGCGGCGCGTTCGGCCTCGGACATCGCGGTCAGGTCGCCTGCCACCGCAGGCAGGGCAAGGCCGAGCGCGACGGTTGCGGCGGCGAAAACGGGGCGGATCATCGGGTTCTCCCATCAGACGGCGGGCGGGCGGCCAGACGGCCCCGGGCCGCCTTGACGCGCGCAGCCCGCCGGGCCAGTGTCGGCGCGACTTTAAGGGGGCTTACATGCAGGTTTCAAGTCGGTCTCTGGTTGATCCCTTCATCGTGATGGACGTGATGGAGCAGGCGCGCGCGCTGGAATCGGCCGGGCGCAGCATCATTCATATGGAGGTGGGCCAGCCCGGCACCCCCGCGCCGCAGGGCGCGTTGACGGCACTGGCGGCGCAAATGCAGGCCGGGCCGCTGGGCTATACGGTGGCGTTTGGCCTGCCGGAACTGCGGGCGGGGATCGCCGCGCTTTATCGCCGCTGGTATGGCGTCGATCTGAACCCGGAACGGGTGGTGGTCACGGCGGGGTCATCGGCGGCTTTCCTGCTGGCCTTCACCGCGCTCTTCGACGCGGGCGACCGGGTGGGGCTGGGCGAGCCGGGCTATCCCAGCTATCGCCAGATCCTCAAGGCGCTCAGCCTTGAGGCCGTGGGCCTGCCGGCGGCGCCGGAAAACCGGCTGCAACCCGTGCCGGCCGATCTGGCGGGGCAGGATCTGCAAGGGCTGATCGTGGCCAGCCCCGGCAACCCCTCGGGCACCATGCTGGGCCATGAGGCGCTGGCGGCGCTGATCGGCCATTGCGCCGAACGCGGCATCAAGTTCGTCTCGGACGAGATTTATCACGGGCTGCATTACGGCGACCGCGCGGTCAGCGCGCTGGAAATCAGCGACGATGTCTATGTGATCAACAGTTTCTCCAAATATTTCAGCATGACGGGCTGGCGTATCGGCTGGATGGTGGTGCCCGACGATCATGTCCGCGTGGTCGAACGTCTGGCGCAGAACATGTTCATCTGCCCGCCCCATGCAAGCCAGATCGCTGCGCTGGCCGCGCTCGAATGCATCGACGAGCTGGAGGCCAATCGCGCCGTCTATGCCGAAAACCGCCGCCTGATGCTGGAGGGGCTGCCGCGCGCGGGGTTCGACCGGATCGCGCCGCCGGACGGGGCCTTTTACATCTATGCCGATGTGTCGGGCCTCACCGACAATTCACTGGCCTTCGCGGCCGAGCTTCTGGAACATGCGGGTGTGGCGGTGACGCCGGGGCTTGATTTCGATCCGCGGCGCGGGGCGCAGACCCTGCGGTTTTCCTATGCGCGGGCGACGGCCGACATCGCCGAGGGGCTGCGGCGGTTGCAGGATTACATGGCGCGGCGCCGGGGATGAGCGGCGCGCGCGGAACGGAAAGGGCGGGCGCGATGCGCGCGGGGCAAGGGCTGCTGGCGCTGCTGCTGGCGATCTGGGCGATGGTGCTGCCGGCGGTGGCGCAGGATCTGACGGCGCTGGCGCGGCTCTTGCCCGAAGCGAGCCGGATCGAGGGCGATGCCGGCGGGATCACGCTGTCGCTGGGGCTCAGCCAGCCGGTGCCGTGGCGGGCGCGGTTGATGGACGATCCGCCCCGTCTGGTCATGGATTTCCGCGAGGTGGATTGGCAGGGCCTCGACAAGGTGCCGCAGACCGGGCCGCAGGGCCTGCGCGCGGGCATGCTGCGGCCGGGCTGGTCGCGGCTGGTGGCGCTGTTGCCGGGGCCGATGAAGATCGCCTCGGCGGGCATGGCGACCGAGGGGCGGACCCAGGTGACCGTCGATCTGGCGCCGACCTCGGCCGAGGATTTCGCCGCGCGCGCCGCCGCGCCGGAACCGCCCGACTGGGCGCTGCCGCGCCCCGCCGACCTGCCCAAGGCCGAGCCGCGCCATGACGGCACGCTGGTCGTGGTGCTGGATCCCGGCCATGGCGGCATCGACCCGGGGGCGGAGCATGACGGGGTCAAGGAGGCCGATCTGGTGCTGGCCTTCGCGCGCGAGCTGAAGGATCTGATGATGCGCGACGGCGATACGGTCGTGGTGCTGACCCGCGACGAGGATGCCTTCGTGCCGCTGGAAACCCGTATCTCGGTCAGCCGGGCGGCGGGGGCGGATGTGTTTCTGTCGCTGCATGCCGATGCGATTGCCGAGGGTGAGGCCGTGGGCGCCACGGTCTATACGCTGTCGGATGCCGCCTCGGACGAGGCGGGGCGCACGCTGGCCGAACGGCATGACCGGGCCGACCTGCTGGCGGGCGTCGATCTGACCGAACAGGATGACATGGTGGCGCGGGTGCTGATGGACATGGCCCGCACCGAGACCGCGCCGCGGGTCGAGCGGCTGGCCGAGGCGCTGGTGCAGGCGATCCGCGGGGCGGATCTGCGCATGCATCGCCACCCGCATCAGGAGGCGGGGTTTTCGGTGCTGAAATCGCCCGATATCCCCTCGGCGCTGCTGGAACTGGGCTTTCTGTCGTCGGAGCGCGATCTGAAGCGGTTGCAGGATCCGGCCTGGCGGGCGGCGATGGCGGGCGCGGTGCGGCTGGGGCTGCGGGCCTGGGCCAAGGATGAGGCCGCGCGGGCAGGGGTGCAATAGGCCCCGCCTGCGGCGCGGGCTGGCGGGCGCCGGAGGGGTTTTGCACCCCTCCGGACCTCCCCGCAGGATATTTTTGAACAGATGAAAGGGGCAGGCGGGAAGGTGCCCAAAAGGGCCATTTTCCCCCGGCCTTGTGTTTTGACCTTGATGCCCTTTGCGCCTATATGGGGGCATTCAGGCGCAGGGTAGCGGCGGGAGTGCGGGCGTGACGCGGTTCATCGGGTCCTTTATCGGGGCCATCTTCACCTTTCTGACGCTCGGGCTGTTGTTCGGGGCGCTGTCCATCGGGGCGGTGTTCTGGATGTATTCGCGCGATCTGCCCAGCTATGAGAGCCTGAACCAGTACAAGCCGCCGATCATCAGCCGCATCTATGACGGCGAGGGGCGGATGATCGACGAATTCGCCGAGGAGCGGCGGCTTTTCGTGTCGATCGAGGATATTCCCGATGTGGTGAAGCAGGCCTTCATCAGCGCGGAAGACAAGAATTTCTATACCCACAAGGGTTTTGACGTGCTGGGCATGGCCTCGGCCGCCAAGGATGCGCTGACCGGATCGCGGCTGCGCGGCGCCTCGACCATTCCGCAGCAGGTGGCGAAGAATTTCCTGCTTTCGGGCGACCGCACGGCCGAGCGCAAGATCAAGGAACTGATCCTTTCGACCCGGCTGGTCGATGCGCTGCCCAAGGACCGGATTCTGGAACTCTATCTGAACGAGATCTATCTGGGGCAGAACAGCTATGGCGTGGCGGCGGCGGCGCTGACCTATTTCAACAAGTCGCTGTCGGAGCTGACGCCGAACGAGGCGGCGACGCTGGCCTCGATGCCGCGCGAGCCGGCGCGGTCGCATCCGGTGCGCGATCATGACAAGGTGATGACCCGCCGCAATGCCGTGCTACGCGAAATGCGCGACAATGGCTATATCAGCGATGCGACCTATCAGTCAGAAATCGCGCAGCCGCTGAAATCGGTGCAGAACGGCGATTATCCGGCCTTCCGCACCACGCTGCCGCCGCGCAACTATTTCACCGACGAGATCCGGCGCCAGCTTTCGGGGAATTTCGGCCAGAAGGAGTTTTTCTCGGCCGGTTTCGCCATTCGCGCGACGGTGGACCCCGATCTTCAGGCCGCCGCCGCCAAGGCGCTGCGGCAGGGGCTGGAAAAGTATGACCGCGGGCAGGGCGTCTGGCGCGGCACCGGCAAGCGGATCGAGGCGGGCGCGCTTGGAACCGAGGCGGCCTGGCGCGAGGCGCTGGCCGAGACCGAGGTGCCGCGCGACATCGAGGGCTGGCATCCGGCGGTGGTGCTGAGCCTGGGCGACAGTGCGGCGCGGATCGGCATCGAGGGGGTGGACGAAGACGCGGACGGCCATTTCATCCCGGCCGAGGACGTGCAATGGGCGCGCAAGCGGCTGGCCGATGGCAAGCTGGGCAAGAAGGCCCGTGTGGCCGCCGACCTGCTGGAGCCGGGCGACGTGGTGCTGGTGCGCGCCATGACCAAGGATGAGGATGGCAGTTTCCTGCGCTGGACGCTGCGCCAGGTGCCCGAAGTGCAGGGCGCCTTCATGGCGATGGATGTGAATTCGGGCCGCGTGCTGGCGATGCAGGGCGGCTATTCCTATCAGGCGTCGGAACTCAACCGCGCCAGCCAGGCGATGCGCCAGCCGGGGTCGAGCTTCAAGCCGCTGGTCTATGCGGCGGCGCTGGACAGCGGCTTTGCCCCCAATACGATCGTGGTTGATGCGCCGATCGAGGTGAACACGCCGCAGGGCCTGTGGCGGCCCAAGAACGCCTCGAACAAGTTCTATGGTCCGACGCCGCTGCGCACCGGGATCGAGCAGAGCCGGAACCTGATGACCATCCGCGTGGCGCAGGAAATCGGCATGGAGACCGTGGCGGGCTATGCCGAACGCTTTGGCATCTATGACCGGATGAACCCGTTCCTGTCCAACGCGCTTGGCGCGCAGGAAACCACGTTGCTCAAGATGGTGACCGCCTATGCGATGCTGGCCAATGGCGGCGAGCGGGTGGAGCCTACCCTGGTGGACCGGGTGCAGGATCGTTATGGCAAGACCGTCTACAAGCATGATCCGCGCCAATGCGCCGATTGTGCGGCGCCGATCCTGCGGTCGGGCGAGGCGCCCAAGATCACCTCGACGCGCGAACGGGTGATCGACCCGATCACCGCCTATCAGATCACCTCGATGATGCAGGGGGTGGTGCAGCGCGGCACGGCGCGCGGGATCAACCTGCCGGTGCCGGTGGCGGGCAAGACCGGCACGACCAATGACGCCAAGGATGTGTGGTTCATCGGCTTTACCTCCAACATCGCGGCGGGCTGCTATATCGGCTATGACAACCCGCGCACCCTGGGTGGCAAGGCCTCGGGCGGCGGGCTGTGCGGGCCGGTTTTTGAGAGCTTCATGCGCACGGCGATCAAGAAATATGGTGGCGCGAAATTCGCGGTGCCGCCGGGCGGTTATTTCGTCAAGATCGACCGTTTCAGCGGCGCGCGCTTGCCCGACAGCGCACAGGGCGACAATGTGATTTCGGAATATTTCCGCGAGGGCGACGATCCTTCGGGCGGCGGCATCTTCGTCGATGGCGGCTTTGCCATGGGCGAGAACCTGCCCCTGTTCGCCGTGGGCGAAACCGATGGCGGGGCGGCGCAGATCACCACCTCGACCGGGCAGACCCGGATCATCCCCAAGAAGAAGGCCGATTTCGGCACGCTGTCCTCGGGCGGTCTTTACTGACCGCCCGGCGCCGGCGGGCCGATGGCTTGCCCCGCGTCGCGGCTGCTTGTATGAAGCCGCGCTAGAGCCCCAAGATCGACGGAAGAACCGATATGCGCGCCGAAACCCAGACCCAGGCCGAGGCCATCCGCAAATCGCTGGCGCTTTTGGCGCAGCGCATGGATTACGAGACTGCTCCGCACCGGCTGGAGGAGTTCAACGCCATGATCGAGGATCCGAACCTGTGGAACGACCCCGCCAAGGCGCAAAAGCTGATGCGGGAGCGGCAGATGCTGATGGATGCTCTTGGCACCTTCCGTCTGATCGAGAGCGGCTTGCGCGACAATCTGGAGCTGATCGAGCTGGGCGAGATGGAGGGCGATGCCGAGATCGTCGCCGAGGCCGAGGCCGGGATCAAGGCGCTGGTCGCCACCGCGCGGGAGAAGGAGCTGGAGGCGCTGCTGGATGGCGAGGCCGACGGCAATGACACCTTCCTGGAAATCAACGCGGGTGCCGGCGGCACCGAAAGCTGCGACTGGGCCAGCATGCTGGCGCGGATGTATACCCGCTGGGCCGAAAAGAAGGGCTACAAGGTCGAATTGCAGTCGATCTCCGAGGGGGAGGAGGCCGGGATCAAGTCGGTCGCCTACAAGATCAGCGGGCCGAACGCCTATGGCTGGCTGAAATCGGAATCGGGCGTGCATCGTCTGGTGCGGATCTCGCCCTATGACAGCGCGGCGCGGCGGCATACTTCGTTTTCGTCGGTCTGGGTCTATCCGGTGGTCGACGACAATATCGAGATCGAGGTTCTGCCGCACGAGATCCGCATCGACACCTATCGGTCCTCGGGCGCGGGCGGGCAGCACGTCAACACCACCGACTCGGCGGTGCGGATCACCCACCTGGCCACCAATATCGTGGTGACCAGTTCGGAAAAATCGCAGCACCAGAACCGCGACATTGCCATGAAGGCGCTGAAATCGCGGCTTTATCAGTTGGAGCTGGACAAGCGCAACGCCGCGATCAACGCCGCGCATGAGGCCAAGGGCGATGCCGGCTGGGGCAACCAGATCCGGTCCTATGTGCTGCAACCCTATCAGATGGTGAAGGATCTGCGCACCGGGGTCGAAACCTCGGATACGCAGGGCGTGCTGGATGGCGATCTGGATCGCTTCATGCAGGCGACGCTGGCGATGGATGTGGCCGGCAAGAGCCGCGCCGAGGCGACCGCCGAAGACTGATCCGCCAAACGGAGCGGCGCGGGTATTTTCCGCGCATCCCGCAGCGGGCAGGTGCCCGACCTGCGCCGCATGACATGCAATGCAGAAACCTCTTTGCGCCGCGCGACCGCCATGGCTAACCTGCCCGCAACAGGGGAGGACATGATGTCGCAGACAGAGACCGCCGGGGGGCATGTGCCCGAAATCAACACGGTCCGTTTCGGCGACCTGCGGGCCGCGCTGGCGGCGGGCTGGCGTGATTTTCTGCGCGCGCCGCTTTACGGTTTCGGCTTTTCGCTGGTCTATGTGCTGGGCGGCTGGCTGGTCTTCTGGGCGCTGACCACCAAGGGCCAGTTGTGGTGGACCCTGCCGGCCAGTGCGGGCTTTCCCATTCTGGGGCCGTTCATCGCCTGCGGTTTCTACGAAATCTCGCGCCGCCTGGAGGCGGGCGAGCCGCTGGACTGGGGCGGTATCGCCGGGGTGATCTTTCGCCAGAAGGACCGGCAGATCCCCTCGATGGCCGCGGTGATCGTGATCTTTTTCCTGTTCTGGAACTTTCTGGCCCACATGATCTTTGCGCTGTTCCTGGGCACGGTCTCGCTCACCAATATCACCTCGTCGCTGGAGGTCTTCGCCACGCCGAGCGGGATGCTGATGCTGGCGATCGGCACGGCGATCGGCGCGGTGATCGCGACGCTGCTGTTCGGGCTGACGGTGGTCAGCCTGCCCTTGCTGCTGGATCGCGAGGTGGATTTCGTGACCGCCATGCTGACCAGCCTGGGGCTGGTGCAGGCCAATCCGGTGGTGATGCTGGCCTGGGGCGCACTGATCGCGGTCGGGCTGTTTCTGGGCATGTTGCCCGGCTTTCTGGGCCTGTTCGTCGTGCTGCCGCTGTTTGGCCATGCCAGCTGGCATCTGTATCGCCGCGCGCTGGCCTGAGCGCGCAACGCAAAAGGCGCCCCGCTGGGGCGCCTGTGCATTCTCACGCCGTGATGGCGTTAGTCGGCTTTCGGCCCGGCAATCGCCTTCACGCCATTCAGCGGGTCGTCCTGACGCTGCACCGAGCCTTCGAAATGGGCGCCCGATTCGATGGCGATGGTCTTGTGGATGATGTCCCCCTCGACCCGCGCGGTGGAGGTGAGCCGCACCTTCAGCCCGCGCACGCGGCCGATGACGCGGCCATTGACCACGATATCGTCGGCCACGATCTCGCCCCGGATGGTGGCGGTTTCGCCCACGGTCAGCAGATGGGCGCGGATATCGCCCTCGACCGTGCCTTCGACCTGGATGTCGCCGGTGGTTTTCAGATTGCCGACCACCGTCAGATCCGAGGACAGGACCGAGGCATTGGGCTTGGCCTTCACCGCCGTCCCGAAATCCATCGCGGGTTTGGTGGCGGGCAGCTCCGGGGCCTTGGGCTTGTCAGCCTCGACCTGTTTCGGACCGGGTTCGTTGATTCTGGATTTAGAAAACATCGCTTGCTGCCTTGATGAAGGTCATCGGGTTGACCGGGCGGCCTCCGACATGAACCTCGTAGTGAAGGTGGGTGCCGGTGGACCGGCCTGAATTGCCCATATCACCGATCCGGTCGCCGCGCGATACCCTTTGGCCGACGGAAACGCGGATTTGAGACATGTGACCATACAACGTCTCCAGGCCGAAGTCATGGCGGATCTGCACCATGCGGCCATAGCCATTGCCCCAGCCGGCCTTGACCACGACGCCGTCGGCGGTGGCATAAAGCGGCGTGCCGTAGCTGCCGGCAAAGTCGAGCCCGGCATGCATCCGGGTGCCCGCACCCTTGGGGTCGTTGCGATAGCCAAAGCCCGAGGTGAAGCGGTAATTGCCCGAGGGGATCGGGTTGGCGAAGGGCGCCTTGACCGAGGCGAGCCGGTAGAGGTTCATCCGGTCCAGCCCTTGCAGGATCACATTGGCGCGGCGTTCGTCCTGGGTCAGCGTGCTGCCCTTGGTGGAGACGATGGGCATCAACGGGCCGCCCTGGCCGGAATAGCCGCGGCGCACCTGATCGAGCAGATTGTCCGGCGACATGCCGGCGGCGCTGAACATGCGGTCAAGCGGCTCCATCGAGACGGTGATCGCCTCTTCCAGCCGGGCAAAGATCGCGTCGTTGCGCAGCTCAAGTTCTTCCTTCGACCGCTGGATCGCATCGGCCTCGTCGCGGGCGGCACCGGCCATCTTGACCATCTCGTCGCGTTCGCGCGCGGTCTGGCCCAGCGTGCCGGCCATGATCGACACCGTGGCCAGCGCATCGCGCGCGCGGCCGAGTTCGGTGGCGCCACCCTGCGCGGTCAGCGCCGTCGTGGTGCGGTCGAGCGCGGCGCGGGCCTCGTCGCGTTCGAGGATGGTGCGGCGCAGCGTGTTCTGGATCACGTCGATGCCGGTCTCCAGCTCCTTGCGGCGATCCTCCGAGGCCAGCAGCCGGCCCTGCATGTCGCTCACCTCGGTCAGGGCGAGGTTGAAGCGTTCCTGCGCGCGCGATGCCTCTTCGGCCCGCAGGTCGCGGTCATTCGACAGGGCGGTCAGGCGTTGTTCGAACAGTTGTTGCTGCATCACCGCCTGATCGGCATCCGACCCGGCGGCGATGCTGTCCATCAGGATGATCGAGGTGGCGATGATGGTCCAGGCCGTGAGCAACCCGCCGGTGCTGAGCAGCACCGCCTGGGTCAGCGGCCGCAGCCGGATGAAACGGGTGCCTTCGTCGGATTTGAGAAACAACCGCTGTTCGGGCAAACGGGCTTCGAGGGCGGCGTTGATCCGATAGGCAAGTCGTGTCAGCACGAGGCGGTTTCCCCAACTCTGGTTCGGGCGCGGTGGCGCGCCGTTTCTGCTTCCCGTGCCGTGGCGCCGGGGCGGCGGCTCTGTGGCTGCCTTCTCAGGGCAAGTGATTACCGGCCCCTAGGGGCCGCCCGCAACATTTTTGGGCGCGCTGCGGGCGAAAATTGCCAAAGGCAAACGGATTTCGGCAAGTTGTTGCCGACGATCAGGTCTTTGAGGCGCCGCGCGGCGGGGTCTCGTCGGCCAGAGGCCAGTAGAAATCGGGCGGCAGGCCCGCTTCGGCGCGCTTTTCCTCGTTGAAGGGCGGCTTCAGCGCGCCATGGAAATAGCGGCGCACAAGATCGTGGAACACATCCTTCGGGTCCAGCCCGTCGCGGCCGCAAAGCCAGTTGAACCATTTGGAGCCATAGGCGACATGGCCCACCTCTTCGGCATAAATCACCTCAAGCGCGGCGATGGCCTGCGTCTCGCCGGCCTTGCGGAAGATCTCGATCATACCGGGGGTCACGTCCAGCCCGCGCGCCTCCAGCACCATGGGCACCACAGCAAGGCGGCCGAACAGGTCTTCGGCGGTATCTGACGCCGCGCGCCACATGCCGGCATGGGCGGCGAGGGCGCCGTAATGGCTGCCCATGGCCTCCAGACAGTCGCAGATCAGGTTGAAATGGCGCGATTCCTCGGCGGCCGATTTCACCCAGTCGTCATAGAAACCCGGCGGCATCGGCACATGGCCGAAGCGGGCGATGATGTCCCAATGCAGATCGACCGCGTTCAGTTCGATATGCGCGACCGCATGGAGCAGCGCGATGCGGCCCTGCGGGCTGCCGGGGCGCCGGCGCGGCACGTCGCGCGGATCCAGAAGTTCGGGCTGTGCCGGCCGGGCCGGGTGCGCCGGCGGCGCGGCAGTGCCCACGGGGATCGGTGTGCCGGCCGCGCGCGCGGCGAACCAGGCGGCGGCATGGGCCTGCGACAGCGCACATTTGGCGCGGCCATCGGCGGTGGTCAGCACCTCCACCGCCATTTGCGTCAGCGTCTTCATGCGGATTGCACCGCCGCCAGCACCTCGGCGACATGGCCCTCCACCTTGACCTTGCGCCAGACCCGTTCGATGCGGCCCCCGGCGTCGATCAGGAAGGTGCTGCGTTCGATCCCGAGAAAGGTCTTGCCATACATGCTTTTCTCGACCCAGACCCCGTAATCCTCGCAGGTCTGGCCGTGTTCGTCGGACAGAAGCGCCATGGTCAGCCCGTGCTTTGCCACGAAATTCGCATGTTTCTTCACGCTGTCCTTCGACAGGCCCAGCACGACGGCGCCGGCGGCCTCGAATTCCGGCAGGGCGGCGCTGAAGCCTGTGGCCTCCTGGGTGCAGGCCGGGGTATTGTCCTTGGGGTAGAAGAACAGCACCACCTTGCGCCCGCGCAGGTCTGACAGCGTGACCGTGCCGCCACCATCGCGGGGCAGGGTAAAGTCGGGGGCGGGCTGTCCGGGGTCGAGTTGTCTGGGGTCGGGCGGGGTCATGGGCGGCTCCTTGCCAGTTTCCGGGAAAATGCCGGGGGTTTTAGTTGCCTTCCGGCGCGGTTAAAGGCAAGCCCGGTCATCAGTTTGCCCGCAAGGGCGCGTCGGGTCGGATCATGCCAGAGACGGAGCAGCAGGTCAGTGCGGCACAGCCGCCCGCAACCGGGGACGGGGCCGCGCGCCCGCGCCGCCGGATGCGCCGCCGCGCGCGGTTTTCGCTGTGGTTGCTGGCCTCGCTGATGCTGATCGTGCTGGCGGGCGGGATCGGGATGCTGGCGCTGACCGGCAAGCCCTTGCGCCTGCCGGTCTGGATGGTGGCCGAGGCCGAGGCGCGGATGAATGCGCGCCTGCCCAACCGCGATCTTGCCGTGTCGATCGGCACGATCGAGGTGATGGTGGACCGCGACTGGGTGCCCCGCCTGCGGCTGGAGGATCTGAGCGTGGCGCGGCGCGGCGGTGCGGCGCTGCTGCGCCTGCCCGAAGCGCGGGTGGCCTTTGACCCGGCCAGCCTGATGCGCGGGGCGCTGCGCCCGTCTTCGGTGGTGCTGTCGGGGGCCGCGCTGCGGCTGCGGCGCGATGCCGAGGGGCGCTTTGACCTCGATCTGGGCGGGGGCGCGCCGATGCGCGATCTGGGCGCCTTTCCCGATCTGCTGGACCGGATCGACGCGGCCTTTGCGCAGCCCGCGCTGGCCGAACTGGACGAGGTGACCGCCGAGGCGCTGAGCCTGCGGCTGGAGGATGCGCGCGCGGGTCGGGTCTGGACGGTGGGCGACGGGCGGCTGACGCTTCTCAACCAGCCCGACGAGGTGCGCGCACAACTGACCATGACGCTGTCCAGCCCCGGGACCGAAGCCGCGCAGGCGCTGTTGTCGGTGGCGACCCGCAAGGACAGTTCGGGCGCCCGGCTGCGCGCCGTGGTCGAGGGCGTGCAGGCGCGCGACATCGCCGCGCAGGCGCCGGTTCTGGGCTTTCTGTCGGCCCTGGATGCGCCGATTTCCGGGCGGCTGGTCACCGGGCTGGCCCCGGATGGCCGGGTGGTGGTGATGGAGGGCGAATTGAGCCTGGCCGCCGGCGCGCTGCAACCCAGCCCCGAGGCGCGGCCGGTGGGGTTTGAGGCCGCGACACTGGGCCTGCGGTATGACCCCGCAGCGGAACGGATCCATCTGACCCGGCTGGATGTGCAAAGCCGCACCCTGCGGCTGGCGGCGACGGGCCATGTCGATGCGCCGGGCGTGGCGCAGGGGCGGCCCGATGCCTTTGTCGCGCAGATCGCCTTGCAGGAGTTGAAGGTGGACCCGGAGGGGCTGTTCACCGAACCCGTGACCTTTCCGCAGGGCGCCATCGACCTGCGGCTGCGGCTCGATCCGTTCCGGCTCGATCTCGGGCAATTCGCGCTTCAGGCCGACGGGCGGCGGATCGTGGGGTCGGGTCATGCGACGGCCGATGCGCAGGGCTGGCGGCTGGCGGCGGATATCGCGCTCGATGCCATCCCGCATGACCGGCTGCTGGCCCTTTGGCCGGTTTCGGCGGTGCCCAAGACCCGGGCCTGGCTGGTCGAGAATGTCTATGAGGGGCTGCTTCAGGATGTGAAGGTCGCGCTGCGGCTGGAACAGGGGCAGGAGCCGCGCTTTTCGCTGGGCTACAATTTCCGCGACGGCGATGTGCGGTTCCTCAAGACCCTGCCGCCGATCCAGAGCGGCAGCGGCTATGCCACGATCGAGGGCAACAGCTATACGATGGTGCTGGATGCCGGCCAGGTGACACCGCCCGAGGGCGGCGAGATCGACATGGCGGGGTCGGTGTTTTCGGTGCTGGACATCCTGCAAAAGCCCGCCCAATCGGAGATCCGGCTCAAGACCCGGTCCAGCCTGACGGCGGCCTTGTCGCTGCTGGATGAAAAGCCCTTCAACTTTCTGACCAAGGCCGGGCGGCCGGTGGCGCTTGGCGAGGGGCGGGCCGAGGTTTCGGCGGTGCTGCGCCTGCCGCTGGTGCAGAAGGTGACGCCCCGCGATGTGAGCTATCGCATCGAAGGCGTGTTGCGCGATGTGCGGTCCTCGGTGCTGGTGCCGGGGCGCAAGCTGGCGGCGGATCGGCTGGACCTGCTGGCCACGCCGCAGGGGCTGGAGATCTCGGGGCCGGGCACGATTGGCGCGGTGCCGTTTGACGCCACCTATACGCTGCCCTTCGGCAAGGAAACCTCTGGCTCGCGCGTCAGCGGCCGGGTGGAAATCTCGCCCCGGCTGATCGAGGAATTCGATATCGGCCTGCCCAAGGGCGCGCTGGCGGGCAAGGGCAGTGGGCAGATCGAGATCGACCTGCCCAAGGGCGGCGCGCCCCGGCTGCGGCTGACCAGCGATCTCAAGGGGGTCGAGCTGCGCCTGCCCGAAATCGCCTTTGCCAAGGGCGCGGCCCGGGGCGGGCGGCTGGATCTGGCGGCGACGCTGGGCAAGCCCGTTTCGGTGGAAAAGCTGCGGCTGGAGGCGCCGGGCCTGCTGGCCGAGGGCAAGGTGGCGCTGCGCGGCGATGGCGGGCTGGATCGTGTGAGCCTGTCGCGCGCGCGGATCGGCGACTGGTTCGACGGGCCGGTCGCGCTGCTCGGGCGGGGCAAGGGCCGGTCGGTCGGGGTGGATGTGCAGGGCGGGCGGCTTGATCTGCGGCGGATGCCCGATGGCATGGGCGGCAGTGGCGGGCGCGGCGGCGGCGACACGCCGATCCGCGCGCGGCTGGATCGGGTGCAGGTCACCGACAGTATCGGCCTTTGGGGGCTGGCGGGCGATTTCAGCCCGCGCGGCGGCTTCAACGGCAGTTTCAGCGCCCGGCTGAACGGCACCGCGCCGGTCAAGGGCACGCTGGTGCCCGGCAAGGGCGGCACGGCGATCCGCGTCACCTCGGACGATGCGGGGGGCGTGCTGGCGGCGGCGGGCATCTTTACCAAGGCGCAGGGCGGCAGGCTGGATCTGCAATTGCTGCCGCTGGGGCCCAAGGGCCAATATGCCGGCACCGCGCGGGCCAGTGCCTTTCGCGTGCGCAATGCCCCGGTACTGGCCGAGCTGCTTTCGGCCATTTCGGTCGTCGGCTTGCTGGAACAACTGGGCGCCGACGGGCTGGTGTTTTCCGAGGGCGACGCGCAGTTCCGCTTGACGCCTGCCGGGGTCGAGGTGCAAAGGGGCGCCGCCGTGGGCCTGTCGATGGGCGTCTCCATGGCGGGCACCTATGATGCGCGAACGAAACGGATTGATTTGCAGGGCGTGATTTCCCCCGTCTATCTGCTGAATGGCATCGGCGCGGCGCTGACCCGCCGGGGCGAGGGGCTGTTCGGCTTCAACTACCGGATCGGCGGCACCTCGGACCGGCCGGCGATCTCGGTCAACCCGCTGTCGATCCTGACGCCGGGGATGTTCCGCGAGATCTTTCGCCGCCCGGTGCCGCGCTTGCAGGAGTAGCGATGCAGCTTTCGGATTTCGATTTTCACCTGCCCGAGACGCTGATCGCGACCCGGCCCGCCAAACCGCGCAGTTCGGCCCGGCTGCTGGTGGCCGAAGGGGCGGCGATCCGCGACCGGGTCGTCACCGACCTGTTGACGGAATTGCGCCCCGGCGACCGGCTGGTGCTGAACAATACGCGGGTCATTCCCGCCCGCCTGACCGGGCAGCGCTTTCGCGACAGCGCGCAGGGCCGGGTTTCGGCCAGGGTGGAGATCACGCTGCTGGAACCCGCCGCCGACGGAAGCTGGCGCGCGCTGGCCAAGCCGCTGCGCAAGCTGGAGCCGGGCGAGGTGGTGGTGTTCTCGGATCAGCTTGCGGCCGAGGTGACCCGCAAGGGCGAGACCGATCTGGCGCTGCGCTTCAACCTGACGGGGCCGGATTTCGATCAGGCCCTGGCCGAGGCCGGGCAGATGCCGCTGCCACCCTATATCGCGGCCAAACGCGCCCCCGATGCGCAGGACCGCGACGATTACCAGACCGTCTTTGCCCGCCATTCCGGCGCGGTGGCGGCGCCGACCGCCAGCCTGCATTTCGACGCAGCCCTGCTGGCCGCGCTGCGCGACCGGGGTGTGACCTTCACCGAAGTCACGCTGCATGTGGGCGCCGGCACCTTTCTGCCGGTCAAGGTCGAGGACGTGACCACCCACCGGATGCATGCCGAATGGGGCGAGGTGACGGCCGAGGCGGCGGCGGCGATCAACGCCACCCGTGCGGCGGGGGGGCGGGTGATCCCGGTCGGCACCACGGCGCTGCGGCTGATCGAAAGCGCCGCGCGCGACGGCCGGCTGGAGCCCTGGCGCGGCACCACCGATATCTTCATCTATCCCGGTTTCCGCTTTCAGGTCACCGATGCGCTGATGACCAATTTCCACCTGCCGAAATCCACGCTTCTGATGCTGGTTTCGGCGCTGATGGGGCGCGAGCGGATGCTGCGGGTCTATGATCACGCCATCGCGCAGGGCTATCGCTTTTTCTCGTATGGCGACGCATCGCTGCTGATCCCCTGACCCTGCGGCGGCGTCCGGTCGCATTTGCGCCCCCGCCGCCGCGATCTGCTGCTAGACTGTCCGCAAGACGACGGAGTTCCTGAATGCTCAAGGTCATATCCACCTCCTGGCCCCTGCTTCTGGGGGTGATGCTGCTGATGGTCGGCAACGGCATGCAGGGCAGCCTGCTGGGGATTCGCGGCACGATCGAGGGGTTCAAGACCTTTGAGCTTTCGGTCGTCATGTCCTCGTATTTCGCGGGCTTTCTGGTGGGGTCGCTGGTGGTGCCGGGGCTGATCCGGGGGGTGGGGCATGTGCGGGTGTTCTCGGCGCTTGGCTCGATGATCTCGGCGGTGCTGGTGGTCTATCCGGTCGCGCCCGACTGGATCGTCTGGTCGGCGCTGCGCGTGCTGATCGGGTTCAGCTTCTGCGGCGTCTACATCACTGCCGAAAGCTGGCTGAACAACACCGCCACCAACGAGACCCGGGGCCAGGCGCTTTCGGCCTATATGATCGTCCAGATGATCGGCATCATCTCGTCGCAGGTGCTGCTGAACGTGGCAAGCCCGGCCAGCTTTACCCTGTTCGTGATCCCCTCGGTGCTGGTGAGCCTGGCCTTCATGCCGATCCTGCTGGCCAATACCCCGGCGCCCACCTTCGAGACCAGCCGTCGACTGAGCTTTCCGGCGCTGTGGAAGCTGTCGCCCCTGGGCTGCGTGGGGATGCTGATGACCGGCGGCATCTTTTCGGCCATGTTCGGCATGTCGGCGGTCTGGGGATCGAAATCGGGGCTTTCGGTCAAGGAAATCTCGATCTGGGTTGGCGCGATGTATGTGGGCGGGCTGCTGTTGCAATATCCGATCGGCTGGCTGTCCGACCGGCGCGACCGGCGCGGGCTGATCCTGTGGCTGTCGGCCTTTGCCGGCATCGTCATGGTGGTGGCCAGCGCGGGGGAACTGCCGTTCTGGGCGCTTCTGGGGGTGGCGATGGTGCTGGGTGGCATCACCAACCCGCTTTATTCGCTGCTGATCGCCTATACCAACGACTTCCTGACCAAGGAGGATATGGCGGCGGCCTCGTCGGGGCTCTTGTTCCTCAACGGGCTGGGGGCGATCTTTGGCCCGCTGGCGACCGGCTGGGTGATGGAGATGATCGGCCCGCACGGGTTCTTCGCCTTCATCGCGCTGAATTTCATCGGGCTTGCCGCCTATGCCGGCTGGCGCATGACACGGCGCGCGGCGCCAGGGGTCACCGGCAATTTCGCGACCGTGGCGCCGACCGCCTCGGCCCTGGCCGTGGGCGCGGTGATGGAGGAGGCCGATACCGGCGCGCCGCAACTGCCCGAGGGCGAAAGCTGATCGCGGCTTGCGATGCGGCGCAAACCCTGCCACGTTTGCGATAACAGGGCAGGGAGGCGCAGATGTCCGATCCGGTCGAGGTGCTGGATTACTGGCTGGGGGCCATCGGCCCCGAGGGCTGGTATGCCGGGGGTGAGGAACTGGATGCCGAGATCCGGCTGATCTGGGCCGATCTCTGGCAGGCGGCGGCCGAAGGCGGGCTGGATCACTGGGCCGAGGGGCCGGCAGGAACCCTGGCGCTGATCGTGCTGTGCGACCAGTTTCCCCGCAACATGTGGCGCGGCACCGCGCAGGCCTTTGCCACCGACCCGCTGGCCCGCGCCACCGCGCGCAAGGCCGTGACCGCGGGCTGGGATCTGGAGGCGCCCGAGCCGGAGCGGCAATTCTTCTACCTGCCCTTTGAGCATAGCGAAGACCCCGAGGATCAGGCGCTCGCGGTCACACTGATGACCGAACGCATGCCGGGCAGCCCCGACAGCGCGCTGCATGCCCGGGCGCATCAGGCGATCATCGCCCGCTTTGGCCGCTTTCCCTTTCGCAACGCCGCCCTTGGCCGCGAGTCCACGGCAGAGGAGGCGGCGTTTCTGGCGGAGGGAGGATATGGTTCAATGGTGAACCAGTTGCGGAGCGAAGCCATGCAATAGGCGCATGGGGGTATGCGCTGAGCCGCATTGCTCGCGCATATTTGATAGTTTAATGGCAAACTACTTTTCCAGAGGAGGGGAAATATGGCTGCCAAGACATTTGATGTGATCGTGATCGGTGCGGGCCCCGGGGGCTATGTCGCGGCGATCCGGGCCGCGCAACTGGGGAAATCCGTCGCCATCGTCGAACGGGAACATCTGGGCGGCATCTGTCTCAACTGGGGCTGTATCCCCACCAAGGCGCTGCTGCGCTCGGCCGAGGTGTTCCACCTGATGCACCGCGCCAAGGATTTCGGCCTGAAGGCCGACGGTATCGGCTATGACCTCGATGCCGTGGTCGCCCGGTCGCGCGGCGTGGCGAAACAGCTTTCGGGTGGCATCGGCCATCTGATGAAGAAGAACAAGGTCACCGTCTTCATGGGCGCGGCCACGCTGCCCGCCAAGGGCAAGGTCACGGTCACCACCGACAAGGGCGTGGAGGAACTGACTGCGCCGGCGATCATCCTGGCGACCGGCGCGCGCGCCCGCGAATTGCCGGGGCTGGAAGCCGATGGCGATCTGGTCTGGACCTACAAGCACGCGCTGCAACCCAAGCGGATGCCGAAAAAGCTGCTGGTCATCGGATCGGGTGCGATCGGCATCGAATTCGCCAGCTTCTTCAACACGCTGGGCGCCGATGTCACCGTCTGCGAAGTGATGGATCGCGTCCTGCCGGTGGAAGATGCCGAGATCAGCGCCTTTGCGAAGAAAGCCTTCGTGAAACAGGGGATGAAGATCCTCGAAAAGACCACGGTGAAAAAGCTGGACCGCAAGCCCGGAACCGGCGTGACCGCGCATCTGGAAGATGCCAAGGGCACCACCACGGCCGAGTTCGACACGGTGATTTCGGCGGTCGGCATTGTCGGCAATGTCGAAAACCTCGGGCTGGAGGCGCTTGGCGTCAAGATCGACCGCACCCATGTGGTGACGGATGAATATTGCCGCACCGGGGTCGAGGGGCTTTATGCCATCGGCGATATCGCCGGCGCGCCCTGGCTTGCGCACAAGGCCAGCCATGAAGGCGTGATGGTGGCGGAACTGATCGCCGGTCTGCATCCGCATGCGATCAAGCCGAACTCGATTGCCGGCTGCACCTATTGCCACCCTCAGGTCGCCAGTGTCGGCCTGACCGAGGCCAAGGCCAAGGAAGCGGGCTATGCGGTGAAAGTGGGCCGCTTCCCCTTTATCGGCAATGGCAAGGCGATTGCGCTTGGCGAGCCGGAGGGCATGATCAAGACCGTCTTCGACGCCAAGACCGGCGAATTGCTGGGCGCGCATATGGTGGGCGCCGAGGTGACGGAGCTGATCCAGGGCTATGTGGTGGGCCGCAGCCTGGAGACCACCGAGGAAGACCTGATGAACACCGTCTTCCCGCATCCGACGCTGAGCGAGATGATGCACGAAGCGGTGCTGGATGCCTATGGCCGCGCGCTGCATATCTGAGCGGGTGACAGGATGAGACGACGGAAAGGGGGCGTTCGCGCCCCCTTTTTGCTGCGCACAGTCACCCCGAGGGCATTTGGAGAAAGAGGCGGGCAGTCTGTCGCAAATGGCGCGGACTCTGCCGGGCCGGGCGTTAGGGTTGAGGCATGGAACGGGTGTCATCCTTGGTCATGGTGCTGGCGCTTTGGGGCGCGGGTCTGGGCGCGGCGGCGCAATTCGGCAAGATCTCGGTCATCTTCGATCTGGCGGCGGGGATTTATCCCGGCGCGGGGCCGCTGGCGCTTGGGCTTTTCGTGTCGGTGGTGGGGTTTCCGGGGCTGATCTTCGGCAGCACGGCGGGGCTCTTGCTGGCGGGAATGGGCTGGCGGCGGGTGCTGGTGGCGGCGCTGGTCGCCGGCGCGCTGCTGTCGCTGGCCGAGGCGCTGTTTCCGCCGCTGCCGGTGATGCTGGCGCTGCGGGTGGCGGAGGGGTTCGCGCATCTGGTCATCGTGGTGGCCGCCCCGGTGCTGATTGCCCAAAGCGCGCCGCCGGCGCGGCAGGGGCTGGCGATGACGCTGTGGTCTACGTTTTTTGCGGTGACCTATACGGTGCTGGCGCTGGTCGGGCGGCCGCTGGTGGCGCTGGCGGGGCCGGGGGCGCTGTTGCTGGCGCATGCGGGCTGGATGGCGGGGTTCGCGGTGATCCTGGCGCGGGTCTTGCCGCCGGATGGGCCGGTGCGGCGCGGGCGGATCGCGTTCTGGCCGGTCTTGCGCGGGCATGGCGCGATCTATGCCTCGGCGCGGATCGCGGCGCCGGCCATGGGCTTTGTCTGTTACACGATGACCTATGTGGCCTTGCTGACGCTGCTGCCGCCGCTGTCGGGCGCGCGGATGCAGCCCCTGTTGGCCAGCCTCTTGCCGCTGGTGTCGATCCTGGTGTCGCTGACGCTGGGGGTGTGGCTGCTGGGGCGGCTGGGGGCGGTGCGGGTGGTGATGCTGGGCTTTGGGCTGGCCATTCTGGCCTCGGTCGGGCTGGCGCTTGGCTGGGGGCATTTCGGGCCGCAACTGGCGGCGAGTCTGGCGATTGGCGGGGCGCTTGGCCTGGTGCAGGGCGCGAGTTTCGCGGCCATTCCGGCGCTGAATGCGTCAGGGGCGGACCGGGCGCAGGCGGCGGGGGCGATTGCGCAGCTGGGCAATCTGGGCACCACCCTGGGCACGCCCCTGCTGGGCGCGCTGATCGCGGCCCATGGGGCGGGGGTGGTGCCAGTTTTCGTCACGGTCTTTGCCGCGCTTGGCATCGTGCTGCATCTGTGGCAGGCGCGCCGCCGGCGGCCGGGCTGATCAGACCTTTTCGACCGCGCCGCCGCCGGCCTGCCATTGCGCCAGATTGCCGAGATTGTAGACCGTGGTGTAGCCCATCTTCAGCGCCGCCTCGGCCGCCATGCCGGCGCGGCCACCAGCGGCGCAATAGAGGCAGAGCGGCGTGTCGGTCGTGACACCCTTGGGCAGTTCACCATTGCCGGGTGTCATCTTCTGCTGAAAGACCATCATCGGCACATGCAGCGCGCCCTTGGCCTTGCCGCTGGATTTCAGCTCCGAGATGTCGCGCACGTCGATGAGCAGGATTTCACCCTTGGCGGCGCGGCTGACCGCCTCGGCCGGGCTGATGGATTGCGGGCGCGGGCCCGCGGGTTTGAGGAAGTTGAACATGGGAACCTCTTGGCTGGATATATATTCATATTGGTGAATGTAAGCTTTTGACAAGGGGGGATGCGGGACCGTCGGGCAGGTGGGCAAAAATTTCGACGCCTTGCTGCCAAATCGCCAGAAAGTTCACCGAATGTTCATGTTTTGCAATTGGAGACTCGGGCAAGATGCCCTAAATCTGGTCCGTCGAAAGATGAGGGTGCCATGGCGGAGCAGAAGTTCATCGAGGTGCGCGGCGCGCGGGAGCATAATCTCAAGGGCGTCGATCTGGACATTCCGCGCGATCAGTTCGTGGTGATCACCGGCCTGTCGGGGTCGGGGAAGTCGAGCCTCGCCTTTGACACGATCTATGCCGAGGGGCAGCGCCGCTATGTCGAAAGCCTGTCGGCCTATGCGCGGCAGTTCCTCGACATGGCCGGCAAGCCGGATGTCGATCACATCAGCGGGCTGAGCCCGGCGATCTCGATCGAGCAGAAGACCACCTCCAAGAACCCGCGTTCGACCGTGGGCACCGTCACCGAGATTTACGATTACCTGCGCCTGTTGTTCGCACGGGTCGGCACGCCCTACAGCCCCGCAACCGGCCTGCCGATCGAGGCGATGCAGGTGCAGGACATGGTCGATGCGGTGCTGGCGATGGAGGAGGGCACGCGGGCCTACCTGCTGGCGCCCATCGTGCGCGACCGCAAGGGCGAATATCGCAAGGAATTTCTGGAGCTGCGCAAGCAGGGGTTCCAGCGGGTCAAGGTGGATGGCCAGTTCTACGAACTGGAAGATCCGCCTGTGCTGGACAAGAAGTTTCGTCATGACATCGACGTGGTGGTGGACCGGATCGTGGTGCGCGGCGATATCGCCACGCGGCTGGCCGACAGTTTCCGCACCGCGCTTGATCTGGCCAGTGGCATCGTGGTGCTGGAAACCGCCCCCGCCGAGGGCGAGCCGAAGCGCATCACGTTTTCCGAAAATTTCGCCTGTCCGGTATCGGGCTTCACCATCCCCGAGATCGAGCCGCGGCTGTTTTCCTTCAACGCGCCGCTGGGGGCCTGTCCGGCCTGTGACGGGCTGGGGGTGGAGCTGTTCTTTGACGAACGCCTGGTGGTGCCGGATCAGAACCTGACGCTGGCGCAAGGGGCCATCGCGCCCTGGTCGAAATCGAAAAGCCCGTATTTCCTGCAAACCATCGACGCGATTGCCGCGCATTACGGCTTTGACAAGAAAAAGAAATGGAAGGATCTGCCGGAAAAGGCGCAGGAGGTGTTCCTGCGCGGCTCTGGCGGCGAGGAGATCGCCTTTCGCTATGACGAAGGCGGGCGCATCTATCAGGTCAGCCGGGTCTTCGAGGGCGTCATCCCCAATATGGAACGCCGCTACCGCGAGACCGACAGCGCCTGGTCGCGCGAGGAGATGGAGCGCTATCAGAACAACCGGCCCTGCCATGTCTGCGAGGGCTACCGGCTGAAGCCCGAGGCGCTGGCGGTCAAGATCGCCGGGCTGCATGTCGGGCAGGTGGTGGAAATGTCGATCCGCGAGGCCCATGCCTGGATCGCGACGGTGCCCGACCATCTGACCAACCAGAAGAACGAGATCGCCCGCGCCATCCTGAAGGAAATCCGCGAACGGCTTGGTTTCCTGGTGAATGTGGGGCTGGATTACCTGACGCTGTCGCGCAGCGCCGGCACGCTTTCGGGCGGCGAGAGCCAGCGCATCCGGCTGGCAAGCCAGATCGGTTCGGGGCTGACCGGCGTGCTCTATGTGCTGGACGAGCCGTCGATCGGACTGCATCAGCGCGACAATGACCGGCTGCTCGGCACGCTCAAGGGTTTGCGCGATCAGGGCAATACGGTGCTGGTGGTCGAACATGACGAGGACGCGATCCGCGAGGCGGATTATGTCTTTGACATCGGACCGGGTGCCGGGGTGCATGGCGGCCAGATCGTCGCGCGCGGCACGCCGGCGGAAATCGCCGCCGATCCCGCCAGCCTGACCGGCCAATACCTGTCGGGCACGCGCGAGATTGCGGTGCCGAAGCTGCGGCGCGAGGGCAATGGCAAGAAGGTGACAGTGGTCAAGGCGACCGGCAACAACCTCAAGGCGGTGACGGCAGAGTTTCCGCTGGGCAAGTTCGTCTGCGTGACCGGCGTTTCGGGCGGCGGGAAATCGACGCTGACCATCGAGACGCTGTTCAAGACCGCCGCGATGCGGCTCAATGGTGCGCATGAGACGCCCGCGCCTTGCGAGACGATCAAGGGGTTTGAGCATCTCGACAAGGTGATCGACATCGACCAGCGGCCGATCGGGCGCACGCCGCGGTCGAACCCCGCCACCTATACCGGCGCCTTCACCCCGATCCGTGACTGGTTCGCCGGTCTGCCCGAGGCCAAGGCGCGCGGCTATCAGCCCGGGCGGTTCAGCTTCAACGTCAAGGGCGGCCGCTGCGAGGCCTGCCAGGGCGATGGTGTCATCAAGATCGAGATGCACTTCCTGCCGGATGTCTATGTCACCTGCGAGACCTGCAAGGGCCACCGCTACAATCGCGAGACGCTTGAGATCAGGTTCAAGGGCAAGTCCATCGCCGATGTGCTTGACATGACATGCGAAGACGCGCGCGAGTTTTTCAGCGCGGTCCCGGCGATCCGCGACAAGATGGAGGCGCTGTGCCAGGTGGGCCTGGGCTATATCAAGGTCGGCCAGCAGGCGACCACCCTGTCAGGCGGCGAGGCGCAGCGGGTCAAGCTGTCCAAGGAGCTGTCGCGCCGGGCGACCGGGCGCACGCTCTATATCCTGGATGAGCCCACGACGGGCCTGCATTTCGAGGATGTGCGCAAGTTGCTGGAGGTGCTGCACGAACTGGTCGATCAGGGCAATACGGTGGTGGTGATCGAACACAATCTGGATGTGATCAAGACCGCCGACTGGATCATTGACATCGGCCCCGAGGGCGGCGATGGCGGCGGGCGGATCGTGGCGACCGGCACGCCCGAGGACGTGGCCAAGGTGGAGGCCAGCCATACCGGGCGTTATCTTGCCCCCATGCTGGCGGCGCGGCGGGTGGCGGCGGAGTGATCCGCCGCCCAGACCGGGGTCAGTCCCGGGGTCAGTTCAGCAGTGTGTTCACCGCGCCGATCAGATCCAGCACCGCCCTTGTGTCGCGATCCACGCGATAGAGGTAATCGCCGACACGGTAATAGGTGCCGTCGGGCAGGCCGTAGCGACCGGGATCGCGGATCACGATATAATCGCGGTCGATAACCTCGCCCGGGCGATAGACGGTCACGCCGCCTTGATGTTTCTTCGCCTGACCCGGCGGGATGCAGGCGGGCGATTTCTTTGCCAGACCGGGCGGGCAATGGCCGGCGGATTGCGCGATGACGGCATGGCCGCCATGCTTGCCTTCCTTGCCATGGCCATGCCCCTTGCCTTGGGCCAGCGCGGGGCTGGCCAGGGCTATGGTCATCAGGGCCAGAGTGGCGAAACGATATGCCGACATGGGAACCTCCATCTGCGGGCGTCGCGGATCAATGCGCCAGCCCGCAGCGGGGTTCCAGAGCGATATCGCCGGGCGGCGAAAGGCCGCCGAGCCGCGCTCAGGCCTTGCGCGGGCAGGTGCTCATGCCCAGGATCGAATAGAGCGGGCAGGTGGACATCAGCCCCGTCAAGAGCGGCACGATGCCGATCAGCTTGGCGTAATGCCAGAATCCGGTCCCCTGATCGACAAAGAACCAGACCAGAAGTGCGGCACCGATCACGATACGCAGGATGCGGTCGATCCCGCCGACATTGGTTGCGAACATGGCTTTCCCCTTTTTCGTCAAGGCACCCTTGGCCTTGGGGGAATTCTGGCACAAAGGCCGGGTGCCTGTCTGTGATCAGGTCACATCCGCCGCCAGTTCGCGCAGCCCGCCCTGATCCAGCAGCCGCACCAGTCCGCGTTCGGTGGCGATCAGCCCGCGCCGGGCCAGCGCCTCCAGCCGGCGCGAGACCACCTCGCGCGCCGATCCGATGCGCGTGGCCAGCACCTCTTGCGTGGCATGGACAGTGCCGCCCTCGGCCAGGGCGAGCAGCGCCTCGGCCAGACGGCATTCGACGCTTTGAAAGGCGACACGTTCCAGCAGGCGGGTCATTTCGGCCATGCGGGCGCCGAAGGTGCGGAAGACAAAGCCGCGAAAATCGGCGCTGTCCTCCATCAGCCGCAGGAACTGCCCGCGCGGGATCAGCACCGCACGGCAGGGGCAGGCGGTGACCGCTTCGCCGGAATAGGGCTCGTCCCCCATCAGGCCCAGCGTGGTCTGCACGCAGCTTTGCCCCGGCTCCACCGCATAAAGCAGGATGCCGCGCCCGGTGGGGCCGGTCAGAAAGACATCGACCCGCCCCTCCAGCACCACCAGAAACCCGCCGGCGCGATCGCCCTGGCGAAACAGGTGGCGCCCGGCGGGCAGCGCCATTTCCGGCAGCGCATCAAGCGCCGCACGGTCGGCGGCGCTCAGGTCGGGCAGGGGGCAGTTGCGGGTCCACATGGGCCGAGACTACCCCGCCCGACGGCAGGGTCAACCGCGCCCGCGCGCAGCGAAGCGCGGCAGCATCGCCGAAAAATCCATGCCGCGCCCCGATTCCTCGGTGACGAAACGGCGGTAAAGCTCGGCCGCCAACTGGCCCATCGGCGTATCGGCATCGGCCGACACCGCCGCCTGCTGGCTGAGATCGAGATCCTTCAGCATCAGTTCCGCCGCGAAACCGGGCTTGTAGCCATTATCCGCCGGCGATGTCGGCCCCACGCCCGGCGCCGGGCAATAGGCGTTCATCGTCCAGCTATAGCCCGAGGAGGTGGAGACCACGTCGAACATCTTTTGCCGGTCAAGACCCAGCTTGTCGGCCAGGGCAAACGCTTCGCAGGTGGCGATCATGGTGACGCCGAGGATCATGTTGTTGCAGATCTTGGCAGCCTGACCGGCGCCCGAATCCCCGCAATGCACGGCCTTTTGTCCCATGATTTCGAACAAGGGGGCGACGCGGGCAAAGGCTGCCTCGGTGCCGCCGGCCATGAAGGTAAGCGTCCCGTTGGTGGCGCCGCCCACCCCGCCCGAAACCGGCGCATCAAGCGCGCCCAGACCCGCCGCCACCGCCATCTCGGCCACGGCGCGGGCGCTGTCCACATCGACGGTCGAACAGTCGCACAGCACCGCGCCCGCCGTCATGGCCGGGATCACCTCGGCCGCCACCGCGCGCAGGATCGCGCCATTGGGCAGCATGGTGATCACCACCTCGGCGCCCTGCGCGGCCTCGGCCGCCGTTGCGGCACGGGTCACCCCTTCGGGCATCGGGGCGGTCAGGTCAAACCCCGTGACCGCATGGCCGGCCCGCGCCAGATTGGCCGCCATCGGGCCGCCCATATTGCCAAGTCCGATGAATCCGATCTTCATGCTGTCACTCCGTAAAGGTCAGGGTTTCGGCACCCAGCGGCGCCAGCAGGGCATCGACCTCGGCCGCCGTCACCTCGGCACCCGAGCCATGGCGCCAGCGCGGCTTGCGATCCTTGTCGATCACCATGGCGCGGATGCCTTCCAGAAAGTCGGTCATTTCCTGCGCGCGATGGGTCACGCGATATTCCATTTCCAGCGCCGTGCGCAGGGCGACATCGGCGGGCAGGCGGGCCTGCATTTCCAGCGTCGCCGCGACAGCCAGCGGCGCGCCCCGGCGCAGCGCCTTGAGCGTATCGAGCGCAAAGTCGCTGTCCTCGGCTGCCAGGCTGGTCTCGACCTCGGCCAGAGCCGGGCTGGCGAAATGGCGGTCAATCGCCGCTTGCAGGCCGGGCAGGATGCCGGGCGCGGGCGTCTGCACGACGGGCCGCAGCGCCGCCACATCGCCGGTCGCCGCCAGTGCCGCGATCAGTGCCGGCCAATCGGCCTCGGGCACGAAGTGATCGGCAAAGCCCGCGTGAATGGCATCGGCCGGCCCCATCCGCATGCCGGTTGCCCCCAGATAGCAGCCCAGCCGCCCCGGACCATGCCGCAACAAGGCCGAGCCGCCGACATCCGGCACCAGCCCGATGGCGCATTCCGGCATGGCGATCTGCGCGCTTTCGCCGACGATGCGATGGCTGGCATGGCAGGCGACACCCACACCTCCCCCCATGCAAAAGCCCTGCACCAGCGTCACCATGGGCTTGGGATAGGCGCCGATCCGGGCATTCATCCGGTATTCATCGCGCCAGAACGCCTGCCCATAGGCATAGTTGCCGCGCGTGCCCTCGGCATAAAGCTCTGCAATATCGCCGCCGGCGCAAAAGGCGCGGTCGCCTTCGGCGTCGATCACCACTAGGGCCACCCCCGGATCCCCGGCCCAGGCCACCAGTGCTGCATCAAGCGCCCTGCACATCTCGTAGCTCAGCGCATTCAGCGCCTGCGGCCGGGTAAAGGTCACCCGCCCGGCGCGCCCCTCGACGCGGATCGCCAGATCGCTCATGCCGCGACCATGCCGCGCGCGATGATCAGGCGCATGATCTCGTTGGTGCCTTCCAGGATCTGATGCACCCGCAGATCGCGCACGATCTTCTCGATGCCGTAATCCGCCAGATAGCCGTAGCCGCCATGCAGTTGCAGACATTGATTGGCCACCTCAAAGGCGGCATCGGTGACATATAGCTTGGCCATGGCGCAGAATTTCGTGGCATCCGTCGCGCCATTATCCAGCTTCCAGGCCGCCTGGCGCAGGAAGATGCGCGCCGATTGCAGCTTGACCTCCATCTCGGCCAGCCGGAATTGCAGCGCCTGGAACTGATCGAGGCTTTTGCCAAAGGCGCGGCGTTCGGCCATATAGCCCAGCGTCGCATCCAGTGCCGCCTGCGCCCCGCCAAGCGCGCTGGCCGCGATGTTCAGCCGCCCGCCATCCAGCCCCGCCATGGCATAGGCAAAGCCCTTGCCCTCGGCGCCAATCAGGTTTTCGGCGGCGGTCAGGCAGCCATCCATCTGCACCTGCCGAGTGGGCTGCGCGCGCCAGCCCATCTTGTCCTCCAGCCCGCCAAAGGACAAACCCTCGGCCCCGTCCTCCAGCACGAAGGCCGAAATGCCCTTCGGCCCCTCGGCGCCGCTGCGCGCCATGACGATATAGGAATCCGAATAGCCGCCGCCCGAGATGAAGGCCTTGGTCCCGGTCAGCCGCCAGCCGTCATTGCCCTGCGCCGCGCGCGTCTTCAGCGCCGCCGCGTCCGACCCGGATCCCGGCTCGGTCAGGCAATAGGAATAGACCTTGGTCATCGCACAGAGATCGGGCAACAGCCGCGCCTTCATCTCCTCCGATCCGAACTTGTCGATCATTCCGCCGCACATGTTGTGGATCGACAGGAACGAGCCCACGGCCGGGCAGGACATGGCCAGCGCCTCGAAGACCAGCGTCGCATCCAGCCGGCTCAACCCCGAACCGCCATGTTCCTCGGCGACATAGATCCCGCCCAGACCCAGCTCTGCAACCCTGGCCCAAAGCGCGCGGGGAATCGTCCCTTCGCGCTCCCACTCCCTGGCATGGGGGGCGATGTGATCCTGACCAAAGGCATGCGCCATATCGAAAATGGCCTGCTGTTCCTCGGACAAAGCGAAATCCATCCCGAGCCTCCCTCTCTGGAATTGAACACCTGTTTCTTTCTGGATTGTTGCGAGAGTTTTGCAAGACCGCATCTTGCCGGGTCGCGCCGCCCGTTCCCCCCTTCATCTGTTTCCAAATATCCTCGGGGGGTGAATGCGCCGTCAGGCGCAGAGGGGGGCAGACAGCCCCCCTCGCTTGTCGTCGCAATCAGTCGAGCGCCTTGAAGTTCAGCGCCGCGCCTTCCTTGATCCCCGAGAACCAGCGCGCCGTCACCGTCTTGGTCTTGGTGTAGAAGCGGAAGGCATCCGGGCCATACTGGTTCAGGTCGCCAAAGGCCGACTTCTTCCAGCCGCCGAAAGTGTAATAGGACAGCGGCACCGGGATGGGGAAGTTGATGCCGACCATGCCGACATTCACCCGGCTCGCGAAATCGCGCGCGGTGTCGCCATCGGCGGTGAAGATGGCGGTGCCATTGCCGTAATCGTTGTCGATCACCAGTTGCAGCGCATCTTCATAGGTCTTGGCGCGCACGGTGGACAGGACCGGGCCAAAGATCTCCTGCTGGTAGATATCCATGTCGCGGGTCACGTTGTCGAACAGGGTCGGGCCGACGTAAAAGCCGTTCTCATAGCCCTGGATCTTCAGGCCCCGGCCATCGACCACGATCTTGGCACCCTGCGCCACGCCCGAATCGATCAGGCCCAGGATGCGCTCTTGCGCCTGTTTGGTGATGACCGGCCCGAAATCCACGTCATTGCCGGCGGTATAGGGCCCGACCTTCAGCTTTTCGATGCGCGGCACCAGCTTTTCGATCAGGCGGTCGGCGGTTTCGTCACCCACCGGCACCGCGACCGAAATCGCCATGCAGCGTTCGCCCGCCGCGCCGAAGCCCGCGCCCACCAGCGCATCCGCCGCCTTGTCCAGATCGGCATCGGGCATGATGAGCATGTGGTTCTTGGCGCCGCCAAAGCACTGGGCGCGCTTGCCGTTGGTCGCGGCGCGGCCATAGATATATTGCGCGATCGGGGTCGAGCCGACAAAGCCGATGGCCTGCACGGTGGGGCTGTCGATCAGCCAGTCCACCACCGATTTGTCGCCGTTCACCACTTGCAGCACGCCGTCCGGAATGCCGGCCTCCTTGGCCAGTTCCGCCAGCTTGAGCGAGGTCGAGGGCACGCGCTCCGACGGTTTCAGGATCATGGCATTGCCGGCCGACAACGCCGGGCCCATCTTCCACAGCGGGATCATGGCCGGGAAGTTGAAGGGCGTGATGCCGGCCACGACGCCCAGCGGCTGCCGCATCGCGTAAAGGTCGATGCCCGGGCCGGCGCTGTCGGTATATTCGCCCTTCAGCATCGCCGGGGCGCCCATGCAGACCTCGATCACCTCAAGCCCGCGCTGAACGTCGCCCTTGGCATCGGGAATGGTCTTGCCATGCTCGCGCGAGACCAGTTCGGCCAGCTCGTCCATGTGCTGATTGATCAGGTCGCCGAATTTCATCATCACCCGCGCGCGGCGCTGCGGGTTGGTGGCGGCCCAGCCGACCTGCGCCTTTTCGGCCTCGGCGATGGCATGGGCCAGTTCCGCCTCGCTGGCCAGCGCCACGCGGGCCTGAAGCTCGCCCGTGGCGGGGTTGTAGACCTCGGCGAAGCGGCCCGAAGTGCCGGCGACCAGCTTGCCGTTGATCCAGTGTCCGATCTCTTTCATGGCGTCCTCCCGAGACAGCGATGGAATAAGGGTTGGCGGCAGAATAGCCTTGCAAATTCGCTGGTAAAAGCGGCAAGATTCCAAAAGCGTTTTGCAAAAATGCAAAGGCGGGCGATGGACTGGGATGATCTGAAACTGTTTCTCGCGGTGGCGCGCGCCGAAAGCCTGTCGGGCGCGGGCAAGGCGCTGCGGGTCGATCCGGCGACGGTGGGGCGGCGCATCGCCCGGCTGGAAGAGGGGCTGGGCGCGCGGCTGTTCAGCAAGAGCCCGCAGGGCTATGCGCTGACCGAGGAGGGCGCGCGCATCCTGGGTCATGCCGAACGCGCCGAGCTGGCGGTGACTGGCGCGACAGAGGAATTGCGCGGCCATGCCCAGGGCCTGACCGGGCAGATCCGCATCGGCGCCCCCGATGGTTGCGCCAATTACCTGCTGCCGCAGGTGCTGGCGCGGATTTGCGACGCCAATCCGGGGCTGGAGGTGCAGATCGTCGCCCTGCCGCGGGTCTTCAACCTGTCCAAGCGCGAGGCCGATATGGCGATCGCGGTCAGCCGCCCCTCGACCGGCCGGCTGACGGTGCAGAAGCTGACCGATTACAGCCTGAGCCTTGCGGCCGCGCGCGACTATCTTGCGGCGCATCCCCCGATCACCCGGCCCGAGGATCTGCGCGATCACCGGATCATCGGTTATATCGCCGACATGATTTTCGACAAGGAACTGGATTATCTGGGGCAGTTGGGTCTGGATCAGGTGCCGCTGGCGTCAAATTCGGTCTCGGTGCAGCTCAACTGGCTGCGGCACGGGGCAGGGGTCGGGGTGGTGCATGATTTCGCCCGCCCCTCGGCGCCGGAACTGGCGCGCATCCTGCCCGCGATGCGGCTGACGCGCAGCTTCTGGCTGATCCGGCATGCCGATGACGGGCGGGTGGCGCGGCTCAATCGCTTTGCCGATGAACTGGCCACGGGGCTGCGGAAAGAAGTCGCACGGCTTGAAGCTGCCGCTTGACAGAAAATTGCGCAGGCGCAAGGCTTTCCCCAGAGGAAGACGGAGGCACCCATGCATGTTGCGCAGATTCTGAAGACCAAACCGACCGGGGAGGTGATCACCGTCACGCCCGGAACCAGCGTGGCCGAACTGGCGCATGTGCTGTCGGTCCGCAAGATCGGCGCGGTGGTGGTGTCGCCCGATGGCGCAAGCGTCGCGGGAATCGTGTCGGAGCGCGACGTGGTGCGCGAATTGGGCAAGCGCGGCCCGGCCTGCCTGGCCGAGACGGTGGATACGCTGATGACCACCCGCATCGTCAGCTGCACTCCGCAGGAAACCACCCATGACGTGTTGCAGAAAATGACCGATGGCCGTTTTCGCCACATGCCGGTGATGGAGGGCGACCGCATGGTCGGCTTCATCTCAATCGGGGATGTGGTCAAGTCGCGTCTGATGGAACTGGCGGCCGAAAAGGACGCGCTGGAAGGCATGATCAAGGGCTTCTGACGCAGGGACGCTGCGGCGCGGCGAAAAGGCTCTTGCCATTCGCCGCGCAATATTGTTGCGTGACCCTGCGAGGCAGAAGGGGAGCCGCCATGCGCATCGGGCTTTATCCGGGCACGTTCGATCCGATCACGCTGGGTCATGTCGATATCATCCAGCGGGCGGTGCAGCTGGTGGATCGGCTGGTGATCGGGGTTGCGATCAATCGCGACAAGGGGCCGCTTTTCTCGCTGGAGGAGCGGGTCGCCATGGTCGAGGCCGAATGCGCCGAGATCAGCCGCGCCTGTGGTGGCGCGGAAATCGTGGTGCATCCGTTTGAAAACCTGCTGATCGACTGCGCCCGCGATGTCGGCGCCGCGGTGATCGTGCGCGGGCTGCGGGCGGTGGCGGATTTCGAATACGAATTCCAGATGGTCGGGATGAACCGCGCGCTCGACAACAGCATCGAGACCGTGTTTCTGATGGCCGATGCGCGCCGGCAGGCCATCGCGTCGAAGCTGGTGAAAGAGATTGCCCGGCTGGGCGGCGATGTGTCGAAATTCGTCACACCGGATGTCGCAGCGGCGCTGGTCGCGCGATACGGCCGCTAAGGCGGGGGCACTTAGCCCCGGCCATAGACCGCTTCATGGGCGATGCGATGCGCGTCGCCGGGATAGATGTTCAGATCCAGTGCCACATCCAGCGGCAGGCGGGCGATCTCGTCGCGGGTCTGGGTATAGCGCGCGCGCTTTTCAG
>Ga0209053_1000387_pt1 | contig 33131 bp, 30 predicted proteins | sample EBPBio152010_DNA_FD_185864 | JGI IMG/M metagenome (GOLD analysis project Ga0209053, IMG submission 185864) | Wastewater treatment Type I Accumulibacter community from EBPR Bioreactor in Madison, WI, USA - Reactor 1_7/15/2010_ DNA (SPAdes)... | ecosystem: Engineered > Bioreactor > EBPR >... | reverse complement strand
CGGCGGCGTAGGACCCGTCCCATCCGGCGAGGTAGGAGTACGCGTCGCGGACGATGGGCGGGAGGGCGTCGCGGTCGCCGAGCGCGCCGAGCAGCGCCCGCCGGGTGTCGGCCGACGCAGCGTTGACGGCGTCGTCGGCCCACGTCTGCGGCCACGGACGGAACGGCGCGAGCCGCATCAGGCGTCCGGCGGCCGTCCGTGCCCCGGCATCGTCGGCGACGAGCGCGAGGGTGTCGCCCCCGGTGACGGCCACGCGCGGTGTCCCCAGCACGCGGAGCCCCCCGTCGAGGCGAAGCAGGCCGGTCCCGGCGAAGAGGCGGGCCGGCGGGATCGCGCCGCCGGCGGCGACGCGGAAGGAGCCCGGCGCGTCGGTCACCGGCGCGAAGCCCGCCCAGCCGAGGCGCCACGCGGTGGTTCGCTTCGTGGCCGTCGAGTCGGTTCGGTCGGCGAGGGTGGTGTCGGGCGGGGCGGTGGACTCCACGACGGCGGGCGGGCGACCGAGGACGAGCGACGCGTCGTCGCGTCGGACGGCGAGGAGGATCTCGTCGCCATCGCGTCTGACCAGGCGGCTGTGGACCACCGGCGGTGCCTCGCCGGCGAGCGGCGCGATCCGCGTCCGGCTCGTCAGTAGCCACCCCCACGCGCCGTCGGCGCGGACGCCGCCGGGAATCAGGAGCGTGCCCGGGACCGTGAGCGCGTGCGTCTCCCGGCCGCCGAGGCGGAGCGTCACCGGCGCGAGCACGTCGTCGGCCGTGTGCCCGACGACGTGGTGCTGCACGAGCACCGGCCCCTCGCTCGAGGGCGCCGCGAAGACACGTCCGAAAGCCGCGCCTCCAAGCCCGACGCGCGCGCGAAACGCCGAATCGGCGACGGCGAAACGTCGGGCCTCCGCGCTCTCGCGGCGCGCGCGCGCCCACGACGAATCGGCCCACGGCGACGGCGTCCCGGCCCACGCGAGCAGCCGCTCGACGGCGAGCGCGTCCCACGGCTGCCACGGCTCGGGCTCGGCGCCGACGACGAGGAACGGCCCCGACTGGGCGAGGCCCGGCTCCGCGAGCGCCCGGTTGACGCCACGCGCATAGGCGTCGAGCAGCGCGCGGTCGGCCGGCGGGAGCGCGAGGTAGGCCGCGCGCGAGGTCGCGTCGAAGCCCAGGCGCCGCGCGTGGAGGTCGGACGCCCGGAGGCTGTCGCCGAGCCAGCCGGAGGCGGTGCCGAGGGCGACGACGCGCAGCCACGCCATCGTCCACGCGTGGTCGACGGCGTGCGCGTAGCCGAGCGCCGCGGCGAGGTCGCCCGGCGTCGTCGCCTCGACGGTCACACGTCCCGAGTCGGCCCAGGCGACGGTCGCTTCGCCGGCGAGACCGGGGAGGCGGATCGCGCCCTCGCGCGGTGCGGCGGACCCGTACGCCAGCCAGCCGATGGCGCCGCCGACCAGCAGCAGCGCCAGCAGCACGAGGGCGGCGACGAGGAGGAGGCGCGACACGTCGGGAAGCTAGCGGCGCGCCACCGGCGCCGGACGCGTCACGCGCGCGACCGTCGTGCCGCGAGCCACGCCGCGAAGCCGTCGGCGTCGAGCGACGTGAGCGTGTCGGCGGCCGTCAGCCCGCCCTTCTGCGCGGAGAGGACGCCCCAGCGGACGTTGTCGAGCTCGCCGGCGCTGTGCGCGTCGGGGTTGATCGCGATCGTCACGCCGCGCGCCGTCGCGTGGCGCACCCAGCGCCAGTCGATGTCCAGCCGCCACGGGTTGGCGTTGAGCTCGACGGCGACGCCGTGCGCGGCGCAGGCGTCCAGCACGGCCTCGTGGTCGAGCGGGTAGCCGTCGCGGCGCAGCAGCAGGCGCGCCGTCGGGTGGCCGAGCACGTCCACGGACGGGTGCGAGACGGCGCGCACGACGCGGGCCGTCGCTTCGTCGGCGCTCATTGCGAAGCCGGTGTGGACGCTCGCCACGACGAGGTCGAGGCCCGCGAGCACGTCGTCGGGGAAGTCGAGCGAGCCGTCGGCGAGGACGTCCACCTCCGAGCCGGCGATGACGCGGACGCCGCCGCCGCGCGCGTTAGCAGCGTCCACCTCCCGGCGCTGCGCGGCCAGCCGCTCGACGGTGAGCCCGTTGGCGACCTGGAGGCTGCGGCTGTGGTCGCAGACGCCGAAGTACCCGAGCCCGCGGGCGGCCGTCGCGGCGACCATCGCGTCGAGCGAGTCGGCGCCGTCGCTGGCGGTCGTGTGGTTGTGGATCGTCCCGCGCAGGTCGTCCACTCGGACGAGCGTCGGGAGCGGACCGCGCGCGGCGGCGTCGAGCCAGAACGGGTCGTCGCGCAGCGGGGGCGCGACGAACGCGAGCCCGGCGGCGTCGTAGATCGCGGCCTCGTCGTCGGGCACGTCACCGGCGATGCGTGCGCGAACGGCCGCGACGTGCTCCTCGGGGCCGGTCTGCTCCCAGAGGACGCGTCCGAACGCCGTCGGCGCGGCGGCGACCGCGACGGGCAGCCCGTCGGGGAGCGTCCACCGGAACTCTGAGCCTGCTGAAGGGGCGCCGGGCAGCGCGTCGGCGACGGCCTCCGCCTCGGCGCGCGCGACGACACGCACCTCGCTCACGACGTTGCACTGGCGGCGGACCTCACTGGCGACCTCGGCCTCGATTCCGGCGTCGCGCAGACGCCCGACGACCTCGGCCGCCGCGATCACGGCGTCGCGCAGGTGGCGGCGGCCGCGCCACGCGCGGAGCTGCTCGATGGACGCCAGCACGTTGGCGGCGGTCTTCGCACCAAAGCCTGGCATCGCGCCCAGCCGCCCGGTGGCGGCCGCCGCCTCCAGGTCGTCGATCGACTCGACGCCGGCCTCGGTCCAGAGCGCGCGCACCTTCTTGACGCCGAGCCCCTTCACGCGCAGGACCTCGGGGAGCCCCGGCGGGAGCGTCGCGACGAGCGCGTCGGCGGCGGCGAGGCCGCCGGTGGCGACGATCTCGGCCACGTCCCGCGCGATGCCGGCGCCGATGCCGGGGACCGACGTCAGCGAGCCGTCGGCGACGCGCTCGGCGGCCGACTCGCGCATCCGCTCGATGGTTCGCGCGGCCGAGCCGAGCGCGCGCGCGCGGAAGGCGTTGCCGCCCGTCAGCTCGATCAGGTCCGCGAGCCCCTGCAGGCGGCGGGCGATGGACTTGTTGGTCACCGGCTCAGGCGCCGAGCAGGCGGGCGAGGGTGGCCTCGTCGAGCAGGTCGGCGAGGCTGGTGCCGCCGCCGCGCGCGTCGCGCGTCGCGAGCGGCGCGGTCGTCGGGCGTCCGCGCCCGCCCTTCGGGGGAGCGGGCTTCGGACGCGACGACGCGCTCGGCGCCGGTGACGCCGGCCCGGATTCCTGCTTCGGCGGCTTCGGCGTCGAGAGGTTGATGGTCTGCGTCACGACCGGCGGCGGTCCCTTGCGCGGTCGCTTGCCGGTCCGACCCGACGACAGGTCGATCGTGAAGCCCTCGGGCGCGGGTGGACGAGGCGCGTCGCTCACGGCGCCGTCGTCTCGGCAGCACCGGCCGCCGGGGCGTCGGCCCCCGGCGCGTCGGCGGGAGCGCCGGTCACGGTGGGCGCAGCGGGGGCATCGGAGACCTCCACGGCCTCGGGGACGGGGTCCGGCGAGACGGTCGGGTGCGGACGCGCGGCGTCGAGGTGGCGCGGCGAGTCGCCGTCGGGGCGGGTCTCCCAGGTGCAGCCCGAGACGGCGAGGACAGCGACGAGCGCGGCGAGACGAAGAGACATCGGTGGGGCGGGGTGGAGGCGGCAAGATACCGGACGACGGGCGGCCAACGGCTACCTTGGCGCGTCCCTCCGATCCCTCCGATGCCCACATTCTCGCTGTTGACCGGTCTATTCGCCGCCGGCGCCCTGTGCCTCGTCCCCGGGGTCTCCGCCCAGGCGCCGTCGCTGGCCGCCGACGACCCCGTCGTGCTCGTCGTCCACGGCGGCGCGGGGAGCCTGCGTCCGGGCCTCCTGTCCGCCGACGGCGAAGCCGCCGTCCGGGCGTCCATCGAGGGCGCGCTCCGGGCCGGACACGCCGCGCTCGCGGCCGGCTCCGCGCTCGACGCCGTCGAGGCGGCCATCACGCGTCTGGAAGACGACCCGCAGTTCAACGCCGGGCGCGGCGCCGTCCTCGCCGCCGACGGCACGGCGCGCCACGACGCGTCGGTCATGGACGGGCGCACCGGTGGCGCCGGCGCGTCGGCCGGCACGATGCACGTCCGCCACCCGATCACGCTCGCGCGGCGCGTGATGGAGGCGTCGCCCCACGTCCTGCTCACCGGCGACGGCGCCGAGGCGTTCGCCCGCGAGCAGGGGCTCGAGACCGTCGAGAACGACTGGTTCATCACCGACGACGCGCGGCGGACGCTGGAGGCCGTCCAGCAGCGCGAGCGCGAGTCGCGCGGAGACGCCCTCGTGCTGCCGGAGAGCGCGCGCGTCGGGACCGTCGGGGCCGTCGCGATGGGTGCCGACGGCACGCTCGCTGCCGGCACGTCCACCGGCGGCATGACCAACAAGCGCTGGGGACGCATCGGCGACAGCCCCATCGTCGGCGCCGGCACGTGGGCCGACGGCGCGTGCGGCGTCTCGGCGACCGGCCACGGCGAGTTCTTCATTCGCCTCGGCGTCGCGCGCGACATCGCGGCACGCGTGGCCTACCTCGGCGAGACCTGCGCCGCCGCCGCGCGCCACGTCGTCGGGCGCACGCTGACCGACGCCGGCGGGGCCGGCGGCGTGATCGCCCTCGGCGCCGACGGCGTCGCTGCGATGCCCTTCAACACGAGCGGCATGTCGCGCGGGACCATAACGCGGAGCGGCGTCGTGCGCGTCTACCTCTTCGCCGACGAGGAGGGGGGGGACCGATGAGCGAGGTCGCTCCCACGCCGCTCCCGTACGACGCCGTCGCGGGCTCGCACGCGCTCGCCGCCGCCGACCCGCGGCTCGCGGCCGTCGTCGCGGCCGTCGGCCCGCCCACGCTGGAGATCCGCCCCGACGAGACGCTCCCGGCGCTCGTCCGCGCTGTCGTCTACCAGCAGCTCTCCGGCAAGGCCGCCGCGACCATCCACGGGCGCCTCGTGGCGCTCCTCGGCGGCGCCGTGGACGCCGGCGCGCTGGCCGCGACGCCCGACGACGCGCTCCGGGCCTGCGGCCTGTCGCGCGCCAAGACGGCCGCGGTGCGCGACCTCGCCGAGCGCCACCTCGACGGACGCCTCCCGTCGCGCGACGCGCTCGCCGCGATGTCCGACGACGAAGCCACCGCGGCGCTCGTCGCCGCGCGCGGCGTCGGCGTCTGGACCGTCCAGATGTTCCTGCTGTTCAACCTCGGGCGGCCGGACGTCTGGCCGGTCGGCGACCTGGGCGTTCAGGAAGGCTGGCGCCTCGCCGCCGGGCTGGCCGAACGTCCGTCCGCGCGCGACCTCGCCGCCGTCGGAGCCCCGTGGGCGCCGTGGCGCAGCCTCGCCGCGTGGTACCTGTGGCGCGAGGTGGACCGCCGACGAGTCGGCTAGGTTTTCCGTCGGTTGCGGACCTTCTGGTCATCGTGAGGCGTTGACGTGTCTGTTCCAACAGACACCGCACGCGGCCCCGCCATGTCCGACGCCACCCGCCTGCGCCTCGACGAACTCTCGGAGGCGCTCCGCATTTCCCGACAGACGCTCATCAACTGGACTGACCGCGGGCTCATCGACGCGGAGCTCGGTTGGGGCGCCAGCGACGCCGCCAGCGACCAGACACGCCTGCTCAGCCTCCGCGAGGACACGCTGGACTTCCTGCGCGACTTCGCCGGCGAGTACCGCGACGACACGGTCAGCCGCACCGAGGCCCGCCGTCTCCTCCGCCTGATCGACCGCAACCAGGTCCAGAAGCTGATCCGCCAGGGCAGCATCAAGGCCCGCAAGGTGAAAGGCGAGACGCGCGTCTCGGTCGGCTCGGTGGAAGACTACCTGATGAGCCTCGAGCACGAGGGCTAGTGCGCGTCGGGCTCTTCGGCGGCTCGTTCAACCCGCCGCACGTCGGCCACCTCGCCGTCGCCGAGGCGGCGGCCGAGGCGGCCCGGCTCGACCGCGTCCTCTGGATGCCGGCAGCGACGCCGCCGCACAAGCGTGGCGACCGTTCGCTGGCCTCCGCCGGTGACCGCCTCGCGATGGTTCGCCTCGCGACGGCCGGCAACGACCGCTTCGAGGTCTCCGACGCCGAGGTCGCCCGCGAGGGCGTGTCGTTCACCGTGGACACCTTGCGAGCGCTCGTCGCCGCTCGTCCCGCCGACGCGTGGCACCTGATCCTCGGTGGCGACAGCCTCGCGGGGTTTCCGTCGTGGCGCGAGCCCGACGCGATTCTCGCGCTCGCGCGCCTGCTCGTCTACGCCCGCCCCGGCGCGCCGGAGGACGTCCCGCCGGCCCTCGCGCCGCACGTGGACCTCGTCGCCGGCCCGATGCTGGACCTCTCGTCGACGGCGCTCCGCGCGCGCATCGCGTCCGGACTCAGCGTGCGCTACCTCGTCCCGGACGCCGTGCGCGCCTACATCGCCGAGCGCGGACTGTACCGAGTGGGCACGGGGCAAGGGGGATGAGGTACGGGAGCGCTCCCCGGTGCCCGTCGCAGGGCGCCGACCGTCGGTAGTCTTCGGGTCCGCCCTCCGCCCCGCCGTTGACCCTCCGCGACGCCGTCGCCGGCCTGCTCGTCGTCCGCCTCGGCAACAACCTCCCGCCCGCCGTCACCGCGAGCGCGGCGGCCGACGACGTCGCCCGCCTGCTGGACCGCCACCCCGTCGGCGGGCTCATCCTGTTCAACGGCCGGTGGCCCGAGACGCGCGACGCGCTCGTCCGCCTGCAAGCGCACTCCGACCGCGGCCTGCTCGTGACGACCGACATGGAGCGCGGGCTCGGCCAGCAGGTCGCCGGTGCGACCCTCTACCCGCACAGCGCCGCGTGGGCGCGCATCGGCGATGCGGACGCCGTGCGTACGTTCGCCGCACAGGCGTCGCGCGAGGCCCTCGCGTGCGGCATCCACGTCACCTACTCGCCGGTCGCCGACGTGGACCGCAACCCCGCCAACCCGATCATCGGCGCGCGCGCCTTTGGTCCCGACCCGGTCGAGGCGGCGCGCCTCACGGCGGCGTTCGTCGCCGGCGTGCACGACGCGGGGCAGTTCGCGACCGCCAAGCACTTCCCCGGCCACGGCGCGACGGCCGGCGACTCGCACGCCGAGCTGCCGACGGTCGACGACGACCGCGCGACGCTGGAGGCGACCGACCTCGTTCCGTTCCGCGCCGCGTTCGACGCCGGGGCGGACCTCGTGATGACGGCGCACGTCGTCTACCCGGCCCTCGACACGCGCCCGGCGACGCAGTCGGCCGCGATCCTGCGGACGCTCCTGCGGGACGAGATGGGCTTCGACGGCGTCGTCGTGACCGACAGCCTCCAGATGGCCGGCGCCAAGGCGGCCGGCGTGACGGAGGGCGAGATGGCCGTCCACCTCCTGCACGCCGGCGTAGACCTCTTCGTGGACGCCGTCGACCCCGAGGGCATCGTCGAGGGCGTCGCGCGTGCCGTCGAGGACGGGCGGCTGGACATGGCGACCGTCGAAGCGTCGCTCGCGCGCGTCCAGCGCCTGCGCGACCGCCTGACGGCGCGCTTCGGCGCGGGCGTCTTCCGCGATCCGTCGCTCGCCTACGCGCCGGAGACCGTCGCGCATCCCGACCACGCGGCGCACGCCGAGGCGTCCGCGCGCCGCGCCGTCGAGTGGGCGAGGGGAGAGGCGCCCGACCTCGGCGATGGTGAGGGCGTCGTCGTCGTGGCCTTCCGCCGTCCGCCGCTCCCGACGGAGTCCGGCCTCCTCCCGCTCGCCGACGCCGTCGCGGACGCCCTCCCGCGCGCGACCTACTCCGAGCACGTTCCCGGCCGGATCGAGGACTGGGACGCGCTCGAGGCACAGGTCGCGGCCGCGCGCCACGTCGTGCTGTTCGTCGTCTCCCGTCCTGCCGCGTGGCACGCGTTCGGGCTGCCCGACGCCGAGCGCGCGTGGGCGCAGCGTGTGACGGCCGAGCGGGACGCGACGCTCGTCGTCCTCGGCGACCGGCGCGGCCTCGCCGGCTTCGACGCCGCCCCGCGTGCCGTCGTCGCCTACTCGGACGTGCCCGCCTCGCAGCGCGCGGCGCTCGCACTCGTCACCGGCCGCCCCGCCTGAGATGGACCTCACCGAACACACGCTCGCCAGCGAGGTCGTCTACGACGGCGCGCTGCTGCACGTCCGCCGCGACGTCGTCCGGCTCGGCGACGACGGCCCCGAGAGCGTCCGCGAGTGGATCCGCCACCCCGGCGCGTCCGCTGTCGTGCCGCTGTATCCGGACGGCGACACGTTGCTGATCCGGCAGTTCCGCTACCCGGCGCGGCGCGAGTTCCTCGAAGTGCCGGCCGGCAAGTTCGACGGCCCGCACGAGTCGGCGCTCGACGTCGCGCGGCGCGAGCTGTTCGAGGAGGTCGGCCTGACGGCGGCGCGCTGGACGCCGCTCGGCGAGACGCACCCCGGCATCGGCTACTCGGACGAGGTCATCCACCTCTTCCTCGCCGAGGACGTCTCGGAGGGCGACGCGCGCCCGGACGCCGACGAGCGCGTGATCCCGGTCCGCCTCCCGTTCGCCGATGCGGTCGCGAGGGCGCGTGCCGGCGAGATCCTCGACGGCAAGTCGTGCGTCGCGCTCCTGCTGGCCGACGCCGCGATCGCGCGCCGCGACCCGCGCTGACCGTTCCTCGTGTCGGCTTCACCGTTCCTCGTTCACCGGTGTCGCTAGCTTCGCGCGTTTCCGCCCCGCCCGTCCCCGATGTTCTACGTCCTCATCGCACTCATCCTGGTCGTCGCCATCCTGATGGCGCTCGTCGTGCTGCTCCAGAGCGGCAAGGGCGGCGGCCTCGCCGGCATCGCGTCGGGCGGCCAGACGACCCAGATCCTCGGCGCCCGCCAGGCGCCCGACTTCCTGGAGAAGGCCACGTGGTGGCTCGGCGGCATTTTCCTCGCGCTGTGCGTGCTGACGACGTTCGTCATCCCCGGCGCCAATGGCTCCAGCATCCTGCAGGAGCGCGCCGGCGAGCTCCCGGCCGGCACCGCCCCGCCGGCGACCGCTCCCGCGCCGACGGCCCCCGGCGCCGAGGCTCCGGCGGCGCCCGCCGCGCCCTCGCCGACGGCCCCGTCCCCCTCGACGCCCTGACGCGTCGCCGGTGACGCTCTCTCGCGACGCCGCGCTCCCGACGGGGGCGCGGCGTCGTTCGTTTCGTCCCTTCACACGTCGGCCCCGACACCACGAGGGCGCCGGGGCCGGTGACGGGCGAGCCCGCCCGAGCGACGCGCGCCGGCCTGTACGCCGGGTTCTGTCCGCCGCGCGGCTGTCGCGTGCCGGCTGCGGCGGGACCGCCATCTATCTGGAGCCTCCCGCAAGCGGGACGCCCCGTGAGCGGCCTACCCGTCCCGCCAGCCGGCGGATCGGAGATCCGCCCGCTCGCCGCGGGCCGCGGCGGAGGAGCGGGACTGTTTGGCCTTGCACCCCGCGGGGTTTGCCTGGCCGCGCCGGTCGCCCGACGCGCCGGTGCGCTCTTACCGCACCCTTTCACCCATCACCTGTGACCCCGGCACGCCGGAGTCCATCGGCTGGTCTGCTCTCTGTTGCACGTGCCGTCGGCCCGCCTCTCGGCGGACCGCCCCCGCTCGTCGCGGGGCACGGCGCCCTGTGGTGCCCGGACGTTCCTCATCCCGGCGAGCCGGGACGCGGCGGTCCGGCCGACGCGCCCCGAAAGATACGGCGGCGTCAGACCGACTCCGAGACCTCGCGGAAGAGGTCGGTGTCCACGAGGATGCGCCCGTCGTGCTCGCTCACGATGATGCGGTCGCGCTGGCGGATCTCGACCTGCCGCTGCGGCGGGACGAGGTAGCCGGCCGCCGAGCCGCGCTCGATCGGGACGACGGCGCGGCCGTCGCGCAGGCGGGTCCGGAGCCGCTCGTAGGCGTGGAGGTAGCGCTCCGAGATGGCGCCGACGGCCGTCTCGCGCTGCGCCTCGAGCGCGTCCTGCTCGGCGCGCGTCTCCTCGATCACACGCTCCAGTTCCTCCTTCTTCTCGGCGATGGCGCCGGCGAGGCCGGCGAGGCGCTCGTCGGAGAGGTCCGGCGCCTCCTCGGGGTCGCTCGCGAGGGTCTCCAGCCGCTCGATCTCGGCGATGGCGGCCGAGATACGCGCGCGGTGCGTCTCGATCTCCTTGGTGAGGGCGTCGTACTCGCGGTTGTTGCGCACAGTGAGCTGCTGCTCCTCGTACTTGCGGATCGTGCCCTCGCTCTCGGCGATGTCCAGCTTGAGCTTCTTCTTGTTGACCTCGCCGTCCTTGCGGTCGCGCGCGGCCTGCGCGATGCGCGTCTCGATGCCGGTCTTCTCGTCCTCCAGGTCGCGGATCTCCTCGGGGAGGTCGCCGCGGAGCTTGTTGAGCTTGTCGATCTGGCTGTCGATGATCTGGAGGCGGACGAGCGCGCGGAGCTGGTCCTCGATGGTGACGGTCGTGTCGGTCGGCATGGAGCGGGCAGGGCAGGGGAGCCGCACAGGCTACGGACGCCCCGGTCGCGTGGTGTTGAGGCAGGCGCGAATTCCTGCGGCGCCGTGGGCGCCGGGAATGGGGAATAGGGAATGGGTTAGTTCGTCTCATCCCTCATCCCCTATCCCGAATCCCCCACCCCCGCACCGGCGACGTGCGGTGGCGCGTGACGGTCACCGGAAGGCCGGGGAAGGCCGCGCCGACGATCTTCGCGAGCAGGCGCTCGGCGACGCGCTCGGTCTCGTAGTGCCCAGCGTCCACGAGCGCGAGGCGTGGGCGCCCGGCGGCGTCCAGTGCCTCGAACCAGCGGTGGTACGTGACGTCGGCCGTTACGTAGGCGTCGGCGTTGGCGGCGATCACGGCCGGGAGGAAGGAGAGGCCGGACCCGCCGCAGACGGCCACGCGTGACACCGCGCGCGCGTCGTCGGCCACGTAGCGCAGGCCGGGCGCGTCGAGGCGGTCGCGTACGCGGTCGAGGAAGGCCGCCAGCGGCTCGGGCGCCGGCAGTACGCCGACGGCGCCGTAGCCCTCCGGACCCACGGCCGCGCCTTCCAGCACGTAGACGTCCACCGCCGGTGTCTCGTACGGGTGGGCGCGCGCGATGGCACGTCGGACGTCCGCGACGAGCCACGACGGGACGACGACCTCGATGCGGACCTCGTCGGTGGTCTCCGGCTGTCCGACCGCGCCGACGGCCGGCGACGCGCCGTCGAGCGGGAGGAAGCGTCCCTCGCCGGCGGACGAGAAGGAGCACCCGGCGTAGGCGCCGATGCGTCCGCCTCCGGCTTCCGTTAGTGCAAATCGAAGTGCATCGGCGTGGTCGGACGGGACGGTGACGACGACCTTGCGGTCGGCGTGGTCCGTCGGCGCCAGCACGCGCACGCCGGTCAGCCCGAGCTGTTTGGCGAGGGCCACCGAGACGCCATCGGGCGCCACGTCGAGGTTGGTGTGGGCGCTCGCTGTGGCGATCCCGCGCGACGCCAGCGCGAGGACGAGCGCGCCGACGGGGTCGTCGGCCGTGATGCGCTTCGGCGGCTTGAACAGCAGCGGGTGGTGCGTCAGCACCAGCGACGCGCCGATGGCCGCCGCCTCGTCCACGACGGCGGGCGTCAGGTCGAGCGCGACGAGCACGCCGGTGACCTCGGCGGAGGGGTCGCCGACAGCGAGCCCGGTGGCGTCCCACGTCGCCGCCGAGCCGGCGGGCGCGGACCGGTGGAGGGCGGCGAGGACCTCGGAGACGGTCGGCATCACGCGTCGGGAGGAGCAGCGGCCCGGCCCGAGGCGGCCACTCCGGCGGCCTCGTCGACGCGCATGAGCAGGACGGCGCCGAGCGCGAACGCGATCAGGACGGTCGCGACGCCCGCGCGCTGGCTGTCGAACGCGACCGTCGCCGCGCCGAACAGCAGCGGACCGGCGAACGCCGCCGCCTTGCCGGTGAATGCGAAGAAGCCGAAGAACTCCGACTCTTTGTCCGGCGGCACGAACCGCGCGAGGAGCGACCGGCTGGCCGACTGGCACGGACCGGCCGCGATGCCGATCAGGATGCCCGCCGCCCAGAGCCCGCCGGCCGCAGGCGTCAGGACCGCCACGATGGTGGCCGCGACGAGGAGCGCGATGGAGATCATCACGGTCCGCTTGCCGCCGATGCGGTCGTCGAGGAAGCCGAGGCCGACGGCGCCGATCCCGGCCGCCACGTTGAGGACGATGCCGAACAGGATGATCTGCGAGGTCGTGAAGCCGAACGTCCCGCTCGCGTAGATCGCCCCGAAGGCGAAGATGGTGTTCAGCCCGTCGTTGTAGACGAGCCGCGCCACGAGCAGGCGGACGATCTGGCGGTAGCTCTGGAGGTCGCGCACCGTCTGGCGCAGCGCGGCGGCGCTCTCGCGCAGCACCGTCGTGACGCGGGCGGGGTTCGTCGCCGGCGGCTCGGCGAGGACCAGGAACGCCGGCACCGAGAACAGCGCGTACCAGCCGGCGACGAGCAGGCACGCGGCGCGGACGTGCTCGAACGAGTCCTTGTCGAGCCCGAACGGCGGCGTCTCGGGCTGGACGAGCACGGCGAGCGCGACGACGAGCGCGAGGAGTCCGCCCCCGTAGCCCAGCCCCCAGCCGATGCCCGAGACGCGCCCGACGCGCCCGGGCGGGGCGATCTCCGGCAGGTAGGCGTTGTAGAAGACGGCGCTCATCTCGAACGCCACGTTGGCGACGACGAAGAGCGTCAGCGCCAGAAGCGCCTCGCCAGGCGCAGGCAGGAAGAGGCCGGCCGTGGCGAGGACGCAGACGACGGTCGTCGCGAGCAGCATCCGCTTGCGCGTGCCGGTGCGGTCGGCCACGGCGCCGAGGAATGGCGAGAGCAGCACCACGAGGACGGCCGTCAGCGCGACGCCGCGGCTCCAGAGCGCGGTGCCGGCGATCTCGTCGGCCGCCATCGCCTTGGTGAAGAACGTCGCGTAGACGAACGTCACGATGAGCGTCGTGAACGCCGAGTTGGCGAAGTCGTAGAGGGCCCACGCCCAGACGGTGCGCGGCAGGCGGGCGGCGGACATCGCGTGCGGGTGAGCGAGCGCCGAAGGTAGCGGCGCCGGCCTGGCTGCAGATGGTCGGCATTCCCGTGGCAAGCCTGATCTTCGTATGCCCTCACGCCCGACGAGATGACGACTCAGCAGAAAGGCGAACTGGCGACGCTACGGGTGATGCTTCGCGCCGTCGAACGCGGTGTGCTGGTGTCACGGCCGGTCCAGGAGGGATCTCGGTACGATCTCGTGCTGGACGACGGAAGCCGATTGTATCGCGCACAGGTCAAGTACGCGTCCGCAGACCCTGATTCGGGACGGCTGGTCGTGGAGTTGAAGAAGCACTCGGGAGGTTACCGCCGTCGGCTCTACACGTATTCGGAAGCCGAAATCGACGTCGTCGTGGTGTACGCCCCTGATCTGGAGGCGGTACTGTGGCTGCCAGCGCCCCTCTGGGCAGGAAAGGTCTCGGTTGCGCTGAGACTCACCCCGCCTCGGAACGGCCAAGTGGCCAGTTGTAGCTTTGCGGCCGACTACATCTGGTAGCTCACGCCCTCGTAGCTCAGGTGGATAGAGCGACTCTCTCCTAAAGAGTAGGCCGCTGGTTCGAATCCAGCCGAGGGCACCCCGCGACCGGCCCATCTTCCTGCAAGACAACAGCTTGCAAGGAAAATGGGCCGAGCCGTGAAAGGTGGCGTGAAAGGTTTTCACGCCGTTGGCCCACCCTTACGCCCCGACGGCGATGTGGAGGTCATCCTCGACGCGACCGGGACGCGGCATCGAGAACACGCACGCGCCGTCGGATCGCTCGGCCCAGATCGTGCCCAGCGTCCGCTTCGCTCGCTCCTCGGGCACGTCGTACAGGTGCTTGCCCTTGTACTCCACGACGAGCGAGCGCCCGTCGGTAAGCCGGCACACGAAGTCGGGGAAGAACCGGCCGGTCGCCGTGGGAAGCGAGAAGCCGTAGCGGACGGGGTTGCGTACCCACGTGTCCACCCGCTCCCACCCGTCGAGGTAGATCGCGCAGTCGCGCTCCTCGTCGCTGTCGAAGTCGCCGACGTGCGGGTAGTAGTGCCGGCGGAACTGGTGCGTCCCCGTGTAGAGGCGCGGTGACACACGCTCGGTGAGGAAGCTGAACGCGACGGACGGATCTGGAGAGACGGCAAGCTCACCCGGCCCCAGTCCTTCGAGGTACATCTGGAACGCCCGCTCGCGCGCGGCCAGTCGGAGCGCGACCACGCGAGCCGCGAGCGCGTGAGAGAGCCGCGCGCGATCACGGATCAGCGCTTCGAGCCCGTGCACAGCTTCGAGCCGGTGTACGATCCCGGTGACGAACGCCGCCCGCTGGATCTGAGGCACGTCCGGCGCGACGAGCCGCTGGTCGAGCCAGCGCACGAGCGCCACGTCGTCCCACCGGAGATCGCGCGTGAACAGTTCCGCTTGCGCCTGCATCCGGGCGACGAACGAGTCGGCACCCGTGGTGACCTTGCCGCCGGTCACGTCCACGAAACCGTGACGCACGACGCCGGCGGCTGGCGTGTAGCCGGGAAGCTCGGGCGGGCCGTCGAGAAGCGACCACGAGCCGGCGGCGGCTTCTGCGACGTGCGACGCGTCGAACGGCTCGAACAGGTCGCCGGTACGCACGCCGAGGATGGGCACGACGAGCGGCTCACGACGCTCGAACGGGGTCGTGCGCGGCTCCACGGCAGCACGCAGGACGGCCGCTGACCGCGACGGCAGCACGTCCAGGAGGTCGGCGTACGCTTCCCGCGCGACGGCCATCGGGAGCCGGAGCGCGCCGCGTAGGGCGTCGTACGTCGCGCCCAGCGGAAGCGTCGCCGGCACCTCCGCCGCGGTGAGCGGCACGTCGACGGTTGCAACGTCGTCCATCGGGTCGAGCACGTCGAACAGCCCGCCCGGCGTGCCGTCGGCGCCGTCGTCCAAGCGTCCCTGACGGAGAGGCGGCAAGCCGGCGCGCACGAGCGCCGCCGCTTCCTCGCGCTCGAACCCGGACTCGCGGAGCGCGCCCACGAGCCCGTTGAACGTCCGGTTGAAGTCGGCCGACGACGCGAACACGTAGGCCCGGTTCAGCGCCGGCTCGGCGAACGGCCGCGCGTCGGGCATCCGTAGCACGCGCCCGACGACTTGCTCGACGGCCGTCGGGGACGCCACGTTGGAGACGGTGGCAAGGACGTAGGCGAACGGGCAGTCCCACCCTTCGCGGAGCGCCTGCACGGTGATGAGCACGCGCACGTCGGATGCCTCCGAGAGCAGATCCTCACCGTCCAGTTCCCACTCGGTGCCGGTCGCCGTCCGTACCCACGCTTCCGGCACGCCGGCCTCGCGCAGGTAGTCGCGGAGGACGCCGACGTGGACCGTCTCACGGCCCTGTCGGCGTGCCTCTGCCTGCAGGAGGAGGATCGGCCTGAGGTAGCGGCCGGAGACGGCACGGTCGGCGCGTGCAAGCTCCTCCAGGCGCGAGCGGAGCGCGAGCGCGTCCTCCACGACGGCCTGCCACTGAGGACGCACCGTGAGCGACACCGGGAGCCGGATCATGTGCGCGTCCTTCAGCTCGCTCGCGCTCGCCTGCACGACGACGTTCGACGGCGTGACGGCGTGGTCGGGCGTCGCCGTGAACTCAATGATGCACGACGGCGCAAGGCGCGCGAGCGTCTCGAAGCTCAGCGGCGTGCGCGCGTTGTGCGCCTCGTCTACGATCACGATGGGCCGACGCGAGCGCAGTACGTTGGCGAGCGATGGCACGGGCCGGCCTTCGGGGTAGCGGTCGAAGACGGCGCGCAGGTGGTCCGCGTTCTCGGCGTACACCTTCAGGCCCGCTGTGTCGTCGCGGCGGAAGCTCTGGAGCGTCGCCACGACGACGACCGTCGAACCGTCGAGGTCGGCCTCGGAAAGTTGGAGTGCGCCCGGTACGTCCACGACGGTGACGGCGCCGAGGCGGGCCGTGAGCGCCTGCCGGTACGGGTGCGCCCGATCCTGCAACGCCGCGAGCGTCTGCGAGAGGATTGCGCCCGACGGGACGAGCCACAGCACGACGCCTCGGTCGGTGCCGAGCAGCCGCTCGAACACGATGGCCGGTGTGTGCGCCGCCACGATGGTCTTGCCGCCGCCGGTCGGGATGCGGACGCAGACGTAGGGGAGCCCGCGCAGGTCGGCGAGCGCCGGCCCGGCCTCGCTCACGTCGCGGTACGGGACGCGCCGCCCCATCTCGACCTCGGCCACATCCTCGTATGCCAGTCCGGCCGCGCGGGCGCTGACGGCCGGGATTGCGGCATAGTCGGCCACCTTGCTGAAGTAGTCGGCGAGGACGTCGAGCGCGTGACGCTGGTATGGGCGAAGCTCGATCACGTCCCGTTGCCGGCGAAGCAGTACGGGAGTTGCCGGAACGTGACGCCAGCCGCCGCGAGCGCGTCTTCGGGAATGAGCGACGCCTCGCCGTAGACGACGCGGGGGCCGTCGTGCGGTGGGAGGGTGATGAGCGCGGCGCGCGTGAGCGTCCCGCTGGCCGGCGCGCCAGCGACGCCGGCCGGTGCACCGTCGCCGCCCCACGTGCCGAGCACGTACACGGCCACGTCGTCGTGGATGCCGACGAGCGGGGCCTCGCCGTCGAGCGTCGTACCGGCCTTGCCGCCGGTCGCGTGCAGGAACGCAAACGCAGCGAGGTCGGCGTAGGTCACGGCCGGGTGGAGCGCGCCGGCGTCGTCCAGCAGCGGCGCACCGAGCCTCGCATAGCGGAAGCCACTCCCGAGCCCGTCCACGTGCTGCGTCTCCTTGCGCTCGCCGACGACGACGAGCGCGCCCTCGCGCACCTCGGCCATTACCGTGTCGAACCGGGTCTCGTGTCGGGCCTGCAGTTCGGCCACGCGCGCGAGCGTCTTGTCGGCCTTGCGAAGGGTCGTCATAGTGATGGTCTCGCGGTGCAGGACCTCACGGACGGTGCCGGTGACGCTGTAGCCCTCAACGGCTCGACGGACGCGGGCGGCCGTGACCTCCTCGGCGACTTCGGGGAGGATCTCCACCAACACGAAGCGTCGTCGGCCGCCGTCGAGTGCGTTCTGTTTGAGGACCGCGTGTGCCGTCGTACCGCTCCCGGCGAACGCATCGAGCACGAGCGCGTCGGGGCCAGTTGCTACCTGCAGGATGCGCTGGATGAGGCTGGTCGGCTTGGGCGTGTCGAACCGGACGCCGGGGAGGATCGCCTGAAGCTCCCGGGCGGCATCCTGCGTGTGTCCGGCCTCCTGCCACGTCCAGACTGTCTGTGCGACGACGCCCGAGTCCACGTCGCTAAGGAAGCGCTTGTAGGCCGGGACGGCGTTCGTGCCATCCTCGCCCCACCACACCCGCCCCTGCTCAACGTTGAGCGCGTGACGCTCCGGGGAGTACCGCCAGACGGCCGTTCGCTTCGGCCAGACTTCGACGCCCGCCGGGTTCAGGATCGGGTAGTACAGATTCGGGCGCTGCTCAACTGACTTGTTGCACGTGTAGTCACTGCTTTTCCAGATCCCCCGGTCGTCGCCGTCATGGTTCTTGTACGCCGCGACAGAGGCGTCGGCACGCTCCAGTTTATTCGGCTTCCACTTGGCCTTGTCGCGCGCGTAGACGAGCACGTGGTCGTGGCTCGCTGAGAGGTGCGTCGCGTCGTTCGCCGGCGCGTACTTCTTCTGCCAGACGACGTTGGCGACGAAGTTGCGCCGCCCGAACACTTCGTCCAGCACGACACGCGCGCGGTGCGCCTCGTTGTCGTCGAGGCTTATCCAGATCGAGCCGGTCTCGGCCAGCAGCTCCTTCAGCAGCCACAGGCGCGGCCACATCATCGTGAGCCACTTGTCGTGCCGCGAGAGGTCGTCGGCCTCGCCGCCGACGACGCGCCCGAGCCACGCGCGCACCTCCGGCCCGTTGACGGCGTCGTTGTAGACCCAGCCCTCGTTGCCGGTGTTGTACGGGGGATCGATGTACACGCAGTCCACGCGGCCGGCATAGCGCGGCAGCAGCGCGCGGAGCGCTTCGAGGTTGTCGCCCTCCACGATCAGGTTGCCGGCCTCACGGTCGCCGGCTCCGGCGTCGGTGTCCTCCTCCAGCAGGCGCACGGGCACGTGCCGGTGGTGGTCCTTGACGGCCTCGCGGCCGAGCCAATCGAGCGTGGGCACGGTGTCACCGGCTGGTCGTGGGGGAAGCGGCCAACCTACCCAGTGCGTCAAGGCGTCGGCCGTGCCGTCCCGGCCGGGCGGACCTCTCCGCGGGAAGGTCACACCCGACGCCCCGGGCGATGCATCGCCAACGGTCGGGGCTGCAGCGTCGGGCGCATCGTGTTCCGCCGCTGATGGTCTCACAGGTGTCTGCCGACACGTGCCGATGCCCGGTTGTGCCTCGCGCGCGTGCGCGCGCGTAGAGGCGTCCCCTCCATGGGCATTCCAGCCGCCCGGCCGCGTTGGTGAGCCTCGAACGGACCCGCACCACACGTCGCATCGCAGGGCCGTAGCGCGCCGCCTCCCTGCCCCACGCCTCGCGCGCGCGTGCAGGTGCGCGCGCGATGGGCGGGTGCGCTCGACCGTCCCACGCCTCGCGCGCGCGCGCGCGAGGGCGGGTGCACTCCGTGGAACCGTTGCGCGAACGTGGAGCCGTGCGGGCACGTACGGGAGCATGGTCATCTCGACCGAACCGTGGCAGGATCATGTCGCCGCGAGCGCGCGCATCCGCTCGCCGGCCGCCTCGACGGCCGCGTCCAGCTCGATGAGACGCGCAGGCGTGCGTGTATGGCGAGGATCGGACGCCAGATCGAGCACCTGCCGCCGGCGGTCCTGCCACGCTCGCCGGGTGATGCGTCCAGCCCGGTGCTCCTGCTCCACCGAGTCGAGCAGGAAGCTGATTCCATGCAGCTGGACCCCACCGACAGCGAGCGCACGGGTGAACGCCACGCCGCCGCCGTCGAACGGGAGCGCCTGCCGCGCCTTCTCGATCGCGGCGTACTCCGCGAGCCACTTGCTCACGGCGAGGTCCCAGAGTGCCCGGTCGGCCAGCCGTCGGCCGGACACCGGCCCGTCGAACTGCCGCGACAGGTCTTTCTTCCATGCGACCTCGTAGCGGAGTGGCCCGCCGCACGGGCGGTAGGAGCGGGCATCCCGTGCGGCACGGTCGTAGAACCGGACGTCCCGCCGGGCGCACTGGAAGCCAGCCGACGTGCCGGCGTGCTCGACCCGCTGCAGCCTCGGGCACGTCACGAGGAGCGGGAAGTACGCCGCCGGCGGTTCGTTGAGCGTGAGGTCGGCGAACACGTCCATCCTCCACACCTCGACCCGCTCAGGCGTCACGCCGGCGACACAGGCGACCTCCTCGACGGCCGCAGCCACGTCGGCGCGCGACGGCGTGGCGCGGCCGGTGAAGCGTGCGAGACTCCCGCGCACCGTGAGCCGGTGAGGCGACAGCGACGCGCGGAGCGTCCCCAGCCGTCCCGTGAAGTGCGGAGCGTCGGCGCCCTGCCGCCAGCGCTCTTCGACGCCGGTGAGGCGGCGGGCGACGGCCTCGGCGAGGACGCCGGGAGTGACGAGGTGGACCGTGTCCAACACCGGGGCGGCGCGGCCGACGTGGACGGGAAACCCGTACTCCAACGGCCTTGCTATGGTCACGCTGCCGAGCGTCCAGCACGCGCCCCGTCGGCGCGCCGGCCGTCGAGAAGCGCCTGGAGGTCGGCGACCCGGTAGAACACGCTGCTGCCCACCTTCGAGAACGGGAGCGTGCCGTCGGCGCGGTAGCGCGCCAGCGTCGGCTTGCTCAGCCCGAGCAGCCGCATCGCTTCCTTGTTGGTGACCCAGCCGAAGCCGTCGGCCGGCGGCGCGGGCGCGGCGTCCTCAGCGCGGCGGAGCGCGCGCTCCACGCCGTCCGTGACGGCGGCCACGAGCGCGGCGCGAGAAGTGACGATGACGGGATCAACGGTCGGGCGGTCCACGGCAGGAGCGGCAGGCGGTAGGGTGCCCACAGCTTCCCCCGCTGATCCCTGTGATAATCCCCTAGATGATGCCCCGAATCCCTGTGATTTGTCAGGGATTGCCCCGGCGGGATCGTCGGTGCTCCTTCGCCCGGTTCTTGAACTCGATTATGCGCGAAGTGGGTACGGGCATCATCAATGCGGTGTCCAAACCCCACGCCTCGCAGTGAGCGCGCGCCTCGTCGTGCTGCCGACAGATCTCCGCCCACCGTCGGAGTATGCCGTCGTTCGACGAGTCCAGCGTCGTTGCCTCCGCGTAGTCGAGCAGTGGAATCAGCGGTCCCCACTTGTCGTTGCCCCTCGACGGCTCGGCGAGACGAACCCACGCCGGCCACGGGCCAGCCGGCTCAGTGTTCGCAGACACCTCCACTAGCGCGGCCGTATGCGTGGCGGCTGAAGCACGTGCCCGCAGCGTCTCCCACACGTCGAGTGGGTCCTCGCCGAGCGCATCCCACGTCAGCCAGTCGGCGCCGTGGAGCACGGCGAGCGCGTCGGCCTTCCTCGTCCAGTACGACGCACGTGCGCCGAGCGGAAGCGTGAGCACCTCGGCGTCCCACTGGTCGAAGCGCCGCACGATCCGCGCGAGGTCTACCGTGGGCTCGATGCCGAGCAGGTGCTCCACGTTGTCGGGATCGTCAGCCGAGAGCGGCGCCGACAGTTCGAGCGCCGGCCAGACCCACGACGGGATACCGTCGCGGGTTCGTTCGTCGTGTCCTTTCATCGGTCCTCGTCGGCCGAGAACAGCGCCGACACGTGCGCGTCGAGCGTGTCCGAGTCGAACCCGGCGAGGTAGCGCTCGGTCGTCGTCAGGCTGGAGTGCCGGAGCGCCTGCCGAATGTCGTGCAGCCCCCAGCCACGCCGTCGAGCAAGGTCGGCGAAGCTGTGCCGGGCGACGTGCATCGAGAGTGTCGCGTCGATCTTCGCGGCTTCGCCCAGCCGCTTCAGCGTCTTGTTGAACAGCGCGTTCTGCGACGAGACAGCCCGGTCGAATCCGCGCGGGGTCGAGAGGTCGTAGCGCGGACGGCCGTCGGCGTCCACGAGGACCGGAAACAGGAACTCGCCCGCTTCCTTCTCGCGCCCGTCGGCGTGGACGAGGTACGGCGCCACGAGGCGCGCGGCCGGCGGCGCCACGAGAACAGACGTTCGCTTGCCCGTCTTGCTCGCCGTGTACGCCAGCCGGAGCACGGGCGGCCCGTCACCGGCTGGAATCGCCGTGAGGTCGCCCCGGTGCAGCCGCACGAGGTCGCCGAACCGGATGCCGGCCGCGTAGAGCGAGAACAGAAAGGTGTCGCGCACGAGCGCGTCTAGGGAGCCACCGGGGCCGACCTTGCCGAGGTCCAGTGCTTCCAGCCGCGTGATCTGGTCCTCGCGGAGCTTGGCCCGCTCGGGCTGAGACGCACGCGGCGGCGAGTAGGAGAAGAACGGGTCCCGTTCCCGCGCGAGCCGCCCCTCCTTGATCGCACGCCGCGTGTGCAGTCGGAGGATCGTCATGTTGCTCTGGACCGTGGACGCCGAGTTGCCGACCTCGCCGAGGAGGTAGCCCTCGAACGCGCGGAGCAACTCCGACGACAGCTGCGAGAACGGGAGGCGCACGGCCGCGCTTCGTGCCGCTGCTGCCTCCCGGTCCCCTCGGCTGAGACGTCGAGACGCGGCCCCGCCGGGCGCGCCGGCGAGGTGCGCCCGAAGCTTGGCGATCACGGCCTGTTCGCGGTCCACACGCGCGACGTTGCCGGCCTGCTCGACGCCGACGAGGAACGTCTCGACGTACTGGAGAAAGCACGGGTCCGCGTCTCCGGGCCGTGCGGCCAGCGCCGACTGGACGGCGGCGGCCGACGGCCGCTCGCCGGCAGCAAGCAGACGAACCCGGGCGGTCTCAGCCGCCGCGAGCCGCCCCAAGATCAGTTCATTGATCTCGTTGGCGTCCGGGTGCCCACGCCGAACGCGCCGCTGCCGGTCGTTCCAGTCTCGCGGGTGGACACGGACGCCGAGCGAGACGTACAGCGTCTGGTTTGCGTCGGACAGACGGAGCCGAAGCAGGCACCTTCCGTCTGCCGTGGGCTGGTACTGCCAGAGGATCGGAACGGCCTTCGCCATTGGAGCCGGGGCGGGTCTCGTGAAAGGTAGCGTGAAAGGTTTTTCCAGTCTCGCTCAATCTCACGCTGTGCCGCCTCGGTCTCAACCCGCGATTCCAGCCCGTTCAGGGCTATTTTCCGTCTCGCCCGAAATCACCCGCTTCCCCACTGTGCCCCAGCCGAGGGCACCGCCGGCTCGCCGCCGTCTCGCGGCATGAGAGAAGATGGCGGGCGATCCGGTAGGTGGAACAGGAACCCCGCCGCCCGCCATGACCTCGCTCGTCTCGCTCCCTCGGCTCGCCTGGCTCGTCGTCCTGCTCGCGCTCGTGCCCGGCCTCGCCTGTGGCGGCGACGAGTCGGCCGGCGACGCGCCCGCCGAAGGCGTGTCAGCGGCCGGCGAGGCCAGCGACGAACTGTTCGACAGCGACTACGCGCAGGTCTGCCGCGGCACCGGCCAGCCGCGCGCGGCGGCCTACACGCCCGGACCCGGCATCCACCCGGTCCTCACGCTCCGGAGCGACGACGGCGCCTCGTTCTCGACGTCGATCGCGACGCTCCCCGACGGCTGGGCCGCCGCGTGGCCCGATCTGGAGCGCACCGAACTGGTCGTCTGCGCTGTTCGCCGCTCGGCGACGCCGGGGCGTGTATGCGACGGCTACAAAGATGACGACACCGGCGTGGAATGGAGCGTCCAGCTGCACGACGCCGTGTACGACTACACGGTCCGCAACGCGCAGACGGCCGAGGTGCTGGGCGAGAAGTCGTTTGAGGTGCCGGCCGGGTCGTGCCCCATGCTCTCGTTCTTCGACGACGACGAGCCCTCGCCGCAGCCCTACTACCCGCCGGTGGCCGACGGACAGGTCGAACTCTTCGTGCGCCCCTTCGTCACCGGCGCCTGACGGTTACGCGGCGGTGCGCGCGAGGAGCCAGTCGGCGAGGTCGGCGATCACCGCGTCGCGCTCGGGCTCGTTGAGCGTCTCGTGGCGGAGGCCGTCGTAGGTGCGCAGCGTGGCCGTCGGGACCGCCGCAGCGAGCGCGCGCGTCCCGGCCGGCGACGTGATGCGGTCGTCCGTCCCGTGGAAGAGGAAGAGCGGCGCGTCGAAGCGCTCGGGGCGGACGCGCGCCTGCGCGGCGAGAAGCTGCGCGCCGAGGCGGGCGCGGACGCCGCGCGTCGTGCACAGCGGGTCCTCGGCGTAGGCGCGCCCGACGCGCGGGTCGCGCGAGAGCTGGCTCCGGTCGAGGCGCGTCGCCGGCAGGTTCGGGAACCAGCGGCCGAGGAGCGGTGCGAGCGCGCGCAGCGGCGCCGGCGCGTCGACGGCGAGCGCCGGCGACGAGAGGACGACGCCAGAGAGGCCGTCGGTCCCGTGCTCGCTGACGAAACGCGCCACGACGAGGCCGCCCATCGAGTGGCCCATCAGGACCGTCGGCCGGTCGGCGGGGCGGACCGTCGGGAGCCACGCCGCGACGTCCTCGACGTAGGCGTCGAAGCGGTCGACGGCGTGGCGCGGGCCGTCGGACTGCCCGTGCCCGCGCAGGTCGAGCGCGACCGTCTCGATGCCGCGCGCGAGCAGCTGCAGCGCGACGTAGGCGTAGCGGCCGCTGTGCTCGTGCACGCCGTGGACGAGCGCGAGCGTGAGGACGGGCGGCGTCGTCTCGGGCGCCCACCGGCGCGTGAAGAGGCGCGTGCCGTCGGGCGCGACGAACGATCCGGTCTCGTGGAGCACGGCAGGGGGCGAAGGCGAACCGCAACGTAGCGCGCCGGGCGCGCCGGCGGAACCGCGCGCGGCGCGGCGGGTGTCGCGCGACGCACCATCCGAACCTCACTATGACCGCCACCTGGAACGGCGTCGTCATCGCCGAGAGCGACGACATCGTCACCGTCGAGGGCAACGCCTACTTCCCGGCCGACGCGCTCGGCGCCGAGTTCGTGCGTCCGTCCGAGACGCGCACGATCTGTCCGTGGAAGGGCGAGGCGCACTACTACGACCTCGTCGTGGACGTGGAGGTCAACCCCGGCGCGGTCTGGTTCTACCCGGCGCCGAAGCCGGCCGCGGCCGAGATCGCCGGCCGCGTCGCCTTCTGGCGCGGCGTCGAGGTGCGCTAGCCAGGCACCGGTCAGGCGCCCTCGCCCCACGCACGAACGGCGTCAACGGCCCGTCGCCAGCGTGCGTAGTCGCCGGCGCGGGCGTCGGCGGTGGGCGCGACGCGGCGGGCGGCGGTCCACCGCGCGGCGAGCACGTCGGGCGAGAAGAGTCCGGCGGCAACGCCCGCGAAGGCGGCGGCGCCCCACGCGGTCGCCTCGGCGAGCGCCGGCCGCTCGACCGGCACGCCGAGCGCGTCGGCCTGGATCTGGAGCAGCGTCGCGTTGTCGGTCATCCCGCCGTCGACGCGGAGCGACGGGAGAGCGAGCCCGCTGTCGGCCGCCATCGCGTCCACGACGGCGCGGACGCTGAACGCGACGCTCTCGAGCACGGCACGGGCGAGGTGTTCGCGCGTCGTGCCGCGCGTCACGCCGAGGAGCGCGCCGCGCGCGTGCGGGTCCCAGAACGGCGCCCCGAGGCCGGTGAAGGCCGGGACGAAGACGGCGCCGCCGCTGTCGGTCACCGACGCGGCCAGCGCTTCGGTGTCGCCGGCCGCTCCGACCATGCCGACCGCGTCGCGCCACCACTGGACCGCCGCGCCGGCCGTGAAGACGCTCCCTTCGAGTGCGTAGACGGGTCCGTCGCCGAGGTCCCACGCGACGGTCGTCAGCAGGCCGTGCGACGAGCGCGCGTCGTCGCGCCCGGTCTGCATGAGGAGGAAGGCGCCGGTGCCGTAGGTCGCCTTGGCGGCGCCGGGCGTGAGGCAGGCCTGTCCGAACAGCGCCGCGTGCTGGTCGCCGGCGAGCGCGCGGAGCGCCATCGGCGGGCCGAACGCCGTCGTCGTCCCCACCTCGCCGGCCGTCGGGGCGACCTCGGGGAGCATCGCGAGCGGGACGCCCAGCGCGTCGGCCATCGCGGGGCTCCACGCGCGTCGGCGCAGGTCGTAGAGGAGCGTCCGCGACGCGTTGGTGACGTCCGTCACGTGGCGTCCGCCATCGGGTCCGCCGGTGAGGTGCCACGCGAGCCACGCGTCGACGGTCCCGGCGAGGAGGTCGCCCCGCGCGGCGGCGTCGCGCGCGCCGGGCGTGTGGTCGAGCAGCCACGCGATCTTGGTCGCCGAGAAGTACGGATCGAGGCGGAGGCCAGTGATCACGCGCGCCGTCGGCCCGAGCCCGTCGGTCTCCAGCCGGGCGCAGGCGTCGGCCGTGCGGCGGTCCTGCCAGACGATGGCGGGCGCGACGGGCTCGCCGGTCCGGCGGTCCCAGACGACGGCCGTCTCGCGCTGGTTGGTGATGCCGACGCCGGCGACGGTCGGGTCGCCGGCCGCCGCGAGCGCCTCGCGGGCGACCGCGACAGCGTCGGCGCGGATCGTCCGCGCGTCGACCTCCACCCAGCCGGGCTGCGGGTACGACAGGGCGAGCGGTCGCTGCGCGACGGCGCGCACGGCTCCATCGGCGTCGAAGACGAGGGCGCGGGTGGACGTGGTGCCGGCGTCGATGGCGAGGAGTGCGGTCACGTGAAAAGCGGCGCGGCGCGGGCGAAGGGGAGGAGAGAGGGTAGTTTGCCGGCTGCGCGCTGGCAAGGTGCCGCGCGCGAGCTTCGCGTCGCCCGCTCCGTGCCCGCCGTGCGCTTCTTCCGCCAGACCCGACTCCAGCGCCTCGTGGCCGGCCTCGTGCTGGCGGCGCTGTCGGCGACGCTGGCCCCGGCGACGGCCGCGCGGAGCGCCCGCGAGGCGCGCCTCGACGGCCTGCTCGGTCACAAGGAAGCGGTCCGCGCCGCGCTCGTCGCCGCCGACGCGGCGGCGACCCCTGAGGCCGCCGTCGGTGCTTTCGTCGAGGCCTACCGCGCCGTCGCCGGCACCGACGTGCCCGCCGACGCCGTCGCGTCGGCCGTGGCGGACCTACTGCTCGGGCGCTCGTTCCGTCCGGTCCCGCCGCCCGAGACGCGCGCCTCGGCGGCCCCGCTGTCGGTGCTCGCGTCGCCGGCCTCCCCGTCCGCCGCGGTCCTCGCCGGTGGCGTCGCGCCGCCGGCGTCCGCGCCGACGCCCGCGTCTTCTGCCGACGCGCGGACCCCGACGACCGTCGGCGCCCGCGCCCTCCCGCCGGCGCGCGCGCCCTGAGCGCCCCGGCTCCGCACGGAGCCGCCTCGTTCCGACCGGGCGCGCGGAGGCGCGCGCCCGCACCCACCGCCGGGCGCGCTGCGCCCGGTCGCCCGCACGCCGGGCGCCCCGTTTCCACGTCTTCCCTCCCATGCAGAACAACGGACTCCGGATCGCGGCCATCGCCGCCTTCCTCGTCATCTCGCTCTGGAAGCTCTTCCCGACCGTCCAGAACGCCCTCAACCAGCGCGACCTCGCGGCGATGGACTCGACGCAGGCCGCGCAGTACCGCGAGGACAACGCCGAGCGCCTCCGCCGCACGCAGGAGCAGTCGCTCAACCTCGGCCTCGACCTCCAGGGCGGCATGCACGTCACGCTCGAAGTGGGCGCCGGCGCGCTGCTGACCGAGTTGGCCGACGACCGCGCCGACGACGTCTTCGAGCAGGCCATCCAGACGGCCAACGAGCGCGCGCGCACGAGCCGCGACAGCTACGTCTCGCTGTTCGTCGCGGCCGTCGCCGAGCAGGACCCGCAGCGCCTGCTCGCGCGCTACTTCCGCAACTCGTCCAGCGAGATCACCGCGCGCTCGACGAACGACGAGGTCACGACCTACCTCAACGAGCAGGTCAACCTCGCGCTCGCGCGGGCCGAGGAGATCATCCGCCAGCGCATCGACCGCTTCGGCGTCACCGAGCCGAGCATCCAGCGCCAGGGCACCGGCCGCATCGTGGTCGAGCTGCCGGGCGTGGACGACCCGCAGCGCGTGCGCGAGCTCCTGCGCGGCACCGCCAAGCTGAGTTTCCACCTCACGCCGGCGACGGCCGACGTGGCGGCCGTCCAGCAGCGCCTCGCCCAGCACTACGCCGGCGAGACGCCCGCCGCGGCCGATACGGCGGCAGCCGACACGGCGTCGGTCGCCGGCACGGCCGCCGGCGACACCGGGCGCGTCGCCTCGGCGGCCGACTCCGGCGCGTCGGCGCTCGACCGCATCGCCGGCGGCGCGCCGGCGGCGGCCACGACCGCCACCGGCTCGAAGCCGTTCACGGAGGTCTTCCGCTTCCTGCCACCCGATCAGCTCGGCCCCAACTCGCCTCTGTTCGCGCAGGTCCTCGCGAGCGACACCGCCGCTGCGCGCCGGTTCCTGACCGACCCCGCCGCCGCCGCGCTCATCCCGCCGACGATGCGGCTGCTGATGACCGCCAAGGCCGAAGGCACCGACGCGCCGGTCTTCGACATCGTCGCCGTCAATGCGGACGCCGAGCTGTCGGGTGAGGTCGTGACCGAGGCCGGGCCGGACTTCGACCCGTTCACCAACGCCCCGCAGGTCTCGCTGACGATGAACAGCGAGGGCGCGAGCCGCTGGCGGCAGATCACCGCCGCGAACACCGGCAAGCCTGTGGCCGTCGTGCTCGACGACCGCGTCTACACCTACCCGACGATCCAGGGCACGATCCCCAACGGCCGGACCCAGATCACCGGCCAGTTCACGGCCAACGACGTGGCCGACATCGTGACGGTGCTCCAGTCGGGCGCGCTGCCCGCGCCGGTCAACATCGTCTCCGAGCGCACCATCGGGCCGAGCCTCGGCGCCGAGGCCGTCGCCTCCGGCACCCGCTCGGCCCTCATCGGCCTGCTGCTCGTCGCCATCTTCGTCTCGATCTACTACCTCACCGGCGGCCTCTTCGCCGTCGTCGGGCTGCTCTTCAACCTGATCTTCCTGTTCGGCATCATGGCCGCCTTCGGCGCGACGCTCACGCTGCCGGGCATCGCCGGCATCGTGCTGACGATCGGCATGGCGATCGACTCCAACGTTCTCGTCTTCGAGCGAATCCGCGAGGAGTTGGACTCCGGCAAGACCATGCGCGCGGCCGTCGACGGTGGCTTCGACAAGGCCTTCTCGGCCATCGCCGACGGCAACATCACGACGTTCCTCATCGGCGTCGTGCTCTTCTCGTTCGGGTCCGGCCCCATCAAGGGCTTCGCCGTGACCCTCATGGCCGGCATCGTGACGTCGCTCTTCGCGGCGCTGGTGGTCGTCCGCCTCCTCATCGACTGGACGCTCGCCCGCAACGGCGGCCGCAAGATCGCCTTCGGCTGAGTCGGCGCGGCGCGGGCGCGGGTCCGAGCGACCCGGGCCTCGTGTCCAGACGACTCCCTGACCTGACTCCCCATGCGCATCCTCGAAAACACCAACTACGACTTCTGGGCCGTCCGGAGGACCGGCTTCGCGGTCTCGATCGCCCTGCTCGTCGTCGCCGTCATCGCGATGATCTACCCCGGCCTGCGCGCCGGCGTCGACTTCCGCGGCGGCACCGAGCTCGTGTTCCTGACCAGCACGCCGATCGACCTCGGCACCGCCCGGCAGGCGCTCCGCCCGGTCCTCGGCGACGAGACCGAGATCAAGACCTACGGCTCCGACCGCGAGATCCTCGTCCGCACGCCCCTCACCGGCGACACCGAGGAGATCATCCAGCGCGCCAGCGAGGCGCTCGTGGCCGCCTTCCCCGAGGCGCGCCCCGAGGTCGGCGGCGGCTACTCGGTCAGCGCGCGCTTCTCGGACGACCTCAAGCGCGGCGCGTTCTACGCCGTCATCGGCGGCCTCATCGTGATCCTGCTCTACGTGCTCGCGCGCTACGACTGGCGCTACGGCGTCGGGGCCGTGCTCACGCTCGGGCACGACGTGGTGGTCATCCTCGGCGTGTTCGCCATCCTGAACGCCTTCACGCCGATGTCCTTCACGATCACGCAGACGATCATCGCGGCGATGCTCACCATCGTGGGCTACTCGGTGAACGACACCGTGGTCGTGTACGACCGCATCCGCGAGACGCAGGGCCTCTACCGGGGCGAGCCCTTCTCGGTGACGATGAACCGCGCCATCAACGCGACGCTGTCGCGGACGATCATGACCGGCGTGTCGGTGCTTCTGGTGCTCGTCGTGCTGCTGTTCTTCGGCGGCGAGGAACTGCGCAGCTTCGCGCTCGCGCTGCTGCTCGGGATCCTGCTGGGCACCTACTCGTCGATCTTCGTCAGCGCGCCCGTCGTGGCGCTGCTGCGCGAGCGCTTCCCGGTGGCGCGCCGCGCCGTCGCCACCCGCTGATCCGAGGGCAGGCCGGGACGATGGCGTCCCGGCCTGCGCCGGCTCCCTGCCCGTTCTCCGATGCCGATTCCGTCCTCCGCCCACGGCGGCGTGACCGTCCTCGCCCCCGACGCCGACGCCCTCGGCGGACCCGACGGGCAGGCGCTCCACGCGGCCGTCCGCGACCTGCCGTCCCCGGCGCACGTCGTCGTCGACCTCGGCGCCGTGCGCCACGTCAACTCGTCCGGTCTCGGGATGCTGCTCGGCGCGCTGGCGACGGCGCGCGACGGCGGCGGCGACCTCCGCCTCGCGTCCGTCCCGGACCGCGTCGCGACACTGCTCCGCGTGACCCGCCTCGACGGCACCTTCCAGACGTTCGCCTCGGCCGACGACGCCGTCGCCTCGTTCGACTAACGACGCGGCGGGGCCGGCGACGGCCTCGCCCGCGCCCCGCGCTCCCATGCCCGTCACCATCGTCATCGGCGCCCAGTGGGGCGACGAGGGCAAAGGCAAGGTCGTGGACCTGCTCGCGCCCGACACCGACATCGTCGCCCGCTACCAGGGAGGCGCCAACGCCGGCCACACCATCCAGTGGACCGCCGGACGGCACCGAGGAGACGTTCGTGCTCCACCTTGTCCCCAGCGGCATCTTCCACGAGGGCACGCGCTGCGTGATCGGCAACGGCGTGGTGCTGGACCCCGTCGCGCTCATGGACGAGGTGCGCGCCGTCGAGGCGCGCGGCTACCGCGTCGAGGGGCGCCTCGCGATCTCGCACACGGCGCACCTCATCCTGCCCTACCACAAGGCGCTCGACGCCGCCGGCGAGCGCTGGCGCGACGCCGGTGACGCCGGCGGGGCCATCGGCACGACCGGTCGCGGCATCGGCCCGGCGTACGTCGACAAGTTCGCGCGCTCGGGCATCCGCGTCGTGGACCTGCTCGACCGCGACGGCCTCCGCCGCAAGATCGAGGCCGCGATGGAGGAGAAGAACGCCATCCTGAAGGCCGTCCACGGTCTCGACGGGCTCGACGTCAACGCCATCGTCGAGGAGTACGTGGAGCTGGACCGCGCGATGGACCCCTACATCACGGACACGAGCGCGCTCCTGCACGACGCCCTCGCGCGCGGCGAGCGCGTCCTCGCCGAGGGTGCGCAGGGCGCGCTGCTCGACGTGGACCACGGGACGTACCCGTTCGTGACGTCCAGCCACCCGACCGCCGGCGGTGCCTGCACCGGGCTCGGCATCCCGCCGACGGCCGTCGACCGCGTCATCGGCATCGTCAAGGCCTACTCGACGCGCGTCGGCAACGGGCCCTTCCCGACCGAGCTGGACGACGCCACCGGCGAGCACCTCCGCGCGACCGGCCACGAGTTCGGCGCGACGACCGGGCGTCCGCGCCGCTGCGGCTGGCTCGACCTCGTCGCCCTCCGCTACTCGGCGCGCCTCAACGGCTTCACCGACCTCGCGGTGACCAAGCTCGACGTGCTCGCCGGCATGGACGAGCTGAAGGTGTGTGTCGCCTACCGCATCGACGGCAAGACGACCGAGCGCTACCCGACCGACCCGGCGACGCTCGACCGCGTGGAGCCCGTCTACGAGACGTTCCCCGGCTTCGACGGCGACCTCTCGGCCGTTGAGGACATCGCCGACCTGCCCGACGCCGCCCGGGGGTACCTCGACGCCATGTCGGAGCGCATCGGCGTCCCCATCTCGGTCGTCGGCACCGGACCCCGGCGCGAGCAGACGCTGGTGGGGTGAGGCCAGTGGCCAGTTCTCCGCCGTTGGCGGCGGGCGGTGGCCAGTGGGGGAATGGCTAGACTAGCCGGCTCAGGATCCAGACATCGTTCCTGCCACCGGCCACTGGCCCCTTCCCACTGGCCCCCATGACCGCCTACCGCACGAGCACCAAGATCAAGCTCGGCCTGATCGTGGCCGCAGTCGCCATCGCGGTCGCTTCGCTCGTGTTCACGCAGCGGCTGGCGGATCGGCTGGAGGCGCAGGACGCGGAGGCCGTCGAGCTGTGGGCGCGCGCGATCGAGTTCCAGAGCCGCGCGGCGCTGCGCGACCAGGGCGGCGACCAGGGCGGCGACTCGGGCGGCGCCGACGGGCTGGACTTCGTGTTCACGCAGATCGTCGAGCCGGCGCGCTTTTCGGTACCGGCCATCCTGACCGACTCGGCCGTCACCGTCGCATCGGCGTGGCGGCACGTGCGCGGCGTCGAGGCCGGCGCGCAGGGGCCGGAGGTCCAGCAGCGGCTTCTGGCGCTGGCGCGCGCGATGGACGCCGAGAACCCGCCGATCCCGCTCAACGTCGCGCCGGGGCTGGTGCAGCTGGTGCACTACGGCGAGAGCCCGCTCGCTCGGATGATCCGCCTCTTCCCGTTCGTGCAGCTGGGCGTCGTGTCGCTCTTCGTCCTCGTCGGCTACCTCGGCTTCTCGTACGTCCGCCGCTCCGAGCAGGCCGGCCTCTGGGTCGGGATGGCGCGCGAGGCCGCGCACCAGCTCGGCACGCCGCTGACGAGCCTCATCGGCTGGACCGAGCTGCTGCGCATGGGCGACGCCGTCGCGCCGGCGCAGGTGGCCGACGAACTGGAGCGCGACATCGAGCGGTTGCAGCGCGTGGCGCACCGCTTCGAGAAGATCGGCTCGACGCCGGACCTCGCGCCGCAGCCGGTCGCGCCCGTGCTGGAGCGCGTGGCGGACTACGTGCGCCGCCGGCTGCCGCAGTCGGCGCCGGTGACGCTCACCGTCGAGGCGCCGGCGGGGCTGGAGGCGTCGCTCAACGCCGAGCTCTTCGAGTGGGTCGTCGAGAACCTGCTCAAGAACGCGATGGACGCGATGGAGGGCGTCCCGCCGCCGCCCGGCGGCCACCGGATCGCCGTCGCCGCCAGCGAGCGTGGCGGATCGGTGGTCGTGGACGTGCGCGACTCCGGCAAGGGCATGGACCGCGCGACGGCGCGCCACGTCTTCCGCCCCGGCTTCTCGACCAAGCGACGCGGCTGGGGCCTCGGGCTGAGCCTCGCGCGGCGCATCGTGGAGGACTACCACGGCGGAACGCTCTCGGTCGCCGGCACGCGCCCCGGCGGCGGGACGACGTTCCGCGTCGAGGTGCCGGCCGTGAGGTCGGAGCATGGGGGCGACGGTGCGCGGGGGCTGTGACGCTCACGTCACAACGCACGAGGTCTGCGCTTGACGACGCGCACCTCACCCACCACCTTCGCGCGCCCCGTCTCGCCCCAGGCCCCGTGCCCACCACGCTCCCGCGCCCCCACGCTCCCGTGCCCGCCTCGCTGCCCGCGCGCGCGCTCGATCTCTACCGCGCGCTCCGCCTGCCGCGCACGGTCGAGGACAAGATGCTGCGCCTGATCCGACAGAACCGCCTCTCCAAGTGGTTCTCGGGGTACGGACAGGAGGCCATCGCCGTTGGCACCACGTGGGCGCTGCGCGAGACCGACTGGATGCTCCCGATGCACCGGAACCTCGGGGTCTGGACCGGGCGCGGCGTCGAGCTCCGCCCGCTCTTCTGCCAGCTGATGGGGCGCGACGGCGGCTTCACGAAGGGGCGCGACCGGACCTTCCACGTCGGCCTGCCGGACAAGCGGATCGTCGGGATGATCTCGCACCTCGGCGCGATGCTGCCGGTGGCCGACGGGCTGGCGCTTGCGGCGACGCTCAAGGGGCGCGACGACGTCGCGCTCGCGTTCACCGGCGAGGGCGCG
>Ga0209053_1000383_pt1 | contig 33399 bp, 29 predicted proteins | sample EBPBio152010_DNA_FD_185864 | JGI IMG/M metagenome (GOLD analysis project Ga0209053, IMG submission 185864) | Wastewater treatment Type I Accumulibacter community from EBPR Bioreactor in Madison, WI, USA - Reactor 1_7/15/2010_ DNA (SPAdes)... | ecosystem: Engineered > Bioreactor > EBPR >... | reverse complement strand
GTAAAGTATCAAATTTTTGAGTTTCTTGAGTAACTAATTCAACTTTTCCGTCTTCACCAATTTTATTTTTTGTGTAAACGTTACCTCTAAAATAGTTGAAGTCATTTGCTTCATCATCAATTATTGGTCTGTAAACGTCAGCTACCCATTCAGCAACGTTACCAGCCATGTCATAAAGACCAAAATCGTTTGGAGGATATGATTTAACTTTATTTGTAATATCTGCACCATCATCAGACCATCCAGCTATTCCACCGTAATCTCCTTTTCCTTGTTTGAAGTTTGCTAACTGGTCACCTTTGATTTGTCTTTTTCCAGAACGTGTATAACTTCCAGACCAAGGATATTTCTTTTGACCTTTGTATATATTATATTCTCTTTGACCTACGTCTGCAGCAGCAGCATATTCCCATTCCGCTTCAGTTGGTAGTCTGTACTCTGGTAAAATTAACCCTGAAGTTCTTTGAGCGTAAACATTTTTAGCACCACTATTTCCATTTGCATTAGCAGTTCCACCACCAGCACCAGCAGCGCCATTGTTTTTAGCACCACCTTTTTGTCCTTTTTGTAAAACAATTTCTTGATTTCCACCATAAGTTTTAGTAGGAGCTGCAAGATAAGTTTCTGTGTCAAATGTAGCATCTGCTTTTACATCTACAACTTTTGAATCTTTTTTCAAAAATCTTTGTTGCTCTAATATAGATTCATTTACTCTATTTGTTCTCCATTTTGCAAATTCAGTTGCTTGAATCCAGTTAACACCGACTACAGGATATTCAGCATATGCTGGATGTCTTAAGTAGTTGTTTGTCATGGTTTCGTTGTAACCTAATCTGTTTCTCCATACTAGAGTATCAGGCGAAGCTCCTTCGTAGATGTTTTTGTAATTGTCTTCTTCAGGTGGAAAAACTCTTTTTAACCAATCTAAATACTCCATGTACATAAGGTTGGTTACTTCAGTTTCATCCATATAAAAAGATTGAACGTGTTGTTGATTTGGTGTGTTGTTCCAATCATGCATTGGATCATCTTGAACTTTACCCATTGTAAAAGTTCCACCTTCAACTAACACTAATCCTGGGCCAGTTGCTTGCTTTTTAAATTTAGAAGCATACTGAAATCCACCTTTTTTGTCGTTAATTTTCCATCCAGTAGCTTTTGATCCACCTTTAGAATTCGATTTTTTGCTACAACTTGATACACTAGCCATTAATGCTAGAACAAGTAACAACCTGATTGCCATAAATTTGTTTACTTTCATACTCTTAGTAGGTAATAAATTTTCGAGGCGCAATATAAGAATTAACCTTGAAATTGCAACATCTTTTTTAATAATAGTAAAAATTATTTTTTCTTGAACTATTTATTAACGTTAACTTGTGTTTATTATTGTATGTCAAATATTAATTTTATTTTTACATTCAGTAATATTTGAAAAATAATTGCGTTAATATCTACTATGAAAAAGATTTATTTTTATTTATTTCTATTTAGCGGTGTTTTGGTTTTTCCACAGCAAAGTAAAAATATAACTATCGATTGGATTGATAAAACTAATTATTCGTTTGGCGAATACAAAGTTAATGTTCCTGTTTTTAAAACAGATAGCTATAATTTTGATTTTGCAAAGAAAGAAATTGTTTTCACAAGTAAAGTAGAAGTTAGTGATTTAATTGATGAAAATTCTTTGATGATTTCTGATATTGTCTATGAAGCAATTCTAGAGAGTCAATTAGGAGATTTAAAAAAAGAAAATATTAAAAATTCTATTTCAGCATCATTGAAAAATGTTATTGCTCGAGATAAAAAATATGTTGTCTTGCAGTTTTTTCCTATTATAAAAGATGGTATTGGTTATAAAAAGGTAAAATCACTTACTTACACATACAATATTTCTTCTATTTCTAATAAAACTAATTCTCTTCAAAATCAATTTAGTATTTCAAATTCAGTTTTATCTTCTGGAAAATGGAATCGTTTTTATGTTGAAAAATCAGGTGTTTATAAATTATCTAAATCGTTTCTCTCTAGTTTAGGATTTGATATGAATTCTGTAAATCCAACTAAAATTAAGATTTATGGAAATGGTGGACGAATGCTTCCTTTGTCAAATGCTCAATATTATCCAGATGACTTAGAGGAAAATGCTATTCAAGTTATTGGAGAACAAGATGGTTCTTTTGATAATGATGATTATATTTTGTTTTATGCAGAAGGTGTTGATAATTGGAGTCAAGAAAATGAAACACATTTAAATTTATATTCCGAAAGGTCTTATTATTACGTAAATGTTATTGGAGCTGATGGAAAAAGGATAAGTTTAATGTCACAACCTACAGTGGCATCCACTTTAAATTTGACTACGTTTGATGATTACCAATTTCATGAAGTTGATTTAACGAATATTGGTAGGTTAGGTAGAGTTTGGTTTGGTGAAAACTTCAATATAGATGACGAACAAACATTTGATTTTAACTTTCCAAATATTGTTGCAAGTTCTCCAGCAAAAGTAACTGTTCATGCAGGTGGAAATTCTTTTGTTGATACGTCATTTTCAATAGCTGTAAATGCACTAAACATTGGAACAATAAACTTGCCAGAAGTTGATCTAAATTCTGGAACAGAAGCTTCTCACGGTTCTTTGGTCTCTAATGTTCCAGGAGCAGTAAATTTTAATGTCAAATTAGCTTATAATAACAATGGAGTTCCAACTTCAAGAGGCTATTTAGATTACATAAGTATTTCATGTAAAAGTAATTTAACGGGTTTTGGTAAACAATTTAGATTTACATATAATGATGCGCCGCTGCAAACTGGTGTTGCACAATATCAGTTATCAAATGCAACTGGAATTTCTCAAATATGGGATATTACCGATATTTATAATGTTACATCTGTTAAAAATCCTAATCAAAGTAGTTTTTCTTTCAAATCTAATTTAGGAATTGAAAAAAAATATATTGCTATTGACGAATCAGATTTATATACTCCACTTAAAGAAAATAATGCATCGGTTACAAATCAAGATTTAAAAGGTACAATATTTAATAATACTCAAGGAAATTTTGAAGACATAGATTACCTTATCATTACACCAAGATCAATAAATGCACAAGCAGAAAAATTAGCCAACTTTCATAGAAGTTATTCTAATTTGAATGTCAAAGTAGTAAATCTTGATAATATTTATCAAGAATTTGGTGGTGGTAAACAAGATATTGGAGCTATAAGAAATTTTGTAAAATATGTATATCATAATGCTTCTTCACCAAGTCAAAGGGTTAAATATTTGAATTTATTTGGTGATGCTTCATTTGATTTTAAAGACAGAATTCCGAATAACACAAACGTAGTGCCAATTTATCATGCAACAAATAGTTATTATTCTGGAGAATTGTCATTTGCTTCAGATGACTTTTTTGCGTTAATGGATACAAATGAAGGAGATCCTTTTTATTCTTTTGGTGCTGATATTGCAGTTGGAAGAATGTTAGTTTCATCGGTTCAACAAGCAGAAGAAATGGTAAATAAGGTTATTGAGTATCATGATATAAAATCTTATGGTAGTTGGAGAAATAACTATGTCGCAATTTCGGATGATTCTGATAAAGATCCAGATGCTTCATTACAAATAAAGCAAAATAACTTAACGGATGTTATCTATGCTCAAAAGCAATTTATAAATTTCAAGAAAATTCTTTTGGATTCTTATCAACAGCAAACTTCAGCTGGTGGAGAGCGATATCCACAAGCAAATGAAGATATAACTAATGCATTCGAGAAAGGAGCTTTGGTTTTTAATTATCTTGGACATGGAGGAGAAGACGGTTTAACAGGTGAAAGAATCTGGGATAAATTTGATGGTTACGATTTTAATAATCGATACAGATATCCTTTATTTATCACTATTACTTGTGAATTTTCGAGATTTGATAATCCCTATCGACCAACTGCTGGAGAGTATACTTATTGGAATCCAAAAGGTGGTGCTATATCTATGATTACTACAATCAGGTCAATTGGGCAATACAATGCTGAAATATTTAATGATATTTTGGCTGAGAAACTGTTTTCTTATGGGTCTAATCAATATGTTTCAATTGCAGAAGCTTTGCGACTTGCAAAAGCTTCAAGTAATAATAATTCTTCAACCAGAGTTATAGCATATCTTGGTGATCCTGCATTAATGCTTTCTATTCCTAAGCCAAAGGTTGTTTTGACCAAAGTAAATGATGTTTCAATTACCCAACCTATTGATGATTTAAAAGCGTTGAGTTATGTGAAATTATCAGGTGAAGTTCAAGACGATAATGGAAATTTATTAACTTCTTATAATGGTGAGTTAGCAGTAAATGTTTTTGATAAAAATTACAATAAGTCAACTTTTAATAATGATGGATATAGTCCTGTAATGAGTTTTGTTAATCTTGGGGAAACTATTTTTAGAGGAAATGCTTCTGTAAATAATGGTAAATTTGAGTTTGGATTTGTTGTTCCAAGAGATATTAAAATTCCACTAGGAAATGGTAGAGTGAGTTTTTATGCTAAAAGAGATCAAGTGCTTCTAGATAAAACAGGTTATAATATAGATATAAAAGTTGGAGGAATAAATACAAATGCAGTTGCAGATAATACTCCACCAAGAGTTCGTTTGTATATGAATGATGAAAGTTTTGTGAATGGTGGAATAACAAATGAGTCGCCTTTCTTTTTGGCTTTTGTAGAAGACGAGCACGGAATCAATACAGCTAGCGGAATTGGGCATGATATTGTAGCTATTTTAGATGGAGATGAAACCAAACCATTTATTTTAAACGATTATTATGAAACGGAACTGAACGATTATACCAAAGGTAAAATAAGATTTCCTTTCAGGAATTTGTCAAAAGGATTGCATACAATTGTTTTTAAAGCTTGGGATGTTTACAATAATTTCATTTCAGCAGAAATACAGTTTATAGTTGCCGATAGTGGTGATATTACTTTAACAAATGTGTTAAATTATCCAAATCCATTCGTTAATTACACTCAATTTTGGTTCAATCATAACAAACCTTTTGAGCCTTTAGAAGTACAAGTTCAAATTATGACAATTACCGGAAAAGTGGTAAAAACAATTAATCAAACAGTTACTACTGAAGGATTTTTATCAAGAGAAGTTTCGTGGGATGGGAAGGATGATTTTGGAGATAAAATTGGTAAAGGAGTTTATATTTATAAATTGACAGTTCGTTCAACTGTTTCAAACAATAAGTCAGAAAAAATAGAAAAACTTGTTATACTTTAAGAAAATGCTATATTTGTTAAATAATAATATTATAAAAATGAAATCGGAAATTCAAAAGAACGCGAAAAATAACTTTAAAAGCTTGATTAATAATTTAATATTGATTGTCTTGCTTGTTTTTTCAACTCAAAACATAAACGCACAAGACAGAGTAATAACTACAGGTGTACCATTTTTATTAGTTGCTGCAGATGCAAGAGCTGCTGGTATGGCAGATCAAGGTGTTGCTACTTCTGCAGATGCTTATTCGCAGCAATGGAATCCAGCAAAATATGCTTTCGCATTAGATAAACAAGGTTTCGCAGTAAGTTATACACCTTATTTAACGGCGTTAGTGAATGATATTTCGTTAGGACAAGTTAATTATTACAATAGAATTAATGAAAAAAGTGCCTTTGCAGGAAGTTTACGTTTTTTTAGCTTAGGTGAAATCGAATTAAGACAAAATTTTGATGATCCTGCCAATGTGGTTAAACCAAATGAATTAGCACTTGATGGTTCCTATTCATTGAAACTTAGCGAACATTTCAGTATGGCAGTTGGAGGTCGATACATAAGATCAAATTTAAAAATTGCAGATGTAAATACTGACGCAGTACCTGGAAGTTCATTTGCAGTTGACGTTGCAGGTTTCTATCAATCAGAAGAAATTGCTTTCAATGAATTTAATGGAAGATATCGTTTAGGATTCAACTTGCAAAATATGGGGCCAAAAATTAGTTATGATAATACTAAAAATGATATATCATCTAACTTTTTACCTGCCAATATGCGTTTAGGAGGAGGTTTTGATTTTATATTAGACGAATACAATAAAGTAGGAGTAAGTGTAGAATTTGCTAAATTGTTGGTTCCAACTCCTCAAGATCCAGATTTAAATGGTGATGGAGATATTACTCCTGATGAAAGATCAGAAAATAATGATAATTATAAAAAAATCAACTGGGTTTCAGGAATGTTTAAATCATTTAATGATGCTCCAGGTGGTTTCTCAGAAGAATTAAAAGAATTTACTTATTCAGCTGGTGCAGAATATTCTTATCAAGATTCATTTGCCATGAGATTAGGTTATTTTAATGAAAGTCCTTTAAAAGGTGCTAGAAAATTCTTTTCACTTGGTGCTGGATTCAAATACAATGTAGTTAAGGTAGACGTTTCTTATTTATTTTCTGCTTCAAAAGTTAAAAACCCATTAGAAAACACATTGCGTTTTTCACTTACATTCAATTTTGGTGATAAATACGATGATCTATAATATGATATAAAAATTAATACAAATCCAAATTTCATTTTTTTGAAGTTTGGATTTTTTTTCCTCTATATATAATGAAAGAAATAAACATTAACACCACAATTTCGGTTTTTAACGGAATCAATGAATTACCAAGCGAGATTCAAACATTAATGAATCAAGCCATTGAAACACGTAAAAATGCTTATGCACCATATTCTAAGTTTAGAGTTGGAGCAGCAATATTGTTAGATAATGGTAAAATAGTTTTAGGTTCCAATCAAGAAAATGCGGCTTATCCATCGGGTTTATGTGCTGAACGTGTAGCAATTTTTCAAGCTGGAGCTATTTATCCAAATGCTAAAATCGTAAAATTAACAATTACTGCAGCATCGGATACTAATCCTACCTTATCACCAATTCCACCATGTGGCGCATGTCGACAATCAATTGCTGAATATGAATTTAAACAAGACACTCCAATTGAAATCTATTTTATGGGCGAATCTGGAGAAGTTTATAAGTCAAATTCTATAAATAATTTATTGCCGCTTTCGTTTGACAAAACATCCTTGTAAGCTATAACGATATAGTTGATATTTAAGAATAAACAGTTATTAAAAAATGCTATTTTAATTCTGAATTATTTTTACTTCTACTATCAATATCTTACTTTTGCAATTCGCAAATTTGATAATTCGCAATTTGTGATACGATTACAATACATTTAATCAACGTAATTCATTAAAAAATGAAACCAATTACAAAGGAAACTTACCTTCAATGGTACGAAGAAATGCAGTTTTGGAGAAAATTTGAAGACAAATTAGCCGCTGTATATATTCAACAAAAAGTTAGAGGATTTTTACATTTATATAATGGTCAAGAAGCAGTTCTAGCTGGAGCAATCCATGCAATGGACTTATCTAAAGACAAAATGATTACAGCTTATCGTAATCACGTTCAGCCAATCGCAATGGGTGTTGATCCTAAAAAAGTAATGGCAGAACTTTACGGAAAAGTAACAGGAACATCAAAAGGAATGGGTGGTTCTATGCATATTTTCTCTAAAGAACATGGTTTTTATGGTGGTCATGGTATTGTGGGTGCACAAATTCCAGTTGGAGCAGGAATGGCATTTGCAGATAAATATTTTGAAACTGGCGGAGTTACTTTAACCTATTTTGGTGATGGTGCTGCACGTCAAGGTTCACTTCACGAAGCTTTTAACATGGCAATGAATTGGAAGCTTCCAGTAGTTTTCATTTGTGAAAACAATGGATATGCCATGGGAACTTCTGTTGAAAGAACGGCAAATCACACAGATATTTGGAAACTTGGTTTAGGTTATGAAATGCCATGCGGACCAGTTGACGGAATGAATCCTGTAAAAGTTGCTGAAGCTATGCAAGAAGCAATTGACAGAGCTCGTCGTGGTGACGGACCTACATTTTTAGAAATGAAAACATACCGTTATAGAGGTCACTCTATGTCGGATGCTCAATTATACAGAACAAAAGAAGAGGTTGAAGAATATAAAAAAATTGACCCAATTACTCAAGTTCTTGACATTATCAAAGAAAAGAAATATGCAACTGATGCAGAAATTGAAGCTATGGATCAACGAGTAAAAGACTTAGTTGACGAATGCGAAAAATTTGCAGAAGAATCTCCATTTCCTGAAGCACAACAACTTTATGATGTGGTTTACGAACAAGAAAATTATCCTTTCATTCCTCATAGATTATAATTATGGCTACAGTAATAAACATGCCTCGTTTGAGCGATACTATGACAGAAGGAACTGTTGCAACTTGGCTTAAAAAAGTAGGTGATACAATAAAAGAAGGTGATATTTTAGCTGAAATCGAAACTGATAAAGCTACAATGGAATTCGAATCATTCAATTCAGGTGTTCTATTGCACATCGGAATTGAAGCAGGTCAAACTGCTCCAGTTGATTCATTATTAGCCATCATCGGAAAAGAAGGTGAAGATATTTCTGCATTATTAGCAGGTGGAACTCCGGCTCCAAAAGCCGAAGCTACTCCAACTATTGAAACTCCAGCAGCTTCTGCTCCTCAAGCAACTGTAGCAATTCCTGCAGGTGTAAAAGTTATAACAATGCCACGTTTAAGTGACACGATGACTACAGGAACTGTTGCAACTTGGTTGAAAAAAGTTGGTGATTCAGTAAAAGAGGGTGATATGCTAGCTGAAATCGAAACCGATAAAGCAACTATGGAATTTGAATCCTTCAACGCAGGAACTTTATTATTCATCGGAATTCAAGAAGGTGAATCTGCTCCAGTTGACAGCGTTTTAGCTATCATCGGACCAGCAGGAACTGATATTACAGGAATAGCTGAAAACTATTCTAAAGGTGGTGAAGCACCAGCAGTTGCAAAAACTGAAACTGCTGCTCCAGTTGCAACATCTCAATCAGCTCAAGAAACAACAACTTCAGATAACGGAAGAATTTTTGTTTCTCCATTAGCAAAACAAATTGCTAAAGAAAAAGGAATCAATCTTTCTCAAGTAAAAGGTTCGGGTGAAAACGGAAGAATTGTTAAAAGTGATGTAGAAAACTTTAACGCTTCGGCTACAGTTGCTACAACACAACCTACTTCTCAACCAGAAGCACAAGCAACTCCAGCAGCAAAACCATTTGTTCCAGCAGGTGAAGTTGTGACTGAAGAAATTAAAAATTCGCAAATGCGTAAAATCATTGCTAAACGTTTAGCTGAATCATTATTCACAGCACCTCACTATAATTTAACTATTGAAGTAAGCATGGATGAAGCAATGAAATCAAGAGCAATGATAAATTCTGTGCCAGATACCAAAGTATCATTCAACGATATGGTAATCAAAGCTTGTGCAATGGCATTGAAAAAACATCCGAAAATAAATTCACAATGGAAAGAAGATGCAATTACCATCAATCACCACGTGAATATTGGTGTTGCAGTTGCTGTTGAAGACGGATTAGTAGTTCCTGTTTTACGTTTTACTGATGCTATGAGTTTGTCTCAAATTGGTGGAAGTGTAAGAGATTTAGCAGGAAGAGCAAAAACTAAAAAATTACTTCCAAACGAAATGGAAGGAAGCACATTTACCGTTTCAAATCTAGGAATGTTTGGTATAGTTGAATTCAATTCAATTATCAACCAACCAAACTCTGCAATCCTTTCAGTTGGAGCAATCATCGAAAAACCAGTTGTTAAAAACGGTCAAATCGTAGTTGGAAACACCATGATGCTATCATTAGCATGCGACCACAGAACAATCGACGGAGCAACTGGAGCACAATTTTTACAAACATTAAAAATGTTTATAGAAAATCCAGTAACTATGTTAGCGTAATCAAAAACCTTATAAAACACAAATCCCGTTCAGAAATGAGCGGGATTTTTTATTTTGGAGCGAATGGTTCGGGCATTTTAGGTTTCCATATTCCTGCTTTCCGTTCTACTTCATGCCACTCCAATCAGGGCTAATTAGGTAATGTATTGAATAGAAATCAGAATAAATAAACTCAATTATTTCTTATTCTTTTCCTCAATCCATTTACTCATATATTTAGTACTAGAAAGCAAATGATGTTGCAAAATAGAACCAATAAAATTATTATTTCGGTGTTGCTTTAAATTATCTGAAAGCGAATTAATTTCAACAATAAGATCCTTTTCAAAAAGTGATTTTCTATAACGTTTATCTAAAATCTCAAATCCATTTTCTTGAGCCTGTTTCCATAAGTTTTCATCTTCATAAAGTTGAACAGCTGCATCTACAAACTCATTTGGATTGTCTTTCACAAAACCATTCCACTCAAAATTTCCAGCCATAGCTTCTGCTCCAATTGATGAAGTTATACTTGGTGTTCCACTTTGCATTGCTTCAAGTAATTTACCTTTAATTCCTGCACCAAAACGAATCGGTGCTAAAACAACTTTAGCATTTTTTATCACCTCAAAAGCATCATCTACTCTTCCTTTTATATAGAAATTTTGTTTAGGTTTATTTAACTCCAAAACTTTTTGTGATGGATAAGCTCCATAGATCAACATTCTAGCTTCAGGTAATTTCTTGTGTAATAAGGGCCAAATCGTTTCCGATAAATATTTTACACAATCCCAATTTGGTTCATGCAAAAAGTTTCCTATAAAAACAAAATCGTTTCGTTCTGAATAAACTGGACATTCATTTAATCTTTCAGCAAAAATTGGCAAATAAAACAATAAATCTTTTGAAACCTTAAACTGCTTTTGAAGCAATTCCATTTCAAATTCTGAAACCATCAAAGATAAATCACAACGAAGAATACTCGCAATTTCCCTTTTAGCAACATCCGAAAATAAATCATCAAAAGTAAATTCACGATTCTCTTTAACAGCTAATTGTCTTGCCTGACGTAAACAATGCAAATCTTCTGTGTCAAGCAATTTTAAAGCGTTTGGGCAGCTTTCCGAAACACGCCAACCAAATTGCTCTTCCACCATAAACCGATCAAACAAAACGATATTTGGATTCAACTCTTTAACAAAATCATCAAAAGTGGATGAATTTAATTCAATAGTTTTTGCTGAAACTCCTAAAACTGAAATATCTTCCGAAAATTCTAAATTCTGAGCTGTACTTACAAATGTAATTTCGTAACCATTTGTTTGAAATAGTTGTATTAATTGCAACATTCTACTTCCTGCCGCAGAAGATTTTGGTTCAGGCCAAACAAAGCCAATTATTAATAAAGTTTTAGATTTTAGCATAATATCAAATACAATTACAAAGAAAAGATTTAATTTTACAACAAATTAAAAATACACAAAAATGTTAGGCCTAAAATTAAAAACCGACCCAAGATGGGTTACAATAGTTGAATCAAACATTGAAGAAATTCTAACAGATCATGCTTGGTGTGAGCAAAAGGCAGCAACAAACATTATTACAATCATAACCTATAATTCAGAACATGAAGAATTAGTTACTGATTTGTTAGAAATAGCCAAAGAAGAATTAGAACACTTCCAAATGGTTCACAACATAATTAAGGAGCGCGGATTAAAATTAGGTAGAGAAAGAAAAGACCACTATGTAAACGAACTTTTCAAATTCATGAAAAAAGATGGAAGTAGAAATGATTCTTTTATAGACAGATTATTGTTTTCAGCAATGATTGAAGCTAGAAGTTGCGAGCGTTTTAAAGTATTATCTCAAAATATTGAAGATAAAAAGCTAGCAGAATTCTACAGAGAATTAATGATAAGTGAAGCAGGTCATTACACAACTTTTCTAAAATTTGCTAGAAAATATACTGAAAAAGTTGATGTTGATAAACGTTGGGCAGAATGGCTAGAATTTGAAGGAGAATTAATTACCAATTATGGAAAATCAGAAACAGTGCATGGATAATTTTAAGGCTTCAAGAGATTGAAGCTTTTTCATTTACAAAAAAGATATAAAAAAACTCCTTAGTTATCTAAGGAGTTTTTTTTGTGGGCGATGAGGGGTTCGAACCCCCGACCCCCTCGGTGTAAACGAGGTGCTCTGAACCAGCTGAGCTAATCGCCCGATAATGCTTGTCGTATTATCAGTAAAATTGATAAAAGTGGTGGGCGATGAGGGGTTCGAACCCCCGACCCCCTCGGTGTAAACGAGGTGCTCTGAACCAGCTGAGCTAATCGCCCTTTTATCATGATTATGATTTCTCCTAATCAGGGTGCAAATATAAGGCTTATTTTTAATTCTGCAAACATTTTTTATAAAACTTCTGCTACCACAAAGGTACTTCCGCCTATGTATATAAAGTCTTTTTCAGTAGATGATTTCAAAGCTTCATGATAAGCATTTGAAACAGAATTATATACTTTTCCGTTTAATTGTAAATCAGATGCTTTTTTTTGTAAAATATCAGCATCTAATCCTCTAGGAATATTTGGTTTGCAGAAATAATATTTTGCATTTTTAGGAAATAAAGGTAAAATTTCATTTAAATCTTTGTCATTTACTACTCCTAACACAATATGTAATTCTTCAAATTTTTCATTTTGAATTTGATTTAATACTATTTTTAGCCCATGTGAATTATGAGCTGTATCACAAATCACCTTGGGAGTTTCATTTAATTGTTGCCATCTTCCAAGTAATCCAGTGTTTTTGATTACTTTTTGGAATCCATTCTTAATGTTTTCTTCGGTTATTTTAAATTTTTTTAGACTTTGTAAAATTTTAATGGTTTGAATAACGGTCTTTCTATTATGAATTTGATAGTCACCCAATAATTCTGATGGAAATGTCTCCTTAATTAAATCGGATGCAAAGAAAATTTTAGAATTAGTTTCTTTTGCTTTATTTAGAAAAACATTTTTTGTTTCTGATGTGTATTCTCCAATGACAATTGGTGTGTCATTTTTAATTATTCCAGCTTTTTCTGATGCAATTGCTTCTAATGTGTTTCCTAGAAACTGAGTGTGATCTAAACCAATATTTGTAATGACTGAAATTAATGGATTTATAATATTTGTTGAATCTAATCTTCCACCCATTCCAACTTCAATTACATTGATATCTGTTTTCTGTTTTTTGAAGTATTCAAAAGCGAGTCCAACGGTCATTTCGAAAAAACTCAATTGATTTTCTTCAAAAAACTCTTTATTAGAACTTATGAATTGGCAAACAAATTCTTCTGATATTTCTTTACCATTAATTTTAATTCGCTCTCTATAATCTTTAAGATGAGGCGATGTGTAAAGCCCAACTTTATAACCAGCTTCTTGTAAGACAGATGCTAGTAGGTGGGATGTAGAACCTTTTCCATTTGTTCCAGCTACATGAATACATTTTAAATCATGTTCAGGATGATCAAGATACTTAGCAAGTAAAAGTGTGTTTGTTAAATCTTTTTTATATGCCGATGCACCTTGTGTTTGATACATTGGAAGTTGTTTAAACATCCAATTAATGACTTCTTGGTAATTCATGAAAATTATTCTCCAACTTTAAAATTAACAACAATGAAGCCTATTTGAGTTTCAGGAGCATTGTTGTCAGCTTGCCATTTGAATGATTTGGCAGTAGCAATTGCAGGATTTACAAGGCAAGGATCAGTATTTGTAGTTCCTTGAGCTCTTTCAGCACGGATTACATTACCTTGTTTGTTTACATATATTTTCACAACTACAATTCCATATTCATTACAGTCTTGAACTTTTTGACTTGCAGTAGCTAATTTTCTTCCTTTTAAACCCCAACTGCTTCCTTTTCCGGTGCCAATACCAGTTCCATCACCATAAGTGCTATTGCCATATTTATCTCCTTTACCTAATCCGTTTCCGTCATTTTTGCCATTTCCATCATAGCTAGTGGAATTTGGATCACCATTTGTTTTTCCTTTATTTCCTCCTGATTTATCATTTCCATCACCTTTTTTGTTGCCATTTATCATATTTGATAAAACATCATTAACATCTTTTGATGTTTTGGGCTTAACAGGTTCTGTAACTTTCGGAGTTGTCGTTTTGGTTGGATTTTTAACACTTGCGACTGAAGGAGCAACTTTTGTTGTTTGAGTTAATATTTCTTTTACTTGTGGTGTTTCTTTTACTGATTTTGACTTAGCAGTTTCTACATCTAAATCAGTTGACTTATAATTATCTCCCGAACCAGTAGCGCTATTTCCAAAATTTATAGCAATTTCACCACCACCGCCACCACCTTGTTCCACTATTTCGTCACCAGGAAGAGGGTATATGATGAATAAAAGCATAAACAAAAACAATAAAATGAATAATACTATTGTAATTGCAAATGATTTTTTTTCGTATTCGGTTTCAAAAACAGTCATAATTAATTTATTTAGGATCAACTGCTAAAACTACTTTAAAATTATTTCTGTAGGCAATGTCCATTACACTTACAGCTCTTTCAATTGGAACTCCTTGTTCTATATGTAACATTACTGCAGGAGATTCTTGTCCTTTAAGTAATGTTTTTAGTTCATTTTCCAATGTTGATTCATCTACTTTTTTAGTATCAATAAAATATTCTTGATTTTTATTAACACTAACCGAAACGTTTTTTACTTCATCAGAACTACCAGATGATTTTGGTAAAACTAAATCTAAAGCATTAGTAGAAACAATCGTTGTTGATGCTATCATAAAAAAGATTAGCAATAGAAATACAATGTCAGTCATTGATGACATATTAAATTCAGCGGTAACTCTATTTCTTCCTCGTAAATTCATTATGCAGGATCGTCTAAAAATTCAACTACTTTTGCTTCCATTTGATTGACTACTTTATCAGTTTTTGTAACTAAGTGATTGTATCCAACATAAGCTATAATCCCAACAATAAGTCCAACAACAGTTGTCATCATTGCTGTGTAAATACCTTCGGATAAAGTACTCATTTCAATTTTATTACTACCGCTTTCCGCCATTTTTTGAAATGATATTACCATACCTACAACAGTTCCTAGAAACCCTGTCATTGGACCAGCTCCAGAAATTGTTGCTAGCATACTAACATTCTTTTCTAGTTTATATATTTCTAGTTTTCCAGTATTTTCAATTGCGGTATTAATGTCTTCAAGTGGTTTTCCAATTCTTGAAATTCCTTTTTCTATAAGTCTTGCTACTGGTGAATTTGTTTGCGCACAGAGCATTTTAGCTTCAGCTATTTTTCCATTCATTAGGTTCAACTTAATATTATTCATAAAATTTGCATCAATTTTAGAAGCTGCATTAATAGCAAGTAATCTTTCAACATACAAGTAAATTGCAAAAAATAAAAGCACGAAAATGACAGACATGATAATTTGTCCAATTAAACCTCCACTAAAAACTAATTCGAAAACGGTTAATTTATCTTTTACCTCTGCTGCTTTTTCGGCAACTTGACCAGCTACTGCTGTTGAATCGACTTGAAGAAAATGAATCATAATTGTAATTTTGTTATTGATTGAAATTAAAACGTTGAAATATACTAAAAATTGTTATCGAATAAAATGTTCTATGGCAATAAAACATAATGCTCCAGCAATGAATCCAGCAAAAGCTAACCAGGTTATTTTTTTTAAATACCAGATGAAATCAATTTTTTCCATTCCCATTGCGGCTACACCTGCCGCAGAACCTATGATTAACATGCTTCCACCTGTCCCAGCACAATAAGCAATAAAATGCCAAATCGGACTGTCTGTTTCAAAAGTGTACATTCCCATAGTAGCTGCAACTAAAGGCACATTGTCTATTACTGACGATAAAACTCCTAAAAGAATTACGACTATGTCCATATTTGGAATTGCGTTTGATAAACTTTCTGCTGCATAACGTAAAGTTCCTACTTCTGTATTTCCAATACTTCCAAATACTAAAGCTTCTAAACACCCAACAGCCATCAAAATTCCTAAAAAGAATAGAATGCTTGAAATTTCAATTCGAGATAGTGCTTTGTGAACGGAATAACTATTATTACTTTTTTTATCAAAATTTTCTTCGGGATGAATAAATTCTGATGCTAACCAAACAATTCCTAGACTAAAAATCATGCCTATATAAGGAGGTAAATGCGTTATGGTTTTGAAAATTGGCACAAAAATAATTGCTCCAAGCCCGATGTAAAGCATTTTTGAGCTACTCAATAAACGATTATCTTCTTCGGATTCTTCCTCTTTTGGAATTTCAACATTCCCTTTAAATATTTTTAATCTTGAAGCCAATAAAAAAGGAACGGCAAAACATAAAACAGATGGAATAATCACATATTCCATCAAACCACTTGCGGTAAGTTTATTAGCAATCCAAAGCATTGTTGTAGTTACATCTCCAATAGGAGACCATGCGCCACCTGCATTTGCTGCAATAATTATTAAAGACGCATACCAAATTCTTTCCTCTCTACTTGTAATCAATTTTCTTAAAACGGTTATTAGAACAATGGTTGCGGTAAGATTATCGATTATTGACGAAAGTAAAAAGGCAATAATTCCTAGAATCCAGAGTAATTTGCTTTTGCTTTTAGTTTTAATTGCATTTTTGATAATATCAAAACCTTTGTGTAAGTCTATTAGTTCTACAATAGTCATTGCGCCAATTAAGAATATCAATATCTCAGCAGTGGCCGAAAAATGATGCATTAAGACACTATGAAAGCCTTCTTTTTGTGCTTCAATATCTCCAGAAAGAATATTGAACACTTTTCCACTTTCATCGATTATCGAGAACCAACCTTCGTTAAAACCAATAGCTAAAAGTGCCCACATGATGGATGCCATCAACAGTGCAGGAACGGTTTTGTCAATTTTTAAAGGATGTTCGAGTGTAATAGCTAAATAACCTATTACGAAAAGAGCGATTACTATTATAGTCATTTTATACTAATTGTTTCAGTGCAATTTCAAATGCAGTTGCGCTGATGTTTACTTTTGAATTATTTAAATCGTATGTTTTTTCGATAGCTTTTTTGATAGTTTCAGAAATGTCATAAAAAACTGCTTCATCAGTCATTTGAACTTTTTTCTCCATGAAATAAGCAAAAACTCTCGCCATTCCACAATTTGAAATAAAGTCAGGAATCAAACTTACTTTGCTATCAGTTTCTTCCATAATTGGTCCAAAGAAAATTTCTTTATCGGCAAATGGAACATTAGCACCACAAGAAATAACTTCTAATCCTGAATGGATTAAATTATCTAATTGATCTTTAGTTACTAATCTTGATGCTGCGCATGGAGCAAAAATATCGGCACCAATAGTCCATATTTTTTGGTTGATTTCTTCAAATGGAATCATATTTTCTGCAACCAATTTGTTGCCATCTTTATTCAAAAATAATCGTCTGATTTCTTCAAATGAGAATCCGTTTTCGTTGATTATTCCACCATCGCGATCAATAATCCCGATAACTTTCACACCCATTTCAGCAAGGTAAAAAGCTGCTGCAGAACCCACATTTCCAAATCCTTGAACAATGGCTTTTTTGTCTTTAAAATCACCACCATAAGTGTTGTAATAATGACGAACAGCCTCAGCTACACCATAGCCTGTAATCATATCGGCAACAGTATATTTTCTTAAAACATCAGGTGAGAATTTTGGGTTTTCAATTACTTTGATAACTCCTTGACGCAATTGACCAATTCTATTGATTTTATCAGCTTCGGTTGGTTTGAAATGTCCGTTAAAAACACCTTCTTGCGGATGCCAAACACCACATTCTTCTGTATAAGGAATTACTTCGTGAATTTCATCAACATTCAAATCACCACCGGTTCCATAATAACTTTTCAATAAAGGCGAAACGGCTTTGTACCAACGTTGTAAAACACCTTTTTTGCGTGGATCATTTGGGTCAAAATTGATTCCAGATTTTGCTCCACCAATTGCTGGACCAGAAACAGAAAATTTCACTTCCATTGTTTTTGCCAATGATAAAACTTCGTTCATATCTAATCCTTTTCTCATTCGTGTTCCACCTCCAGCTGCACCACCACGAAGTGAGTTGATTACCGTCCAACCTTCGGCTTCGGTTTCGCTATCTTTCCAATTGAATACTATTTCGGGTTGTTTGTTTTCAAATTTTTTAAGTAAATCTTTCATTGTTTGTTTATGTAGTCTGTTTGTGTTGCAAATATAAGGTTTTAAAAAGATTTGAGATTTTCCTTTTATAAAATTTGTTTAAACCTTAACTCTTTTTGAATATTTATCAATCAAATATGAAGATAAAACTCCGATGAAGTAAGCAACCAAATCACTCCATAAAAAACCTTGACCTAAAATATAATGTCCGAAAGTTGTTTTTCTAATTTCAATCATCCAATTGGCTTGATATAGTTGAAGAATTTCGATGCTAAAACAAATTAATAAAGCAATGATGGCAGATTTTAGCAAATCGTTTTTATTGAAAAAAAATCTTACAATGAAATAAATCATCATTGCATATAATAAATCGCCAACGAAAAGTGGAATAATTGAGATTTTTCTAGAAAGAATTCCTAAAATAATTATCAATAAAACTAAAATTGGGTATTTAAAATTCTTCATGGAATGAAAATATTTCCTGAACTATGATCTGTCTTCGCACCAGTAACACTACTCAAAACATTGATTTCATTTCGTAATTTTAAAACTCCTAAAAGAGCAAAAATTAATGCTTCCTTAAATTCTAAAGTTTTGTTATCAGGAATTATGATTTGGATATTTGGTAAGTGAAATTGCATTCTTTCAATTAAAGAATCATTATAAGCTCCGCCACCAGTTATTAAAATTTTTCCAGTTTTTCTTGGTAATGCTAATGATGTTTGCAAAGCAATATGTTCAGTAAAAGTTTGCATTTTATCTTCAATTGGAATAGAATGTTTTTCAATTAATGGTAACACTATTTCTTTTACAAATTCAAAACCGAGCGATTTTGGAAACGATTTTTTGTAATAATCTAAAGCGTTTAATTCATTGAATAAATTAGAATCAACTTTTCCTGAACGAGCAATTTTTCCTTTGTCGTCATAGTCCAATCCTAATTTATTAGAGTAAAAATTCAGAACTGTATTGACAGGCGAAATATCAAAAGCAATTCGTTTTGAATTATCTTCAAATGAAACATTAGAAAACCCACCTAAATTCAAACAATAATCATATTCTGAAAATAAAATTCTATCGCCAATTGGAACTAATGGCGCGCCTTGACCACCCAATTTCACATCTTGAACTCGGAAATCACAAACTACTTTTTCTTGAATAATTGATGCGATTTTTGGAAGATTTCCAATTTGAAGTGTAAAACCATTTTGAGGTTGGTGTAAAATAGTATGTCCATGAGAGCAAACGGCATCAATATTTGAAATTGAGCTTCTTTCGATAAATGATTTAATGATGTTTCCTAAAAGTTCGGTGTAATCTTCATTTAATTCAATCAAATTTTCTTCCGAAAAACTTACGGCTACTTTTAATTTGTTTAACCAATCTTGAGAATATGAAATGGTTTCAGATTCCAGAATTTGATAACTCCATTTGTTGTCTATTATGGTAAAATTGATGTGCGCTAAATCGATTCCGTCAAGCGAAGTGCCTGACATTACTCCTATAATCTTGTAAGTTTCTTTAAACATTGGCTAAAATTACGAAAACGTTTTAGAAATTGATGAAAATGTGCTATTTTTGGACACTAAAATTATCGATTTACTAAATAAACTAATACAAAAATATGGATTTTAATCTTACCGAAGAGCATTTGATGATTCAGCAAGCTGCGAGAGATTTTGCTCAAGCCGAACTATTATCTGGAGTAATTGAAAGAGACGAACATTCTAAATTTCCAACTGAGCAAGTCAAAATGATGGGTGAACTTGGTTTTCTAGGAATGATGGTTGATCCAAAATATGGCGGCGCAGGTTTAGATAGCGTTTCGTATGTTTTGGCAATGACCGAAATTGCAAAAGTAGATGCTTCTGCTGCAGTAATTATGTCGGTAAACAATTCATTAGTTTGTGCCGGAATGGAAAAATATTGCAACGAAGAGCAAAAAATGAAATATTTAGTGCCGCTTGCAAAAGGTGAAGTTATTGGTGCATTTTGTTTATCAGAACCAGAAGCTGGAAGTGATGCAACTTCTCAAAAAACAACTGCAATTGATAAAGGAGATTACTATTTGCTAAACGGTACAAAAAACTGGATTACAAATGGTTCGACTGCTTCAACTTATTTAGTAATTGCGCAAACAGATGTTGAAAAAGGACATAAAGGAATCAACGCTTTTATTGTTGAAAGAGGTTGGGAAGGTTTTGATATTGGTCCAAAAGAGAAAAAAATGGGAATTCGCGGAAGTGATACACATTCATTGTTGTTTAACGACGTGAAAGTTCCAAAAGAAAATAGAATCGGAGCTGACGGATTCGGATTTGCATTTGCTATGAATGTTTTAAATGGTGGAAGAATCGGAATTGCCTCGCAAGCATTAGGAATTGCAACTGGAGCTTATGAAATTGCTTTGAAATATTCGAAAGAAAGAAAAGCATTCGGAAAAGAGATTTTCAATCATCAAGCTATTGCTTTTAAATTGGCTGATATGTATGTAAAAGTTACAGCAGCTAAATTATTAGTAATGAAAGCAGCTTGCGAAAAAGACGAAGGAAAAGATATTGCTCATTCTGGAGCTATGGCAAAATTATATGCTTCTGAAATTGCTTTAGAAGTTGCTAATGAAGCAGTTCAAATTCACGGTGGAAATGGTTATGTTGCTGAATACCATGTAGAACGAATGATGCGTGATTCTAAAATCACTCAAATCTATGAAGGAACTTCTGAAATTCAACGTATTGTAATTTCTAGAGGATTGGTATAATTTTCAAATTACTATAATTTTTAAACCCTTTAAGTATTTTTCTTAAAGGGTTTTTATATTTTTACACTATGTATGAAGAATTAAAATACTGGTATTTGCGTGATCACAAACTGTTTTGGACATTAAGTATGTCTCAAATAAAACAACTTTGCATCATTGTTGGTTTTAAAAAAGCAAAAAAAGGCGATGTCATTTATTTTTCTTCTTCAGACGTTCCAAGAATTTTTCTACTTAAAAAAGGGAATATCAAAATTGTTTCAATTGACGAAGAAGGAAATGAAACCATAAAAGAGATTCTTCAAAAAGGTGATTTATTTGGCGAACTTTCACTAGAGCAAGATTCTGAAGTAAACGAATATGCTAAAGCATTAACTGATGAGGTTTCAATTTGTAGTTTTCTCTTGTCTGATTTTGAAGATTTATTGGTGCGAAATCCATCATTAGCTTTGTCATATACCAAGTTTGTTGGATTGAAAATGAAACGTTTTAAGAATAATTATTCTAATTTGGTGACTAAAGACGCTAAGAGTAGACTCTCTTCTTTTTTAAAAGATTGGGCGCAACGCGAAGGAAAATTTGAAGGAAATAAAGTAGTTATTGAAAATTATTTAACTCAAAATGATATTGCGCAAATCATTTGTACTTCTAGACAAACAGCTACATTATTACTAAATGAGCTTGAAGAAAAAAACCTTATTTACTACAATAGAAGAGAGATTATAATAGACGATATTTCAAAACTTTAGTTTTTTTTCGTTCAAATGTAAACTAGCCGACAATTAAATTTTTTATAGCAATGTATTTTTGCTTCAGAAATTTAAAAATCTTTACAAATGAAAAAAACATCCATTATTTTAGTTGTCTTATTATTTTCAATAACAACATTTGCTCAAAACGCATCCAAAAGGATTAAGGAATTCAATCTAGAAAATAAAGTTGCAATTCAGGGTTACGATCCAGTTGCTTATTTTACACAGAAAAAAGCCGTTAAAGGAAAATCGTCCTTTACTGCAATTTATGAAGGAGTAACTTACAATTTTTCATCTCAAGCAAATAAAGATTTATTTCTAAAAAATCCTTCAAGTTATGAACCGCAATATGGTGGTTGGTGTGCTTACGCAATGGGAGAAAATAACGAAAAAGTAGAAATTAATCCTGAAACTTTCAAAATCATTGATGGAAAATTATATCTTTTCTACAATGCTTATTTCAATAACACACTAAAGAGTTGGAATAAAAATGAAACCAACCTAAAAAAGAAAGCCGATACTAATTGGAAAAAAGTAATCAATTAAATTTCACAAAATGAAAAACTCAATTTTTATTTGGATTATTAAACTTGTTGCAGTTGTAATTCTTGTTCAAACTTTATATTTCAAATTTACTGGAGCAGAAGAATCAGTATATATTTTTACAACTTTAGGAATTGAACCTTTTGGTCGAATCGGTTCAGGAATTGTTGAACTTATTGCATCAATTTTAATCTTAATTCCAAGAACAGCTTTGCTTGGTGCATTACTTGGATTGGGAACAATGTTGGGTGCCATTTTCTCACATCTTTTTATTTTGGGAATTGAAGTAAAAAACGATGGTGGAACACTTTTTATTTTGGCAATAATTACGTTTCTTTGTTGCTTACTATTAATTTACAATCAAAAGCATAAATTATCAGATTTATTGAAATTCAAAATCTAAAAAACTTGGTTGCACTTTATAACGTAAATATAAAAAAGATGCTATACATATGTTAATTCCTTCAATTCATAAAACATTAAACGAGTTAAGTGACTTGTTATCTCAATTATCGACTGATGATTATACATTTCAATGCACTGGATTGAGTAATGCAACAATTGGCGAGCATACACGTCATATAATTGAGCTTTTTCAATGTTTAGAAAATCAATATGAAAGTGGTGTTGTAAATTATGATAGTAGAAAAAGAGATTATGCTATTCAAACTTGTACAGAAACGGCAAAATCTGCTATTGAAACTGTAAAAAACAACCTTGAAAAGCCTAATAAAAATTTAATTTTGCATCAAGTTATTGACGGAGAAACCTTGGAGATTGAAAGTAATTACAATCGCGAATTGCTTTATAATCTAGAACATTGTATTCATCATCAAGCTCTTATAAAAGTGGCAGTTCTACAAAATGATTCTATCACAATTGATGAAAATTTTGGTGTAGCACGTTCTACAATTGAATACAGAAATCAATGTGCACAGTAAGTTTTGTTTTTTCTAACGGAGAAGCAATTTTAACTCACAATCGTGATGAAAAAGTAGCTCGTCAAAGTGCTATTGAACCTCAAAAATATAATATAAATAACAAAAATATCTATTTTCCAAAAGACCAAAAAGCTGGAGGGTCTTGGTATGCTGTTGCCGAAAACGGAACTGTTTTAGTACTGCTAAATGGTGCCGATGAAAAACATCAATTAAAACCATCTTATAGAAAAAGTCGCGGATTAATTGTTCTTGATTTAATAAGTTCAAATTCACCCATTGATGAATGGAATAATATTGATTTATTTGGTATTGAACCCTTTACAATTGTATTATTTCAGAACAAAAAATTGTACCAATTACGTTGGAATGAAATCGAAAAATCTACTTTAAATTTAGATGTAAATCAAAGTCATATTTGGTCTTCGTCAACTTTATATCCAAAAGAAATTAGAGAACATAGAGCAGAATTATTTCAAAATTTTATAGTTTCTAATGAAGTCTCTTCTGAAAAACTTTTTCAATTTCATCGTTATGCCAAAAATGATGATTCTGAGAACGGATTGATTATCAACAGAAATAACGAAATGAAAACCTTGAGTATTACTCAGACTATAATTCAAGAAAATAAAGTTGTACTTTCGTACCACGATTTACAAAATCAGGAGGAATTTACTAATTCAATTACAATACAATAAGTTGAAACTTTTTTTTCATAAACTTTTTCGTTGGGAATATTGGCCATTTCAAATTGTCTATATTCCTATTTATTTTTTGTGGGCTTTTTATGCTATAAAAGCGCGAACGATTTTCTTTTTTAACTCATGCAATCCTAAGATAAAAAACGGTGGGTTTATGGCAGAAAGTAAAAAAGAAATTTACGATTTAATTCCGCAGAAATACTACCCAAAAACCGAACTCATTTTAGAAAATAACGATTTTAATAAAGTAGTTTCAGCTTTTCAAAATTCAACTATTCAATTTCCATTTATTGCAAAGCCTGATATTGGTTTACGTGGTTCAGCTGTGAAGAAAATTAATAATTTGGAAGAATTAGAAGTGTATAATTCTCATGCAAATTTTGATTATTTAATTCAAGATCTTATTCCTTATGCCAATGAAGTTGGTATTTTCTATGTTCGATTTCCTAACGAAAATAAAGGAAAAGTAACAGGAATAGTAGCCAAAGAATATGTAATCATTGAAGGTGATGGGAAAGCAACAATGGAGCAATTGATAAGAGCAAATCCTCGTTATGAATTACAAATTGAAAATATTAAGAAAGATTTCGGAACTCAATTTAATGAGGTTTTAGAAAAAGGTAACAAACTAAATCTTGTACCTTATGGAAATCATGCTCGCGGTGCAAAATTTATTGATGCGAGTAATTTGATTACAGATAAATTAAATGAAACTATTGATTCAATGTGTCAAGAAATTTCTGAATTTTATTTTGGAAGATTGGATATTATGTATGATTCATGGATGGATTTAGAACAAGGGAAAAACTTTGCTATTGTTGAAATAAATGGAGCAGGAAGTGAACCAACACATATTTATGACCCAAAACATTCTTTGTTTTTTGCTTGGAAAGAATTGGCTCGTCATATCACTTACATGTATAAAATCAGCGTTCAAAATCATAAAAGAGGATTTCCTTACTTGGAGCATAAAGAAGGAATGCGACAATATAATTTACATTTGGAGCAAAGTAATAAGATTGTAAATTTTTAATGCAAATTCTAAAAAACATATTCGTCGGATTTTTAGTCAGTTTTATTGGCTCAATTCCGCTTGGTTATTTGAATATTGTTGGTTATGAAGTTTATAAAAATTTCGGATTAAACGAAACCATTTTCTATTTACTTGGAGTGATTTCAATTGAGTTTTTTGTAATTTATTTCACTTTGATATTTGCTAATAAATTAATTGAAAATAAAAAACTGATTAAATTTATTGAAGCATTTTCTATCGTTTTTATGTTTCTATTGGCTTATATTTTTTATTCAAGTGCATCAAAAGAAACATCTTCACAAACAGTTTTAGACAAATATGTTGATTATTCACCGTTTGTTGTTGGAGTAATTCTAAGTTGTTTAAACTTTATTCAAATTCCGTTTTGGACAAGTTGGAATTTGTATCTGCTAAATGGAAATTATATAGAAGTTTCGAAATCAAGAAAATATTTTTATGTTTTAGGAACTGTATTTGGAACCTTTTCTGGAATGTTGGTTTTGATTTTATCTTTAGATTATGTAACCAATCAAACTGATTTTTTAGCAAAATATTTAATGAAAGTAATAATTCCGTTAGTATTTATAATTTTGGGATTAGTACAAGGATTTAAGTTTTATAAAAAGTATTCTAAATAGTTTTTTTTATCTTTACCATCAAGTAAAGTAACAAATGAAATTGAAGATTATTTCATCTGTTTGCTTTTCAAGCTCGAGTCACGAACACCAAAAAACAATTTTAAATTGTGAGTAAAAACATTATTATTACAGGAACTTCTCGTGGCATTGGTTACGAATTGGCATTACAATTTGCAAAAGAAGGTCACCAAGTCTTAGCTATTTCAAGAAAAACTCCTCAAGAATTAATTGACAATCCAAATATTACTTGTCTGTCAATTGACATTGCTGTAGAAGATGAGATGCATGAAATTGATAAATATATTGCTTCTACTTGGAAAAAAGTAGATATTTTAATCAATAACGCAGGATGTTTAGTCAATAAACCATTCTCGCAATTAATGCAATCCGACTTTGAAAGAGTTTATAAAGTAAATGTTTTTGGAGTTGCTAATTTAATTAGAACGTGCTTACCTTATATGCAAAAAGGAAGTCACGTTGTTTCCATAAGTTCTATGGGCGGAATTCAAGGAAGTATGAAATTTCCTGGATTAGCAGCTTATAGCTCAAGTAAAGGCGCCGTAATTACTTTGTCAGAATTACTAGCAGAAGAATATAAAGAACAAGGAATTGCATTCAATGTTTTAGCACTTGGAGCTGTCAATACCGAAATGTTGCAAGAAGCATTTCCAGGTTATGAAGCACATATTTCGCCAAAAGAAATGGCCGATTATATTTTTAATTTTGCCTTAACAGGAAATAAATTTTATAATGGGAAAGTGTTGCAGGTTTCTAGTTCAACGCCATAAAGATTAAAATATTTTTGTAAATTGTGCCTTCATTTAAAATTATACAAAAATGACAAAAGTAAACGCCATTCAGTTATTTGAAAGTAAAAATGTAAGAACCATTTGGGATTCTGATCAAGAAAAATGGTTTGTTTCTATTATTGATGTGATAGCTATATTAACAGATAGTGTAGATGCAAATGCGTATTGGAGAAAATTAAAACAGCGATTAAAAGCTGAAGGAAATGAAACCGTGACGAATTGTCACGGGTTGAAAATGATTGCTCCAGATGGTAAAATGCGTTTAACAGATGTCGCTGATACCGAACAACTTTTCAGGTTAATTCAATCCATTCCTTCACCAAAAGCGGAACCTTTTAAACTTTGGTTGGCTCAAATTGCTTCTGAAAGATTGGACGAAATGCAAGATCCTGAACTCACAATTGACAGGGCTTTAGAACAATATTTGCAATTGGGATATTCTGAAAACTGGATAAATCAACGGTTAAAAAGTATTGAAATTCGTAAAGAACTTACCGATGAATGGAAAAGTAGAGGATTAAAAGAAGGACAACAATTTGCAATTTTAACCGATATTATTTCAAAATCTTGGTCGGGTAAAACTACCAAGGAATATAAAATTCTAAAAGGTTTAAAAAAAGAAAATCTTCGCGATAACATGACCAATACCGAATTGATATTAAATATGTTAGCTGAAGCTTCTACTAAAGATATTTCTCAAGCAGTAAATCCTGAAACTTTTGAAGAAAGCAAAAAAGTAGCAAAACAAGGAGGAAATGTTGCCAAAGTAGCTATGGAAGAATTAGAAGCTAAAACAGGAAAAAAAGTTGTTTCTTCGCTTAATGCCAAATCTTTATTAGATTCAAATAAGAATATTGATAAATAAATGAGTGAAGTCCTATCAAAATACCTTCCTGAGCATGCTGTCGAATTATGTTTTGAATTAATAAAAGCTAATTCTGTGCATCTCAAAATCGTTAATGAGCGACAAACGCGCCATGGTGATTATCGAAAAGGGCTTTCAGGTAAACACGAAATTACTGTAAATGCCAATTTAAATAAATACCGATTTTTGATAACATTAGTTCACGAAATTTCCCATTTAGTAGCTTTTGAAAAATACGGAAGAAAAATTTCACCTCATGGAGTAGAGTGGAAGATGACTTTTCAACGATTGATGGTTCCGTTTATTCGACCTGAAATTTTTCCGCATTCGGTTTTGCCTTTGGTGGCTAATCATTTTAGAAATCCTACAGCAAGTAGTGATACCGATGCAAAATTAGCTTTTGCACTAAAACAATTTGACGAAAGAAAACCCGATGTCCATTATATTCATGAAGTGCCAAGTGGCAGTTTGTTTAGAATAAAAAACGGAAGAATTTTTCAGAAAAAAGGACTTCGAGTTAAACGATATGAATGTATTGAAGTAAATACAGGAAGAACTTTTTTGTTTAACGCCAACGCTGAGGTAGAGATAATTCCGGGATAAGATGAAGAAATTTAAAGCTTATTATTTTTGTGTTGCAATAACTATTGTTTTTATAGTTTTATTTTTTTTAATAAATACAGATGCAAAGTTTGTTCTAAATATTCATGATACTTATTATGTAGCCGCAGTTAATCATATAGTTTTACTTTTATTTTATTTGTTCGGAATTATATCAATTATCTATTTTTTACTTGATTTTATAAAGGTCGATTTGTCAAAAGTTAATATTTGGATTCATGTTTTAGGCTCAATGCTTTCTATAGCTTCTTTTTTTTATATTAATTATTTGTCGAATGAACTTCCATCACAAGTAAAAGAATTTGAATATTGGCAAAATATTCCTGATTATAATCTATATTTTTTTGTTGTAATTTTAATTTTAATAGCATTACAATTCTTCTTTATTATAAATATATTTGTATCTCTAATTAAAAAAATGAAGTCGTTTCGTGCTTCAAAATAAATATGAATAATAATTATTACGCAATATTGATGGCTGGTGGCGTTGGTTCACGATTTTGGCCAGTTTCTACAACAGAATTTCCTAAACAATTTCATGATATGTTGGGTTCTGGAAGTACATTAATTCAAAAAACATTTAGTCGTTTATCAAAATTAATTCCAGCTGAGAATATTTTTATTTTGACTAATGAATTATATAATGATTTGGTTTTAGAACAATTGCCAATGGTTAAACAAGAGCAAGTTTTGTTAGAACCAGCAATGCGAAATACTGCGCCATGTATTTTATACGCTTCATTAAAAATCCAAAAGTTGAATCCTGGCGCTCTTATGGTAGTTGCGCCAAGCGATCATTGGATTGAAGATGAAGATGAATTTGCAAACAACTTAAAACAATGTTTTGATTTTTGTGAAAATGAAGATGCTTTAATGACTTTAGGAATTCAGCCAACGTTTCCAAATACAGGTTTTGGTTATATTGAATTTGATAAATCTGATGTAAATCCAATTAAAAGAGTAAATCAATTTAGAGAAAAACCCGATTATGAAACGGCAAAATCATTTCTTGAGCAAGGAAATTTTCTTTGGAATGGCGGAATCTTTATTTGGAGCGCAAAATCCATAACTTCAGCTTTTGAAAAGTTTCAACCTCAAATGAATAATTTGTTTTTGCAAGGTTTAGAAAATTATAATACATCATCTGAAAAAGATTTTATCAATCAAAATTATGCCAATGCGGAAAATGTTTCAATTGATTATGCGGTAATGGAAAATGCTAAAAATGTATATGTTTTACCTGCTACTTTCGATTGGAATGACCTTGGAACTTGGGGACAATTGCACGAAAAAATTGAAAAAGATGAAAACAATAATGGTGTTATTAACGCCAAAGTGATTTTAGAAAACGCATCCAATAATATAATTCGTTCCGATGCTGATAAAATAATAGTTGTAGATGGTTTGCATGATTATATTATTGTCGATAAGGAAGGTGTTTTAATGATTTATCCAAAATCTAAAGAGCAAGATATAAAGCGTATAACCGGTTTAGCAAATAAATTATAATATGCAAGTAATTTTATTATTAGTAATAGTAATCATACTACTTTATAACTTGATTGTAAATTTAAACAATATGACGATTATTGTAAAGTATTGTTTAGGAACTAATACTATAGATGAATATTGGAGTATGTATTTCAAACATTGCTTTAGTTTCAGAGCTATTTATTCATCAATTTTTGGTTTGATAATAGCGATTATAGTTTTTTTTGTTTTGATTCCTGTTGTAATAATTAGAAAAATTATATTTAAAGGAAAAATTAATCAATACGTATCTGATGGATTGATTTTTACTTATAATGATGTTGAACTTGCTTCAGCGATAACGTTTTTTTCAAACTGTAATGATTATGGTTTTGCAATTAATAGAGTAGAAGCCACAGGAAAAATTTCTGATGATATTGAGAATGTATTAAATGAATTATTATTATTTGCTAAAAATAATGACAAAGAGCTTCACTTTGATTTTATGAAAGAAATGTACATTATGTCTTCTGATAAAACAGCAGTTGCGCCAATAATGCTAATTGATGGTGAAAGAAATTTCCCAGTTTACTTTCTTTATGATGATAAGCAGATAAATCAATACAAAAATATTAAACAAACACTTTTAGATACTAGATTTAAAGAATGTATCTATTTTTCTATTAAGAATTTCTAAAAAAAAAGGTATGTAAGTTTTATTTTATAATTTGACGCAACTATTTTGATAAAATAGCATCCAACAAATGGTAATAACTCATTAAACTATTAGATTTATGAAAAGCTTTTTCAAAATATTCTTCTTCCTCTTTTTTATAAGTCAACTTAGTTTTGCTCAACTATCTAGTTTTACATTAGTTGTTACAAAAATGGATGAGACTTGCACAGGAAATGGTTCCTTGAGTTTCAATGTTCAAAATACTACTCCAGGCTCTATAATTGTTTATTCAATTTATTTATTGCCAAATGTTACAACACCGATTGCGACAACTTCAAATACTACTTATACAGGTTTGCAATCAGGGAATTATACAGTTATTGCAACCCAAACTTTAGGAAATCTATCAAATACTGCCCAGCAAAGTATTACGATTAATGATACAAGAATTTTACTTACTTATCAGCTTACAAGTATACAAACTAGTTGTGCAGTCGGTACTATAGTAGCAACTGTTTTGACAGGAAATCCAGTTACTTATGAAATAACTTCTGGACCAGTTATACGTCCACCTCAAACCTCAAACGTTTTTCCTGGATTAGGTCCTGGTACTTATAACATAAGGGTTAATGATGCTTGTGGAGAAGGTGTTGTTCAAACCTATACTCTAAGTTTTTCTAATCCGCCTAATCTAACCTTAGGTAATTTTTTCAAAACTTGTGCTTTAAATACTTGCAATACAATAGCTGGAAACTTTTTAGTTACAGCTGATGTAAATACTTCAATAAGATATCCACTTACTATTCAAACTACAACATTTCCACCTTCTGGTGGTGCTACAATAGTTCAAAATCAAACTTTGAATTCAGGAAGTTCTAGTAGTCAATTAGTGTCATTAATTGTTCCTTTTTTTCATGCTCAAAATTATACTTTTAATATACAAGTAACAGATGCTTGTGGCAATATTTATTCTAACAATGCTATTCCGGTTTTTGGGCAACTTAGTGCTAATTCACAGCAATTGTATGCTAATTGTATTACTGGAATAGAGGTTTCACTCTGTGATTTTCTACCTCCTTATACAGCAAGTTTTGTTTCAGCACCAGCTGGTTTTAATCCTACACTTTTTAATAGCAACTATCCTGGACCTTTTAATTCAAGTGTTTTAGTTTATAGTTCAAACAGTATAAATGATTTACCAGTTGGTAATTATACTATTCAGATTGTTGATGCTTGCGGAAGAACAGTGCAAACTCAGGTTTCAATAGTAGCTGTTTTACCAGGATTTGAAGTTTTGCCAGTTCCTGATTCATGTGCTGGAGAAGCAATTGTTAGAATACCAAATGGCGGTCCATTAGTAACGTCTGTTATAATGACGAGTGGGCCTTCAACAATAAATCAAACTTTTCCTTACGATGTTTCTTTTAATATAAGTTCGGGTGTTTTTAATATGCAATTACCTTCTGGGACCTATAATTTTACAGGTACTGATATATGTGGAAATAGTTTTCAATATGAAATAATAATTTTGCCAAGAGTGGTATCAATGACGGCAGCTGGAAATATTTTTCCAGGTTGCACTTCCAACGATGGGATAATCACAGTTACAAGTGCTGGTGGGACAATATCCTCAATTAGAATTACTAGTGCGCCAACTGCTTTGAACCAAACATTGCCTTATTTGGTTCCTTTAGCCAATCCAAATAGTATGTATGTTCAAATAACTAATTTACCTGCAGGAAATTATACTTTAGTGGTCACAGATAATTGTAATCAGGTATATACTTTAACAGCTACTATTTCTAATGTGGTTTCTAATGATCCATTAGTGTTATTGGATAGAAAAGGTTGTGGAGTAGGCTTTGATTCTATTGGATTAATAAGTCCAAACGGACCACTTCAAGTAGTAACTATTATTGCAGCACCTTCGACTTTTTCATTTCCGTTACCTTATAATGTCAGTTTTAATATTGCTGCCAATGGCATATTTTATATGAATTCTTTACCAGAAGGAACCTATACTTTCTATTCTAAAGATATTTGTAATGTAGAAAGAACAGAAACTAGGTTATTAACTGGATACCATACAACTACTGAGGACATTCAGCTTGTTTCAAATTGTGGCTCGTTTGATTTAGTATTAAATTATAATGATAACAGTGCTTATTTATCTCAGTTTTGGTTACAAAAATACAATTCTATTACAGGACAATGGGTTCATCCAACAACTGGAGTAGTATATCCAACTAACTCAATGCCTAGTTCAAGTAATTCAATTAACTTAATAAATAATACCACAAATTTAAATATAGCTGCTACTGGGCAATTTAGAATTTTGAAAACGTATGAATATTTTTCGAATGGAAGTCCAACTTTGTTAAAATGTATAGAAAACATAAGAAGTTTTGAATATAATGGTGGGTTGCAAATAACTGCAGCTTACGCGCTACCTTGCGTCAATCAAGGGACACAAATTATAATTGTTGCTAATGGGATTCCGCCTTTGGTCTATAGGATAACTTCAAAAGACGGTTTGCCTTTTTTGGTAAATAATGGTACTTCAAATATTTTTTTTGGATTACAACCCGGAATTTATAATTTTCAAGTGCAAGATACTTGTGGTAATATTGTTAATCGACTTTTTGATATAACGACTTTACCAGAACCTTCAATAACAGCTAGTAATTTATGTCAAGGTCAATCAGGTGAGTTGTCAGTTCAGGCATTTTCTTTTTTAAATTATCAATGGTGGAAAGGAACAAATACGACTACTATTTTAAGTACTACTAATGTTTTAACATTCAATCCATTTAATGGAGTTACAGATGTAGGGACTTATTATGTTAGAATTTATTCAACAATTCCAGGTTCTTGTGTTGATAGAATTTTATCCTATACAATACCTTTGAGTACAATTCCCAACGCTGGTTTAGATGGAAATTTGGTGCTTTGCGGAACATCAAATTCAGTTAATTTATTTACATTATTGAATGGAACATATGACACAGGAGGTGTTTGGCAAGAAATTACAAATAGTGGTATGTTATCAGGAAATAATTGGCTACCACTTGGAATTCCTTATGGAGTCTACAATTTTAAATATACGGTTTCAGGATTTTGTAATGCTATAGATGAATCTTTTGTATCAATTACTTTTAATCCTATTCCGATGGATCCAATTGTAGATGTTGATTTTAATTATTGTAGTGGTGATGACATTCAGTTTTTTACAGAAACCATTCCAAATGCAACTTATCAATGGACTGGACCTAATGGATTTACGGCAACTACTCAGAATTTAATTTTTAACGATAGTACCACAATTTTATCTGGGAATTATACGGTTACAGCTAATTTAAATGGTTGTACCTCTTCAACAACTAAAACAATTTTGGTAAAACCTAAACCTCAATTTACTATTGAAGCTAATTGTATTAATAATAATTTCACAATTACTGCAATACCTGCTAATGGAACATTTTCAAGCTCAGATAC
>Ga0209053_1000381_pt1 | contig 33473 bp, 28 predicted proteins | sample EBPBio152010_DNA_FD_185864 | JGI IMG/M metagenome (GOLD analysis project Ga0209053, IMG submission 185864) | Wastewater treatment Type I Accumulibacter community from EBPR Bioreactor in Madison, WI, USA - Reactor 1_7/15/2010_ DNA (SPAdes)... | ecosystem: Engineered > Bioreactor > EBPR >... | reverse complement strand
AACCGCATCCCGCCCCGGTGAGAGATGCGGCGCAACAACGAAAATCATGAGGCAAACAGGCCTGCGTCGTCGCATCGGCGGTGCCGCGTCGCGATTGCGCGCAGGCCAAGGCAGGAGGCAGGCATCATGTCGGCAGGCGAAGTCGAGAGCGTCTTTCTATCGGGCGCGCTGATCTGGGAACGCGCGGGCAATGGCAGGCCCGGGGGGCTGGGCAGCACCGAGGCCAATCTGGATACGGCGCGCAGCAGCACCGAACAGGTGCTGTCGCAGACATTCACGATCGGCGAGCCGCCGCCCGAATCCCCCGACGGTCTGTGGGACCGCATGACCTTTACCGTGCGTATCGTGCATGAAAACCCGACCCTCTCCGCGACCGAGGAAGATCTCGGCGCGCTGGTGTTCCGGCTGCATGACGCGGCAGGCGCGCCGGTGGCATCGGTGGCGCCGGTCAGCGTGCAGGTCGCGCCCGAGGACGCGCCCGCCGGAACCACCGTGCAGGAGGTCACGGTGACGTTTCACGATGTCGCGCCCGGCACCTATCGTCTGTTCGCCGGCGAGACGAATTCCGGCGATGGCGAGGCGCTGCGCGTCGCGGCGACGGATGGCATGGTGACCGAGGTGATCTGCTTTGGTCCGGGCACGCTGATCCTGACGCCCGCGGGCGATGTGCCGGTGCAGGATCTGGCCGTGGGCGATCTGGTGCAGACCCGCGACAACGGGCTTCAGGCAATCCGCTGGATCGGGTCGCGCCGGCTGTGCCGCGATACGCTGGCCCGGCAGGACAAGTTGCGCCCGGTGCGGATCGGCGCCGGCACGCTGGGCGAGGGGGTGCCGGCCGCCGATCTGCTGGTCTCGCCGCAGCACCGGGTCATGCTGCGTTCGCGCATCGCGGCGCGGATGTTCGGCGTGCCCGAGGTGCTGTGCCCGGCGCGGCACCTTCTGGCCCTGCCGGGGATCGAGATCGCGGGCGATCTGGACGAGGTGACCTATACCCATCTGCTGTTCGATCAGCATGAGGTCGTCTTTTCCAACGGGGCGGAGACCGAAAGCCTGTTCACCGGACCCGAGGCGATCCGTTCGGTATCGCCGGAACAGCGCGCGGAGATCCTCGCGATCTTTCCCGACCTGCCCGCGACGCGCGACCGGAGCGCGTGTTGCCGGACGGTGATTACCGGTCGGCAGGGCCGCAAACTGGTGGAGCGGCATCAGCGCAATCGGAAGCCGATGGTCGAAGATCCGCCGCCTCCGCGCCACACCTTGCCGGCGGCGGGGGGCATCGCGCCTTGACCCCGTGACGCGCAAGGGTCTATACGCGCCCTTTTCGCGATGCGGCCGGCCCGATCCCCGACCGCGATCGCGTTTGACGGGCACGATCCGGGAGGTGGGATCATCTGTGCCCTTGTGTGAAAGGGGGCGGTCTTGGACTCGCTGGAGACCTATTCGAATATCTCGTTGCGCCTGCTGCAACGTCTGCCGGGGGCGCAGGTCGCCCCGCTGATGGAGGCGGCGTTGCGCGATCTGCGGCAGGCGGTGCCCTTTGACGCGGGTTGGTGGGGCTGGGCGCGTATCCATGAGGATCGCGCGGTGATCCTCAGCTCGGCACTGATGGCGCTGCCGGGCCGGTTCCGGCATGATTGGCAGGCGCGCATCGCGGGCTGTGATCCGCTGGCGCGGCACCTGACGCGCCATCCCAGGGTGCCCGCGCTTTATGACCGGCTGGCGGACCGGCCCGACAGCCCGGTCGCCGCCTTTGCCGGCGATTACGGCATCCGCCATGTGATGCGCGGCATCGGCCGGCCCGATCCGAACCGGCCGCATCTGTTCCTGTCGCTTTATCGCAAGGGCGATGCTGCGCCGGCCTGGAACGCCGCCGAAATCGCGCTGTTTGCGCGCGTCGTGCCGCTTTTGGACAGCGCGGTGCAGCATTGCGACCTGAGCTGCAACGCCGGCAAGGCCTATGACGAGATGTTCATGGACCTGGAGCCGGGCGGCACCGTGCTGGCCCGTTCGCCCCGGTCGATCGACACGCTGCGCAGCTTTTTCCCCGATTGGCAGGATGGCGGTGTGGTGCCGCGGCGCTATCTGTCGCGATTCACCCGGCTGGGCCGGCATCGCATCCGCAAGCTGGGCCTGGTGATCGAGGTTGCGCCGGCCGCGCTGCGCGGCGAAAGGATCGACATCCGCTGTGTCGAGGTGCGCCGCGAAGGCCCGCGCGATCTGCTTTCCCCCAAGGAGCTTCAGGTTGCGCAACTGCTGGCCGGGGGCGATTGCACAGGCCGCATCGCGGAAAGGCTGGGCAAATCGCCCCATACGGTGCGCAATCAGGTGCAGTCGATCTATGGCAAGCTGGGGATTTCCAGCCGGGCCGAACTGGGCGCGATCTTTCGCTAGAGGCGGGGCAGGGCAGGGGTGGCGGCCGGCAGGCGCTGTGTCAGCGCGGCCACCGCCGCGAGGGCAGGGGCCTCACGCACATCCAGCGCGGGGATGCCCGCGCGGCGGGCGGCCTCCATCCCCTGCGCGCTGTCCTCCAGCACCAGGCAATCGGCAGGTGCGGTGCCCAACCGCGCCGCCGCCAGCAGGAACATCGCCGGATCGGGCTTTGGCGCCGGCACGTCACAGAGCGTGACCACCGTGTCGAACAGATCGCGCAGGCCCGCGCCGCCCAGGATCGCCTCGACCACCACCGCCTCACCGTTCGAGGCCACGGCAGAGGGGCGCGCGCCCCAGGCCCGGGCCAGCGCCGCCACCGGCGGATTGGGGGCGCATTGCCCGGCGCGCGCCAGCCGCGCGGCGGCGTCGATACTGTCTTGCACGGCACGACCGACATCCAGCCCGGCGCCGGTCTCTGCCACCCATTCCGATATCAACCCCTGCCGCGCCAGCCCGCCGCGCGCATGGTAAAAACCACGGTCCAGCGCGGCACCTTGCCGGGCGAAAGCCTCGGTGAAAGCGTCGAAATGCAGATCGCCCGTCAGCACCAGCGTGCCGTCGCAGTCAAAGATCAGGGCCTTGGGCATCGGGGTCATGCGGATCGGGTTCCTTGCAGGCAGGCGGCCAGTGCGGCGGCATCAAGTGGTTTGGGCAGGCGAAACAGCCGGCCGGGAAAGCGGGCGCCCAGCGGGTCGGCCTCGGGCAGATGGCCCGAAGTCACGATCACGCGGGTGCGGTCGTCGCGGCGCAGCGCCGCCTCGGCGATGGACCAGCCAGAGGCCGCTCCGTTCAGATGCAGGTCGGTCAGCACCAGATCGAAGGGCGGGCTGTCCGCGATCAGGCGCAGGGCGTCGGGCAGGCTGGCGGTCTCGGTCAGGCGGCCTTGGGCAAGCAGGCGCCGGGCATGGGCGGCGTCGTCTGCCGCATCCTCGACCAGCAGCACGCGGCCCAAGGGCGGCAGGGCAGGGGCGGCGTCCGTGGCCAGCGGCAGCACCAGCCGGACGGTGGTGCCCTGTCCGGGGGCCGAGCGGATGTCGATATCGCCGCCCGACTGGCGGATGAAGCCGCAGACCATGGCCAGCCCCAGCCCGGTGCCGGTGCCATCGGGGCGGGCGGTGAAAAACGGCTCCATCGCCATGGCCAGCACCTCGGGTGTCATGCCGCGTCCGGTATCGCGGACCTCGATCGCGGCGCGGCCCTCGGGGGCGGGGGTCAGGGTGACGGTGATGGCGCCCGCCCCCTCGATCGCCTGCGCGGCATTGAGACAGAGGTTCAGCAACGCGCTTTCCATCTGGCCCGGGTCGATCCGCACCGCCAGCGGCGTGTCCGAGGGGTGCAGGCGTAGCGCGATGCGGTCCTCCAGCGCCAGCGCGATCAGATCCTCCATCCCCTCGACCAGCGCATTCAGATCAACCACCTCGGGTTCCAGATGCAGGCGGCGGGCAAAGGCCAGCAGGCGCTGCGTCAGTGCCGTGCCCAGATCCAGCGCGGCGCCCAGCGTCTGATGCAACGCGCCCGCGCGGTCCGGTGGCGCGGTTTCCAGCAGATGCAGGCTGGTGGAGATGGTGGACAGGATATTGCCGAAATCATGCGCCACCTCGCCCGCGATCTTGCCAAGCGCCTCGGTCCGCTGCACCTGTTGCAGCCGGTCCTCCAGCGCGCGGCGGGCCGAGACATCGGTCAGCAGCATCACCGCGCCGCCTGTGGCCAGCGGGCTTTGCCGCAGTTCGACCACCCGGCCATCGCTGTGGTGCAGCTCGGTCAGCCCCTCGGGGCCGATGCGCTGCCAGCCGGCGCCCGGCAACAGCGCGGCCATGTCGGGGCGGCCGTCAAACACGCTGTCCGAAAGGCCCAGCACGGTTGCCAGATGGCGATTGCGCGCCACCACCGCGCCGGCATCCGACAGGATCGCCAGCCCGTCCGACATGCCGTCGAACAGGTTTTCAAACAGGGCATTGCGCTGCGCCAGTTGCCGGTTGGACCGGTCGAGCCGCAGCGTATTGGCGCGAAAGGCGCGGAAGGCGTGGAACAGCTTGCCGATCTCGTCGCCCGCATGTTCGCCGCGCGGCAGTCGCGAGGAACGATCCCCGACCGCAAGCCGCATCATCGCATCCGAAATGGCGCGCAGATTGGCGGTGACATAGCCCGACACGAACAGCGCCGCAGCCAAGGCCACCACCGCGCTGCCAAAGCCCACGATGACGATGATCCCGCGGGCAAAGGCGATGGCCGACAGGGTGCGCGCCCGTTCCGCCGCGATCTGCGCCTGCGTGCGGGCGGTGACCTCGGCCGCGTGCCGGCTGACCGCCTCGGCGCCCAGCCGGATGCGGGCCAGTGCCGCCTCGGCGGCGATCTGGCGGCCAAGTTCGCGGCGGCGCAGCTCGAACAACCCTTCGGGGCCTTCGGCGAGGGCGCGCATCTCGTCCAGATAGGGGCGGCTGGCGGGGCTGAAGGCAATGCCGTGGGTCAGGCGGAAATAGTCGCGGTGAAATTCGCCGACGCTGACCAGATTGGTCGCGCGCCCGGCGCCCAGAAGCGCGCGGGTGATGCGTTGCAGCGTCAACCAGTCCTGCGCAAAGGGTTCGGCCGCGGCGCGGGTGACCAGTTGCCGTTCGATCCCGGCGGTGCGCGCATTCAGCCGCAGGATCTGGTCGGTATAGCCCGCCCGCGCCGTGGCCGCCGCCGCCAGATCCAGCACCGCCGCATCCATGCTGCGCAGCATCGCGGCCAGCGCGCCCTCGCCGGGGGCGAGGCTTCCGGCGATACCGGCGATCAGGCCGCGCGCGGTTTCGGCCTCTTGCCGGATGCGGAACGGGCTTTGCAGCGTCAGAAGCCACGGCGCCCCCGTCGCCAGATCCGAGGCTCGGCGCGACAGGGTCAGCGATTGGTCTACCGCGGTCAGCGTTTCGTCATGCAGCCGGTCCAGGCGGCCGGTCGCCTGATGCAGCGTGACCCAGCTTGTCGCCCCCACGATCAGCGTCGCGGCGGCCAGCGCGGCCAGCGCCCCCCAAAGCCGGGCGCGTACCGTGGGGCGTTGCCATCGCGTCATGGCGCGGTGACGAAGATATAGCCCTGCCCGCGCCGGGTTTGCAGATGCGCGGGCTTGGAGGGCACGGGTTCGATCTTGCGGCGCAGGCGCAGGATCAGCACGTCGATGGTGCGATCCATATAGAGCGACAGGTCATTGCCCAGTTCGCGCAGCAGGTCTGACCGGGGGATGATGCGGTCGGGGTGGCGCAGAAAGTAATCAAGAAGACGATATTCCGCATTGGTCAGCGGGATTTCGGCGCCGTCCGGCCCCAGCAACTCGCGCCGGGTCTGATCCAGCCGCAGGGCGCCAAAGCTGCGCATCCGGCTCTGGCTGCGGTCGGGCGTCGCAAGGGCAGGGTGGCCCGACCGGCGCAGCACCGCGCGCAGCCGCGCCACCAGTTCGCGCGGGTTGAAGGGCTTCATCATGTAATCGTCGGCGCCGGTTTCCAGCCCGATGATCTTGTCGGTCTCGTCGCCGCGCCCGGTCAGCATGACGATAGGCAGGCCCATCGTCTCGCGGATGCGGATGGCCAGCGTCTGCCCGCTTTCGCCCGCCAGTCGCAGGTCGATCAGCGCCAGATCCACCGGCCCGGCGGCGGCGGCGGCAAAGAAGCCCGCGCTGTCGGGCACCGCGACCGGGGCAAAGCCGTTCTCGGCCAGCAGCGCCGCGACGCTGGCGCGCAGTTCCGCATCGTCATCGACGATGACGACGACAGGCCCCTGATGTGGTGCCGCGCTGGACATGGCTCCTCCGTCCTTGCCGCGCCCTCCCGCCCGGCGGGGCCATGATGCCCTGCGGCCCGACGGGCGGGGAGGGGGTTTCGGGTTTCATTTGTGACCCGTTTGCCGGGCTTTTGTAACATTGTTCATCAAAAACCCGGCGCGATGCAGCGCTGTTCACCGTTCCGGGGGTCGCTTGCAAGGGCAACCGCATGGCAGGCTTTGCCCAGCCCGGTCGCCGCCCGAGGAAGCGGCAGGCCGGGGCAACGGGAGGAAAACATGACCAACAAGCTTTTCATCAGCGCGCTGGCGCTGTCTGCCGCCATGTCGGCTTCGGCGGCCATGGCCGAGGATCTGAACGTGGTCTGTTCCAACGAACAGACCTGGTGCGATCTGATGGCGCAGAATTTCGAGGCCGCGACCGGCATCGACGTGGCCATCGTGCGCAAATCGACCGGCGAGGTTCTGGCCCAGCTGCGCGCCGAAAAGGGCAATCCCAAGGTGGATGTCTGGTGGGGCGGCACGGGCGATCCGCATATCATCGCCGCGAATGAGGGGCTGACCCAGGCGACCGGCGTCGATGTTTCGGGCCTGCTGGGCTGGGCGCAGAACATGACCAACATGACCGGCGGCAAGGCGGTCGGGGTGCATGTGGGCCTGCTGGGCTTTATCTACAACACCGAGGTTCTGGCCGAAAAGAACCTGCCCGCCCCGGCCTGCTGGCGCGATCTGGCCAAGCCCGATTACAAGGGCGAGATCCAGGTGGCGAACCCCAATTCCTCGGGCACGGCCTATACCGAACTGGCGACCCTGGTGCAGTTGTTCGGCGAGGATGAGGCGTTCAAGCTGCTGGCCGAGATCGGCGCCAATGTGAACCAGTATACGAAATCGGGCTCCGCCCCCGGCAAGGCCACCGCGCGGGGCGAGACGACGATCGGCATCGGCTTCATGCATGACATGGTGAAGCTGAAGAAAGACGGCTTCCCGGTGGAGATCGTCGCCCCCTGCGAGGGCACTGGCTATGAGCTGGGCGCGGTTTCGGTTGTCGAGGGCACGCCGCATCTGGAGGCCGCGAAGAAATGGGTGGAATATGTCATTTCGGCCGAGGGGCAGTCGCCCGGGCTTGAGGTCGGCGTCTACAACATCCCCTCGAACCCCGGTGCCGCCACCGACCCGGAGGCGCCCGACATGGCCTCGATCAAGCTGATCGACTATGACTTTGCCACCTATGGCGCGTCGGAAACCCGTGAGCGTCTGCTGGCACGGTGGGAAAAGGACGTGAAGGGCGCCGGCGGCGCCATCGAGGAATGACCCATCCGGCCCGCGCCGTCACAGCGCGGGCCATCTTCGTTCAGGGAAGATCACGATGACGCGCACCGCACGGCTTTGGGGCCTGTTGGGGGTGGCGGGCTTTGTCCTGCTGCCATGGTATATGGTGCCGGGGGGCGTTCTGTCCCTTGGCTGGCTGGGCGATCCGGCGGGGGCGTCTGGCCTTGTCGCGGTGCTGGGGGGGCGCGTCTGGCTGGCGGGGCCGGGGCTGGCGCTGCTGGCCGCGCTGGCGGCGGGTTTCCTGCTGCGCGATCCGCAGGCACGGGCGAAGGCATGGGTGATCTGCGGCGTTGCCGGGCTGGTGCTGCTGGTGGCGCAGGGTCTCCTGATCCTGGGCGACGGGCCGCGTCTTGCCGCGCTTGGCACGGCCGCGCAGCCGGGCATGGGGCTGGGCGCCTTTGTCACCGCGCTGGCGCTGCTGTTCATCACCACCACCGGCATTTCGGCGCGCGGGCGGGGCAGGGGGGATGCCTTTGTCACCGGCCTGGTCGGGCTGATCGTCGCGCTGGTCGGTGTCTTCGTGTTCTATCCGATGGCCTTTGTGCTGATCCGCGCCTTTGAGCTGAAGGGCGGCGCGGGGTTCGGCCTGTCGGAGTTTCTGCCGCGCTTCTTTGCCGCCGAAACCTGGTCGCTGGCCTGTCTGGCGGGGGGGTGGTGCGGGCCGGCGGTCAATTCGCTGGCGCTGGCGCTGGCGACGGGGCTGGGCACCACGACGCTGGGCCTTGCCTTCGCGCTGATCTTTACCCGCACCGATTTCGCCGCGAAAAAGCTGCTGCGGGTGCTGACCATCCTACCGATCATCACGCCGCCCTTCGTGATCGGCCTTGCGCTGATCCTGCTGTTTGGCCGCGCCGGCACCATGACCGAATTCCTGCACTGGGCCTTTGGCATGGAAAAGACCCGCTGGATCTATGGCTTTGGCGGGGTCTGGCTGGCGCAGATGCTGTCCTTCACCCCGATTGCCTTTCTGGTGCTGATCGGCGTGGTCGAGGGCATCAGCCCCTCGATGGAGGAGGCGAGCCAGACGCTTGACGCCGACCGCTGGCAGACCTTTCGCCGGGTATCGCTGCCCCTGATGCGGCCGGGGCTGGCCAATGCCTTTCTGCTGGGCTTCATCGAAAGCCTTGCCGACTTCGGCAATCCGCTGGTGCTGGGCGGCAATTTCAACGTGCTGTCCACCGAGATCTATTTCGCCATCGTGGGCACCGTCGCCGATCCGGCCAAGGCCGCGATCCTGTCGATGATCCTGCTGGCGATGACGCTGGGCGCCTTTCTGGTGCAGCGTCGCTGGCTGGGGCGCAAAAGCTATGCCACCGTCACCGGCAAGGCCGATAATGGCCAGCATGCAAGCCTGAATCCCGGCCTGAAATGGGCCTGCTATGCCACCGCGCTGCCCTGGGCCGCGTTTACGCTGGTGCTTTATGCGCTGATCGTGTTCGGCAGTTTCGTGAAGCTTTGGGGTTATAATCACAGCTTCACGCTGGCGCATTACAAGCAGGCCTTCGCGATCACCTTCCGCAACGGCCTGCATTTCACCGGCGCGGCCTGGGACAGCTATTTTTCCACGCTGACCATCGCCGCGATTTCCGCGCCGCTGACGGCGATGGTGGGGCTGGCGACGGCCTATCTGCTGGTGCGGCAGAAATTCGCCGGCAAGGATGCGTTTGAATTTTCCACCATGCTCAGCTTTGCCATTCCGGGCACGGTGATCGGGGTGGCCTATGTCATGGCCTTCAACTTTCCCCCGATCGAGCTGACGGGAACGGCGATCATCCTGATCCTGGTCTTTGTCTTCCGCAACATGCCGGTGGGCGTGCGCGGCGGCATCGCGGCGATGAGCCAGCTGGACAAATCGCTGGACGAGGCCTCGATCATGCTGGGCGCGAACAGCTTTACCACGCTGCGCCGGGTGATCCTGCCACTGCTGGGGCCGGCGATCCTGGCCGCCATCACCTACAGCTTCGTGCGGGCCATTACCTCGGTTTCCGCCGTGATCTTTCTGGTCTCGGCCCGGCACAACATGGCCACCAGCTTTATCGTCGGCCGGGTGGAGAACAACGAATTCGGCATCGCCATTGCCTATTCGACGGTGCTGATCGTCACGATGCTGGCCGCCATCCTGGCCTTGCAGGCGGTGATCGGCCGCCGCCGGCTGCGCCGGTCCGACCGCGTGGCGGCATGACATGAAAGGTTCCGAGATGACCAAGGGCTCTGTCCGTTTCGAGAATGTCACCAAGCGTTATGGCGAGGTGACGGCGCTGAAGCCGCTGACGCTGGACATCCAGCCCGGCACGCTTTGCACGCTGCTGGGGCCGTCGGGCTGCGGCAAGACCACGACGCTGCGGCTGATCGCTGGACTGGAAAGCGCATCCGACGGGCGTATCCTGATCGGCGGGCAGGATGTGACGCATCTGTCGGCGACCTATCGGCGGGTGTCGATGGTGTTCCAGTCCTATGCGCTGTTCCCGCATATGACCGTGCTTGAAAACGTGGCCTATGGCCTGAGCGTCAAGCGCATGCCCAAGGCCGAAATGACCCAGCGGGCCGAGGCCGGGCTGGAGATGGTGGGGCTGAAGGGCTTTGGCGCGCGGCTGCCGTCGGAACTGTCGGGCGGGCAGCAGCAGCGCGTCGCGGTGGCCCGAGCCATCGTGCTGGAACCCGAGGTTCTTCTGCTGGATGAGCCGCTCTCGAACCTGGACGCCAAGCTGCGCCGCCATGTGCGCGAGGAAATCCGCCAGATCCAGCAGCGCCTTGGCCTGACCGCGGTCTATGTGACGCACGATCAGGAAGAGGCCATGGCGGTTTCCGACCGGATCATCGTGATGAAGAATGCCGAGATCGCGCAGGAAGGCACGCCGCACGACCTGTATGAACGCCCGGCTTCGGCCTTTATCGCGGATTTCATCGGCGACGCGAACCTGCTGGATGTCGAGGTGCTGGAGGCCGGCGCCGTCACGCGGGTGCGCTTGCTCGATCAGACCCATGACCTGCCGCTGGCCAGCACCGCCAAGGGCCCGGCCAAGCTGGTCTTGCGCCCGCATCAGGTGCGGCTTGCGGCAGGTGCGGCGCCGGGCGGCATTCCCGCCGAGGTCAGCTATGCGGCCTATCTGGGCAATTCGATCCAGTATACGCTGGCCACCCCGGCGGGCGAGGTCTTTGCCATCCTGCCGCCTTCGGCCACGCCGTTTCGCAAGGGCGACAGCGTGACGCTGAGCTGGCACCCCGGCGACCTGCGGCTGGTTGCGGGCTGATCGCCCCTCAATCCGCTTTGCGCAGGATCAGCGCCAGCGGAATGGCGGCCAGGGTGATCCACATCATCAGCCAGAAATCATCGAGGTAAGAGATCATCGCCGCCTGCGCGTTGATCATCCCGTCGATGCTGGACAGCGCGGCCGGATTGCCGGCCGCCGCCGCCGGGTTCAACTGCCGCAGCACCGGGTTCCAGGGCGTGATGGTGGCCGAAAGTTCGGCGTGATTGATCTGGATGTTGCGCGTCAGCAGCACCGAGACGATGGAAATCCCGACGGACGAGCCGATATTGCGCACCAGGCTGAACAGGCTGGTCGCATCGGCGCGGAAGCGCGGCTCCAGCGTGGCAAAGGCGATTGTCGAAAGCGGCACGAAGACCAGCCCGAGGCCCAGCCCCTGCACGATGCCCGACCGGATGATCGGCACCGCATCCATCTGCGGCGAAAAGCCCGACATCTCCCATAGCGACAGCGCGGTCAGCAACAGCCCCGTCACCACCAGCAGGCGCGGGTCGATGATGCGCACCAACCGCCCCACGACCAGCATCGAGACCATGGTCCCCACCCCGCGCGGCGCCATGACCAGCCCGGTCGTGATGACCGGATAGCCGAGGATCCGCGACAGCATGGGCGGCAGCAGCGCCAGCGAGGACAGCAGCAGCACCCCGATCACGAAGATGAACACCAGCCCGGTGGCAAAGTTGCGGTCGGCAAAGATGCGCGGGTCCAGAAAGGGGTGCTCGGTGTGGCGGATATGCGTGGCGAACATCCAGAACCCGGCAAAGGTCAGCACCGCATAGATCCAGATCTCGCCCGAGGCGAACCAGTCCACCTCGCCGCCGCGATCCAGCATCAGCTGCATCGCCCCGATGCCCAGCGACAGCAGGCCGAAACCCATCAGATCAAAGCTGCGCGGGCGCTGCTGGCTGCGCGGCAGAAAGGCGGCCGAGCCGAGAAACGCGATGATGCCGACCGGCAGGTTGATGAAGAAAACCCATCGCCAGTTGTAGCTTTCGGTCAGCCAGCCGCCCAGCGTCGGGCCGATGATCGGGCCGACCATGATGCCCGCGCCCCACATCGCCATGGCCTGTCCGGCCTTTTCGCGCGGGTTGATATCCAGCAGGAAGGTCTGCGACAGCGGCACGATTGCGGCGCCGAACAGCCCCTGCAACAGCCGGAACACCACCATGGAGGTCAGGTTCCAGGCCATGCCGCAGGCCATGGAGGTGGCGACAAAGCCGATGATCGACACCAGAAACAGCTCGCGCTTGCCAAAGCGGTCGGCCAGCCAGCCGGTCATCGGCGTCACGATGGCCGAGGCGACGATATAGCTGGTCAGAACCCAGGTGATCGTATCCTGCGAGGCGCCCAGATCGCCGGTCATCGAGGGCAGGGCGACATTGGCAATCGTCGTGTCCAGCACCTGCATGATGGTGGCCAGCATGATCGACAGGGTGATCAGCCCGCGATGTTTCACCTTGGGCTGCGCGGCGGCAAGGGCGGTCATGATCGGTCCGATCCGTTACTCGGCGGCGCGGGCTGCGCCGAACAGGCCGGGGGCGCCGGTCTCGACCGTCACGCTGGCGGAAAGGCCGGTGGCCAGGCCCGCCAGTTGGTCGGGGTGATCCAGCCGGATGCGCACCGGCACGCGCTGCGTGACCTTGACCCAGTTGCCGGTGGCATTCTGCGCCGGCAGCAGTGAAAATTCGGCCCCCGTGCCCGCGCCGATGGCCTCGACCGTGCCGGCAAAGCTGCGGCCGGGCTGGGCGTCGAATTCGATCTCGGCCTTCTGGTCGGGCGCCATGGCGTAAAGCTGGGTTTCCTTGAAATTCGCCTCGACCCAGACCTCGCCGGATTCGACCAGCGCAAAGACCGATTGCCCTGCGGTGACCATCGCGCCTTCACGGAACGACGCGGCCTGATAGACCAGCCCGTCGGCCGGGGCGGTCACCGTGGTCTGCGACAGGTTGTAGCGCGCGCGGTCCAGATCGACCAGCGCCGCCCGCACGACCGGATGACCATCGGTTTCGGCCTCCGGGTCGCCGCCAAGCGCGGTCAGCGCGGCAGAGACGGCCAGCCGCGCGACCGTCGCCTGATCTTCGGCCTGACGGGCGGTGTGGCGCATGTCGTCCAGCTCGGACGGGGTGGCGACCCCCTTGCGCAACAGGGCCTCGGTGCGGTCCAGCTCGTGCTGCTGATACTCGGCATTCTCGGCAGAGACGGCGGCCTGCGCGGCGGCCTGACGATAGCCGGCCTTCAGCTGATCGACCTGCATCCGGGCGGCGCGCAGCGCCACTTCGGCCTGTGCGACGGCCAGCTTGTAAGGCTCCGGGTCCACCTGAAACAGCAGATCGCCCTTGCTGACATGCTGAAGCTCGCTCACCCCGACCCGGGTCACCCGGCCACCGATTCCGGGGGCCACCGCGATATGGGCCAGGTGGAGATTGGCGTTCTCGGTCGTTTCGGTGCCGGCGCCGGCCAGCCAGAAATAGCCCGCGCCAAGGGCCACGACCGCGGGGAGGCCGATCATGGTGACCAGCCGCCGCAGCGGGCTGGTGCGGCGCGGCGCGGCCGGGGTCGCGGAGCGGCTGTCGGTGGCGGGCGGGGCTTCGGGAATGTCGCTCATGGCTTTGGCTCTGTCTCGGGTCCGGCACCTTCGGCCGGGCTGTTCAAGGTGTCGATCACGCGCAACAGCGCGTGATGAAAGATGCGCCGCTCGTCATCGGTCAGATGCAGCAGGGCCTCGTCATAGATCCGCTCGATGATCACCTTGACCTCGGGCGCGGCGGCGGCGGCCTTTTCCGTCGGCTCCACCATGCGGGCGCGGCGATCCTCGGGGTGGACGATGCGGCGCACCCAGCCGCCGCTTTCCATCCGGTCGATCAGGCGCGACACGCTCATCGGTTCCACGTCCAGCCGCTCGGCCAGGGTGGCCTGGGTCTGCGGCCCCTCGTTGAGGATGATGGCGAGCAGGCGCCATTGCGTCGCCGAAAGCCCCCATTCGGTCGAGCGCGCCTCGAACCGGCGGCGCATCGCGCGCGAGGCATCATTGAGCAACATGGCAAGGCGTTCGATTCGGTAACTCATAAGCAACATATATAGTAATCATAGGTTACTAATAAAGCGGAATCTGAGGGCGGTCGTCTGGCGATGGCGCAATGGGCGGTTACAACCGCACCAAACTTCCTGCCGCCGGCTGAACCGCCGCGAACGGTCTGATGACCCGTCCGGGGGGCAAAGGCGCATGCCGAGCCACAGGCCATGTCAGTTCTGCTTGCTGTTCAGTGAGATAGGGCTTCGGCCTCACCCTGGTTGGAATGCGCCACGGCGTGCGGCACATATCGGATAATCAGTCTTATGTAGTATATCTTATGTCAGAGGAGCGCAGCGCAGAAGCAAACGCGGCAGTGGTGCGCGGCGGCGTTTTCGGGCAGTTTCGCGACCGAACCTCCCGGGAAAGGAAAGCGCATGGGTCTCTTTGAACGCTGGCTGACGCTCTGGGTCGCGATCTGCATCCTGGCGGGGCTGGCGCTTGGCGCGGCGGTGCCGGGGTTGTTCCGCGTGCTGGCCGGGATGGAATATGCGTCGGTCAACCTTGTCGTCGCGGTGCTGATCTGGGCCATGGTCTATCCGATGATGATCGCGGTCGATCTGGCATCGTTGAAAGAGGTCGGTCGCCGGCCCCGTGGCCTGGTGGTGACGCTGGTCATCAACTGGCTGGTCAAGCCCTTTACCATGGCCGGGCTGGCGGTGCTGTTCCTTGGGCATCTCTTTGCCGGGCTGATCGACCCGGAACAGGCGCAGGCCTATATCGCCGGGCTGATCCTGCTGGGTGCGGCCCCCTGCACGGCGATGGTCTTCGTCTGGTCGCAGCTGACGCGCGGCGATCCCAATTATACGCTGGTGCAGGTCTCGGTGAACGACCTGATCATGGTCGTGGCCTTTGCGCCGATCGTGGCGTTGCTGCTCGGTGTCACCGAATTGTCCGTGCCCTGGGCGACGCTGATCCTGTCGGTGATCCTGTATATCGTGATTCCGCTGATCGCCGGGGCGCTGACGCGGCGGGCATTGATCGCGCGGGGCATCCCGGTCGAGACCTTTACCGCGCGGATCAAGCCGGTTTCCGTGCTGGGTCTCTTGCTGACGGTGGTGTTGCTGTTCGGCTTTCAGGGGCCGGTGATCCTGGCGCAGCCGCTGCTGATCGGGCTGATCGCGGTGCCTATCGTGATCCAGTCCTATGGCATCTTCGCGCTTGGCTATGGCTGGGCCTGGCTCTGGCGGTTGCCGCATCGGGTGGCGGCGCCCTGCGCGCTGATCGGCACCTCCAATTTCTTTGAACTGGCGGTGGCGGTGGCAATCGGGCTGTTCGGCATCCATTCCGGGGCGGCGCTGGCGACGGTGGTGGGCGTGCTGGTCGAGGTGCCGGTGATGCTGTCGCTGGTGGCCTTTGCCAATCGGACGCGCGACAGGTTCCCGGCCTGACCGGCTCAGCCCCTGCCGGCCGCGCGGCGCAGGGTGCCCTCCAGCGGCACGGCGGCGGCGAGCGTGTTCGAGATCGTGCCGTATTTCAGGATGTTGCGGTGCAAAAGATCAAGGCGCTGGTCGGTTTCGGCGCTGTCCACCACGATTTCGTAACGGATCAGGGTCAACCGGGGTGGCGCGTCCTGGCGCAGGGCCTCCAGCCGCAATTCGGCGCCGTCGAGCTGGAAATGCAGCATCGGCATCACCCGCTCGATACCCTTGAGCATGCAGGCCGCCAGCGCCGAAAGCAGCAATTCCACCGGGTTCATGGCGTCGGGGCGGCCGGCCAGGTCGGTGTCCAGCGTGACCTCGGCCGCGCCGGCGACGGCGAGGCTGCCATGGGCATCAATGCGACGGGCGTGAACGCGGTATTCCATGCGTGCCTCCTGCTGCGGCTATTCAGCCCGATCCTACACCCTGCGGCGCGACTGTCACCACGGCACGTCGCGCGCGGTCCTGCGGCATCCGGCCTCAGACCACCAGCGACAGACCGCCCTGGCGGCTGACCTCACGCTGGTCGGGGTCTGGCTGACCGCGCGCTGAGCCCCCTGCCCCGGCATGGTTCACCGCGCGGCCGTTGCCACCGGATAGGCGGTGCTGAAACGCAGCCGCTCCATCGCGAAATGCGAGGTCATGCTGCGGATCGGCACGGTTTCGGTCAGCTGCCGATACAGCCGGTCAAAGGCCGCCATATCGGCCACCGCGACATGCAGCAGATAGTCGAAGCTGCCCGCCATGCGGTAGATCTCCATGATCTCGGGCAGGGCTGCGGTGGCGCGGTCAAAGGTTTCGCGCCATTCGGCGGAATGGTCGGTGGCCTCAATCCCGACAAAGACGGTCAGCCCGAAGCCCAGCTTGCGCGGATCGGCCAGCGCCACCCGCCCCGTCAGCACGCCCGCAGATTCAAGCTTCTGGATCCGCTTCCAGCAGGGGGTTTGCGACAGGCCCACCCTGTCTGCGATGCGCGCCACCGGCAGCGTCGCGTCGCGCATCAGCTCTGCCACGATCTTGCGGTCGATCAGGTCGAGTTCGGCCGTCATCCTGCCCCCTTTCACGCCCGCTGAGCCGGGCTACCGCACCAGAATGCACCATTTCCCATTAATGTCTATATTTTTTATCGTGTATATTGTCGGGCAGGTGGAGGCAAATTTTATCACTATTATACAATGCTCTATGTAACTTCCCCGGCAAGCGGGAGAAGGATTTTCCATATATACGACAAATTTTGACGTGAATATTCCCTTGCAATACTCGACCTATCATGTCGTTATTTATGGACAAGGCCGCACCCCGCCGCCTGCCACAAGGGAGATCGCAAGATGACCGCATATGCCGCTTTGCCCGCACAGGCCGGAACGATGCATCCGGCGCAGGGCGATCATCGGACCTGGTCGGTGCAGCTGGTGCATCGCCAGACCGGCGCGCTGCATCGCATCAAGGGCCAGCCCCTGACCCTGTTCACCCGTCACCCCGCCGAGGCCGCGATCGAATTGCTGGCCCGGCGCGACCCCGATCTCTGGGCCGCGCGGATCGCGCCGGTCCTGCCCTCGGGCCGGCGCTGATCGTCCGCCCCCTGACCTCAATTCCCCTGATCTTGAAGGAAACGACATGCTGACCACGATCCGACTTTCCACCCCCGCCGCCGCCGTGCAGACCGCCCAGGGCGTCAAGGTCGCAGAGCTGACCGATGGCCGCGTCATCATCGAAACCGGGCGCGAAAGGCTGACCGGCTGGCCGCTGCCCCGGCTGTGGCGCGGCGCGCTTGGCGGGCTGGCGCTGGCGCTGCTGGCGCTTGGCGCGCCGCAAACGGTGCAGGCGCAAAGCCTGCTGAATGTCAGCTATGACCCCACGCGCGAGCTGTATCGCGATGTCAACGCCGCCTTCAGCGACTGGTGGGTGGCCCAGGGCCACCCCGCCCCGACCCTGGAAACCAGCCATGGCGGATCGGGGTCGCAGGCGCGCGCGGTGATCGACGGGCTCAAGGCGCAGGTCGTCACTCTGGCGCTGGCCTCCGACATCGACAAGATCGCGGCGGCGGGCAAGCTGCCGGCGGATTGGCAATCGGCGCGGCCGCACAACTCATCACCCTATACCAGCACGATCGTCTTTCTGGTGCGCAAGGGCAATCCCAAGGGGCTGAAGGATTGGGGCGATCTGGTCGCTGACGGTGTGCAGGTCATCACCCCCAACCCCAAGACCAGCGGCGGCGCGCGCTGGAACTATCTGGCCGCCTGGGCCTGGGCCGAACGGAACGGGCAGGATCCGAAGGCATTTGTCGGCAAGCTGTTCCACAATGTGCCGGTGCTGGATTCCGGCGCGCGCGGCGCCACCACCACCTTCACGCAGCGCGGCATCGGTGACGTGCTGCTCGCCTGGGAAAACGAGGCCTATCTCGCGCAAGAGGAACTGGGCGCCGATCAGTTCGACATCGTCGTGCCCTCGGTCAGCATCCTGGCCGAACCGCCGGTCGCGCTGGTCGAGGCCAATATCCCCGATGACCAAAGCCGGGCCCTGGCCGAAGCCTATCTCGACTACCTCTATTCGCCCGAGGGGCAGGCGCTGGCCTTCCGGCATTTCTATCGCGCCTGGGATACGTCCAAGGCCGATCCGGCCGATGTGGCGCGCTTTCCCAAGCTTGATCTGGTGGATATCGCCCATTTCGGCGGTTGGTCCAAAGTGCAGCCCGAACATTTCGGCGATGGCGGCATCTTCGACCAGATCTATGTGCCGCAGTAAGGTGCGATGATGGGCCGCCCCCTGATCCGTCGATCCGCCATGCCCGGCCTTGGCCTGTCGATGGGCATCACGCTGACCCTGCTGTCGCTGGTCGTCCTGCTGCCCATCGGCGCCCTTCTGGCCAAGGGCGCCAGCTATGGCGCGGCCGGTATCTGGGAAACGGTGAACCGCCCGCGGGTCTGGGCGGCGCTGTTCCTGTCGTTCCGGCTGGCGCTGGCGGCGGCGCTGTTCAACCTGGTCTTCGGCCTCGTGCTGGCCTGGGTTCTGGCGCGCTACCGCTTTGTCGGGCGGCGTCTGCTGGATGCGGCGGTGGACCTGCCCTTTGCGCTGCCGACGGCGGTGGCGGGCATCGCCCTGACCGCGCTTTACGCACCGAACGGCGCCTTTGGCCAAGTGGCGGCGGGGCTGGGCTGGCAGATCGCCTATACGCAATGGGGCATCTTCATCGCCCTTGTCTTCGTAGGCCTGCCCTTTGTCGCGCGCAGCGTGCAGCCGGTGATCGAGGAGATCGACCGCGAGATCGAGGAGGCCTCGGCCAGCCTGGGCGCCACGCGGCTGCACACGCTGCGCCGGGTGATCCTGCCGATCCTGACCCCCGCCGCGCTGACCGGCTTTGCGCTGTCGCTGGCGCGGGGGGTGGGCGAATACGGGTCGGTCATCTTCATCGCCGGCAACATCCCCCGCCTGACCGAAATCGCGCCCCTGCTGATCGTCATCCAGCTGGAGGAGTTCAACTATGACGCCGCCGCCGCGATCGGCATCGCCATGCTGGCGATCAGCCTGGCCATGTTGCTGTCGATCAACCTCATCCAGATCTGGAGCCGCCGGAGCCTGCAAGATGTCTGACATTCCCGCCTTTCGTCATCGTTCCCCCACGACCGAGGCGCCGGCCCTGCAATGGGCGCTGACCGGCATTGCCGTGCTGGGCCTTGCGCTTCTGGTGCTGGCGCCGCTGGTCGCGGTCTTTGCCGAGGCCCTGGCCGATGGCGCGGGCGCCGCGCTGCGCAGCCTGGCCAACCCCGACGCCCGCGCGGCGATCCGGCTGACCCTGACCATCGCCGCCATCTCGGTGCCGCTGAACGCCGTTTTCGGCATCGCGGCGGCCTGGTTCATCACCCGGTTCGATTTTCGCGGCAAGGCGCTGCTCATCACGCTGATCGACCTGCCCTTTTCGGTCAGTCCGGTGGTGGCGGGGCTGTGTATCGTGCTGATGTTCGGCAGCAACAGCCTTGTCGGCGGCTGGCTGGTGGCACAGGGCGCGCCGGTGGTCTTTGCGCTGCCCGGTATCGTGCTGGCCACACTGTTCGTGACCTTTCCCTTTGTCGCGCGGGAACTGATCCCCGTGATGATCGAACAGGGCCGCAGCGAGGAGGAGGCGGCGTTGACGCTCGGGGCCTCGGGCTGGCGGGTGTTTCGCACGGTGACGCTGCCGAATATCCGCTGGGCGCTGCTGTATGGCGTGCTGCTGTGCAATGCCCGCGCCATGGGCGAATTCGGCGCCGTCGCCGTGGTCTCGGGCAAGATCCGGGGTCAGACCGCCACCATGCCGATCACGATCGAGATGCTCTATCAGGAATATCTCTCGGTCGCGGCCTTCAGCCTGGCGGTCGTGCTGGCGCTGCTGGCCCTTGTCACCCTGCTGCTGAAAGCCGGGCTGGAGCGGCACCATGCCGACCAGCTTGCTGCAACCCACCGTCCCTGAGAGGCCGCCCATGCATATCGAAATCGACGAAATCTCCCGGCTGTTTGGCGCCACGGCGGCGCTGCATCCCGTCTCGCTCTCGGTTCCCTCGGGGGCGCTGGTGGCGTTGCTGGGGCCTTCTGGCTCGGGCAAGACCACGCTGCTGCGCATTCTGGGCGGGCTGGAATTTCCCAGTTCGGGCCGGGTGCTGTTCGACGGGCAGGACGCCACCGGGCTGAGCGTGCAGGAACGCCGCGCGGGCTTTGTGTTCCAGAGCTATGCGTTGTTTCGGCATATGACGGTGTCGGAAAATATCGCCTACGGGCTGAAGGCGCGCCCCCGCGCGACCCGCCCGAACCCGGCGGAGATCAGCCGCCGGGTGGCGCGGTTGCTCGATCTGATCCAGTTGCCCGATATCGGCGCGCGTTATCCCGCCCAGCTGTCCGGCGGCCAGCGACAGCGCGTGGCCCTGGCGCGCGCGCTGGCGATCGAGCCGCGGATGCTGCTGCTGGACGAACCCTTTGGCGCGCTGGATGCAAAGGTGCGCAAGGAATTGCGGCAGGGCCTGCGCGACATCCATGACAATACCGGGCTGACCACGGTCTTTGTCACCCATGATCAGGAGGAGGCGATGGAACTGGCCGATCTGGTGGTGGTGATGTCGATGGGCCGGATCGAACAGATCGGCCGGCCGCAAGACATCCGCGCCCGCCCGGCCACGCCCTTTGTGCGCAGCTTCATCACCGCCTGAAGCTGCGCGTCACCCGGCCAGGTTCGGCCAGCACCGCCATGCGATGCGCCGCGGCCTGAAGGTTGCGCAGGTTGCCGGGCCAGCGCATCGACCCTGAGCGGGCGCGAGGTCACGTCTGTCGCGGAGCAGTTTCAGCGGGTGCCCAAAACCATCCGGTTTGTCAGGGATCGAGAGGTGCCGGAGGCGAAAAGGTCGCCGAAATCAACCCTGCTTGGCTTTCGGCCCGGCGATTTCTTGCCCGCAAACATATTGCTCAAAGTGCAAATTTGATCATACCATTTTCATGACACAGTCAGGACAGCCAATTCATGCGGCGTTGCGTGTCATGCCAAATCGTCCGCAGATCGTTCCTCCTAAATGCCCCGCCCGACAGCCCCTCGACAGGTTCAATCGGTAAATGACCTCCATGCAAATGGATGGGAGGTTATCCGATGCAAGTGACCGGCATGCTGACAGGCGCGCGCCTGCTAGACCATGTGGGCTTTCCGACATCAGAAATTCTGGGGCCGGATGCGACAGAGGATCAGATTCAGGCGCTCATCGACCGTCACGGGCTGATCTTCATAAAACCGCTGTTCCGGGGCGGGGTCGGCAAGAAGGGCAAGGCCGGGCTGATCGGTCGTGCCCGCGACCTGAAGACGGCGCTGGCCGAGAAGGAGCGGCTCTATTTCGTTGAACATCGTCACGGCAATGCGGTCGCCAAGGCCAATGGCGTGACCTTCGAGGCCGGCGTTCCGGCGGAGCACGAGGTCTATTTCGCCATCACCGACGACACCCGCTTCCGCGCCCCCACGATGACGATCACCCATCGCGGCGGCGTAGACATCGAAGAGCTGGACAAGTCGGAAATCGTCAGCGTGCCCTTTGATGCGCTGACCGGGCTGAAGGCATTCGTCGTTGCCAATGCCCTGACCAGCATCGGGGCGCCGAAGGAGATCATCTCGCCGCTCGTCCAGCATCTGCCGAAGCTTTGGGAACTCATGCACCACTACGGCATGACCACGCTGGAGCTGAACCCGATCCGCATGATGCCGGGCAAGGACGGGCGCCTGACGCCTATCGCCTGCGATTTCAAATGCGGGTTTGACCGTGATGACCCGCGCGTGGGCCGTCTGGGCCTGCCCGATTACCTTTTTGCCGCCGACATTTCGGAATTCGAGCAAGAGGTGAACCAGCTGCGGACCCATCAGGGCCAGTCGGATGTGTTTGTCATCAATGACAAGGGCACGATCCTTGCGCCCACCTTTGGCGGCGGGGCGAATTCCCTTGTGACCGAAGTGCTGGGCGATGCCGCCATCATCTCGTCGGATTTCGGGGGCAACCCGCCCTACGACAAGATGAAGGCCGTGGCCTCGATCTGCTACCGCCATTTCCTGAAGCAGACCAACGTGCTTTTCATCATCGGCGGCAAGTCGAACAACACCGACATTCTGGAAACCTTCCGGGGGATGGGCGACGCGCTCAGAGAGCATTTCGCAAAGCATGGGCCGGTGCCGCTTTATGTGGTTGTCGGACGGGGCGGGCCGAACCTTGTGCGCGGGATGGGCAATCTGGCCGATACGCTGGACAGCCTTGGCGTGCCCTACCGGTTTTTCGGCTTCGACAGCGCTATCTCGGAGGTGGTCACCCATGCGAAGCGGGTGGACCAGTGGATGCGCAGCGGCGGGCGGGACGAGATCGCCCGCGCCATGAACATCAGCGCCTGAGGAGGAACGCATCATGTATCGTCAGGGAATCGCCGGTCTGCCCTATTATCTTGGCCTCGACAGTCTGGACCAGATCGCCACGCCCGAGGACCGGGTCTGCGTGCTGAACATTCTGGGCGGCGAAAGCCGGACCGTGACGCCGGTCAGCCACGCCTTTTCCGGGGGGAATGTGGTGTTCGGCACCTCGCCCGGCCGTTCGGGGCAGGTGCTGAAAACCCCAGCGGGCAACATCCCCGTCTTCAACAGTGTCCTGGAGGGGCTGAAGGCCGGGCACCGCTTCAATACGGGCGTCGTATATCTGCCGCCGTCGGGCGTGCGCGACGGCGTGGCAGAGCTGATCCGGGTCAACCCGGAACTGCGCAAGATCGTGATCATCACCGAAAAGATCGCCGTGCATGATGCGCGCGAGATCCGCGCGATGGCGCAGGGCAACGGGATCGACATCGTCGGCGGCAATTGCCTTGGCGTGGCGGATTCCTGGTCGCGCGTCCGCATCGGGGGGGCGCTTGGCGGCGATCATCCCGAGGAATCGCTGCTCAAGGGGTCGGTCGCGGTCTTTTCCAATTCGGGCGGGTTCACCACCACGATCGCGCAATACATGGCGACGGCAGGCTGGGGCACGACAACGCTGGTTTCGTCGGGCAAGGATGTCTACATCCAGTATGGCGCGCGGGATTTTGCGCATGGCTTTGCCAATGACCCGCGATCACGCGCTGCGGTGCTTTATGTCGAGCCGGGCGGCTATTACGAAAAGGACATCGACTGGTCCAAGCCCGTGGTGGCCTGTGTGGTCGGGCGCTGGAAATCCAAGCTGACGCGGGCCGTGGGCCATGCTGGCGCCATGGCCGGTTCCGGTGACAGTGCCGAGGAGAAAGAGCGCTGGTTCATCGAGGCTTTCGGCACCGAAGGCATCTTCACCACGCAAACCCCGCATGCCTCGGCCAAGGGGGCATTGGTCACGAATATCGCCGATATTCCGGCGGCGCTGACTGCGGTGATGGCGCTCAATGACATGCAGCCCGATTTCCCGCCGCGCGGATCGCTCGCGCTGAAACCCTGGATCGCGAACGATCAGGGCCTGCGTCTGCCGCCGGACATCGCCCTTCCCGTCGTGACGGCGCCAGAACCCTATGCGGGCCAGATCAAGGCCCTGTCCGATCAGATCGGCGCGGTGATCGCGCGTCAGGGGATGAAGGACAAATCCGGCGCCTCGGTGATGGACAGCAAGACCCAGGTGACCAGCGTCCATGGCCATACCGTGCTTGATCTGGCGCTTCAGCCGATCAATGCCATGTTCGCCTTGCCGCTGGTGCATGAACTGGCCGATGCCCATGACCGCGCGCTTCTCGACATTGCGGTGGCGGCCGAGGTCAATCTCGTGGGCGACCCGATCCTTGTGGCGACGGATGCCGCCCGCGCGGCGGGCAATGCGCCCAACGCCATCATGGCGGTCGCGGCGGGGATCACCGGGCCGGGCCGGGTCGCGCGGGCCTTGGCCTGCGCACAGGCGCTGGTAGAGCTGTTCGCGAAATCCGGCCTGCGCGACGGGCGGGATGAAAACTTCGACATCGGCTCGATCCGCGTCGATCCCGAGACGCGCAAGCTGTTCCTCGCCACGCCGGATGAGGCGGATGACCCCCGCCCCGAGGCGATGCTGGCGGCGATTGCGGCAAAGAGTGGGCGGTCGGTCTTCCTGCGTCTTCTGGAAAGCTTCGGAGAAAGGCTGTCGCGCGACGCAATCCTCGCGGCAATTACCACGACCATTGCCTGGGGCCCGCTGGTGCGCAAACGCATCAGCCATCTGACGGTGGAAACGCTGCCCTGGTATCTGCGGCTTTACGGCGTGATGGTGGGGGCCACGATCCCCGGCCCGCATCACCAGTCAGGCAGCCTTTGGGGCATTCCGCGCACCGAGCGCTTCCAGAGCTGGACCATGGCCGATCTGTGCTGTCTGGCGATGACCGGCAAGAAGCCGGGCACGACCGAGGCCCTTTACATCCAGATCCTGATCGGGCTGCTGATCTCCAATGGTCCGGGCGCCATCTCGGCCCAGGGCGCCAAGGGCGCAGTGGCTGCCGATGGGCCGCAAACGCCGGATCGGGTGCAGATCAACAAGGCGATGATGGGTTTCCTGACCCATTCGGGCTACAGCCATGGCGGCAACGGTTTCGAGGGTATGGCCTTCCTGCTGGATCAGTTCCGCGACAGCGGCCTGACCGATCCCACAGATCCGGCGCATGGGCTGGATCTCAAGGCGATGGCCCGGAAATTTGCCCTTGGCTACAAGGCGGAAAAGCGCAGCGCCAAGGAGTTCGGAAACGAGGTTCGCGCCCTGCCCGGCGTGCATCACCCGGTCTTCAAGGGCAAGAGCGAGAATTTCGACCCCCGCGAACGCTTCATCGCCAAATTCATGCAGGAACGTGGAGAATATAACATCTTCCACGATTTCTACCGCCATCTGGTGCGTGAACTCTTCGAGGTGGGCGCCTCGCCCTATGTCTTCTGCGTGAATATTGACGCGATCATCGCGGCACTGCTGCTTGCCGTTCTGTGGAAAGACTATCAGTCCGGCGCGCTGACCCCGCGCGATCTGGAAACCGCAGCCTTCACCGTCTTCCTGTTCGGTCGGATGATCGGCGCCGCGGCCGAGATCGACGATCACCTGAACCGGGGACGCAACATGGACACGCGGACACCGGCCTCGGCCTGTGGGCATGTTCTCTGACGGCAGCGGCAGCCGCGCGCTGCCCCGCCCTGGCCACCGGAGCCGCGCTTTCGGGCGCGGATTTCGGCGGCCGTCTCATGCCGGCTGACCCTGGATAAGGGCCAAATGTCCAGAGACTGACCGGCAGGCGTTCAAATTGGTTGCGGCGGGAAGGGTGATCGCCCTCCCCGCCGTTTCCTTGTGCAGTCGATGCTGCGGGTCATTCGCCCCCGCCGGTCGGGGCGGGTTTGCCTGCCTCGGCCACAAGGGCCGCCAGGCGGTAGAAGCCATGCACCATCTTGGAAAACGGCATCAGCAGGAACAGCACCATCACCGTCGCCAGATGGATCGCCAGCAGCGGCTTGACCAGCGCCGTGGCGGTGGCGGCATAAAGCACGAGCCCGGTCAGCGCGACCGCCCCCAGCAGCAGCACGAAGGCCATCTCGCCCCCCCAGACACGGGCCGCGCCCAGGCTGCGGTCGGCCCGCAGTTTCAACCAGGCCAGACCTGCCGTGCCCGCGACCATCATGACCCCGCCCGAGAGGCCCAGAATCTTGGGCAGCGAGACCAACGCATAAGGCGCTTCAAGGCTGAAGACATAATGCATCACTGTCGCGGAGGAGGTCGCGGCGAAGCACAGAAGGAAGCCATACATCATAAGCTGGTGGAACACCCGGCGCCGGTCGCTGAACCGGTCGCCCTGCTCGAAGTTGCAGCCTTCGCCATGGCCGCCCGAAAGGTTCTTCATCCGCGCCGCACTGTCGAAGGCGCGCAGCACATGCGCCAGCCGCACCCGGCCACCGCCCACCTCGCGCCAGTAGTCCCGCACCGACAGCGCAATCAGCGCCAGTGGCAGCACAAAGGCCGGAACGAAGATCGCGACCAGCGTATTATGCGCCAGATGTGCATAGAACCCGGCGCCACTTTCCGGGCGCAATGCGGTCAGCGCCCAGAAGAACCAGGCCAGAGCAACCACAAGCAGGCCAGCCACCGCCACGCCATGCGTCTGGAACAGCCGGGCCAGCGCCTGCGGCCGGGCAAGCCGTTCCCAGCTTTCCACCCGGACCTCGGCCAGAACCGCCGGGATGTTCAGCGCGAATTCATGCGGCGCTGTATACTGGCAGGCATAGAAGCAACCCCGGCAATTGTGGCACAGATTTGCCAGTTGCGTCAGATCACCATCGGCAAAGGCCTTCTGCCGCGTCATGGCCGGAAAGACCGAACAGAACCCTTCGCAATAGCGGCAGGCGTTGCAGATCTCGATCTGGCGGCGCGCCTCGTCCATTGCGGGCGTCTCGGCGGGGGAATGGTCAAGCGACATGGGCGGCGGCCTCCTTGCCCGCGATACGTCCAAAAACAGTGCCAATGGTCATGCCGAAACCCGCCAGATAGCCCTGGCCGAGGATCGAGCCTGCCATGATCTCGCCTGCGGCCCACAGGTTGCGGATCGGGCCTTCGGCGCTGTGAACCTGCGCGCGCGCATCGACCTTCAGCCCCAGATAGGTGAACGTCACGCCGGGGCGCAGCTGATAGCCGTAATAGGGCGCGGTATCGAGCGGACGCGCCCAGTTGGTCTTGGGCACGTCCAGCCCCTCGGTCGCCAGCCCGTCAAGCTCGGTCGGGTGGAATTTGCCGGGACGGCAGGCGGCATTGAAACCATCGACCGTGCGACGCACCGCCTGCGGATCGAGACCCATCTTCACGGCCAGTTCCTCGATCGTGTCAGCCTTCACCGGCGGAAAGACCGAGGGCATGAAAAGATCGATCGACTTCGCGTCGATCAGCGCATAGCCCACCTGTTCAGGCTGGGCAGCCACCAGACGGCCCCAGATTGCATAGCGTTTGGGCCAGACATCCTCACCCTCGTCATAGAACCGCTCGCCCTGTGCGTTCAGCACGATGGAAAAGGGCACACAGTCCAGACGGGTGACGATGCCGCCATCATATTTCGGCGCACGACCGTCAATGGCAACGGCATGGCACTGGGTCGGATCGCCGACCGAATCGGCACCCTGATCGAGCATGTCGCGCAGCACGACGCCGCGGTTATAGGGCGTGCCACGGATCAGGAAATTGCGGGCAGCAGGGCCCCAGGCGCGGGCAAGCCAGTCAATATCGGCCTGAAACCCGCCCGAAGCCAGCACGAAGGCGCGGGCCTTGACGGTCACGGGCTGGCCCGCGATCTCGGCCTCCAGATGGGTGATCCGGTCGCCATCACGATGGACATGGCGCACCTGCGCCTCGTAGGCGACTTTGACCTTCAGGTCTTCGGCAGTGTTGTAATAGGCGTTCACCAGCGCCTTGCCGCCCCCCAGAAAGAAGGCATTGGTGCGCGACAGGCTGAGCGTGCCGGAGAGCGAGGGCTGAAACCGCACGCCATGCGCCTGCATCCAGGGCAGACATTCCTCTGACGAACGGATCGCCAGCCGCGCAAGCCCCTCATCGGTCTTGCCCTTGGTCACCAGCATCAGGTCTTGCAGGTATTCTTCTTCCTCATAGGCACCGGTCAGCGGGAACATCGGCCCGCGGTGCATGCAGCGAAAGTTGCGCGTGTGGCGGCTGTTGCCACCGCGATAGGTCTTTGGCGCGCCCTCGAGGATGACGACGCTTGCCCCGGCCTCGGCAGCGGTGATCGCTGCGCAAAGCGCGGCATTGCCGCCACCGACAACGGCGACGTCAAAGGTTTCGGGCCAGTCCTTCATGTATCATCCTCCATCGGCAGTTCACGGCCGCGCATGCCCTTGATCCGGGCGGAAAGTGCAGCCTCGACATGGGCGCGCATCGCAAGCTCGGCCTCGGCGCCGTTCCGGGCCAGGAGCGCCGTCAGCACGGCGCCATGTTCGACAAATGCCGAGGCGGCGCGCTCGGGTTCGGCCAGGGTGGTCGGGCCGAGGATCAGCAGCGTCTTTTGCAGCGCGCTCATCGCCTTGATCAGAAACCGGTTGCGCGCGGCCTCGATCAGGGTGCGGTGAAAAATGCGGTTGACCTCGCGCGCCTGTGCGCCCGCCGGTGCCGCCGCCAGTTCAGCGTTCAGCGCCACGAGTTCCGCCAGCTCGATATCCGAGGCAGCCCGCGCCGCAAGCCGCGCCGCCGTGCCTTCCAGCACGGCGCGCATCTCGTAAAGCTCCACCACCTCGGCATGATCCAGGCTGCGGATCGTCGCGCCCTGCCGCGGCAGATGCGCCACCAGCCCATCCGCCTCAAGCTGCCGGATCGCCTCGCGGACGGGGGTGCGGCTGATGCCCAGCCGCTCGGCCAGTTCGATCTCGCGCAACCGGGCGCCGGGCACCAGCGCACCACTGCGGATCTCGTCCAGAAGCTGGCGATAGGCGCTCTGGCCCTGCGGAATTTCAGTTTCTTCGGCCATTCATCGACTCACTTGCGATTATTGCATCCACATGTATACAATTGGATACAATATGAGGCAAGGAGTTCTGACGTGACCTTTTTCCGAACTTCCGGCGCGATGGCGCAGCGTCTTGGCACCCTGACCCTCGCGCTGATCGGTGTGGGGCTGTTCCACGTTGCGGGCCTGCCCCTGCCTTTCCTGTTCGGGCCGATGACGGCCTGCCTTCTCGCGGCGCTGTTCGGGGCACCGCTTAAGGGCATGGGCACGATCTCGGTCATGGCGCGCACCATCCTCGGCGTCGCCGTCGGCGCCTCCATCACGCCCGAGGTGGTGAGCCGCATTCCACAGATGGCGGGCAGCGTCGCATTGGTGCCGCTCTATGTGGTGCTGATCGGTGTGGTGGGCGTGCCGTTCTTTCGCCGCCTTGGCTTCGATCCGGTGACCTCGTGGTATGCCGCGATGCCGGGAGGCTTGCAGGATATGGTGATTTTCGGCACCGAGGCGGGCGGGGATGGCCGCGCGCTCGCGCTCATTCATGCGACCCGTGTGCTGGTCATCGTCACATTGGCCCCGATGATCCTGACCGGGCTTTATGGCGCGGGGCTGACCGGGGCCGTGGGCGCGCCGATCCGCGATCTGCCTATGGCCGAACTGGCCTTGATGGCGGCCGCCGCGCTGATCGGCTGGAAGGGCGCGGAACGGATCGGGCTTTTCGGCGCCTCGATCCTTGGGCCGATGATCGTGACCGCCTCGCTTTCGCTGGCAGGCCTCATCCACACCCGCCCGCCTGCCGAGGCGATCTGGACCGCGCAGGTGTTCATCGGCCTCGGCATCGGCGTGCAATATGTGGGCGTGACCCTGCGCGAATTGCGCGGTTTCATCCTGTCGGGTCTGGCCTTCGTGGTGCTTCTTGCGGGTCTGGCCGCGGTCTTTACCGAAATTGTCACGCTCAGTGGCCTCGCCCATCCGATCGAGGGATTTCTGGCCTTCGCCCCCGGCGGACAGGCCGAAATGACCGTGCTGGCGCTTGTGGCCGGGGCCGATCTGGGCTTCGTGATCCTGCACCATCTGACCCGGATCGTGGTGGTGATCCTTGGCGCGCCGGTGGCCGCGCGGCTTCTCGGTGTCAAGCAACCGAAGGTGTGACCAGATGGATCGGGTGACCGGCGGCAAAGGCCGTCACCTGATCGAAGACATCGGCGAATTGCAGGTCGAACTCTTCTTCGGTGACGAAGCCGATATGCGGCGTGGCGATGACGCGCGGATGCGACAATAGCGGGTCCGCAGGATCGGTCAGCGGCTCGGTGTCGAACACATCAAGTGCGGCGACAGCAGGTCGCCCCGCCTCCAGCCCGGCCAGCAGCGCGCCCGGCGCGATCAGCCCCGCGCGAGAGGTGTTCACCAGAACGGACCGAGGCGGCATCTGCGCCAGATCCTCGGCGGTGACGATGCCCCGCGTCTCGGGTGTCAGGCGCAGATGCAGGGTCAGGATCTCGGCACCGGCAAAGAACGCGGCCCTGTCCGGCGGGACGATCCCGCCCGCGGCGGCGGCCCGCGCCCGGCCCGCCTCCGACCCCCACCAGATCACCCGCGCCCCGAAAGCCTGCGCATAGTCCGCGACCAGCTTCCCGATCCGCCCATGCCCGTAGATACCGATGGTCTTGCCGCGCAGACTGCGGCCCACGCCCCGCTGCCACAGCCCGGCCTTCGCATTGGCCATCTGTGTCGGCAACTCGCGCAGGCTGGCAAGGATCAGCGCCCATGTCAGCTCTGCCGCCGCATGATTGGGGGTCTCGGCCGGCTTGTAGCTGGCGAAAGCCACCCCGCGCGCCGCGCAGGCCGCCACATCGACATGCGGCCAGGCCCCCCGCCCCGAGATCAGCCGCAACCTGGGAAGCCGCGCAAGCAGATCATCGGTGATCCGGGTCCGCTCGCGGAAGAGACAGATCGCTTCGGCCTCTTGCAGACGCGCGACGAGGGCGGCCCCTTCGACATGGTCTGTCCAGACCGTCACCTCATGCCCTGCAAGCCTGTCGAAACAGGGCAGGTTGCGCAGCGTGTCAGACCAGTCGTCGAGGATGTGGACTTTCACTTTCCGCCCCAGATTGCCCCCGGCACCATCAGCTCACCCCGCGCAAGAAGCCGGGCGGTGCGCAGAAGCCCGGCCGATTTCAGGGTGAAGCCATCCGGCCCGGTGTCGTAATCGACCGTCACGTCAATGACACCGGCAGGATGTTCGATCAAGACCAGAGCGGGGTTGCCCTCAGGCGGCGTGAACAAACCCTCGGCGACGCTTCCGGGGGTCAGCACGCAGGAGGCCAGACATTGCGCCCCGGTCACCGCCATGGTCGGATGGCAGTTCCACGGCATGAAATACCGCGCCGTGATCGTGCCGCCCGCACGCGGCGGCGCCAGCAGCGCGAATTTCGGCATGACCGATTTCGACACGTCGCCCATGCCCGAGCGCTGCCCGGCCGCGCGCCGGATCGGCTCCATCCGGTCATAGAAGGCGCGGTTCGCGTCCAGTTCCTCGACTGTCTCATACCCCGTCAGCCCGAAATCGGCGGCCCGCGCGATGACGATGGGCATCGCCACATCCATGCAGGTAACCTCGATCCCGTCGATCACATCGCGCACCGCCCCCGTGGGCAACAGCGCCCCGGTGGCCGAGCCGACGACATCCATGAAATTCAGGTAGATCGGCGCCGCCGTGCCCGGCACGCCGTCAATCGCCGCCTCGCCGGTGTAATCCACCTGCCCGCCGGGCGTGCGCACCACCGCCTCGACCTTGGCCCCGGTATTGACCGATCGGATGCGGATGCGCGTGACATCGCCCTGCGGCGCGATCAGGCCCATCTCCAGCGCGGCGGGACCGACGCCCGACAGGATATTGCCGCAGGTCGGCTTGAAATCCACCAGCCCGTCCTCGACGCTGACCTGTGCGAAGAAATAGTCGATGTCGCAATCATTGCTGTCCGAACGCGACAGCATCGCCACCTTCGTCGTCACCGCAGCGCCGCCGCCGATGCCGTCGATGTTGAGCTTGTGGCCCGAACCCACGGCAGCCACCAGCACACGCGCCAGCGTCTCGCGGTCCTCGGGCAGATCCTCGCGCCGGAAATAGGGGCCCCGGGAGGTGCCGCCCCGGAAAAAGTGAAAGGGAATTGCGGTCTGGATCATGGTCATGTCTCCTTGATCATTGCGGCCAGCCGCCTGCCAAAGGCAGCCGTGCCAAGCGCACCGCCCAGGTCGGGTGTGCGCGTGTCGGGATGAGCGAGTGCGGTATCGAGCGCGGCCTCGATGGCATCGGCGGCCCCGGCCGCGCCCAGATGGCGCAGCAGCATCGCAGCCGATCCGATCAGCGAAGCGGGGTTGGCGCGGTCCTGCCCCGCAAGATCCGGGGCCGATCCATGTTGTGCCTGCGCCACCGCCGTGCCGGTGCCGAGATTGAGCGAGGCGGCCAGACCCAGCCCGCCGGAAAGCTCCGACGCCAGATCCGACAGGATGTCGCCGAACATGTTGGTGGCAAGCATCACATCGAACCGCGCGGGATTGCGCACCAGATGCGCTGCGGCGGCATCGACCAGCAGTTCTTCATGCGCCACCTGCGGAAACCTGGCGGCGACCTTGCGCACCTCGGCGAGGAAAAGCCCGTCCGAGATCCGCAGGACATTGGCCTTGTGGATGGTGGTCACGCGCGCCCGAGGCCGGCTGGCGGCAAGGGCAAAGGCGGCTTCGGCAATGCGTGCGCTGCCATGTGCGGTGATCTTTCGCAGGGCGATGGCCACATCAGGCTCGACCAGAATTTCGCCCGAGCCCGAGGCCATGTTGCGATCGGCATAGAAGCCCTCGAGATTTTCGCGCACGATCACCAGATCGGTCTCGGCGGCAACGGGCCGGGGCGTTCCGGGGCGCGAGCGCGCCGGTCGGATATTGGCGTAAAGCTCCAGTTCGCGGCGCAGCACGCCCGAAGGGTTCAGGCCGCCTTCCGCCACCGGCGGATAGGCATTGTGCGACACCGGGCCGAGGATCACCCCGTCAGCCGCACGCGCCTCCGCGATGACATCAGGCGGGATCGTGCTGCCCTGTTTCGCAAGGGCGGCAAAGCCGATCTCGGCCCGGATCAGGCGCAGCGGCAGAGCGAAACGCTCTGCCGCTGCCTGCATGACGCAGAGCGTTGCCTCGGTGATCTCAGGGCCGATGCCGTCGCCATCGAGAACAAGGATGTCCATCTTCTGCCTGGCCCCTCAACGGAAGGGCCAGGGCAGATCGAGCATGTCTTGCAGAATCCCCGACGGGAAGTTCAGCGACAGCGCCCAGGCAAGCAGCAGGATAAAGCCCGCAGCCCCGGCCGTCATCAAGACAACCGCAACAGGGCCAGCCTTGGCACGCACGAACAGGAAGACCGGGAAGAAGATCAGAAGCGCTGCATAAAAGCCGATGAGCGCCGTCAGACCAACCAGCCCACCGATCCAGGCCAGACCGCCCCAGAGATTGCCGATTCCCTCCTGCCCGACATGATCCCCGGTCAGTTCGCCATCAAAATGGGCATGATGGCCCGTCTTGCCGCGCACCAGCTGCGGGATCAGGATCGCCAGCATCACCAGACCGATGATCGCGACCGACATCGGGAAGACTTTGCCGAGGAAGTCATGCTGAAGCGAGTCGCTCAGAGCCACCGCCAGCAGGCCCGCCATTGCCGCAGCAAAACCGATTTGCGGCAGATGCGCCTTGAGCGACGGCACGTCCGGGGCATCGTCTTCGTTCGGCACGACCTGGCCATGTTCGTCCACGCGGTTGCGCAGCCCGAAATAGACCGAGGCCAGCGTCATGATGCCGATGATGATCACGCCCGGACGACCGAGGAACGACCAGCCGTTGAACTGAAGCGCCTGGTAGAAATAGGTCTCGGCCTGCGGGGCAAGAACATAGCCGATCAGCAGCGCCGGACGCGGCCAGCCGAAGCGCTTCATCAGCACACCCAGAACGCCCAGCGACAACAGCGCAACCAGATCAGCCAGCGAGCGCGTCGCCTGGAAGGCGGCAAAGCAGATCAGCGCGATCATGAAGGGGGCAAGACGCTGGAACGGGATCTGCGTCAGGCGCGAGATCGGAATGGCCAGCGCCAGACAGATGCCTGCGCCCATCACATTGGCCAGCGCCAGCGACCAGATCACCGAATAGGTGATGTTCAGGTCAGCGCCCACCATCGACGGGCCCGGCTGGATGCCAAGCAGCACCATGCCGCCCAGGAACACGGCCATCGAG
>Ga0209053_1000379_pt1 | contig 33612 bp, 30 predicted proteins | sample EBPBio152010_DNA_FD_185864 | JGI IMG/M metagenome (GOLD analysis project Ga0209053, IMG submission 185864) | Wastewater treatment Type I Accumulibacter community from EBPR Bioreactor in Madison, WI, USA - Reactor 1_7/15/2010_ DNA (SPAdes)... | ecosystem: Engineered > Bioreactor > EBPR >... | reverse complement strand
CTCAGCACGGCAGGGCAGTCGAATTCTTCCGCGATCTGCCGGGTCGCAGGGGCCGCGCCGATATCATAGGCGATGTGCCGTGAAAGCTGCTCCCGACAGAGGCCGAGATCCGCATATTCCGGCGGGATATGGTTGCTCGCATGGTCGCAGAGCACGAGCAGGCCGCAATCCGCCTTTCCGGCGATGATCTCATAGGCTTCGGCCTCTTCGCGCATGATGGACAAGGGAAAGCGTCCTCTTCGTGGTTGCGGCCTTCTCCACCAAAGGGCAGAAGGGATCAACGGTGAAATGGATTGCTGTTCCTGAAATTCTTGCGCGCCATGCCCTCTCCTTCGTCCTCCGTCCGCCTCCGCCATGAAGCGCAGTTGATCGTCGAGGCCGCGATTGACGCGGTGAAACCCTCGATCTTCCTGCCGCCGCATCTGCCGCAGCCCCGCGAGGGACAGCGCGTGGTGATCTTCGCGGCGGGCAAGGCGGCGGGCTCGATGGCGGAGAGTGCGGAGGCACATTACCGCGCGCTCGGTTTGGACCCGGATCGCCTCTCCGGCCTCTCGATTGCACGACACGGCTATGGCCGTCCGCTGGCGATCCTTGATGCGCTGGAAGCGGGGCACCCCGTGCCGGATGAGGCTGGCCTCGCTGCCACCGCCGAGATGATGCGCCGCGCGCAGGCCGTTTCGCCGGATGACCTCGTGGTCTTCCTGCTCTCGGGCGGGGCCTCGGCCAATCTCGTTGCCCCATTGGGGAACATTACCCTCGCCGAGAAGCAGGATCTGACACGCCAGATGCTGCGTGCGGGTGTGCCCATCGGCGAGATCAACACCCTGAGGAAGCATATCAGCCGCGCTAAGGGCGGACGGCTCGCGGCGATGATGAACGGGGCGGAGATCGTGACGCTCGCTCTCTCGGATGTGCCGGGCGACGAGCTGAGCCTCATCGGCTCAGGGCCGACGATCCCCGACCCCTCCACGCTGGAGGAGGCGCGCGCCGTGGTGGAACGCTACAGGCTCCAGCCGGCGGCGAGCATCCGTGCGGTGCTCGATGATCCGCAAAGCGAATCACCCAAGCCGGGAGATGCCTGCTTTGCGCGGAGCCGGGCGCTCGTGGCCGCGAAACCTGCTGATGCCTGGCATGCGTCGTGGCGCAAGGCCGAATCGCTCGGCTATCGCGTGGTCGATCTCGGGCAGGAACTTGAGGGCGAGGCGCGGGAGATCGCCGCCAGCCATGCCCAGCGCGTTCGTGAGGCCCGGCCGGGTGAGAAGCTCGCTTTCCTCTCCGGCGGGGAACTCACGGTGACGATCAAAGGCAAGGGCAGGGGCGGGCCGAACCAGGAATATGCGATGGCGCTCGCCCTTGGCCTTCAGGGCGCGGCGGGTGTTGCCGCGCTGGCGGCGGATACCGATGGCACGGATGGCGGCGTGGGCAGTGCGGAAGACCCCGCCGGCGCTTTCGTGGAGCCCTCCACGCTGGAGCGTGCGACAGCAGCCGGGCTTGATGCCGCCACGATGCTAGAGAATAACGATTCCTCTGCGTTTTTCCGCGCTCTGGGGGATCTCTACGTGCCGGGCCCGACTTTCACCAACGCGAATGATATGCGCGTCATCCTGACCGGGGGAATCTCGTGAGGTGGCCGTTACCTGCGCTGGCATGGGTGTTCGGCCTCGTTGTCGCGGGGCTGACCGGTCTTTCCACGCCGGCGAAGGCGGATCTGCGCATCTGCAACACCACATCGGGCCGTGTGGGCGTGGCCATTGGCTATCTCGATGGCCCGGTCTGGGTCACCGAGGGGTGGTTCAACCTGAAGCCGGGGCGTTGCGAAACAATTATTCGCGGACAACTCAATTCCCGCTTTTTCTATTTGCACGCGGTGGATTATGATCGCGGGGGGGATTGGAGCGGGACCAATATCCTCTGTGTCCGCGATACCGAGTTTTCTATCCGTGGGCCGCTGGATTGCTATGCGCGAGGGTTCGAGCGCGCCGGGTTTATCGAAGTCGATACCGGGCAACAAAGCGACTGGACGGTGGAACTGGGGGATGGCGGGCTCGTCACGGGCCGGCCCTGAGGCTCTGCGACCTTTCCCGGTCTCAGTTTCTTCAATGCTGGCCCATACCCTGCCTTGGCAGGACAGCAAGAGGGCCAGGTTCAAGGAACCATGAGACGCAACCGACGCACGAAAATTCTCGCCACCCTGGGGCCCGCATCCCAGGATGACGCCACCGTCCACCGCCTGTTCGAGGCCGGAGCGGATGTCTTCCGAATCAACATGAGCCATTCGAGCCACGAGGTCCTGAATGACCGCGTGAAGCAGTTGCGCCGGCTGGAGGAGGAAATCGGCCGCCCTATTGGCATCCTGGCCGATCTTCAGGGGCCGAAACTGCGTGTCGGCACCTTCGCCAATCCACCGGTGATGCTGGAAAAGGGCCAGCTTTTCACGCTCGACAGCGACCCCACACCGGGTGATTCGACCCGCGTGCAACTGCCGCATCCGGAGATTCTCGAATCCTTGCGCGTGGGCCATCGTGTGCTGATCGATGATGGCAAGCTGATCTTTGTCGTGGTCGAGGCCGAGCCGAAGAAGGTGGTGATCCAGGTCGCCTTTTCCGGGCCCATCTCCAACAAGAAGGGCGTGAGCCTGCCGGACACCATCCTGCCGACCTCTGCGCTCACGCCGAAAGATCGTTCCGATCTCACGGCTGCGCTCGAAGCGGGGGTGGACTGGATTGCGCTCTCCTTCGTGCAGCGCCCGGAAGACGTGGCCGAGGTGAAGAAGATTGCGCGCGGCCGCGCGCAGGTCATGGCCAAGCTCGAAAAGCCGCAGGCGATTGAGCGGCTGGAAGACATCATGGAGCTGTCCGATGCGCTGATGGTCGCGCGCGGCGATCTCGGCGTGGAGCTGCCGCTGGAGGTTGTGCCGGGCCTGCAAAAGCGCATCACCCGCATGGCCCGCAAGTTGGGCAAGCCGGTGGTGGTGGCCACCCAGATGCTCGAATCGATGATCGTCAGTCCCACGCCCACGCGCGCCGAGGTGTCGGATGTCGCGACCGCCGTGTTCGAGGGCGCAGATGCCGTGATGCTCTCCGCCGAGAGTGCGGCGGGCAAGTTCGTATTCGAAGCCGTCGAGACGATGAACAAGATCATCGAGGCGGTGGAAAAAGATCCGAACTATCCGGTGCTGCTCGCGGGTCAGCGCTCACCGCCCGAGCCCACGGGCGCGGATGCGATCGCCGCCGCCGCGCGCTCTGTCGCGGAGACGCTGGATCTGCGCGCGATCGTCGCCTGGACAGCTTCCGGGGCCACCGCCTTGCGCATTGCGCGCGAGCGGCCCTATCCGCCGATCCTCGCACTCACCACCTCGCGCAACACCGCGCGCCGCCTCGCTTTGGTCTGGGGCGTTCATGCCGTGGTGGGCGAGGACCCGAAGGATGTGGATGACATGGCCCATGCCGGCGCGCATGTCGCGCGCGAGCAGGAGTTCGCCAATCCCGGCCAGCGGGTCATCCTCGTCGCGGGTGTTCCCTTCGGCACGCCTGGGGCCACGAACATGCTGCGCATCACCTTCGTGAGCGCGGATGATTGAGCGTTACGACGGAGGGCGGCCTAGATCGGCTGCCCTTCGGCTTCCTGCTTCAGCCGCTCCATGATCTTCTCGAGATCGGGGAATTGCGGATAGATATCCAGTGTGCGCCGATAGACCTGATAGGCCTGCTTGCGGTTTCCCATGATCTGAAGAAGCTGCCCGAGGCCCGCGAGCGCATGGAAATGCCGGGGCTCGTAAGCGAGGCTCTGGCGAATGTCGCGCATCGCGCTTTCCTCGTCCTTCAGCAGGAAATGCACGATGGCCCGGCGGTGATAGGCCTCGGACCAATCCGGCTTCAGCGTCACCACGAAATCGAGCAGGTCGAGCGCAAGATCAAAATTCTTCGATTCGGTCGCCTGTTTCGCGCGCTGAAGCAGGAGATCCGCCGTATCCGAACCGGATTTCTCGAATCGCTGCTCGATCTGCTGGGCCACGCTCTTGGCGGCATCCGCGTTGGGCGCTGCCTTCAGGCGCTCGAATAGGCGGTCCGTCCGTTCCTTTTCGCTGAGGCGCGTTGGCGGAGCGTCAGCCGCATTGCCTTGCGCGACTGCAGGCGCAGAGAGCGTGAGGAGCCCGGTGAGGGCCAGAATGACAAGCCGCATCATCATGGATCAAGCGTGGCGCGGGGGTGTGCTTGCGTCAAGGGCCGCGGCGCCGCGCCCGCCTCAACAGAGCGTGATTGAAACACCAAAAGGGCGCTGAAAAGCGCCCTCTCGCGAATTTAGATGATGAGAAAAGGCCCGCGAACGGGCCCGCCCGGCCTTAGCCTTGGCGCGCCTTGTAGCGCTTCTGCGTCTTGTTGATGATATAGACGCGACCGCGGCGGCGAACCATCTGGTTGTCGCGGTGGCGCTTCATCAGCGACTTGAGCGAATTCCTGATCTTCATCGTCTCAACTCCAGCTGGGCCGGAGCCCTGCGTTTCTAGAACATCCTGCCCCGGCCGCAAAAAGCCACCGGAACCGGGTGAAAATGGTGGGCGCGACAGGGATTGAACCTGTGACCCCTACAGTGTCAATGTAGTGCTCTCCCGCTGAGCTACGCGCCCGAAGGCCGCCAGAGTTGCCCCTGCCGGACAGGAAGCGGCTCTATAGTCAGCGCGCCCTGAAAGCGCAAGGGAAAAAGCCGTGCCGCTGACCCGAAAAGGCGTCAGGCCGCGAGCATCCGCTTCACCTCGTTCACGAGGTCCTTGAGGTGGAAGGGTTTCGAGAGCACGCGCGCATCCTTCGGCGCGTTCGATTCCGGGTTCAGCGCCACTGCGGCGAAGCCCGTGATGAACATCACCTTGATATCCGGATCGAGTTCGGTCGCGCGGCGCGCGAGTTCGATGCCATCCATCTCCGGCATCACGATGTCAGTCAGGAGAAGCTCGAAGGGCTCTTCGCGCAGGCGATGATAGGCCGAGCGGCCATTGTCGAAGGAGGCCACATCGAAGCCGGCATTCTGCAGCGCCCTGACGAGGAACTTCCGCATGTCATTGTCGTCTTCGGCCAGGAGGATCTTGGTCATGCTCATCTCGTCTGACCTGTCTCGGAGTAGGACAGGATGGTTAGAGGCGCGTGGTAAACATGTGGTGTATAGCAAGGAATCGGCCAAGGCGCCCCGCTGGACGATTCAACGTCTCGCGTCCATCATAGCGCCAGTCGAGGCTCAGGCGAATCCCGTCCGGGCCTGAAAAGGAACATCTCCGCCGCATGACATTGCCCCGGATCGAGACAGACGAGACCTACACCCTGCTGCATCCGCAAGGGGGCGCTGGCGTGCCGGTTCTGGTCAATTCCCCGCATTCGGGCGAGGTGTTTCCGGAGGCCTTCCTTGCGCGCAGCCAGCTCTCGCGGCAGGTGCTGCGGCGCGCCTCCGATCTTTATGTTGATCGCCTTGTGGAGCGCGTGGCCTGCTACGGTGCGACCGTGATGTTTGCGCATCTGCCGCGCTCTTTCGTCGATCTCAACCGCGAGCCGCTCGAACTCGATCCGCGTCTCATTTCCGGGGCGCTTCCAGTGGAGGCGAATACGCGTTCGCTGCGCGTGGCCGGCGGGCTCGGCACGGTTCCCCGCGTCATTGGCGATCAGGTGGAGATTTATGCCGGAAAAATCGCGCTGGATGAGGCGCTTTCGCGCATCGAGCGCTTCTATTTGCCGTATCACGGGCGCCTGCATCGCAACCTTGGGGATTTGCGCGCGCGTTTTGGCCGGGCCTGCCTGATCGATTGCCATTCCATGCCTTCGAATTCGCGCAGCACGGGCCTCATGCCGGATCTCGTGCTGGGAGACCGCTTCGGGGCTTCTTGCCGGCCGGAACTCATCGAATCTTTCGAGGCGCTCGCGCGGCAGGAGGGGTTCCGGGTGGAGCGCAACCAGCCCTATGCCGGTGGCTACATCACCGAATGCTATGGCCGGCCGGAACTGGGCTGGGACGCCTTCCAGATCGAGATCAACCGTGCGCTCTACATGGATGAGCGCACGCTGGAGCCACATTCCGGCTTCGCGGTGCTGGCGCGCCGGCTCGAAAATGTGTTCGCGAAATTTTTTGCGGAACAGGCATTCGAAAACCGCACGACGGACTTGCATTTTTATCAGAAGGCTGCTGAATAGCGCCCAGCAGGCGACACCCTTGCAAGGGCGGAGCCGACTGAGAGCGGGTGTGGGAAGAGATCGGGATAACCGGCGTTCCACTCGCGGATCAGACCGCAAAAGGGCAGAAAGACTCGCAGCGGGAACCAAAAAGCACGGTGCAACCGGGCGATTAGACAAAAAAAAGGCCGCACGAAGCGGCCTGAAAGTCTAGGGAGGAAACGCCCAAGGAGGGCATGCCGCGGGACAACGTCAACCGCGACACCCACAATATATATTGCACTGCAAAAAAAACAAGGGCCCATTCATAGGGCTCGTTTCCGGCCGTGTTCACAGCCTCGTGAACGCGGCCTTCGTTTTTTGTGCGGGCTCTGCCAAGTCTTGGCCGGAACAATTCCGCGATTCGTCCTCCCCGTTTCGTCCACCCCGGGTTTCTTCATGCGTCCTGTGGATCTCACCGCCTTCATCGAAAGCCTCGCGAAGCAGTCCGGCGAGGCAATCCTGCCATTCTTCCGCACCACGCTCTCCGTGCAGGACAAGGGCCGCGCAACCGGTGCGGTGTTCGACCCCGTGACGGAAGCGGATCGCGCGGCGGAATCGGTGATCCGCCGGCGCATTCTCGATGCGTTTCCCGCGCATGGCATTCTCGGCGAGGAATTCGACGACGAGCGGCTCGATGCCGAGCATGTCTGGGTGATCGACCCCATTGATGGCACGCGCGCTTTTCTATGTGGCCTGCCGGTCTGGGGCACGCTGATCGGCCTCATGCGGCATAATCGCCCGGTGCTCGGTGTCATGCACCAGCCCTATACGGGCGAGATGTTCATTGGCGATGGCGGCAGCGCCCGCGTGAACGGCCCGCGCGGCCCTCGAGAGTTGCGCGTGCGCGGCTGCGACAGCCTCGCCGATGCCACGCTGATGACCACCGATCCGCGCCTGTTCAAGGATGCCGAGCGCAAGGCCTATGATGCGATTGAAGGCGCGGTGCGTCTCGCGCGCTACGGCACGGATTGCTACGCCTATGCCATGCTCGCGGCTGGGCAAGTCGATCTCGTGATCGAAACCGGGCTCAAGCCCTATGATATCGTGGCGCTGATCCCGATCATCGAGGGCGCGGGCGGCATCGTCACCACATGGGATGGGAAGCCGGCCAAGGATGGCGGGCGCATCGTCGCAGCAGGCTCGGCGGCGCTGCATGCGGCGGCTCTGGAGCATCTCGGCACGGTCTGAAGTCAGATCTCCTCGCCGGGCACGAAGGCATCGAAAGCCGCCCAGAACAGCGCGCGGGTATCACCTGTTTCCATCAGGATTTCGTGCCTCGCGCCGGGCAGCACGAGGGCACTCGCATTGCGCATGTCGAGCGCCAGTTGTTCCGCTGCAGCCGTGGAAACCACCTTGTCCGCGCCCGCGAGCAGCATCAGCACCGGCGTCCGCCCGAGGCGACCGAAGCCCGGCTGCGCGAAACGATCGAGCGCATGGAACGCCGCCGCGACCCAGCCGATCGTCGGATCACCGATGCCAAGCCCGGGATGCGCCTCAAGCCATTGGCCCATGATGGTGTAGCGCGCGCGATCTCGCGTGAAGGGATTGCCTTCGAACGGCCCTTGCGTGCGCGGCACATCGGTGCCGAAGGGGATGCGCCAGGTCGCAAGGCCGAGCGCGGAGAGCAGACGCGAGAGCACTTGCCCGGCGACACCGCCGCCCGGTCCGGCAATGCCGATCAACGGGGAGGTGAGCACCGCGCGCCGGAATGGTGACGGCCCCCGCGCGATGTGATGCAGCGCGATGGCCCCGCCGGTAGAATGGGCGAGCATAGCCCAGGGTTGCGGCAGGCCCCGCGTGATCATTTCCGCGATCATCGCATCGAGATCAAGCTGGAAATCCTCGAAATCCTCGACATGGCCGGCCTTGCGATTGCGCAGAAGCCGCTCTGATCCGCCTTGTCCGCGCCAGTCGAACGTCGCCACGGCAAAGCCGCGCCCCAGCAATTCTCCGATCACCTCGCGGTATTTCTCGATGAATTCGGCGCGGCCCTGCAGCAACAGGATGGTTCCGCGCGCGTTTTGCCCTTTCGGGAGCGGAAAGAAAGCTGCGCGCAGGCGATAGCCATCGGCGGTTTCGAGCGTTGCGATGTCATGGGCGGGGAAGGGGAGGCCATCCGGGGGCTCGGCCAGCGCAGCCGGAAAAGGCGGTTTTTCTGGCATCGATCAATCCGGCGGAATGTGCGGCCTCGCACCGCTGCCGGTTATCTGCCGCTATTCACCTGCTCCGGGCAAGCCTCAGCGTGGGGCCGGGACCTGCGCCTCCACAAGCTTCGCGCCGATGATGATGTTCGTGCGGGCATCGATCACGAGGTGCAGCCGGCGGCCATCCTCAGTGGTGACATGCCCGGTGAGCAGGTTGCCGCGCCGCTGGAACCCGGGAAGCTGAAGCGGCGCCGTCGCGCCGGTCGCCACGGGAGCGGGACGCTCCGGCACGAGGCGACGGGCGGAATCGGAGGCTTCGGCCAGCAGGCCGCTCGCAAGGATCGCGCTCGATCCGGCAAGGAGGAGCGCTGCGAAGAGCGTGAGGCTGAGCCAGAAGCCGGCACGCCGGCGCAAGCGGGGCAGGGTGGACGACGGAGAGGAATCGAGCGTGGAAGCCTGGGGCATGATGCCCCTTCTATTGCACTGCACCTGAACCGGACTGCGCTTCGCCGTTCATGTCGCATTCATCGCAAAAAACCGCTCGGGCAGCTCTTGAAACGGCGAAATCGGCTTCCCAACTCACTTCTCGTGCAGGCCATGACGGCTGCACAATCGGGAAGGTCCGGCCATCTGGCGGACCGTAATTCGCGTGTCGCTTCTAAAGGAGGATATGCCATGCGTACGTTTGATCTTGCCCCGCTCTATCGTTCCACCGTGGGCTTCGACCGCCTGTTCTCTCTGATCAACCAGATCGAGAATGGCGAAGCCGGGAATGCGAGCTACCCCCCGTACAACATCGAGAAGGTCTCCGAGGACGGCTATCGCATCAGCCTCGCCGTGGCCGGTTTCACCGAGGCCGATCTCGCGATCGAAACCAAGGAAAACTGGCTCGTGATCCGCGGCGAGAAGGTCGCCGAGCAGAGCCAGTCCGAGCGTGAGTTCCTGTTCCAGGGTATCGCGGCTCGCCAGTTCGAGCGTCGCTTCCGCCTCGCGGATCATGTGACGGTCACCGGCGCGCGCCTTGAGCACGGCCTGCTGCATGTCGATCTCGTGCGCGAGATTCCCGAGGCGAAGAAGCCCCGGCAGGTTCCAATCCACGCGCCTCGCGAAGCGGCCCCCCAGCTCGCGGCATAACGGGATCGAATCTCCGGCTTCGAGACCAGCCAGACATTCATCGTGAAAAATGAAGGGGCGCCCGCAGCGCCCCTTTTTGCTGTCCGTTTCAGATGAAACCGCTCAGAGCAGCGGCGCGACCGGCACGGAATTGATCGGGTTCCAGTCCGCGCTCGGCGGGCGCGTGGCGGGCAGGGCCGGCGCGGGTGCGGGGAGAGCGGGGCGCGTGGGCGTCACGGTCGGTTCAGGCATCGGGCCGGCGACTTTCGGCGGCACCGGCTTCGGCGCACTGACCTCCGCGTTGGGTATCGGCATCCGGCGCAGGGGCGGCGTGGGCAGCGCCGCGACGCTGCCCGAGGAAAGGCCGGAATTGCGATCCTCGCCTACGATGCGCGCATCCGAGCGGCGGATGGCATCGCGCTGAAGGATCTCGCCATCATAGGCATCCACCACGAGACGCACGACACCTGTGCGTGGGCTCACGCCTTCGATGACATAGACATCGGCACGGCGCGCCACGACCACGAGATCGCGGAAACCGCGATCCTCCAGCTCATCCACGATGATGGACGGGTGGAGGCGCCGGTCGCGCTCCATGCGATAACGCGGCGCGGGTTCGTAAAGCGGAATCGTGAAGCGCTCGTTCCATGTGTTGAAGAACACCTGCGCCTGCGCGTGGCCTGAGCCAAGCATGGCGCTGGCGGCCAAAGTGGTTGCGCTGAGCAGGCCGGCGAGCAAGAGGCGGGGAGCAGACATCGTTCGGTCTCCGGGTCAGCCGTTTCGCATCACCATCATGGTGAACGAAGCTTAACGGGGGCCGAACGAAACGCTGCAATCCGGCGAAAACAAGGAATTCGCCGGGCTATTCCGCTGCATTCCGGCGCTGGACCATGAAATCCTCCGCGATCGCGATAAAGCGATCCACCTCTTCCGGCGTCGTCAGGAAGGAGGTGACGAGCCGCGCCACCACTTCATCCGGGCCGGGACGCATGGCAGGATCCATCGAGATATCCGACCAGTCATAGAAGCGCGCACCTTCCGCGATCAGGTGATCCATCAGCACCTGGGGCATCACGGGGAAGACCTCGTTAATCTCACAAGGCCATGCCAATCGCACGCCGGGAATGGCCGCGAGGCCCGCAGCCATGCGCCGGGCCATGGCATTGGCATGGGCGGCCAGCTCGCGCCAATGGTCGTCCTCCAGCCACGCCTCGAATTGCGCGCCGATGAGCCGCTGCTTCGAGAGCGTCTGCCCGGTGCGCTTCCGGCGGAAGCGGAAATCCTCCGCGAGGCTTCGATCGAAGAAGATCACCGCCTCGGCCATCAGGCAGCCATTCTTGGTGCCGCCGAGCGAGAGAACATCAATGCCGGCTTTCCACGTCATCTCGGCCGGTGTGCAGCCCAGCGAGACCAGCGCGTTCGAGAAGCGCGCACCATCCATATGCACCTTGAGGCCGTGCTTGCGGGCGCTGACCGTGAGTTCCTTCAATTCGTCCGGCGTGTAAACGAGCCCGAATTCCGTGCCCTGCGCGATGGAGAGCCCCTTCAGCGGTGGGCGGCGCACGCCACCGGGCTCAGCCGCAACATGGGCATCGAGCGCCTCGGGCGTGATCTTGCCGCCGATACCGGGCAGGCCCACCAGCTTGCCGCCGCCCATGTAGAATTCCGGCGCGCCGCATTCGTCATCCATTACATGGCTTTCGACATGCGTGAGAAGCGCCCCCCAGGGCGGGCAGATGGCGCTGGCGGCTAGCGCATTCGCGGCCGTTCCCGTGGCCACTAGGAAAACCTCCAGAGGGCAATCGAAAAATTGCATAAGAGCTTGCTCAAAACGCTGGCTCCAGGGATCTGCCCCATAGGAACCGGCATGTCCGGCATTCGCGCGGACGATCGCGTCGAGCACTTTCGGGCTTGCGCCCACCATATTGTCGCTCTGGAAAATCATGAATGCGAGGCTTCCTTCCCGGCGGCTGAACCGCCGCCCGATCTGAAGCGTAGGGGGAGGCAGGAAGCGTCGCAAGCGTCTGTTGACTTAAAAAGAGGCGGGCGGCGTTGCTAGGGGTGCAAAGCAATCTTTCGAGTCTGGAAAAGGCTGTTATTGTAATTTTATTGCTCAAAGATTCGGATCGCAGGCAATAAAATCCGAAAATTTCGGCAGCGCGGCACTTGTGTGTGCGTGGCAATTCTGTATAGGTCCACAGCGGAATAGGACAGCGTTGCTGACCTACCGAGCCGACCTCCGACGGATTAACTGCCCTGCCCGAACCTCCCGGCAGGGTGATTTTTCCGCCGCTGGCCGGCCTTCTTGCGGCGGGCTTTCTCGTGAAGTTTCGCCGTGATCGAAAAACGGCATCGGGCGGGTCGCAGTTCCCGCCCCACAGGTTCAAAAAGGGGCATGGCCATGACCAGGCGCGATGAAGAGATGGACGGCATGAAGCTCGGGCAAGCGGCTCGGCACACCGCCAAATCGCGCGCCACGGCGTCGCGTACATCCGCGACGGACATCATCGTCGCCCGCGATCCCGGCCTGCCCGCGGCGGAGGGTCTTTATGATCCGCGCCACGAGAAGGATTCCTGCGGCGTCGGCTTCGTGGCCGACATCAAGAACCGCAAGAGCCACACGATCGTGCAGCATGGCCTCTCGATCCTCGCGAACCTCGACCATCGCGGCGCGGTGGGCGCGGACCCGAAGGCGGGTGACGGCTGCGGCATGCTGCTGCAGATTCCGCATCGCTTCTTCGCCGAGGAATGCGCGAAGCTCGGCTTCACGCTGCCGGAACCCGGCTATTACGCCGTGGGCCAGTATTTCCTCCCGCGTGAGGATGATGCTCGCGCGCGCGCTGTGAAGACCATCGAGGATACGATCCGCGCCGAGGGCCAGACGGTGCTCGGTTGGCGCGATGTGCCGGTCGACAATTCCGATCTCGGTGAGAGCGTGCTGCCGACCGAGCCGTTCCATCGGCAGGTTTTCATCGGGCGCAGCGCGGATATCGCCACCGAGGAAGATTTCGAGCGCCGCCTCTTCATCCTGCGCAAGGTGGTGTCCAACACGATCTACCGCAGCGTGGAGCGCGCGAAGGCCGGCGTTTACCCGGTTTCGGTGTCGTGCCGCACGGTGGTCTATAAGGGCATGCTGCTGGCGAACCAGCTGGGCGGCTATTTCAAGGATCTGAACGATCCGCGCGTGGAAAGCGCGCTGGCGCTCGTGCATCAGCGCTTCTCGACGAACACTTTTCCGACCTGGCAGCTGGCGCATCCCTATCGCATGGTCGCGCATAACGGCGAGATCAACACGCTGCGCGGCAACCTGAACTGGATGGCTGCGCGGCAGGCGAGCGTGGACAGCGAGCTGTTCGGCGCTGAAATCGGCAAGCTCTGGCCCATTTCTTACGAAGGCCAGTCGGATACGGCCTGCTTCGACAACGCGCTCGAATTCCTCGTGCGCGGTGGTTATTCGCTCGCCCATGCGGTGATGATGCTCATCCCCGAGGCATGGGCCGGCAACCCGCTGATGAACGAGGAGCGCCGCGCGTTCTACGAGTATCACGCGGCCCTGATGGAGCCGTGGGATGGCCCGGCGGCCATCGCTTTCACCGATGGCCGGCAGATTGGCGCGACGCTCGACCGTAATGGTCTGCGCCCCGCGCGCTATTTCGTGACCAAGGATGACCTCGTGGTCATGGCCTCCGAGATGGGCGTGCTGCCCTTCCCGGAAAGCGACATCGTGACCAAGTGGCGCCTCCAGCCCGGCCGCATGCTGCTCGTGGACCTGATGGAAGGCCGCATCGTCTCCGACGAGGAGATGAAGGCGCAGCTTGCCGCCGCCAACCCCTACAAGGAATGGCTGAAGCGCAGCCAGATCGTGCTGGAAGACCTTCGCCCGGTGGAGCCGCGTGCGAGCCGCACAGATGTGAGCCTGCTCGATAAGCAGAAGGCCTTCGGCTACACGCAGGAAGACCTGAAGCTGCTGATGTCGCCCATGGCGATCACTGGGCAGGAAGCTGTGGGCTCGATGGGCACGGATACGCCGCCGAGCGTGCTCTCTGACAAGTCGAAGCTGCTCTACACCTATTTCAAGCAGAACTTCGCGCAGGTGACGAACCCGCCGATCGACCCGATCCGTGAAGAGCTCGTGATGAGCCTCGTCTCGTTCATTGGGCCGCGTCCGAACATCTTCGATCTCGAAGGCAATTCGCGCCGCAAGCGGCTTGAAGTGCGCCAGCCGATCCTGACCAATGGTGACCTGGAAAAGATCCGCTGCATCGGCCATTTCGAGGATCGCTTCGACACGAAGACGCTAGACATCACCTTCCCGGCCGGCCGCGGCACGAAGGGCATGGAAGATGCCGTGAAGCTGCTGTGTGATCGCGCCGAAGCGGCGGTGCATGGTGGCTACAACATCATCGTGCTCTCGGATCGCATGGTGGGTCCGGATCGCATTCCGATCCCGGCTCTGCTGGCGACGGCGGCGGTGCATCACCACCTCATCCGCAAGGGCCTGCGCACCTCGGTCGGCCTAGTGATCGAGACCGGCGAAGCGCGCGAGGTGCATCACTTCGCGTGCCTCGCGGGTTATGGCGCCGAGGCGATCAACCCCTATCTCGCCTTCGAGACCCTGATCGCCATGAAGGCGGACATGGAAATTCCGGAGGAGGTGGACGAGGACGAGATCGTCAAGCGTTTCATCAAGGCCACGGGCAAGGGCCTTCTGAAGGTCATGTCCAAGATGGGCATCTCGACCTATCAGAGCTATTGCGGCGCGCAGATTTTTGACGCTGTTGGCCTCTCTTCGGCCTTCGTGAACCAGTATTTCTTCGGCACCGCGACCACCATCGAGGGCGTGGGGCTGGAGGAAATCTCCGAGGAAACCGTGCAGCGCCACAAGGAGGCATTCTCGAACAGCTTGGTGCTGCGCAACTTCCTCGATGTCGGCGGCGAGTATAACCAGCGCCAGCGCGGCGAGGATCACATCTGGTCGTCGGAGGTCGTGGCCGATCTCCAGCATGCGGTGCGCACCAATGCGCGCGACCGCTATGATGCCTATGCCAAGCGCATCGACGAGGTGGAGAACCGCTACCAGACCATTCGCGGCCTCTTCCACATCAAGAAGGCGACCGAAACCGGTCGCAACCCGGTGCCGGTCGATGAGGTCGAGCCTGCCGCGGAAGTCGTGAAGCGTTTCGCCACGGGTGCCATGTCCTTCGGGTCGATTTCCCGCGAGGCGCATGAGACTTTGGCCAAGGCCATGAACGCAATCGGCGCCAAGTCCAACACGGGCGAGGGCGGCGAGGAAGCCGCGCGCTTCGAGCCGCTGCCGAATGGCCTGCCCAACCCGCGCCGCTCGGCCATCAAGCAGGTGGCTTCGGGCCGGTTCGGCGTGACGACGGAATATCTGGTGAATTCCGATGTCATGCAGATTAAGGTCGCGCAGGGTGCGAAGCCCGGCGAGGGCGGCCAGTTGCCGGGCCACAAGGTCGATGCCGTCATCGCCAAGGTGCGCCATTCGACGCCGGGCGTGGGCCTGATCTCGCCCCCGCCGCATCACGACATCTACTCGATCGAAGATCTGGCACAGCTGATCTTCGACCTGAAGAACGTGAACCCGGCGGCGGATGTCTCGGTGAAGCTTGTCTCGGAAGTGGGCGTCGGCACGGTCGCGGCCGGTGTCGCCAAGGCGCGTGCCGATCACATCACCATCTCGGGCTACGAGGGTGGCACGGGGGCGTCCCCGCTCACCTCCATCAAGCATGCCGGTTCGCCCTGGGAGATGGGCCTCGCCGAAACGCAGCAGGTTCTGGTGAAGAACCGCCTGCGAGGCCGCGTGGCGCTTCAGGTCGATGGCGGCCTGCGCACGGGTCGTGACGTGATCATCGGCGCGCTGCTGGGGGCTGACGAATTCGGCTTCTCGACCGCGCCGCTGATCGCGGCGGGCTGCATCATGATGCGCAAGTGCCACCTCAACACCTGTCCGGTGGGCGTGGCGACGCAGGACCCCGTTCTGCGCAAGCGGTTCAAGGGCCAGCCCGAGCACGTGATCAACTACTTCTTCTTCGTGGCGGAGCAGGTGCGCGAGATCCTCGCCTCCATGGGCTTCCGCTCGCTGACGGAGATCACGGGCCGTACCGACCTGCTCGATACCCGCGCGGGCGTGGACCACTGGAAGGCGAAGGGGCTCGATTTCTCGAAGCTGTTCGCCCGTCCGGATGTGCCCGCGAGCGTGGCTCGCAAGCATGCCGAGCGCCAGAAGCATCCGATCGACGACGTGCTCGACCGCAAGCTCATCGCCAAGGCTATGCCGGCGATCGAGGGCGGCGCGCCGGTGACGATCGAGGAGAAGATCTTCAGCCGTGACAGGGCGGCGGGCGCCATGCTCTCCGGCGAGGTCGCGAAGCGTCATGGTCATGCCGGTCTGCCGGATGACACGATCCGCATCACCCTGCGGGGCACCGCCGGCCAGAGCTTCGGCGCCTGGGTGGCCGCGGGCGTGACGATGGAGCTGATCGGCGAGGCCAACGATTACGTGGGCAAGGGCCTCTCGGGCGGCAAGCTGATCATCCACCCGGCGCCGGATGCGGCGATCGTGGCGGAGAAGTCGATCATTGTCGGCAACACCGTGCTTTACGGCGCGATCTCCGGCGAGTGCTACTTCCGGGGTGTGGCGGGCGAGCGCTTCGCCGTGCGCAACTCGGGCGCCATCGCGGTGGTCGAGGGTGTGGGCGACCATGGCTGCGAATACATGACCGGCGGCGTGGTGGTGGTGATCGGGCAGACGGGCCGCAACTTCGCGGCGGGCATGTCGGGCGGTGTCGCCTATGTGCTCGACGAGGATGGCACCTTCCGCTCGCGCTGCAACCTCTCTATGGTCGATCTCGAACCCGTCGAGGAGGAGGAGGACCTGATGCAGCGCCTCCACCACCATGGCGGCGATCTCGAGTTCAAGGGGCGCATCGACATCATGGGCGACATGTCGCGCCATGATGAGGAGCGCCTGCACCAGCTCGTCGCCAACCATCTGCGCTATACGGGCTCGGCCCGCGCGAAGCACATTCTCGACCATTGGGCGGATTTCCGCACCAAATTCGTGAAGGTGATGCCGGTGGAATATCGCCGTGCGCTCCGCGACATGGAAAAGGCGCGGCAGTTGCAGGCCGCCGAGTGAGGATCGACAGCCCGGGCTCCGGCCCGGGTCTCCCCTGAAGCGAAACATGGACCGGCGGCGAGCGGCGCTTCCTGAACAGCGCGCCCCGCACGGGTTGAGGTGAGAGAAATGGGCAAGGTCACTGGTTTTCTGGAAATCGACCGGCGCGAGGCGAAGTATCAGCCGGCATCGGATCGCATTCGCCACTTCCGCGAATTCACGCTGCCGATGGACGAGAAGGATGTGCGCGAGCAGGCCGCGCGCTGCATGGATTGCGGCGTGCCCTATTGCCATGGCCCCAATGGCTGCCCGGTGCATAACCAGATCCCGGACTGGAACGACCTCGTCTACCAGAACGACTGGGAACACGCGCTGGCGAACCTGCATTCGACCAACAACTTCCCGGAATTCACGGGCCGCATCTGCCCCGCGCCATGCGAGGAAGCCTGCACGCTGAATCTCGAGAACATGCCGGTCGCGATCAAGACGGTCGAGCAGGCCATCGCGGATCGCGGCTGGAAGGAAGGCTGGATCAAGCCGGAAATCGCTGGCGTCCGCACCGGCAAGCGCGTCGCGGTGATCGGTTCCGGCCCGGCAGGCATGGCAGCCGCGCAGCAGCTCGCCCGCGTGGGCCATGATGTGCATGTCTATGAGCGCGAGCCCAAGGCCGGCGGCCTGATGCGCTATGGCATTCCCGATTTCAAGATGGAGAAGCACCACATCGACCGGCGCGTGGAGCAGATGGAGGCCGAAGGCGTCGTCTTCCACTACAACGCGAATGTCGGCGTGAATGTGAAGTTGGAAGACCTGCAGCGCGAATTCGATGCGGTTCTGCTCGCGGGTGGTGCGGAAGCGCCGCGCGATCCCGGCCTGCCGGGGCAGGAGCTTGAGGGCGTGCATTACGCGATGCCCTACCTCACCCAGTCGAACCGCCGTGTGGCGGATGAGCCGGTGAACGATGCGCCGCTCCTCGCGGGTGGCAAGTATGTGGTCGTCATCGGTGGTGGCGATACCGCTTCGGATTGCATCGGCACGGCGTTCCGGCAGGGCGCGCTGTCGGTGACGCAGCTCGATATCCGCCCGAAGCCGCCCGAGCTGGAGGACAAGCTCACGATCTGGCCGTTCTGGCCCACGAAGTTCCGCACCTCGTCCTCGCAGGCCGAGGGCGCTGATCGCGAATTCCAGGCGGCAACGCTTCGTATCATTGGCAAGAACGGCAAGGTGACGGGCGTTGAATGCGCTCGCGTGGACGAGAAGCGCCGCCCGATTCCCGGCACGGAATTCGTGCTGAAGGCGGATCTCGTCTTCCTCGCCATCGGCTTTGCCGGTTCGGTGAAGGAAGGCCTCCTCACGGAAGCGGGCGTGGCGATGGACAAGCGCGCGAACGTGATCGCGAACGAGAAGGATTACCGCACGGACAAGCCGAAGATCTTCGCGGCGGGTGACATGCGCCGGGGCCAGAGCCTCGTCGTCTGGGCGATCCGCGAAGGCCGGCAGGCTGCGCGTGCGATTGATGAAATGCTGATGGGCGAGAGCGTGCTGCCGCGCTGAGGGAGTTGCCATCCGCGCAACAAAAAGGGCCGCGCGAAGCGGCCCTTTTCATGTGGAATAACCTAGGCTTACGCGGCTTGTGCGCGCGGCTTGATGAGTCCGCGATTGATGAGGCACTCGGCGATCTGCACGGCGTTGAGCGCCGCGCCCTTGCGCAGGTTGTCCGACACGCACCAGAAGGCGAGGCCGTTCTCCACCGTGCCATCCTCGCGGATGCGCGAGACATAGGTCGCATCTTCGCCGGCAGCGTCCTGCGGGGTCGCGTAGCCACCGGGTTCGCGCTTGTCGATCACGAGAATGCCCGGCGAACGGCGCAGGATCTCGCGGGCTTCATCCGCCGTCACGGGCTTCTCGAATTCCACGTTCACGGCTTCGGAATGGCCGATGAAGACTGGCACACGCACGCAAGTGGCGGTGAGCTTGATCTTGGGGTCGAGGATCTTCTTGGTCTCGACCGTCATCTTCCACTCTTCCTTGGTGAACCCGTCTTCCATGAAGACATCGATATGCGGGATCACGTTGAAGGCGATGGGCCGGGAGAACTTCTTGGCTTCCACTTCCTGGCCCGGCACATAGCGGCCCTTGGTCTGGCTCCAGAGCTCGTCCATGCCTTCCTTGCCGGCGCCGGAAACCGACTGGTAGGTGGAAACAACCACGCGCTTGATGCCGAAAGCGTCATGCAGCGGCTTCAGCACCACCACGAGCTGGGCGGTGGAGCAGTTGGGGTTCGCGATGATGTTCTTCCTGGTGAAGCCGCGCACGGCGTCGGCATTCACTTCCGGAACGATCAGCGGTACATCCTGATCATAGCGCCAGGCGCTCGAATTATCGATGACCACGCAGCCCTGCGCGCCGATGCGGGGCGACCATTCCTTCGAGACCGAACCGCCCGCCGACATGAGGCAGATATCGGTATCGGAGAAATCGTAATGGTCGAGCACCTTCGTCTTCAGGGTCTTGTCGCCGAAGGTAACCTCCTGCCCGATCGAGCGCTGGGAGGCGAGGGCAACGACCTCGCTGACGGGGAAGGCCCGTTCGGCCAGAATATCCAGCATTTCCCGGCCCACATTGCCGGTGGCGCCGACGATAGCAACCTTGTAGCCCATTGGTTTCGTTCCTGAATTAAGGGCCTTGCCCTGAACCATCTCCCCCGGGAGCGAAGCAGGACCGGTTTGCCCGATCCGCTGGCCCTATCCCCCGCCGGGGGAGGACCCGAGAGCGAGGACGACCGTTATCCCACCGTGCCCGTTTTCGTGGCCGGTTTCGTCACACGCGTTTTTTTCGTCGTGAGGCGGATCATGGGTCGGGGTTCCTCGGCGAACGGTCGCCGTGGGGGCGAAAAGCGCCAGTTTTCGCTAAAAGTCAATGCCGTCCTTGGGAAGGGGGCATGCGTTAGGCGGGTGTTCACCCTGATCCCAACTCGCGGCCCTGCGGTAACCGGTCTTTCCCTTCCCATTGGCGATGGTCTCGCCGGTACGAGGAAGGGGCAGGCGCGTGGCAGAAGGCCGGGTTGGTCTGAGCGTTACCATCGGGCAATTTGTGGTCGCCGAGGACAGGAGCCTCGGCGCGCGGATTGATCGCTGGCGCTTGCGCGGTTTCTGGCGCTGGAAGCGCCTTCGCGTGCGCCTCCGCCAGCAAGTGCAGCGGCTCAATGCGATGCAGGAACGCGCCGGCCTCAAGGCTTTCGCGGCCCGTTTACGCGGTATGTTAATACCCATGCGCGAGGGCTTTCGGTCGCTGGGCCATGCGGCCCTGCTGTTGTCGCTGATTATGCGTTATGCCTTCGGTCGGCCGCTTCATGCCTCGGAGGTTGAAAAGCCGGAACGGGGTCGATATCGCAAGGCCTTCATCATTCTCGGGCTGTCGCTGGTTGCTTTGGCCTTCGCGCTGCTGCTGCCGGAGCGGGATGTCCTGAGCCCCGAGCCGATGGTGGCGACGGCTGTTGCCAGCATCCCGGCTGCGACCTCCCCGCCGGAAGCCGCCGCACCCGAGGCGCGTCGCGGGCCTGAAGCGGCGCTGCCGCCGGAGCAGCGGCCGTGGCAGCCGGTGCGCCAGCCCATGGCACTCTACCATCTGGAATCGCCGGAACTCACCGGCCTCGCGCTGAATTATCGCGTCTCGCAGCGCGGCACTTCGCGGCAGGATACGCTGATCTGGCAGCCGCGCGCGGAAGCGGCCGAAGCGGAATTGCGCCGTTCGGCGGCGCTTATTGTGATCGAGCGGCACGAGGGCAATGCGCCGACGGAGAAGCCGCTTTTCGCAGAACTCGCGTCGCGCGCAGCCGAGCATCGCCTTGTGGTGGAGCGTATGGCGGCCCCGCAGGACATTCGCACCAAATTCGGCCCGATGGAGGCTGCCGAGGTGACTCTTCGGCAGGAGAATGGCGCGCTGCCTTGCCTCGCCTTCCGGCGAATCGACATGACCGGCGTCACGCTGGTCGGCTGGCTTTGCGGCCATGCGCAGCGGCCCGTGGATCGTGTCTCGATGGGCTGCTTTGTCGATCGGCTCGATCTCATCGGTGGCGGGCGTGACCAAAACTTACGTAAATTCTTCGCCGAAGCCGAGCGTTCGCGCCAGAATTGCCCGTCTTCGCGCCAGCCTGGCCGCAAAATGACGTGGATGGACCACGAAGCCCCGGTGCCTGCCCTGAAGCTGACCGCGCGCCGCTGAGCCCCTGCAAATCGTAGGCAGCTCGTGCCATGATTACTGCTTCTTCACGCTTTCGCCGGTAAGGTTAACGGGATGACTTTCTCAGCGGAGATTCCCATGCGCACGCTTTCCTTGTTTGCGGCCGGTCTTGCCCTCGTGTCGCTGCCGGCGATGGCCGAGGCGCAGAGCCGCCAGTCGCTTTATATCGACGCGAAGCCGCGTTCGTGGCTCGACCCCGGCAAGGTGACCGAGCCGGGCGCCAGCCACAATTACGTCTATGATATCCAGGCTTCGAGCATGCCGCGCGGCGGTGCGGCCTTCGCCAATCCGATGACCGACCGCTATCCGCGCTCCTCGATCAAGATCGACATTCCCGCGCCAGATTTCCTGCGCAAGCAGTGAGTTTTCCCGCATTCCGGCATGAAAAAGGGGCCTCGAAGGGCCCCTTTTGTTTTGTTGCGATGAGACGCCTCAGGTGAGGCGCTTCAGCGCCGAGACAATCGCGTCGCCCATTTCGGTCGTGCCCACGGCATTCACGCCCTTCGGCGCGATATCCCGCGTGCGGATGCCGGTGGCGAGCACGTCGGCGATCGCTTTGTCCACGAGATCCGCTGCTTCCGTGAGGCCGCAGGAATAGCGCAGGGCCATGGCGAAGGAACCGATCATGGCGATCGGGTTCGCGAGGCCCTTGCCGGCGATATCCGGTGCGGAACCATGCACCGGCTCATAAAGCGCCTTGCGCTTGCCAGTCTTCGCATCCGGCGCGCCGAGCGAGGCCGAAGGCAGCATGCCGAGCGAGCCCGTGAGCATCGCCGCGACATCCGAGAGCATGTCGCCGAACAGGTTGTCGCAGACGATGACATCGTACTGCTTGGGCCAGCGCACGAGCTGCATGCCGCAGGCATCGGCGAGGTGATGTTCCAGTTCGATATCCGGATATTCGGTCTTCCCGACGCGCGTCACCACTTCCTTCCAGAGCACGCCCGAACGCATCACATTGTGCTTCTCGCTCGACGTGACCTTCTTGCGGCGGACCTTCGCGAGATCGAAGGCGACACGCGCGATGCGCTCGATCTCATGCGTGGTGTAGACCTGCGTATCCACCGCGCGCTTCTCGCCGTTTTCCAGCGTGACGATTTCCTTCGGCTCGCCGAAATAGACGCCGCCCGTGAGTTCACGCACGATGAGGATATCGAGCCCCTCGACGATCTCGCGCTTCAGCGACGAGGCATCGGCCAGAGCCGGGTAGCACACGGCCGGGCGGAGATTCGCGAAAAGCTGCATGTCCTTGCGCAGGCGCAGCAGGCCGGCTTCCGGGCGTGCATGATAGGGCACATCGGCCCATTTCGGGCCGCCGACGGCACCGAACAGTACGGCATCCGCCGCTTGCGCGCGGGCCATGGCATCATCGGTGATCGCCACGCCATGCGCATCGAAAGCCGCGCCGCCAACGAGATCCGTCTCGGTCTCGAACTTTGCGATGCCTGCGGAGCCGAGGAACGCGGTGACCTTCTTCACCTCGTTGGCCACTTCCGGACCGATGCCATCGCCCGGGAGGAGCAGAAGATTGAAGGACGCCATGGTTCCAACCCCTTTTAAGCTTACCGGCCGGTTCTCGTGGGCCGGGTTCTGCGAATTTGGTAATGATGCTGGTTACAGGGCCGGGCCGCGCGGCACAACCCGCCTTTCGGCATGAAAGGCAAGGGCTTGCGCACTCCGTCCCCATCGGGAAGGTGGGTGGTATACCATGCGTCGTCGTGTGTTCCTACTTGGAATTTCCACAACTTGCGCCCTCGGTGTGGGCTATGCCGCCGCGAAGTTCGAACTGCTCGAGCGGCTGATGCCGCGCCCGGCGCAGGCCACCTTCAACCTGCATGTTCCAGGCGGAAATTATGGCCCTCAGAAAGTGGTCTACCACGTCAACGAGAAGGGCTCTTGGCGGGATCGCGATGGCGAGGCGTTTCGCCTCGTGCATGTCATCAACAATCACATCCGTGCGGTGGAGCCGGAGGATCTCAAGGTTGAGGTTCTGTTCCACGGCAACGGGGTGGATCTGCTGCAACGCGCCAAGCGCAACCCGCAACTCGCCGTCATGTTCGATGAGCTTCGCAAGCGCGGCGTGACGTTCCGCGTCTGCGCGAACACGCTCACGGCCTATGGCATTCCGCTCGAGGCGCTGCATGGCGTGCGCCAGACAGATCTCGTGCAGGCCGCTGTCGCTGAGATCGTCAAGCTGGAGCGCGACGGCTACAGCTACATCCGGTTCTGATTTTTAGCGAAGCGCGTCGAACACCTTGCCGCCGGGGCGTCCCGTTTGCGGCATGCCGAGTTTCGCTTCCACATCCTTGATCGCCGCGCGGGTCAGCGGGCCGATGGCGCCATCCGGCTTGCCGACATCATAGCCGCGCGCGATCAGCCGCTCCTGCAGGATCTTCCGCTCGGCGCGGGAGAGGCCGCGATCATCCGTGGGCCATGCGGTGCGGATGCCCGGACGCCCCCGCAGGCGATCCGACAGAACCGAAATCGCCAGCGCGTAGCTTTCGGCGGCGTTATAGGCATAGGCCGCATCAAAATTCCGCGTCACCAGAAAGGCTGGGCCATTGCGTCCCGCGGGCAGGAGCAGCCCGGCAGCGGGCAGGCCAGAGACCGCCGAGCCATCAAGCCGCGTGATGCCGCGCGAGGCCCAGGCATCGACCGGCGACTTGTTCGTACGCCCCGAAGGCCCCGAATAGCCCGAGGGAACCTTCACTTCGTAACCCCAGCTCGCGCCGGTGATCCAGCCCGAGCGCTTGAGGTAATTCGCGGTGGACGCCAGAGCATCGGGGATGGAATCCACGAGATCGCGGCGGCCATCGCCATCGAAATCCACCGCGAGGCGCAGATAGGTCGAGGGGATGAATTGCGTATGGCCGAAGGCGCCGGCCCACGAGCCGCGCAGCTTCTCGGCCGCGAGATCACCGCGTTCGATGATCTTCAGCGTGGAGATCAGCTCACCGCGGAAGAATTCCCGCCGGCGCGGGCCGAAACAGGCGGCAGTGGACAAGGCCTGCGGCAGAAAACGACCGCCGGAGATGTTGCCGTAATCGCTCTCGACACCCCAGACCGCAACGACCGCGTGCCGGTCCACTCCATAGGCCTGCTCGATGCGCGCGAGTAGCGAGGCGTGCTGCTGGATAAGCGCGCGGCCCTCGCTGACCTTCTGGTCATCGACGAGGGTGGCGAGATAGTCCCAGATCGGCGTTTTGAACTCGGGCTGGTTCTGCATCAGCTCGATCACGCGCATATCCGGCTCGATGCCGCGCATCACGCGGTCGAAAGTCGCGCCGGAAACGCCCGCGCCTGTGGCGGCGGAGCGCAGGTTCGCCACGCAGGAAGCGAAATCCGCCGAAGCGGCGCTCGCGGCAGAGATCAACAGGGCAACGGACAAAGAAAAAGCGCGCATGGCGGGAATCTCCGGCAACATGCGCGCGAAATTAGGGCAGCTATGGTTAAAGGATATCCACCATCTGTCTTCGGGCGGCACAGCCCAGCGCGGCTATTCCCCTTGGCCGAGCAGTGTTGCGGTCTCGACCACCCGCGCGAAATCCGCTTCGAGATGCGCCATTGTCACGTCGAAGATCGTGCGGGCATCGAGCTTCGCCGATGGCAAGTCAAATCCCAGCACCGCATCCCGGGCCACGATCATCCTGAAGCCGAGATCCGATCCGGCCCGGACGGTCGAGTTGACGCAGAAACCGGCCACGGCCCCGGTCACGACCAGATCGGTCAGCCCGGCTTGCCGCAGATGGGCGGCCAGATCGGTCGAGGCGAAGGCCGAGGATGTCTGCTTGATGAAGATGAGCTCGTCCGCCAACGCTTCCGCGCAGGGCATGGGTGGATACCCCTCGGCTTCGGCGTGAAGCGGGGAAGCGGGATCCGCATCACGATGCCGGATATGGATCACCGGTCGCCTGTGCCGGCGAAACCATCCCGCGAGTTCCGAAATCCGCGCCGGGGCCTGCGGATGAACATGATCCCGGCCGGCATCGATCCGCTGCTGCATGACATTTTGCATGTCGATGATCAGCAGGGCCATGCTGCTGGCCGCCGTCATTCCGGCTGGAGGATTCGTGGTCGGCATCGCGGAACCTAGTCTCTTCAAAAAGGCGCGTCGCGGCCCTGAGAAGCGGACCGCGACGGGGTGTCAATCATCGAAGATGATCAGCCGCTCTGCTCACAGCCAGGCGCGATTTTCCTTCGCCTTGGCCTCGTAGGTGTCGATGGCCGGCTTCTTCACCATGGTGAGGCCGATATCGTCGAGGCCTTCCATCAGGCACTTCTTGCGGAAGGGGTCGATCTCGAACTTGATCGTGCCGCCATCCGGACCCTTGATCTCCTGCGCGGCGAGATCAACCGTGAGCGTGGCGTTCGAGCCGCGATCGGCATCGTCGAACAGCTTGTCGAGGTCTTCCTGGCTCACCGTGATTGGCAGGATGCCGTTCTTGAAGCAGTTGTTATAGAAAATATCGGCGAAACTCGTGGAGATCACGCAGCGGATGCCGAAATCGAGCAGAGCCCACGGGGCATGCTCGCGTGAGGAGCCGCAGCCGAAATTGTCGCCGGCGATGAGGATCTCGCTCTTCCGGTAAGCCGGCTTGTTCAGCACGAAATCCGGGTTCTCGCTGCCATCCTCGTTGTAGCGCATCTCCGAAAACAGCGCGACGCCGAGGCCGGTGCGCTTGATGGTCTTCAGGAACTGCTTGGGGATGATCATGTCGGTATCGACATTCACCACTTTCAGCGGCGCCGGGGTGGAGGTGAGGGTGGTGAAGGGCTGCATCTCTCGTGCTTTCCGTCTCAGTTGTGTTCTGCGCCCCAGAGTGGAGCGACTGGTTTTTGCGTCTGTCGCATTTTCTTCACGCGAACCGGCGTCCACTTCGCTTGAAAATGCTCGTTAACCCGCCTTGGCTTCAATCTTTTCCATGTCGTCATCGGAGAGGCCGAAATGGTGGCCGATCTCGTGGATGAGCACATGGGTGATGATGGCACCGAGCGTTTCCTCATGCTCGGCCCAGTAATCGAGGATGGGGCGGCGATAGAGCCAGATCATGTTCGGCTCCTGCCCCGTATGCTGGATGGCCGCCGCCGTGGTGAGGCCAGTGCCCTGGAACAGCCCGAGGATATCGAAGGGCGTTTCCAGCTCCATCGCCTCGATCACTTCCTCATCCGGGAATTCCTCGATCTTGATGACGATGTGACCGCAGAGCTTGCGGAATTCCTCCGGCAGCGTCTCATAGGCATGCGCGGCCATGTCCTCGAAATCGTGGAGGTTTGGCGCCTGCATTGGCGCCCAGGAGGCCGAGGGGAAACGCTGCGTTGCACTCATCGAAGAACACTCACCACCACTTCAATTGATGGCCGAAATACCATGCAAGGGCCACGAAAGCGATCAGGGACAATCCCCGACCGATCCGCTTGGCCCAGATCTCGACCTTGTCCGCCGGCTCGGCGTTCTGCTTGAGCGCATCCTGCCCGGCGAAGTGGTCCGCCGCCCGCGCGAGCGAGGAGGAGAAGAAACCCTCCCCCTGTTCCATCTTCGGCAGGTGCGGCTCGTTCGTCACTGCATGTTCCGGATATCGACAAACCGGCCGGCGATCGCGGCAGCGGCGGCCATGGCCGGCGAGACGAGATGCGTGCGGCCCTTGAAGCCCTGACGGCCCTCGAAATTGCGGTTCGAGGTGGAAGCGCAGCGCTGTCCCGGCTTCAGCTGGTCGGGGTTCATGCCGAGGCACATGGAGCAGCCCGGCTCGCGCCACTGGAAGCCCGCGGCGGTGAAGATCTTGTCGAGGCCTTCGGCTTCCGCCTGCTCCTTCACGAGGCCGGAGCCCGGAACGATCATCGCGTATTCGAGGCGGCTCGAAATGGTCTTGCCCTCGACGACCTTCGCCACGGCGCGCAGATCCTCGATGCGGCCATTGGTGCAGGAGCCGATCCAGACGACATCGAGTTCGATGTCGGTCATCTTCGTGCCGGGCGTGAGGCCCATATAGGAGAGCGCGCGCTCCTTGGACTGGCGCTTCACCTCATCGGGAATCGCGGCCGGATCGGGCACGACGCCCGCGATCGAGACCACATCTTCCGGCGAAGTACCCCAGGAAACGATGGGCGGCAGGTTGTTCGCATCGAGCGTGACGACGCGATCGAAATGCGCGCCCTCATCGGTCTTCAGCGTTTCCCAGAACTTCAGGGCCTGATCCCAATGGGCACCCTTCGGCGCCTTGGGGCGATCCTTGAGGTAAGCGAAGGTCTTCTCGTCCGGCGCGATCAGGCCGGCGCGCGCGCCGCCCTCGATCGTCATGTTGCAGACGGTCATGCGGCCTTCCATCGTGAGGTCGCGGATCGCCGAACCGGCGAACTCGATCACCGAGCCCGTGCCGCCGGCGGTGCCGATCTCGCCGATGATCGCGAGCACGATATCCTTCGCGGTGACGCCCTTGCCGAGGGAGCCCTTCACCTCGACGAGCATGTTCTTGGCTTTCTTCTGGATCAGCGTCTGGGTGGCCAGAACGTGCTCGACCTCAGAGGTGCCGATGCCATGCGCCAGCGCGCCAAAAGCACCGTGCGTGGAGGTGTGGCTGTCACCGCAAACGATCGTGGTGCCGGGGAGCGTGAAGCCCTGCTCCGGGCCGATGACGTGCACGATGCCCTGGCGCTTGTCGCGCTCGGAATAATACTCGATGCCGAAATCCTTGGCGTTCTGCGCCAAAGTCTCGACCTGGATGCGGCTTTCCTCTTCCTCGATGCCCTTGGTGCGATCGGAGGTGGGAACGTTGTGATCGACCACCGCGAGGGTCTTCTGCGGGGCGCGGACCTGGCGACCGGTCATGCGCAGCCCTTCGAAAGCCTGCGGCGAGGTGACTTCGTGCACAAGATGCCGGTCGATATAGAGGAGGCAGGTGCCGTCCGGCTGGCGATCCACAACGTGATCGTCAAAAATCTTGTCATAGAGGGTCTTCGGCGCGGCGCTCATGGCGGCATTTCGTCCTGGGTTTGGGGGAGATCGCGCGTGCGGCCACGGCCGCCGCTTTCTCTCCGGTCGGGCAAGATCGTGCCTGCATTACCCAAAACAGGCATGGTATACCAGTCTTTTTCTGCGCGAACGGGCAAGAAAGTTTTCCACTGGCCTGCCCCCTGTTGCACTGCAGAAAAGCGGTGTATAAGCCGCGCCGCTTCCGGGGTGGGGCGATCCATGACAGGATCGGAGCCTCGAACGGGTGCTGAACACAGGGCGGAGCCGTTTCATGGGCATGGCGGGCGTTGCGGGCGAGGGGGGAACCCCTGGTCATCCCGAGGGTCATGGGGCGCATGGCGGCGGCGTAAAGCGCAATCTTGCGCTGGCCGTTGGCTCGGTGGGCGTGGTCTATGGCGATATCGGCACCAGCCCGCTCTATGCGCTCAAGGAATCGCTGCACCACGCGGCCGAGGACGGCCTCACCCGGCTGGAGGTGATCGGCATCGTCTCGCTGCTCATCTGGGCGGTCGTGGTGGTGGTGACGCTGAAATATGTCGTTTTCATCATGCGCGCCGACAACAAGGGCGAGGGCGGAACGCTTTCGCTCATGGCTCTGGCGCAGAAGGCCATCGGGCGGCGCTCGCTGCCGGTTTTCCTGTTCGGCGTGATGGGCGCGGCCCTGTTCTACGGTGATTCGATCATCACCCCGGCCATTTCGGTGCTTTCTGCGGCGGAAGGCCTTAAGCTCGTCAATCCGGCCTTCCAGAACCAGTGGAACGTGATTTTCCTCGCGCTCGGCATCCTCATGGCGCTCTTCTGGGTTCAGAAGCGCGGTACGGCGAGCGTGGCGAAGTTCTTTGGGCCGATCATGGTGCTCTGGTTCATGGTGCTTGCCATCCTCGGCATCATGCATATTGAGGATGATCTCGGCATTCTCGCAGCCTTCAACCCCTATTATGCCGCGTTGTTTGTGGCCGATCATGGCGTGATCGGCCTCATCGTGCTGGGCTCGGTGTTCCTCGCGGTCACCGGAGCGGAAGCGCTTTACGCGGATATGGGCCATTTCGGCCGCTTCCCCATCCGCGCCGCGTGGCTGTGCTTTGTCTTCCCGGCGCTGACCCTGAACTATCTCGGGCAGGGTGCTTTCGTGCTGAAGAACCTCAATGATCCGAAGATGATTTCTGATCCGTTCTTCCTGCTTGCACCGGAATGGGCGTTGCTGCCGCTGGTGATCCTCACCGGTGTCGCCACCGTGATTGCGAGCCAGGCCGTGATCACCGGGGCCTTCTCGCTCACCCAGCAGGCGGTGCAGCTTGGCCTTCTGCCGCGCATCGAGATCAAGCACACCTCGGAAACCCAGCTTGGCCAGATCTATATCGCGCCGGTCAATCGCTTCCTCGCAGTGGGCGTGGTGCTGCTGGTGGTGACCTTCAAGACCTCGTCCTCGCTCGCCTCGGCCTATGGCATTGCGGTGACCGGCGCGATGCTCGCGGATACGGCTCTGTTCTTCATCGTGGCCCGCAAGGTGTGGAACTGGAAGATGTGGCAGGTGCTGGGCCTCGGCATCCCCTTCCTGATGGTGGATCTCATCTTCTTCGGCGCGAACTGCCTGAAGATCCCCGAAGGCGCCTATATGCCGCTGCTTTTCGGCTTCGTGCTCATTACCATGATGTGGACCTGGGTGCGTGGCACCAAGATTGTCTATGATAAGACCAAACGCGATTCCGTGCCTCTGCCTGATCTCATCAAGATGCTGGAGAAGTCGAAGCCGGTGCGCGTGGCAGGGACGGCGGTGTTTCTCACCAGCGACCCCGAGGTCGCGCCGGGCGCGCTGCTCCACAACCTCAAGCACAACAAGGTGCTGCACAAGCGCAACATCGTGCTGACCATCAAGACCGCCGATTCCCCCCGCGTGCCGGATGCCGAAAAGCTCGAAATCAACGAACTCAGCGAGGATGTGAAGGCGATCATCGTGCGCGTGGGTTATATGGAAACACCGCGCGTGCCGCATTTCCTCGCATTGGCGCGACGACGCGGGCTTGATTTCGACATCATGCAGACGTCGTTCTTCCTCTCGAAGCGGTCGATCAAGCCAGCGGCATCGTCCGGCATGCCGCTCTGGCAGGATAACCTTTTCATCTTCCTCTCGCGCATGGCTGCGAACGCCACGGACTTCTTCCACATCCCCACGGGACGCGTGGTGGAGATGGGTGCGCAAGTGACTGTCTGAGCCGCATTGCCAGTGCCGGCATCCGCTGACATTCTCGCAGCGTGATGGCAGGCGAGGTATACGGCATGACGAACGAGGAACTGGAGCGTCTTCGCGCGAAGTATGGCGCGGCCTCTGCCGGCGATGTGCAGGACCCGAATTTCCGGAAGGTCGTGGACCTGCTCTTTAAGGGCAAGGATCGGCGCGCCAAGCCCTATGAGGGCATTTCCACCTTACTCGACGCGCCGATGCGACTGGAGGCAGCCGAGAACGGTGATTTCTCTGGCATCGATATCCCGCTCATTGGCGTGCCGATGGATCTCGGGGTCACGCATCGGCCGGGCTCGCGACTGGGCCCGCGGGCGGTGCGGCAGGTTGAGCGGATCGGGCCCTATCACCATGTCCACAAGATCGTGCCGCTGGCAGAGGCCGGTGTCTTCGATATCGGCGATGTGCCGTTCCGCTCGCGCTATAGCCTGGAGCAGAGCCACGAGGATATCGAGGCGTTCTATCATCCGCTGATGAAGGCCGGTTGCCGACCGGTCTCGGTAGGCGGTGACCACTCGATGAGCCTGCCGATCCTCAAGGCGATCGGCGCGAAACGGCCCGTGGGCATGCTGCATATCGATGCGCATTGCGACACCAGCGGGCCTTACGAGGGCACGCGCTTCCACCATGGCGGGCCGTTCCGCGAGGCGGTGCTGGCCGGTGTGCTCGACCCCAAACGCGTGATCCAGATCGGCATTCGCGGCAATGCCGAATATCTCTGGGAGTTCTCCTACGAGACCGGCATGACCGTGATCCATGCCGAGGAACTTCATTGCATCGGTGTCGAGGAAACCATCCGGCGTGCGCGGGCGGTGCTCGGTGACGGGCCGACTTATGTGTCGTTCGATATCGACAGCCTCGATCCCGCTTTCGCACCGGGCACGGGCACGCCGGAGGTCGGCGGGCTCTCCTCGCGCGAGGCGATGGCCTTGCTGCGCGGCGCTGCCGGGCTCGATATTGTGGGCGGGGACGTGGTGGAAGTCGCGCCGCAATATGATGCAACGACTAACACTGCGCATGCCGGCGCGCAGATGCTGTTCGAGATCGTGAGCCTCGTGGCTTTGGCGCTCAAGCGCTGATCAGGTGTTGCGCAGGGCGGTTGTGTAGCCGTCCTCATCCTGATGCTGTCGCACGAAATCGATGAAGCGCCGCGCTACGGGCGTGGGCGGGGTCATCGCCGGCAGGATGAAGGAAGTCTCGTAGGGGATGACCGGGCGGAAGGGCCGGAAGCCCACATCCGGATCGCCGCGAAACGAGATCGGGAAGGGGTTCGCGATCGACAGCCCCGCGCCGCCGCGCACGAAATCATAGGCTGCGGCAGCGGTGGAGACCTCGATGAGGATGCGCGGGGTGACATTCGCGCCTAGGAACAGCCGGTCCAGCATGATGCGCGACGGGAAACGCCGCACCAGGGCGATCAGCGGCACGTCATCGAAATCCTTCGGCTCGAAGATTTCTCGCGCGTAATGGTGCGAGGATTTCAGCATCATCACATGCGCTTCAGCGAGCCGGAACGGGATGAAGCGCACGCCGACATGGTGCGCGCCGCCATCGATGAGGCCGAGATCCGTCTCGCCATCCGCGACTTTCGTGATCACGTCTATGCCCGAGCCGATTTCGAGATGCACGCGGGTATTCTGTTCCTGCATCGAAAAGCGCGCGAGCATGCCGTTGAGAAAGTGCAAAGCCAGCGTTGGCGGGCAGGCAATGCGCAGATTGGCTTCGATATCCACCGGCCGCCAGCGGGCGCGTTCGAGCCGCTCCAGGGTCTGGAAGATTGGTTCGGCCTCCTTTTGGAGGGCGAGAGCCTCAGCAGTGGCGAGCAACCGCCCGCTTTCGCGCCGGAAAAGCACCAGGCCTGTGCGCTCCTCGAGCTGTGCGATGGCCCGTGACACGGCAGGCTGCGAGATGTTCAGCTTTGCGGCTGCAGCGGTCGTCTTGCCGAGCGTGATCAGCGCGCGGAGGATCTCCAGTTCCCGCAGCGAAGGCCTGCGGGTTTCCTCGGCCTCGACGATTTTCGATGGGCTCATAGGGGGTATGCATTTCTGTTATATGAAACCTTGTGACAATAACAGAGCAGAATAATACTGTCACTCCGTGGCCGTTGGCGGGACGAGCCTCGTGGAAATCAGCGTTCAGGGTGCTGGCTTTTTCCACGAGCCTTGTCAGACTGGGAACAATTTCAGCGACGCCGCCCAAAGCGGTCTGACGAAACAGGGAGAAGACCATGACGATGACGCGACGCAGCCTTGCTCTGGCGGGTGCGATGCTGGCCGGCACACTGATGATGCCGCTCAGCGCTGCGACAGCCCAGGAGCTGAAGATCGGCCTTGCTGCGGAACCGAGTTCCGCGGATCCGCATTTCCACAATCTCACACCCAATAACCAGGTGGCGCGCCACGTTTTCGAAACGCTGATCTCGCAGGATGAGTTCCAGCGCCTCGGTGCGGGCCTCGCACAGGGCTGGAAGCTGATCGACGATCTCACCTGGGAATTCACGCTGCGCCCCAACGTGAAGTTCCACGATGGCTCACCGTTTACCGCTGATGACGTGATCTTCTCGTTCAATCGCGTGCCGAATGTGCCGAAAGCACCGGCGCCGAAAACCTCTTTCACGCGCGGCAAGACGTTTGAAAAGATCAATGACCTCACCTTCCGCGTGAAGACAGCGACGCCCTATCCGCTGATGCTCAATGATCTCGCCAATATCGAGATCATGTCGGCGAAGGCTGCGGCAAACGTCACGACGGAAGACCTCAATGCCGGCAAGGGCACGATCGGCACGGGGCCGTATCAGTTCGTGGAATTCGTGCCGGGTGATCGCCTCGTCCTGAAGCGGAATGACAACCACTGGGCCGGCAAGCCGACCTGGGAGCGCGTGACCTTCCGCTTCATCAAGTCCGATCCGACGCGCGTCGCGGCCCTGCTGTCGGGCGATGTCGACATGATCGAGAACGTGCCGTCGGCGGATGTGGCGCGCCTCAAGACCGATAACCGCGTGACGATTTCCAGCGCGCTGTCGAACCGTCTGATCTACCTGCATATGGATCGTCTGCGCGACGAGACCCCCTTCGTGAAAGCGAAGGATGGTGCCGCGATCAAGAACCCGTTCAACGATCTCAAGGTGCGTCAGGCCCTGTCGATGGCGCTGAACCGCCAGGCGATTGTCGATCGCATCATGGAAGGCGAGGCGGTGGTTGCGGGCCAGCTGCTGCCGGATATCTACCAGGGCACCTCGAAAACGCTGAAGCCGGTGGCTTACAACGTGGAAGCGTCCCGCAAGCTCCTGACCGAGGCCGGGTTCCCCAATGGCTTCTCGCTCACCATTCATGGTCCGAACGGGCGCTACCCGAACGACACCAAGGTAATCGAGGCGGTGGCGCAGATGTTCACCCGCATCGGCATCGAGACGAAGGTTGAAACATTGCCGCCGGCGGTGTTCTTCTCTCGCGCCTCGAATGGCGGTCCGAACCGTACGCCGGAATTCTCGATGATCCTCGCGGGCTGGAGCGCCGGCACGGGCGAAGCTTCGGGCAGCCTTGGTCCGCTGCTGGGCACTTTTGACACCCAGTCCG
>Ga0209053_1000375_pt1 | contig 33818 bp, 35 predicted proteins | sample EBPBio152010_DNA_FD_185864 | JGI IMG/M metagenome (GOLD analysis project Ga0209053, IMG submission 185864) | Wastewater treatment Type I Accumulibacter community from EBPR Bioreactor in Madison, WI, USA - Reactor 1_7/15/2010_ DNA (SPAdes)... | ecosystem: Engineered > Bioreactor > EBPR >... | reverse complement strand
GGCCCGTGGCGCAGTGGCGTTGCGCGGGTCCAACGGAGTGATGCCCGAGAGGCCGAAGGGGCTCCCCTGCTAAGGGAGTATAGGGTCAAAAGCTCTATCGAGGGTTCGAATCCCTCTCACTCCGCCACTTCGGAACAACGATGGGCACTCCGCCCGCCGCCGTGGCTACGCCATTGGCGGCCAGCACGCGGAGCAGGTTGCTCTTCGATCCCATGATGCGGACCTCGCCGCGATCGACCTCGACCCGCTGCGCCAAGGCGCGAAGATGGTCGCGGCGATAGCCGCCGCCTTCCGTGCGGATGCGCCGCCGCGCCGTTGACGCGAACTTTCGCAACGTGGCCGGCGTGATGGCCTGCTGCGTCGAGTTGAGCAGGAGGGCCGAGGCCCGCTCGGCATCCGCCCGCGCCTGATCGCGAGTCGCCTTCAAGGCGACGATGCGATCCCTGAGCGCCGGATCGTCCAAATCGGCGACGCCGCTTTCGATCGCGTCGTAGAGCCGTTTCAGGCGCAGCTCGGTCTCGGCGGATCGCCGGTTCAATTCCGCGATATGCTCGCGGCGCCGGTCGCTGCGCTCCTGTCGACGATCCAGAACCTCGGCTAGTACATCCTCCAGCCGGTCGGGATCGAGCAGCCGGTCGGCCAGATAGTTTGCGACCAGATCGTCCAGCCGCTCCATCGAAACCGTCATGCCCTCGCAGGCGGTCGCGCCCTGCCGCGCCTTCATCGAACAGGTGTAATAGCGATAGCGCCCACCCTTCCCGGTGCGAATCGTCATCGCGCCGCCGCACTTCCCGCAATGGATCAGGCCCGTCAGCAGCGTCGGGCCACCGACGACCTGCGGATGGGCGACCTTCGGGTTGCGCGCCTTGAAATGTGCCTGCACCGCATCGAACGTGGCCTGGTCGATGATCGCCGGAACCTCGACCGCGATCACTTCCTCGGAGGGCTTCAATTCCTTGCTCTTGCCGCGCTTGTTGAACTCGTGGCGGCCGATATAGGTCGGCCGGGTCAGCATCCGATGAACCGTGCCGATGCCCCAGCGGCCGCCGTCGCGCGTGAAGATACGGCGCTCGTTGAGATGCTTGGTGATCGACTTCACGCCCATCGGGCCGGATGTGCCGTCGCCTTCCAGCGCCAGCTTGAACGCCAGCCGCACCGTGTCGGCGTGGATCGGGTCGATCTCCAGCTTCTTCTTCATCTTCGCGCCGCGTTGCTCGGCATCGACCACGCGATATCCGATCGGCGGCAGCGAGCCGTTCCAGAAGCCTTGCCGGGCATTTTCCTTGAGCGCGCGAAGGACGTGCTTCGCATTCTCCTTCGACTGATATTCGTCGAACAGCGCCATGATCTGACGCATCATGACGTGCATCGGATCGTCGCCCATTTCCTGCGTGATCGACAACAGCTTGACGCCGTTCTTGGCGAGCTTGCGAACGTAGAACTCCAGTTCGAAGTGATCGCGGAAGAAGCGCGAGAAGCTGTGGACCACCACTACGTCGAACGACGCGGGCTTGCTGGTCCCGGCCTCGATCATGCGCTGGAACTCGGGCCGCCGGTCGTTCGTCGCCGATGCGCCGGCCTCGACGAAGGTATCGACCAGCTCCAGTCCCCGCGACAGGCAATAGGCTTCGCCCTGCTTGCGCTGATCGGGGATCGACACGTCATGCTCGGCCTGCCGCGCCGTTGAAACGCGCAGGTAAAGGGCGGCGCGCAGCGGCACGGTCATGGTAGCGAACTCCTCACATCATTGGCACGGCCCGAACAGCTCGTCGAAAACGTCGCCGAACCATGCCTCGAACACATCCACTTCCGCACTCGTGACCGGCACGCGCTCGGGCCAGTCGTCGGTGACGGTCCAGGTCGAAAGATCGTCCTTCGGGCTTTTCCCCGCGCAAGGACGGAGGCTGCCGACCGGCAGCGTGGCATAGTCGAACAGGTCGTCCGGGCATTCGGCCCGGCGACGATGGGGGCGACGATGGACTTTGCGGGCAAGGGCCATCCCGACAGGCTGCTTCGCGCTCGCGCCTCATGCAAAGCCTCTGTCGCGGCGAAGCGCAGATAGGGGCGAAGGGCGGCGCGCTGCATCGTAGCGTTCGATGCGGCCGGCCTCATCGTCAGTCGTCCGACTCGAAGCTGCGCTCCTCGCGGCAATGCCACAGGCGCAGGATGAAGATCGTCGCATCCGCAATCTCGTAGCGCAGCTCGTAATTGCCGACGATGATGCGCCGAACCTCGCGCGGCTCGTAGGCGTCCAGCTTCTCGCCGATCCGGGGATAGTCGAGCAGCCGATCCGGCGCGCGCGAGAGCTGCTGCACGACCCGCGCCGCCGCCTCCGGGGCAACCGGACGCAGATGCTCGTGCAGCCGCACCAAATCCGAGGACGCCTTGCCGGTCCACTTGATCCTCATGCCGAAGGCGGCGGCAGCGGGGTGTCAGTGCCGAGGCTGTCCGCCCAAGCGCGCACGGCCTGATGGTCGATCACGCGCCCGGCATCGACATCTTCCATTGCTTCGAGCGTCATGCGGTGACGCTCCTCCTCCTGATCAACCCAGGCGGCGAGCGCCTGTTTCATCACCCAGCCACGCGAGCGTTCGAGCCGCGAGGCCATTGCTTCAACCTTCTCCGCGAGGTGCAGCGGGACGTGTGCGGTCAACACTTTTGTCTCAGTCGCCATGTTCATCACCTGCTATCAACCCGATTAAAATATAATCGAAATAGGCTGGAAAAGCAAGGTCAGCAGAATGGCTTGGCGCCTCCCTACGGGACCGCCGCTCTATCTCCGCTGCGCTCCGACCGAGCCCCTGACGGGTCTCGTCCCTGCCGGGTGACGATCAGCATGGCGGGGTGGCGCTGCTGCGCCGTTCGGCAATCCGCTGCGCGGATTGTTGTCTTTCCGATCTGCGGAGATCGAGCCAGGGCTGCGCCAGCCCGATCGCATCTGGTCGTTTCTCTCCCCGTCGATGGGGTGGGCGACGCTTCCCTTTAGGCCCGCCGCGCCGGGCCGCAACGCGCTGTTGGCGCGTCCTCCACTGCGTTCCGGTCCTGCGGATGCTGCCCGGCTCCGCCAGCGGGCCAACGGCAAGCTTCTTCGCCGCCCACCCCATTCCGGGGTGAGTGTGGTTTTTAGGAGAAGTGTGATGAACGCTGTTACCGAAATCCTAGCCGCCGAGCCTGTGTCGGGCGTCGAGATTTTCGTGCCGCTCGCCAAGCTCAAGAAGTCCCCGCGCAATGCCCGCAAGGTGCCGCATGGGGAAGCCGCTATCGAGGCGCTGGCCGCTTCGATCCAGCACAAGGGGCTGATCCAGAACCTTGTCGTAGAGCCGGAAACCAAGGAGGACGGGACGCCGACCGGCAACTATCTCGTTACCGCTGGTGAAGGCCGCAGGCTGGCGATGTTGCTGCGCGCCAAGCGCAAGCAGATCAAGAAGTCGGAAGTCGTGCGCTGCTGGCTCGATACCGCCAACGATCCGTCCGAAATCAGTCTGGACGAGAACGTGACCCGGACCCCTATGCACCCCGCCGACCAGTTCGAGCGGTTCCGCGAACTGTCCGAAAGCAAGGGCTATGGCGTGGAAGAAATCGGCGCGCGGTTTGGCGTGTCGGCTGGCGTGGTGAAGCAGCGGCTTCGCCTTGGCGCTGTCTCGCCCAAGCTGTTGCAGGTCTATCGGGAGGACGGTCTTACGCTGGATCAGCTTATGGCCTTCGCTATCACCGAGGACCATGACCGGCAGGAGCAGGTTTTCGCCAACCTGCATCACAACCGCGAACCGTGGATCATCCGGCGCGACATGACCGCAAGCAATGTCGTGGCAGAGGACCGGCGCGCGATATTCGTCGGAGCCGAAGCTTACGCGGAAGCGGGCGGCAACATCATCCGCGACCTGTTCAGCGAGGATCGTGGCGGGTTCTTCGAGGATGCGGGTTTGCTCGATACGCTCGCCGTCGAGAAATTGCGCGAAGTTGCCGAGCGCGTTCAGGCCGAGGGCTGGAAATGGGCCGAGGCGCATATCGACTATCCCCACGCCCACGGGATGCGGCGCTTCTATCCGCAGACCGTCGCCCTGTCCGACGAGGAGGAGGCGCGGGTCGATGAGGCATGGGCCGAGTACGACCAGATCGTCGACGGCTATGACTCGCTGGATGAAATGCCCGAGGATTTGGCGGCGAAAGCCCGTGCGCTGGACGCCGAAATGGACGCCCTGTCCGCCAAGCGTTCCGCCTACGACCCCAATGTGATCGCCAATGGCGGTGCGTTCGTCGTACTTCAACATGACGGCACGGTCAGGGTCGAGCGCGGTTTCGTGCGGGCCGAGGACGAGGCGTTGGCGGACCCCCAGCCGGAGCCGGAAGAAGGCGATGCGACCGAGCCGCAGATGGGCGACGACGAGCAGCCGGAGGACGGCGACGAGGACGTGCAGGATGCCGACGAGGACGAAGACCCGGGCAAGCCGATTTCCGACAGCCTCACCCGTGACCTGTCCGCCTATCGGACGCTGGCGCTTCGCGTGGCGCTGGCCGAGCAGCCCGATATGGCCCTGATCGCGCTGACCCACACGCTGACCGCGCAACTTTTCTACAGCTATGCGGAGGCCGGTTGCCTTGAGGTTCGTCCGACCGTGACCCCCTTGGGGAGCCATGCGGACGGGATCGAGGACACGCCATTGGCGGCACGGGCGAGCGAGCAGCACGAGGCATGGGCCGAGCGGATGCCGCGCGACGTGGCGGACCTGTGGGGCTTCATCGTCGGGCTGGACGAGGCGAAGCGGATTGCGTTGCTGGCGCATTGCGCGGCTCGCACCGTCAACGCTCTGCGGTTGCCGTGGGACCGCAAGCCCCGGTCGCTGCAAACGGCGGACAGGCTGGCGGACGCGCTGGCGCTGGACGTGGCGAAGGACTGGACGCCGACCGTGGACAGCTACCTTGGCCGCGTCACCAAGGCGCATATCGTGGACGCTGTGACCGAAGGCGTGTCCGAGGACGCCGCTCGCCGCATCGCGGACATGAAGAAGCCGGACATGGCGCAAGCCGCCGAGCAGCTTCTTTCCGGGACCGGCTGGCTTCCTGCCGTGCTGCGGACGCCCGAACCGGAGGGAGCGGACCCCGCGCCTGCGGAGCCGGAGGACGCGGATAGCGTGGAGCAGCCGCCCGAAGTGGAGGACAGCGAAGCATCCTTTGCTGTCGCCGCCGAATAGCGGCACGGGGCCGGGACCGCGCGAGCGGTCCCGGCTTCTTTTTGTGACCGGCGAAAAATCGCGGCCGCGCCCGTTGGGGCGCGGCCGCTTTCCCATTGCACAGGCGCCCCGCTCCGAGGACGCGGGGCGGCGTGCTGATAGCGGATCGACCGTTGCATTTCTGGAGGTGGGTTCGTCGAGTAAAGTTGCAGACCCACGCGGCGGGACCGCTCGGCGACTATGATGCGGGCGATGAGCGACGGTCTATGCCAGCCTCGCGCGGGATCTCGGCGAACACATAGGGAGCGTCAGCGGCGTTCGCTCTCCTGTAGTCTTTGCGAAGGATTACTTGCGAGGTGAGCCTGGCGCGGTCCAGCAAAGAAGCGAATGCCCTCCGACTGACGATGCCCATCATAGCCACGGCGTAGAATTTCCGGCTCGGCGACAACCGCGCGGCCTCTCGATTGGCTTGATCTAACCGGGGCCGGCTTCGCCTTGATCGGCCTGGCGCAACGGCGCCGCGCGGCTTTTTTCCGCCGCCTTCGGCTTTGCATCGCGAAACAAAAAAGCCGCGCGTCGCCATCCTCCGCTGTGCTTCGGCCGCAAGCGGTGCGCGTCCGATCATCCCCGCTTCACCGATCGCCATCGAGGCCGCGGCGGTCGTGGCCCGAAGCAAAAGGAACTTCGACATGGCCACCATCGGCACCTTCACCCAGGCGGGCAACGGCTCCTTCAGCGGAACCATCAAGACGCTCACCCTCAACGCAAAGGCCACCCTCCGTCCGATCGAGAAGGAGAGCGATAAGGCCCCCGATTTTCGTCTCGTGGTCGGCACGGTCGAGTGCGGCGCGGGATGGAAGAAGACCAGCCGCGAGAACCGCGACTACATCTCGGTCAAGCTGGACGATCCGACCTTCGCGGCTCCGATCTACGCCACTCTGGTCGAAACCGAGACCCCCGGCGAATACGCTCTCATCTGGTCGCGCTGACCTCGACACGGCGCCCCGCTCCCTCTGAGCGGGGCGCCTTCGTGTGTTGGTTCGCCAGTTCATAATATGGACGGGCCATCGGCCCGGCATGTTGTGAGGTGCTTGGGGCGCCGCCCCCAGCGCCCTTCGGAGCGGCTTCCGCCCAGCTTCCTTCACGCGCGAGCGCGTTCCGTGCAGCCGGTTCCCCGCGAAGCCGCCCACTCCGGTTGCACCCCCGGTCTCGCCGACGGGCAGGGTTTCAGCGCGGCGTTCCGCTGCGCGGAAACCCAAGCCCAAGGAGTTCAGCCATGTGTCATCAGCTTGCCACCCGGTTCGGCCGCAACGCCCATCAGATCAGCGGCCGTGAGGCGCTCGACAACGAGGCGCTGTATCGGCACGTGCCGTCCATCTTCGCCCGCGAGGCGCACGACAGCCGTTCGGAGCGCTATGTCTATGTTCCGACCATCGACATCGTGGAGGGGCTGCGCCGGGAAGGATGGTTCCCTTTCTTCGCGGTTCAGTCGGTTCCGCGCGACGGCAGCCGCCACGGCCACGCCAAGCACATGCTGCGCCTGCGCCGGGACGACGGTATCGGCAAGCCCGAGGCGGCCGAAGTCATCATCGTCAACAGCCATGACGGGACCAGCGCCTATCAGATGTTCGCCGGGATGCTGCGGTTCGTCTGCACCAATAGCATGATCGCGGGCGAGCGGTTCGAGGAGGTCCGCGTGCCGCACAAGGGCAACATCCAGCACGATATAATCGAGGGTGTTTACACCGTGGCGGAGGACTTCCCCCGGCTGATCGACGCCAGCGAGACCATGAAGGAGGTTCGGCTTTCCGAGGAAGAGCGCCGCTTACTCGGCGAGGTCAGCCTGGTCGCGCGCTACGGAGAGGACGAAAGCCCGTTGCGGCCCGAGCAGATCATCGAGCCGCGCCGCCGCGAGGACATGGGTGACAGCCTGTGGACCACGTTCAACGTCATTCAGGAGAATGTCGTTCGGGGCGGATTACAGGGCCGCAAGCGCAATGCCGAGGGCCGTATCCGCCGCAGCCAGACCCGCGCCATCAACGGCATCGACCAGAACGTGACGCTCAATCGCGCGCTTTGGACACTGGCCGAAGGGATGCAGCGCCTCAAAGCCTAACTATCGCCGCCGCAGGGCCGAGCTCGGCCCTGCGGCTTCGCCATTTCCGCGCCGATCCGCTGCGGCGGATCGGCGGCGGCCGCGCGTCCCCAAGGTCCGCGCGGCCGCAAAGGTTCGCTCGCCGGGCTGCCGCCCGGCTCGCTTTGGGTAGTCATTTCGGCAGTGCTGTTCTATGAAGTCCTCGGGCCGCTACGCGGCGGCCTGGGGTGTGGAAACCCCGGATTAACCGGTTCGGCGCCGGCCGTGACGGCGTCGCGATCCTTGACCATGCGGTCGGGGAGCCTGCGACGTATGTCCAGGTGCCTCGGTGCTAAAGGTCGTAGGAACCGAGTTAATCCGGTTTTCCAACTCCCCGATCACGGGTTCAGGAGCTGTTTGCGGGGGCGCACCGCAAATCAGCAGCCCTGTGAATTGTCGAGGCATTGCAGATTCCGCGCGCAGTCATGCAGAACGAGCGCATCGAAAATGCTCCGACATTGGCTTATTGGTTAACGCGGGCGGGAAGTCGGGGGCATCATGGTCAAGATGGGATTCGATGAATGCGCGCCTGATTCGCAGCAGCTCACCAGCTATGACGAGGGTCATTTGGCGGACTATCTGCGCTTGTTAGATGCTAACGCAGATGGAACCGATTGGCGCGAGGCAGCGGGACTGATTTTCGGCATCGACGCCGCCGTGGAGCCGGATCGTGCGAAGACGATGCATGACACTCATCTAGCTCGCGCGCGGTGGATAACAGAGGTGGGATATGCTCATCTGCTCGGCTGTCAGCCCCCGCTAAACCGTTAAAATTGAACTCCAATTTGGATCGAGTTCGGTTGTTATGGTCCCGCCCGCGCGACATGGTTGTGCGCGATCTTCGCTCTATCCTGTAGGTAAGGCGGCGACGATGTTGCGTTCTCCGAAATCCGCGCAGAGCGCGGCGGGGAGGATGCAATGCCGACGCCACCTGGGCGTCGCCAGCGGCGCGCCGGCGGACTGTCCGACGCCCTCGGGCGCGCCGATTTAGCAGCTGAGTTCCTACGCCGAAACCGCACCTATCGCGCCGAACACACGCAGATGCAGCAGCGCATCGCGAGCGGCGCCGTCGCGAAGAACGCCGCCGAGACGGCGTTCGCGCGGCGCTGGGGGTTGTCCTTTCGCCACGGCGCCGGATGAGCTTTTAGAGTCGGTCATCTGGCGCCCGGAGCTGACCGCCGTCACGGTCATTCTCGACGCCGCGCCGGAGGGATTTGAGACCGCCGCCCCGGTCCCTCCGCGCGCGCTGGGCGCGCTGCTCGCCGACCTGGCCGGGATCGACGGCCGCCATGTCGTCGTCGCCGACGCGGCCGGCGAGCATCGGCTGTGGCTGCGCGATCCTGCACCGGGCAAGCCGCTCGCCGCGATCATTCCGCTCGACAAGGACTTCATCACCCGGATCGCGAGCCTGCTGCGCTTTCACCGGCGTCTGCTCGGCCGGACAGCCGGGCCGCTGCCGCGCGGCTGGCCGCTGACGGCCTATCGGCTCGCACGGCTCGACCTGATGCTCCGCGCGATAGACCTCCGTCAGAACGGCGCAACCTACCGCGAAATCGCGACAGCGCTGGGACGCGATGACGCTGCCCGTCTTTCCGCGAGCGACTGGAAAATGTCGGCCTCGCGGTCATTCGTCGTGCGCCTGGTCCGCGACGGCATCGCCATGATGAATGGCGACTATCGCAAGCTGCTCCGCATTCGTTGATCGTCCTAAACGGCCCCTCGAAATTGGATTATAGGACTTTCACGCAATATAAGGTCGCGCAGTTTCCGGCGCGGCGGCGTTGCGGCAGCAAAGTAACGACCTAACATCAAGAACGAGCATTGAGAGCGGTGGCTATTAGGGGCAGGTAGCGACTAACTTGATCGCGGTCGCTTTGCTTCTCTTTGGCGCTGAGATCATGGTAGTCCGTCGCCGCTTGCCGATCCCATCGTTCCACCAGTTCGGCAGGCAAGACGAGCGAGCCGTCTGCTTGCCTGACGCCCTTTGAATGCATGTATCGCTGCCAATGTGACCAGCGCTCATGCTCGATCGCAGCCAGTTCGTCCATGAGACCGTACAAGACGGCATCGACGTCGATCGGATCGCCCATCGGTTAGATGAGCCCGTCAGCGACAAGCTGCCGATAATGCTGTCCGAGAACCGTCAACTCGCAGGACTTGCTGTTCATCGCTGCGTGCCACATGTGGGCTTCCCCGACCGGACGAACCAAATTTACCTTCACATAGCGCTGTAACACCGCAAAGACCGCGTTCTTTTGGGGGTCTGGTGGCGGTAGATTTGGGTCAGCCTTCTGTTCCTCCGTGCGTTCCGGCTCGTAGCTGGGATCTAGGGGAAAATCATAGTCCGGGCGGGGGAAATATGTCGCCAGCACTTGCAAATCCGCAAGCGGGATCGGTGCTGCAGCCTTACGCAATGACACGAAGGTCTTCACATTGGTCTTGAACATAGGGCGTTGTGCCCAAGGGCCAAGAGATTGATCGATATGCGCATAGACGCTGCCGGGCGTTACGTCGCCAAGTAGATTTGCAGCCGCACCGCCGAGTGCATCGACGAATAGGCTCGTGAAGACACCGGCCCCACCTCCGGGAACTTCCATCGCATATTGCTCTGCGGTTGAAGCCGTCAGAATGGTCATGCCTTCCTTCACTTCGGCAATCATCTGCTCCGGCCGCGTGCCTGCAACGCCACTGTGGCAACTATCGAGAATGACGATCTTGTTCTTTGCGGGAGACTTCCCTGCGAGAGTCATCAACTCGGAGAGCGAGAGACCATCGTCGCCAGACTTGCATTCCGTGCCACACAGAAAACCGCCAGTATCTTCAATGTAGCCATGACCGGCAAAATAGAAGAGCGCGATTTCCGAATCGTCAGCAAATAGTTCTCTAACCGCGTCCTTGAGCCGCCCCTTTTCGACTCGATCCGTCGCGCTGGTTCCAGTCAGCAACATCGGCGTGGCGAAATTGACAGTGCCGTCGGCATGCCGTTCGAGCACGCTTTTCACCGAGTGAGCGTCATTTACGCAACCACTCAGGCCGCCAATGTGGTCGTAGTGGTCGATACCGACAATGAGAGCCTTACGCACAAATGCACCTCATCAAAGCGAGTCGATGAAGCCGCTGATATTCGTGTCGCTCCAGACGTACGTGGTCACGCCCGCCAGACTGGTCCGGTCATTGGAGTAGGCGTAGATGCCTCGAATAGGCTTACCCTCTTCCTGAGCGCACTGAATCTCCCATTTTTGGCCGCTCGAAGTCAGCGAGTTTTTGCTTACGAGGACGATCACACCGTCTGAACGACGGATGCGAGTGCGCACCTTCGTCTTCCAATCATTGTCGTAAGCCTGCTTCACCGACATGTCGATGAACTCATACGGAGCGCGGGGATGAAGCGACTGCCCCTTCAAGAAATCCCGCTGGCGTTCGTCTTCGATTGCGAACGCGATGAACACCACTTTCTTGTCAGCCATCTCTGCCCCCAAGTGATTCTGGATAAGCCAGTAAACCTGTGATTGCATATAGCGGCTGGGACGCAAGGAAGACATAGTTCATTCCGCTTCCGGCTGAGGCCGATCGCCCTCGCGGGGTGGTCGCGTCCGTGCAGCCGCACATCTTCATACCCCACCCGGCCGCCTCAGTTCTGACAATTACGCCTCCTGCCGCCACCGCCCGCAGGAGCAGTCACTTGTCCGATACGCCTCCCAATCTGCCGCCCCGCTTCCTGCGCACGCCGGAAGCCGCGCGGTTTCTCGGCCTCTCCGGCCGGACCCTCGAAAAGCACCGCTATTTCGGGACCGGCCCTGCCTACCGCCGGATCGGCGGGCGGGTGGTCTATTCGGTCGATGACCTGCGCGCCTGGGCCGACATCGGCATCAAGCACTCGACCTCCGATCCGGGGCAGGACGACCTCATGCCGCGTGCGGATTCGGCCATCGCTCGGAGCCGGCGATGACCGTCCCACCGTCGCCCATGCGCCACCGCCAGCCGTCCGATGACGGCATGACCCGCGTTGAACTGACCTGGATCGAGAAGCGGATCGAGCACTGGATCAGGTTCGGCCGCGTCGCGGTGGACGAAATCGTTGATCGCCGCCGCCGCATCGTCCAGTTCCGTCCCGGCGCGATCTTCGCGTTCGTCCGATGGGCGGCGAACGACTACGGCACGGTCAGCTCGCGCATTGACATCGTGCGCGCGGTCGGCGCGAACGAGCCGTTCACGACGCTCCCGTTCGTGCGGCCGGGCGGCGACATCCTGCTCAAGATCGAAGGCTGGCCCAAGGTCAGCCAAGTGCTCGCCGCGATCGACGCTACCGAGGCGGCCGGCGTCGATCCATGCGACGCCGCGCCCGATCACTGGCGGCATGTCGCCAACCGGATCGCGGCCGGACAGCAGCCGCGCCCCTACACGATTGAGCGTCATCGCGCCTGGCTTAAGCGCCGGGAGATCGAAGGATGACGCGCCGTGGATGGGCCATTGCGACAGCATCCGCCGCGTCGCTGTTCGCCGCGTCGTTCCTCGCCGTGGCGGTGTTCGACCCGTTCCCGCGCGTCGTCTGGAACGCCAGCGCCAGCGCGCCGATCGGACTATACCGGATCGAGCCGCTGCCCGATCCGCCGCACGGTGCATTGGTCGCCGTGAAGCCGCCACCAGCGCTGGCGCGATGGCTGGCGGAGCGCGGCTATCTCGGCGAGCGTGTGCCGCTGTTGAAGCATGTCGCGGCGCGGCCGGGACAGATCGTGTGCCGCATCGACGCGGTGGTAAGCGTCGATGGGCGGCCCGTCGTCGTCGCCCAGCAGCGTGACGGCCGGGGCCGCACGCTGCCGGTCTGGCAAGGCTGCCGCACGCTGCGCGCCGGTGAGCTGCTGATGCTCAACCCCGACCACGCCGACAGCATGGACGGCCGCTATTTCGGGCCGCTGCCGGCCTCGACGGTGCTCGGCCGCGCCACGCCGATCCTCACCCGCAACACGCCCGACGCGCCGCTCACCTGGCGCTGACCCGCTTTCCCGCCCGCCAACCCAAAGGAGATTCCCATGCAGATCGGCAGCTTCTTCCGCACCGCCAAAGGCTACGAAGGCATCATCGAGACGGCGACGCTCGACATCCGTATCTCGATCGTTCCGGCCGAGCAGAGCGACGCCGACAAGGCGCCGGACTGGCGCGTCCATCGCGGCGATGACGGCGAAGGCCCGGAGATCGGCGCCGGCTGGAATGAGACCGGCGAACGCGCCGGGGATTACGTCTCGCTGCGCATCGACGACCCCGCCTTCGCGCAGCCGCTTCGCGCCGCGCTGTTCCAGAGCACCGCCGACAAGTCGGCTTGGTCGCTGCGCTGGAACCGTCAGCCGAAGTCGCGCGAGCAGGATTGATCCGGTGCGCTTCCCCATAATCCCTTTGTTCGCGGGAAAACCGTCTCATCCCTCCGTCCCGCTCGGTCGCAGGCCGGCCGGCGCGCGCAGCGAAGGTCAAGGGCGGCCAAAGGCCGGCGCTCCGCGCGCACCCTTGAGCGTAGCGAGCACGCTGGCAGGCTGGCGGCGGAGTGGAGTGGGATCGGCAGTGGCGCCTGCCGTCATGCTGCTGTCCGGCGGCGTCGCGTCTGTCCCGGCGGTGGCGCAGGAAGTGCCGGCGGCGCGATCGGCGGCCGTCCATCCCTATGCCGGTCATGTCGCCGGGGCCGCGCGGCGGTTCGGCATCCCGGAAGCGTGGATATGGGCGGTGATGCGCGTCGAGAGCGGCGGCAATGCCCGCGCCGTATCGCGCGCCGGGGCGATGGGCTTGATGCAGATCATGCCCGCGACCTGGGCGGGGCTTCGCACCCGCTACGGCCTCGGCTCCGATCCGTTCGACGTGCGCGATAACATCATGGCGGGCGCGGCCTATCTGCGCGAGATGCACGACCGCTACGGCAACGCCAGCGCTATGCTGGCGGCCTATAATGCGGGACCGGGCCGCTACGACGACTTCGTGTCGCGCGGCCGTCCGCTGCCGCCCGAGACGGTCGGCTATCTGGCCCAGCTCGCGCCGATCACGGGCGCATCGAGCGCGGTGGAGGCGGCGACCACTGCTACGCCTGATCCGTTCGCATGGCGTCGTGCAGCGCTGTTCGTCCGCACCGCTAGCGCCGCTTCGGAAGCTGTCGTCGGGCAGTCGGACGGAGAAGAAGCCGCGTCCGAGCTGCCAACCGACCGGCCGACATCTGGCGGCGTTCGCGCTGCCGATCCGTCCGCCAATGAGCCGCGCGAAACGCTGTTCGTGTCCCGCGCCCGCGCGGGCCGACCGCAATGATCGGCCTGTCGCCCCCCTCATCCGTCCGAAGCAGTAAGGGGGCTGGGGAGGAGGAAAACGGCAGGGACAGACGAGGGCAAGATATAAGCCGCACCCCGTGTCGTCGAAAAGCCAAGGCTTTTCCGTGGCTTCACGCGGGGGCGTCGGTCGGCACGCGTGCCGCGCGGAAGGAAAAAGGCAGCAATATCAATGCGCCGAACGGCACCAAGGGCCGTTTTCGGCGGAAAGCGCCCCGGCCGTGAGCGAGGACAGCGAGTTCTGCGTCCGGCCGGGCAAGGCCAAGCGTAGCAAGGCGCAGGGGCGCAATGCGCGCGGTCTGGTGGCTGAGGTGCTGCGCGTCGCGGCGATCCACAGCAGCGGCAGGCGCACCGGGGGCGGGCCGCGCCGTGGCGGCCAGTCGAGTTTCGGCCGGGGCCGCACGGCGTTCGCGCGCAGTCGCCTGTTCGGCTCGGGCCGGCGAGTGATGGTCAAGATGCTGCCCGTCACCACGCGCAGTCGAGGCGGGCGGCGCATGGCGCCGCTGTCCGCGCACGTCGCCTATCTAAAGCGCGAGGGCGTGACCCGCGATGGCTCGCCGACCCGGATGTTCGACGCGGCCGGCGACAACGCAGACGATCGCGCCTTCACTGACCGTTGCAAGGACGATCGTCATCACTTCCGCATCATTGTATCGCCAGAGGATGCGGCCGAGCTGACGGACCTGCGCGAATACACGCGCGACCTCATGCGCCAAATGGAGACGGACCTGGGCACGCGGCTCGATTGGGTCGCGGTCGATCATTGGAACACCGACAATCCGCACGTCCATCTGCTTGTGCGCGGGCAGACCGACCAGGGTGCCGATCTCGTCATCTCCCGCGACTACATCAGCCACAATCTCCGGTCGCGCGCGCAAGACTTGGCTTTCGCCGAGCTGGGGCCGAAACCCGAACATGAGGTGCAGCGCGCGCTCGACCGCGAGGTGACGGCAGAACGCTGGACCCGGCTCGATGCCGAGATCCAGCGTTCTGCCGACGAGCTGGGCGTGATCGACCTGCGCGCCGAGCGGCCCGGCCCGGACGATCCGCGCCTCCGCCGGTTGATGGTCGGCAGGTTGCAGCATCTGGAAACGATGGGCCTCACTGCCGAGGGCGAGCCCGGCCAATGGGCCGTCGCCGAGGGCGCGCAGGCGAAGCTCCGCGAGTTGGGCGCGCGCGGCGACATCATCCGCACGATCGGCGCGGCGCTCAAGGACCGCGGGCAGGACCGGTCGCTCGACAGCTACGCGGTCCTCAGCGGCGCGCCCGACAAGCCGATCGCCGGCCGGTTGATCGACAAGGGGTTGCACGACGAGCTGACCGGCACGGCCTATGCGGTGATCGACGGCACAGACGGCCGCACGCATCATGTTCGGCTCCCCGGCATCGAGGCGCTAGAGCATAGCCCGGCGATCGGCGGTATCGTCGAGCTGCGCGCAATCGGCAAGCCCGGTGAGCCGAAACCGACCCTGATCCTTGCCACGCGGTCGGACCTCGACCTCACCGCGCAGATCAAGGCGCCCGGCGCGACGTGGCTCGACCATCGGCTGATCGAGCGCGGCGCGAGCGTCGCGGACAGAGGGTTCGGCGCCGAGGCGCGCCGCGCGATGGACGCGCGCACCGATCATCTTGTCCGCGAAGGACTGGCGCGCCGCTACGGCGAGCGGACCGTGTTCGAGCGCGGACTGATCGACACGCTGCGCCGCCGCGAGCTGGACGCCGTTGGCGCGAAGATCGCCAGCGAAACCGGGCTGGCCTATCGGCCGACGCAGGCCGGCGAGAAGATCGCCGGTGTCGTGCGGCAGCGTCTCGTGCTCGCCTCCGGCCGCTTCGCCATGATCGACGACGGTCTCGGCTTCCGCCTCGTGCCCTGGGCCAGCGCCCTCGAACAGCAGCTTGGCCGACAAGTCGCGGGCGTGATCCGCGATGGCGGCGGCCTCGACCTCGCGCTGGGCCGCAAACGCGGCCTCGGTCTGTAACCCCGAAAAGGAGTCCTCAATGTCCGCCACCAAGATTCTTTGGGGCCAGGTCTTCGCCGTCTTCCTGATCGTGCTCGCCGGGGTGTGGGGTGCGACGCAGTGGACGGCCGCCGCGCTCGCCTATCAGCCCGAGCTGGGGCCGCCCTGGTTCGCTGCGTTCGGCTGGCGCGTCTATCCGCCCCCGGCCTTCTTCTGGTGGTGGTTCTCGTTCGACGCCTATGCGCCCGCGATCTTCCAGACCGGCGCCTTCATCGCCGCGTCGGGCGGCTTCGTGTCGATCGCGGTCGCGATCGGCATGTCGGTGTGGCGGGCGCGCGAATTAAAGAACGCCGAGACCTATGGCTCGGCTCGCTGGGCGACCGAGCGGGAGGTGCGCGCAGCCGGGTTGCTAGGGCCGAACGGCGTGGTGCTTGGCAAGCTCGCCGCCGATTATCTGCGCCACGACGGTCCCGAGCATGTGCTGTGCTTCGCGCCCACGCGCAGCGGCAAGGGCGTCGGCCTTGTCGTGCCGTCACTGCTGACCTGGCCGGCCTCGGCGATCGTGCATGACATTAAGGGGGAGAACTGGACGCTGACCGCCGGCTTTCGATCGCGCCACGGCCGGGTGCTGCTGTTCGATCCGACCAACGCGGCGTCCGCTGCCTACAACCCGCTGCTGGAGGTGCGGCGCGGCCAGTGGGAGGTGCGCGACGTGCAGAATGTCGCCGACGTGCTGGTCGATCCCGAAGGCAGCCTCGAGCGTCGGAACCACTGGGAGAAGACCTCGCACTCGCTGCTGGTCGGCGCGATCCTCCATGTCCTCTATGCCGAGCCGGACAAGACCTTGGCGGGCGTCGCCGGGTTCCTGTCCGATCCCGGTCGCACGATCGAGCAGACTCTGGCCGCGATGATGGCGACGCCGCACCTGGGCAAAGCCGGCGTGCATCCTGTCGTTGCTTCCGCCGCGCGCGAGCTGCTGAACAAGTCCGACAACGAGCGATCGGGCGTGCTCAGCACGGCGATGTCGTTCCTTGGCCTGTATCGCGATCCCGTCGTCGCGCAGGTCACGCGCGCTTGCCAATGGCGCATATCGGATCTGGTCGAGGGCGATCGGCCGGCAACGCTCTATCTGGTCGTGCCGCCCAGCGACATATCCCGCACCAAGCCGCTGATCCGCCTCATCCTCAACCAGATCGGGCGCCGGCTGACCGAGGAGCTGACCCCGAAGGGCAACCGGCATCGGGTGTTGCTGATGCTCGACGAGTTTCCCGCGCTCGGCCGGCTCGACTTCTTCGAATCCGCCCTGGCGTTCATGGCCGGCTATGGACTCAAGGCGTTCCTCATCGCGCAGTCTCTCAACCAGATCGAAAAGGCTTACGGCCCGAACAACGCGATCCTCGACAACTGCCATGTCCGCGTGAGCTTCGCCACGAACGACGAGCGGACCGCCAAGCGTGTGTCGGACGCCCTCGGCACCGCGACCGAGATGCGGGCGATGAAGAACTATGCCGGGCACCGGCTGTCGCCGTGGCTGGGGCACTTGATGGTGTCGCGGTCGGAGACCGCCCGCCAGCTCCTCACGCCGGGTGAGGTGATGCAGCTCCCGCCCGACGACGAGATCGTGATGGTGGCGGGCGTCCACCCGATCCGCGCGAAGAAGGCGCGCTACTATCAGGACCGGCGGCTGTCCGAGCGGATCATGGCGGCGCCGGCGTCCGTGGCTGCCACGATCCGTCCCGACGATTGGACCGGGCGGCAGGCGGCCGCCGATCCAAAGCAGGTCGCGCGGATTGTCCGCGATGCGGAAGACGCGGCCAATGCCGGTCTGCGCCGGGAGCCCGAACTGCCCGAGCATGTCGCCATCGCGCCCGAAACGGCAGCACCGCCAGCCCAGGAGTTCGCCATCGTCGATGACGAACGGGACGACGCGGCGCGGCAGGCGGCCGTGCGGCGCCGGATGCAGGGACTTGCGCGGCAAGCGTCGCTCGACCCCGGCGACGGCATCGAGCTGTAGGAGGCGATCATGCGGACCCGGCTCAACGTCTATTTCCCGCCCGCGCTCGCCAAACAGGTTGACGAGCTGGCGATCCGGCGACGCATATCACGCTCGGCGATCGTGGAGGCGGCGGTGGCGTCCTACCTGTCGCCGGACGGCACCGACCGGATGGAGGCGGCGTTCGCGCGCCGGCTCGATCGCCTGTCGCGGCAGGTGCAGCGGCTGGAGCGCAATACCGGACTGAGCACCGAGGCACTGAGCCTGTTCGTCCGTTTCTGGCTGTCCGTGACCCCGCCGCTGCCCGACGAAGATCAGGCAGCGGCGCAGGTCAAAGGTCGTAAACGCTACGAGGGTTTTATCGAGACGCTTGGTCGGCGCTTCGCCAGCGGCAAGACCCTCATGGACGAAATACCGGAGGATGTCTGGCCGCGGTCAACATCGCCCGAGTCGGAGTAGCAGAAGCGCGCCGACCTTGATGTAGTCTGCAAGAGACTTCGCCTCCGGCACCGTATCTACCGCCCCCTCTACTACGCCGATAACTAGCTGTTGCGACGCGAGCATTGCTGCGTCTCTTGATGTGCCCCTGACGCCGGGCGGCGGTTCGCCCGGCCCAATCGAGGGGCCAGTCGTTGACCGTCCAGCCAATCCGATCCGAGGCGAAATCACGCGGCGCGCGGATGCTGCGCACGGCGCTGGGACCGTCGATCACAGCCTGGCTCGACGACCCCGCCGTCATCGAGGTGATGCTGAACCCGGACGGCCGACTTTGGCTCGATCGGCTCGGCGAGGGGATTAGCGATACCGGCGAGATGCTGTCCGCCGCAGACGGCGAACGCATCGTCCGGCTGGTCGCGCACCATGTCGGTGTCGAGGGTCATGCTCGCAGCCCCCGCGTCTCGGCCGAACTGCCCGAGGGGGGCGAACGGTTCGAGGGATTGCTGCCACCCGTCGTCGCGGCGCCGGCCTTCGCTATACGCAAGCCCGCCGTCGCCGTATTCACGCTCGACGATTACGCACGCGCCGGGATCATGTCGGCAGTTGAGGCCGAGGCGTTGCGCCACGGCGTCGAGACCCGCGCCAATATTCTCGTCGCTGGTGGGACCGGCGCGGGCAAGACAACGCTGGTCAACGCGCTGCTCGCCGAGGTGGCAAAGACCGCCGATCGCATCGTCCTGATCGAAGACACGCGCGAACTGCAATGCGCCGCGCCCAACCTCGTCGCCATGCGCACCAAGGATGGCGTGGTGTCTCTCGCCGAGCTGGTCCGCTCATCACTGCGCCTGCGTCCCGACCGCATCCCGATCGGCGAGGTGCGCGGTGCCGAGGCGCTCGACCTCATCAAGGCGTGGGGCACCGGCCATCCCGGCGGGGTCGGCACGATCCACGCCGGCACCGGGCTAGGCGCGCTGCGCCGCATGGAGCAGCTCATCCAGGAGGCCGTCGTCACGGTCCCGCGCGCGCTGATCGCCGAGACGATCGACCTGATCGCCGTGCTGGTGCGCGACGCGCACGGGCGTCGGCTGACCGAGCTGGCCCGCGTTGAAGGGCTCGATCCCACGACCGGCGATTACCGCCTCGCATCCCTTTCCACCACCCAATCGGGAGACCTGCCATGATCCATGCCATTCGGCATGGCGCACGCCGCGCCATGCTTACCACCACCGCCGGCGTGGTCGCGCTGACCTTCGCCGTTCCGGCCCGTGCCGGTGGATCGTCGATGCCCTGGGAAGCGCCGCTCCAGTCGATCCTCGAAAGCATCGAGGGGCCGGTGGCGAAGATCGTGGCGGTCATCATCATCATCGTGACCGGCCTGACTTTGGCGTTCGGCGACACCAGCGGCGGGTTCCGCCGGCTGATCCAGATCGTGTTCGGCCTGTCGATCGCGTTCGCAGCCAGCTCCTTCTTCCTGAGCTTCTTCAGCTTCGGCGGCGGGGCGCTGGTCTGATGCTCGACGTGGCCGAACCGATCGCGGGTTTCCATGCTCCCGTTCACCGGGCGCTGACCGAGCCGATACTGCTCGGCGGTGCCCCGCGGGCGCTCGCCATCGTCAACGGAACGCTGGCGGGCGCGATCGGCCTCGGCCTGCGGCTGTGGATCGCAGGCCTGGTCATCTGGGCCATCGGCCACGGGCTGTCCGTCTGGGCCGCCCGCCGCGACCCGCAATTCGTGGACGTGGCCCGCCGCCACCTCCGCTTGCCTGTTTGGATGCGGCCATGATGAGCTTGCGCGAATATCGTAGCAAAGCTGCAAACCTGCCAGACTTCCTGCCCTGGGCCGCGCTGGTCGGCGAAGGGGTCGTGTTGAACAAGGACGGCTCGTTCCAGCGCACTGCGAGGTTTCGCGGCCCCGATCTCGACAGCGCGACGCCGGCCGAGCTGGTCGCCACGACTGCGCGATTGAACAATTCGCTGCGTCGGCTTGGCTCAGGCTGGGCGATCTTCGTTGAGGCGCAGCGCACGCCTGCGCTCGACTATCCGGAAGGCCACTTTCCCGATCCTGTGTCGTCGCTGGTCGAGTTCGAGCGCCGCGAACAATTCCGCGAGGAAGGCGCACACTTCGAGAGCCGCTATTTCCTGACGCTGCTGTGGATGCCGCCCGCAGAGGAAGCGGCGCGCGCCGAAGGCTGGCTTTACGAGGGCCGGGCCACGACCGGCGTCGATCCGTGGGAACTGCTCAAGGGCTTTACCGATCGCAGCGACCGCGTCCTCAATCTGGTCGAGGGATTCGTGCCCGAGGTCCGCTGGCTCAATGACGCCGAGACGCTGACCTACCTGCACAGCACGGTCTCGACCCGCCGCCAGCGCGTGCGCGTGCCGGAAACGCCGATGCACCTCGACGCCCTCTTGGCGGACGAGCCGCTGACCGGCGGGCTGGAACCGCGCCTGGGCGACCATCACCTCCGCACGCTCACCATCGTCGGCTTTCCGAGCGTGACGTTCCCCGGCTTGCTCGACGAGCTGAACCGGCTCGCCTTCGAGTATCGCTGGGCGACGCGGGCGATCATGCTCGACAAGACCGACGCGACCAAGCTGCTGAGCCGCATCCGCCGCCAGTGGTTCGCCAAGCGCAAGAGCGTCGTGGCGATCTTGAAGGAGGTGATGACCAACGAGGCGTCGGTCCTGATGGACAGCGACGCCTCGAACAAGGCCGCCGACGCCGACACCGCCCTGCAGGAACTGGGTGCCGATTATGCCGGCATGGCCTACGTCACCGCCACGGTGACGGTGTGGGACCGCGATCCCGCCATCGCCGCCGAGAAGCTGCGGCTGGTCGAGAAGGTCATCCAGGGCCGCGACTTCACCGTCATTCCCGAGGGCATGAACGCGATCGAGGCGTGGCTGGGAAGCCTGCCCGGCCACATCTACGCCAATGTCCGCCAGCCCCCGATCTCCACCATCAATCTCGCCCACCTGATCCCCCTGTCAGCAGTATGGGCGGGGCCGGAACGGGACGAGCATTTCGGTGCGCCCCCCTTGCTCTATGGCAAGACCGAAGGCTCGACTCCGTTCCGGTTTTCCCTTCACGTCGGCGACGTCGGCCACACGCTGATCGTCGGCCCGACCGGCGCCGGCAAGTCGGTGCTGCTCGCGCTGATGGCGATGCAGTTCCGCCGCTACGAGAACGGCCAGGTCTTCGCCTTCGACTTCGGCGGCAGCATCCGCGCCGCCGCGATCGGCATGGGCGGCGATTGGCAGGACTTGGGCGGGATGCTCGCCGACGAGGCGGGTGACGGCGTGCAGCTCCAGCCTCTCGCCCGGATCGACGATCCGTCCGAGCGTGCGTGGGCGGCGGAATGGCTCGCGGCGATCCTCGTCTCCGAAGGCGTCGCGGTCGATCCGCAGGCGAAAGAGCATTTGTGGTCGGCGCTCGGGTCGCTTGCCAGTGCGCCCGCGCCGGAACGCACGCTGACCGGGCTGGCCGTGCTGCTCCAGAGCCAGCAGCTCAAGCAGGCGCTCGCTTCCTATTGCCTCGGCGGGCCGTGGGGTCGGCTGCTCGACGCAGAGGTCGAGCGTCTCGGCGAGGCGTCTGTCCAGGTGTTCGAGACCGAGGGCTTGGTTGGCGCCGGATCGGCCGCCGCTGTCCTGTCCTATCTGTTCCACCGGATCGAAGGCCGGCTGAACGGCTCGCCGACGCTCATCATCATCGACGAGGGTTGGCTAGTTCTCGACAGCCCGCAGTTCGCCGCGCAACTCCGCGAATGGCTGAAAACGCTGCGCAAGAAGAACGCCAGCGTTGTGTTCGCCACGCAGAGCCTCGCCGATATTGAAACCTCGAACATCGCGCCGGCCATCATCGAAAGCTGCCCGACGCGCATCTTCCTGCCGAACGAGCGCGCGGCCGAGCCGCAGATCGCTGCCATCTACGAGCGGTTCGGGCTCAACGCCCGACAGATCGAAATCCTCAGCCGGGCGACGCCCAAGCGCGACTATTACTGCCAGTCGCGGCGCGGCAACCGGCTGTTTGAGCTGGGGCTTGGCGAGGTCGCGCTGGCCTTCGCCGCCGCTTCTTCCAAGACCGATCAGCTCCGCATCACCGAACTCGTCGAGACACACGGTCGCGAGCACTTCGCCGCCGAGTGGTTGCGCCATCGCGGCTTGGCCTGGGCGGTCGATCTCCTTCCCGACCCCCAACCTGATCCGCTGGCCGGTCGCCGGGAAGATGCCGGCCAGCTTCCCCTTGCCTTGAAGGACATGACCCCATGAAGCCCAATATCCTGCGCCGCGCCATGCTGGCCGGCGCCATCGCCACGTCGAGCATGATCGGCATCACCGCCGCCACGCCGGCGCACGCTCAGTTCGGCGGGATCGTCTATGACCCGACCAATTACGCGCAGAACGTGCTGACGGCCGCGCGGTCGCTCCAGCAGATCAACAACCAGATCCAGCAAATCCAGCAGCAGGCGACCAGCCTCATCAACGAGGCGCGCAATCTGGCGTCGCTGCCGTTCAACTCGCTCCAGCAGTTGCAGCAGCAGGTGCAGCGCACCCAGCAGCTTCTCGGCGAAGCCCAGCGCATCGCCTACGACGTGCAGAACGTCCAACAGGTCTTCAACGGCCGCTACAAGGGCGCGGCGCTCACCGGCACCCACGCGCAGATGGTCGCTAACGCCAATGCGCGCTGGGAGGATAGCGTCGGCGCGTTCGAGGATGCGCTGCGTGTGCAGGCTGGCGTCGTCGGCAATATCGACGGCGCGCGGACGACGATGGACGGCGTGGTCACGTCTAGTCAGTCGGCGACCGGCGCGCTCCAAGCCGCGCAGGCGGGCAACCAGCTTCTCGCGCTGCAATCGCAGCAGCTCGCGGACCTGACGGCGCTGCTCGCCGCGCAGGGCCGGGCGCAGGCGCTGGATTCGGCGCGCAACGCGGCCGTTGAAGCCGAGAGCCGCGAACGTCTGCGCCGCTTCCTGACGCGGTCCACCGGCTATCAGCCGGGCAACGCCCGCATGTTCCACGACTAACGCCCGTGGACAGCAAGCTCCTCGCGCGCATCGGCGCGGTCATCTTCGTCGCCATCGCCATCACCATGACGGCGATCGAGATGAGCCGTGCGCCAGAGCCACCGCGCGCGGGGCCGGCGGCCGTCGCCGAGACATCGGCGACGGACCCGCTGCTGATCGAGCTGCGCCGCTGCCAGTCGATCGGCGCGGCCGGGGCGAGTGACCCGGATTGCCTGCGTGCCTGGGCCGAGAACCGTCGCCGGTTCCTCGCGCCCGGTGCGCTTCCCGCTGCCCGCATCGCCGATGGCGCGACCCCACAGGAGAACTGACATGGGCGGCACCGGCGTCGTCGATCGCTTTCTGGATGTCTTCACCCGCTACATCGACAGTGGGTTCGGCCTGCTCGGCGGCGAAGTGGCGTTCATCGCCACCACCCTGATCGTCATCGACGTGACCCTGGCCGCCCTGTTCTGGACGTGGGGAGAGGGCGACGACATCATTGCGCGCCTTGTCAAGAAGACGCTGTTCGTCGGCGTCTTCGCCTACATCATCGGCAACTGGAACAGCCTGGCACGCATCGTCTTCGAGAGTTTCGCCGGGCTCGGCCTCAAAGCGTCGGGCACCGGCTTTACGGCGGCCGAACTGCTCCAGCCGGGCCGCGTCGCGCAGGTTGGCTTGGAAGCGGGCCAGCCTATTCTCGAATCCATCTCCGACCTTATGGGCTGGGTCGCGTTCTTCGAGAACTTCATCCAGATCGCGGTGCTGCTGATCGCCTGGCTGCTGGTCATCCTCGCCTTCTTCATTCTGGCGATCCAGCTTTTCGTGACGCTGATCGAGTTCAAGCTGGCGACGCTCGCCGGATTCGTGCTCATCCCGTTCGGCCTGTTTGGCAAGACCGCGTTCATGGCCGAGCGCGTGCTGGGGCTGGTGATCTCGTCAGGCATTAAGGTGCTGGTGCTCGCCGTCATCGTCGGCATCGGTTCGACCCTGTTCGACGAGTTCCGCGCCGGCTTCGGCGGCGCGCAGCCCAGCATCGAGGACGCGCTGGCCGTCGCGCTCGCCTCGCTGTGCCTTCTCGGCCTTGGCATCTTCGGCCCGTCGATCGCCAATGGCATTGTCTCCGGCGGCCCGGCGCTTGGCGCAGGGGCCGCAGCGGGGACCGTGCTCGCGGCCGGCGGTGCGCTGGCCGGTGGCGCCGCTGCGGCCCGGCTCGGCGTCGGCGCTGCGGTGGGCGCGGCCGGTGGCGCCGCGCGAGGCGCCGCCTTCACGTCCGGGGCCGCAAACAGCGCCTATGCGCTTGGTTCGGCTGGCAAGTCCGGCGCGGCCGCAGTCGCTGGCGGCGCAGGCGGCGTCGGACAAGCCGCCGTCGGCGCAGCCATGTCGCCGCTGCGCAAGGCGGCAGCCTCGCTCAAGGATAGCTACCGTTCCGGCGGACGTGCCGCCGTCACCGCGACCGGCGGGACCATTTCGGGCGGCAGCTCCACGCCGTCGCCGGACGCACCGGCCGGCGCGCCCGCCTGGGCGTCCGCGATGAAGAACCGCCAGACCATGACCCACGGCGCGACCATCGCTGCCCACACGCTGCGCTCCGGCGATGGCGGCGGCAGCGGCGCGTCCGTCGACACCAGCCAGAAGGATTGACCCATGTTCAAGCGACCGAGCATCCGCTACGGCCAGACGCCCGCGCCGACCACCCCTTATCAGCGCGCGGCGCAGGCATGGGACGACCGCATGGGCTCGGCGCGCGTGCAGGCGAAGAACTGGCGGCTCGCCTTCTTCGGGACGCTGTCCCTCTCAGGCGTTCTGGCCGGCGGTCTGGTCTGGCAATCGACGCGCGGCCATATCGTCCCCTGGGTCGTGCAGGTCGATCGGCTCGGCGAGGCCCAAGCGGTCGCGCCGGCCGAGGCCGGCTACCGTCCCACCGACCCGCAGGTCGCGTTCCATCTCGCCCGCTTCATCGAGCAGGTCCGCGCGATACCGGCCGATCCGGTCATCGTCCGTCAGAACTGGCTTCGAGCATACGATTTCACCACCGATCGCGGCGCGCTCGCGCTCAACGATTACGCGAGGGCCAACGACCCGTTCGCCAATGTCGGTCGGGGGCAGGTCGCGGTGGAAGTGTCGAGCGTCATCCGCGCCTCACCCGACAGCTTCCGCGTCGCCTGGATCGAGCGCCATTATCAGGACGGCAGCCTTGCCGCCACCGAACGCTGGTCGGCGATCCTCACCATCGTCGTGCAGCCGCCGCGCACCCCCGACGCCCTGCGCAAGAATCCGCTCGGCGTCTTCGTCAACGCCCTCAATTGGTCGAAGGAGCTGTCGCAATGACCGGCATACTCATCCGCCGCGTGGCCACGGCCGCGCTCTTCGTCTCCGCATCCGCGCTCGCCGGCTGCGCCACCACGTCGGCCAGGCCGCCCGTGATCGCGTTGGACGATCCGCCCCCGGCGATCGCCGCGACGCCCGCGGCCGAGCCGCCCCGCGCGGTCGAGATCGTCACGATCCCCGAGCCGTTGCCGCTCCCCGGTCAATTGAAGCCGGTGACGGAGCGCGCGCGACCGCCGGAGCCCGCCGATCCGCGCCGCCGTGTCGGCGACGCCAACGATGCCGCGCGCGTCCAGCCGGTGCGCGACGGCTTCCTCAACGCCATCCAGCAATACCCGTGGACCGAAGGCGCGCTCTATCAGGTCTATACCGCGCCCGGTCAGGTGACAGACATCGCCTTGCAGCAAGGCGAGCAGCTTGTCGGGCCGGGGCCGGTCGCGGCGGGCGACACGGTGCGGTGGATCATCGGCGATACGGTGAGCGGCAGCGGAGCAGCTGCCCGCGTGCATATCTTGGTAAAGCCCACCCGACCCGACCTCGCCACCAACCTCATTATCAATACGGATCGGCGCACCTACCATCTGGAGCTGCGCGCCACCCCCGTGACCTACATGGCGTCAGTGTCCTGGACCTATCCGCACGACCAGCTCATCGCCTTGCAAGGCCGCAACGCGGCTGCTGCTGCGGCTGCACCGGTAGCGACCGGCGTGGACGTGGCGGCGCTCAACTTCCGCTATCGCATCGACGGCGATAGAGCGCCGTGGCGTCCGGCCCGCGCGTTCGACGACGGAAGGCAGGTCTTCATCGAGTTTCCCGCCGGGATCTCGCAGGGCGAGATGCCACCGCTTTTCGTGACCGGCGTGGCCGGCGACGCCGAGCTGGTCAATTACCGCGTGCAAAGCCGCTACATGGTGGTCGATCGCCTGTTCGCTGCCGCCGAGCTGCGCCTGGGCGACCGGCGCACCGAGCAGCGTGTCCGCATCGTGCGGGACGATGGACGGAGGGGGCGGCCGTGACCGACAGCCACGATCCGTCCGTCGAGGATCGGCCCGCCGCACAGTCGGCCCGCCCTGATCCGGCGGCGTTCCAGCTTCGCGGCGATCCGCCCCGCGTCATGCGGCTTTCCCGTAAAGCGCTCGCCGTCGTCGGCGTCGCCGCCGGCCTCGGCATAGGTGGTTCGCTGATCTATGCGCTACGACCGCCGAGCGATCGGGCCGCGCAGGAACTCTACAACACCGATAGCCGCGCCACGGCCGAGACTATCACGTCGGGGCCCCGCGACTATGCCCAAGCGCCCCGGCTCGGCCCGCCGCTGCCCGGCGACCTCGGCCGACCGATCGTATCGGCACAGCAGCGCGGCGAGGATGTCACCGTGCCGCCGGTCGGCGCGCAGCCAGGTCCGCCCGATCCGCGCGCTCAGGCGGCGGAGGCGGCTCGGCAGCGTGCCGCTCAGGAGCGCGACGCGGCCCGCACCAGCTCGGTCTTCCTCGGCGGCAGCGGAAGCGCCGCATCACCGGACACCCCGGTTACGCCGGTTCTCGCAGCGCCGACTCCAGCGCCTGCGGCGACGGGCGATGCGTCGGCGCAAAGCGATCAAGCGGGAAGGCGCACCTTCATGGCGCAGGCGCCGAACCAGCGCACGGTCAGTGTCGAGAGGCTGACCACGCCGTCATCACCCAACATCGTGCAGGCCGGCAGCTTGATACCGGCTGCCCTCATCACCGGCATCCGCTCCGACCTTCCCGGCCAGATCACCGCGCAGGTAACGGCCAACGTCTATGACAGCCCTACGGGGCGCATCCTCCTCATCCCGCAGGGCGCGCGGCTGATTGGCGAGTATGACAGTGAGGTCGCCGCGGGTCAGACACGCGTGCTGCTGGCCTGGGACCGGCTCATCCTGCCGGACGGACGTTCGATCGTTCTCGAGCGCCAGCCCGGCACCGATGGCGCAGGGTTTGCGGGCCTACAGGACCGCGTCAACCAGCATTGGGGCAATCTCCTGAAGGCGGCGGCCGTTTCGACGCTTTTGGGGGTCGGTGCTGAGCTGGGCGCAGACAGCGAGGACGACCTGACCCGCGCACTGCGACGCGGCTCGCAGGACACCATCAACCAGACCGGCCAGCAGATCGTGCGTCGGCAGCTCAATGTGCCGCCCACGCTCACCATCCGGCCGGGGCATCCGCTGCGCGTGGTGCTGACCCGCGACTTGGTGCTCGAACCCATCGGAGTAACGCGATGACGAAGTTGAAGCTCGGGCCGCTGGCCGACGATCGCCCCGTCAAGCTCACGGTGGAGTTGCCTGCCGCTGTTCACCGCGATCTCACGGCCTACGCCGCCGCGCTTGCGGCCGAGACCGGCGGGGATGCTATCGTTCCTGAGAAGCTCGTCTCGCCAATGCTGGCGAAGTTCATGGCGAGCGACCGAGGATTCTCGCGGCGACGGGATACCTCGAAGAGCTGACCGCCTCGCTGCCATCAGTTACCCAGGAAGCGTCGGCGGCGATCCTGAGCATCCACCTTGATGATCGCTTCTTCGGCCGTGGCGCATTCGCCGCCACGGACCGAGCCGTCACGACATCCGGCCACCAACTGTCGAGCCTCGTCGATATGAGCGACGAAATACTGTGTGCCGCGTGCGTCGTCCGATGCCTTGGCCACCGCTGCCCCGGTGGCGGTAATCCTCGCTTGAGGGATCGGCGCAATCAGCGGTCGTAAGGCAAAGCCTCCCGCAAAACCGATGGCCAAGTTGACTAACACGATAATGATTGTCTTGCTGTGAGACATAGTAGATATCTCCAGAAAATTCTGTGTAAATTACTGTATTTTTGTCGAGAAATCAAAGGTTAGCGCGTAGCGACTCTTGATGAATCCGAGGAAACGGTGAATAGTCGGATTGATATTGTCTTCGCACCAATAGGCGGAAAAGCCAGTTAGTGCCGGCCCTTGTTCCCCGTGTATTGGCCGATACACAACATCAGGGTACAGTGCGCCGGTCGAACCTTCGCAAACGATGCTCACGCCAGAGCTAACGCCTAGCATGCTCAACACAGTCTCTCGGCTCGACCGCAATACTCGAATATCGGGCTTACTGCCGGACAACGCCAGACGGCCAAGCAGCATATCGCGAATAGCTGGGCCAGGGTCGGTGATTGGTAATAGGAAGCGCTCTTCCCGAAGATCAGTCCAGTGCACGACATCTTGGTTCGCGAGTGGATGCGACTCGGGTAATGCAACGAGCATTCGCTCGCTCCACACCGGTTCGCAGCGAAATCCGTTCTGCCCCGCAACGCCCATCAAGATTGCGATGTCAATTTCTCCAGTATTCAGTCCGGCCAGAAGTAGACTTCTGTCGGATTCAACGCACTCCACATCAACATCCGGGTGAGTTTCGATCCAATTCAATATCGTTGCACGCAAATTGCCGGCAGAAACGGAACTGTTGTGTCCGATCATCAGGCCACCAGCACGGCCCTGACCTGCTGCACGCATCATTTTTACCAACTTATCGGCTGTGTCTACCATCGGCTTAGCGCTGCGGATGAAGGTGCTTCCAGCCAGCGTTGTTGTGACACCTGAACGCGAGCGCTCAAAAATAGACATGCCGATAGAGTGTTCCAGCTTCAGGATAGCCCGGCTCAGAGTCGATTGCTCGACATCTAGGGCACGTGCCGCACGATAGAAGGAACCGTGATCTGCTGCCGCGATAGCGTAGCGAAGTTGCCGGATATTGAACGGCAAATTAATGCCCGGACGAGGTTGAGAAGACCTGCATAACGACCACGCCTGAAACGATCAGGCCGATGCCAATGATCGCGGCCACATCCAAAGCCTGGCGGAGCACAACAACCCCCACGATGGCAGTGAGAACGATGCCGCATCCAGCCCAAATTGCATATGTTATGCCAAGAGGGATAACGCGGAGCGCTTGCGTCAAACAGTAAAATGACATCCCAAAGAATAATGCCATCAAAAGTGTCGGAATTGGCCGAGTAAACTGCTCAGATTTTGCCATGAAAGTCGAGCCGGTCACTTCGCATATAATAGCAGCCGTCAACGCAGCATAGGGAAAGAAAGGATGCATTTTTAGTTCCCTTATTAAATGACGTCGTTGAATGATGGTTCATTGCACCACGGGATTTTGATTATTGAACTTAAGGGCGGATGTCGCGCCAGCCTGCTCCCAACGCGAGCTGCGCGGCTATCCAGCCTTGCGTTTTCTGAACTCGCCGGGCCAAGGCGGTCGACTTTGCATCCAGTGCTTCGACTTGCGCGCCCAACCGTGCACGAGCAGAAATCTGACCCGCATTTTCCCGAACTGTCGCCAATTCAGCGCTTTGCTCGGCAGAGCGCGCGGCAATTTCTGCCTCATTGGCGGCCCACCGACTTGAGTTCCAAGCCTCCAAGGCGCTATCGGACTCTTCGAGTGCGGCCAGAACCACGGCCTGCCACTGTGCAAGCGCGGCTTCCGATCTAGCATCAGCAGATTTCACCCGGCGTAGTAGCCGGGGCATATCAAACAAACCCCAGATCAGGCTCGGCCCAACCGCAAATCCTACGGCGCCATCATCGCCGAGCCGGTCAGGCCGAGCTGAAAGCGCGATATTTCCGGCTAGCGAAATACGTGGATAGAGATCTGTGACCGCAATACGCGCTTGTGCCACAGTGCCAGCAAGCCGCTGCTCGGCTGCGCCGACATCGGGTCGTCGGCGCAGCATGGCTGCCGGATCGCCGGCATCAAGCACGCTGGGAGCGATGGGTAGACTGCCTGGCGCCAGATTGGGGTCAGGCACGCGCCCGCCAAGGATCGACAGACGTCGTGCGCTATTGCGGCGTGAAGCGACAAGGTCAGGTAACTGACCTCGCGCCAGGGCAAGCGCACTAGTTGCCGCCTCGCGATCTATGCGTGAAGCGGCACCGAGCGCTTCCGCTTTATCGACACTCAGTGAAATTGCCTCCAGCGCGGCGATGCGCTTCTGCACCAGCAGCTCTTGCTCGGCAGCGTAGCGATTCTCCACATAAGCGCGGACAACCGACGCCGCTACCGCAGCCTCTGTCTGCCGGCGCAGCCATAGAGCTTCACCTTCCTGAGCGCGTGCTGCTGCGAGGTTCGCGGAGATGCGTCCAAACAGATCGACTTCCCACCCGAGCGTGACTCCGACATTTGCCAGATTCTGGTCCGGATAGCGATCAGGCGCCCCCGGAAATGGGGGCTGGGCTAATCCCGCAACGCGCCTGCTGGAGACGCCAGCTTCAACCGATCCACCTGGCAGAGCGCTGGCCTTCGCTTCGCCAACCAGTGCCTGAGCCGCTTTGAGGTTTGCGGCAGCGGCGGCGAGATCGGCATTGCGCGCCAACGCATCGCTGACCAATGTATCGAGCACCGGGTCATTAAATGCCCGCCACCAGTCCAGAACGACCGGCTGGGCACTCTGTCCTTCTGCAATCACCGTCCAGGTCGGCATCACCGGGGGAACTGGTGTTCGCTCAGAGAGACTGACACAACCGCTTAGCGCGAGCGCAGCCGAAGCGAGTAAGACAACTTGCGATCTCATGACAAAGCCTCCTGAGGCGGGGCAGAACGGGTTCGCAAAGCCGGCAGGCGGTGGAACAACAGCGAATAGAGCGCCGGGATCAGGACCAAAGTGATAAGCGTGCCGAGCGCCAGGCCTCCGATCATCGCGGCTGCCATCGGTCGCCAAAGATCGCCGCCGAAGGCGAACAGCGGCAGAAGACCGACAATGCAGGTAAGCTTGGTCATGATGATCGGGCGCAAACGGACCTCCGCTGCACGGACGATGGCATCGACATGACCGGCACCGTTGGCCCGCTCCTCGACTACTCGTTCGAGCAGTAGAACCGCATTGTTGACGATGATTCCAGCCAGCGCCAGCAGACCGAGCGTGGCGGTGTAGTTCATCTCCTGACGGGCGAGGAACAGACCCAAGGTCGCCCCAATGATGACGAATGGGATCGAGGCCATGACGATCATCGTCTTCCTGACGCTACCAAACTGCCACAGGAACAGTCCGGCCATGCCGAAGAGTGCTATCGGCAAATACTGGATCAGGCCGCCATTGGCTTCGGCAGATTCTTCGATCTCACCCCCCGGGATCACCGAATGCCCGGCTGGCAGGTCGAGGCTGGCGACCGCGTCGGCGACCTTGCTGGTCAGTGCCTGGGCCGTCAGAGTGGGGTGGCGCGCACTAACCATAATCGTGGGGTATTGATTGCGGCGATTTAAAACGCTGTCCTGATCGGCCAGGCGCACTGTCGCGATATCGCCAAGCGTAACGCCCGGCTTGACCAGCGTCGCCGAGATTGCGTCGGGCGAAAGGCGCAGCGTCGCATCGGCGCGCAATACGACCGGGGTCGTGAGTTCGCCACGGGTCAATGTGGTGACCGTTACCCCCGAGTAAGCCGCTTGCAGGGCACGCGCCGTGTCGGCCGGCGTGACGCTGGCGGCTTCCGCGCGTGCGCGATCGATATCTACGACAAGGCGCGGGATCACCGTTTCAGCATCATCTCGGACGTCGAGCGTCCCCGGCACTGTACGCAGTGCCGATTTGAGCTTCTCGGCAGCCTTGCTCAATGTGTCGCGATCGGGCCCTGTAAGAATGAACACCGCCTTGCCGGCTTCCGACATCCCCAGGGAAAAGCGCTTGGGCTCGATACGCGCCTGCGGAAAACGGGTGGTGAGATCGTCGCGCAGTTCGCGCACGACAGCATCGCTATCAGCGCCCTTGGCAAGATTGACGACGGCGTAGGCGCGGTTGCCAGCCGGCAGAGGCGGGTTGAGGCCAAGAATGAACCGCGGTCCACCGTCGCCGACATAAACCACGTTGCTGACGACTTCCGGATGCGCCTTCCGATCGCTTATCCTTGCCGAGATTTCCTGAGCCACCCTCAGGCTTTCCCGAGTGGCGCCTCCGGGGGCGATCTCAATCGGAATCTGTACCTGGGCACGGTCAGACGGACCCAGCAGCCCTTGAGGCAGGAGGCCATTGAGGACGGTCGCCCCTGCGAGGAGCGCAACCATTGCGACAGCTACAGTTGCTGGACGGCCGACAATGATTAGTACTTTGCGCCCGTACCAGCGCCTGAGCCGCCCGATCCAGTCGTCCTTCTCATGCTCCTCGTGAGGGGCTTTGATGTACATCTTGCAGAGTAGTGCCACGACCGTCAGGGCGAGAAACAACGACAGGAGTAATGTGACGCCGAGAACAATAGCGAGGCTGCGCATGTATTCGGCAGTTTCACTCGACCCGGCCACCAGCGGGGTAAAGGCCAGGATGATAGCCAGAGACGAAACCAGCAGCGGCGCGGCCATAGTCTTGCCCGCATGGATAGCAGCGGATTCGGCGGCTTCGCCATCTCCAATACGTCGCTGATAATCCTCGACTACCACGATGGCATTGTCGACGAAGATACCAAGCGCGATGATGATGGCGGCGATTGAGATCTGGTGCAGTTCGATCCCAAGCACGCTCATCACCAGAAGAGTGCCGAGGACCGTTAGCGGCACAATCACACTGGTGACCAATCCAGCACGCCAACCGAGAAACACGACGACGACACCCATGACGATGACGACCGTCTCCGCGAAAATCTTGCCGACCTTCTGCAGATTGTGGCCCACGACCTCCGCCTGATCGGTGATCGGGGAAAGGGTCATCCCGATCGGGAGGTCTGCTTGTGCGGAGGCGACTCCCGCGCGGAGCGCGTCAGCGAAATCGACGACGTTCAGGCCCGTGCGCATCGAGACGCCGAGTACGATCGCCGGTTTGCCGTCGAAAACGGCAGCAGCCGTCGGAGGGTCCTGGGGGCGTTGTTCGATCTTGGCGATCGTGGAAAGCGGGACGGAACCTCCGCCTGGAAGGGCGACGGGTACAGCCCCGACCGCAGAGGCTGTCTTGAGCTGACCGGAGGCATCAAGCATCAGAGTGCGTCCGGACACATCGAGCTCGCCGGCCGACACCACCATGTTCCGATCACCGATCGCCTTGGCGACGGCTTCCAGGCTGATGCCAGCCGCAGCGAGGCGCGCTGGCAATATTTCAATGTAAATTTGTTCTTCACGCACACCGTGAAGCGAGACCTGCTCAACGCCGGTCACGCCTTGCAACCGCAATCGTGCCGCGCGCGCAGCTTCCTGTAGCTGACCCTGGCTGTAACTTTCGCCAGTAAGCGCAAGGGTCATAACTGATACCCGGCCCCAGGAATCGTTGAGGACTGGGCCGATCGTGCCTGCCGGGAAGAGCGCTGCGGCCTCCTGGCTTCGAGCGCGCAAGGTCTGCCAGACCTGGTTTACGCGCTGAGGACTGACATTGCTGTGAAGCGCAATGGTCATGATCACCACGCCAGGGCGCAGAGTCGTGAACCGCCCCGGGTTCTCCGGAAGCTCCAACCTTTGAGAGGATGGAGCCATGAAGAAGACATCACCACGATACTCCCCCGAGCTGCGCGAGCGTGCAGTGCGGATGGTGCTGGAGCACCAGGGCG
>Ga0209053_1000374_pt1 | contig 33823 bp, 32 predicted proteins | sample EBPBio152010_DNA_FD_185864 | JGI IMG/M metagenome (GOLD analysis project Ga0209053, IMG submission 185864) | Wastewater treatment Type I Accumulibacter community from EBPR Bioreactor in Madison, WI, USA - Reactor 1_7/15/2010_ DNA (SPAdes)... | ecosystem: Engineered > Bioreactor > EBPR >... | reverse complement strand
CCCCGGCGCACATCCCGGGTGCCGTCAACGCCTCGTACACGCGCCTGCCGGACTACGTCTCGGACCGCGTGCCGACGGGCAAGACGCTCTACGTGCACTGCGCGTCGGGCGCGCGCTCGGCCGCCGCCGCCGCCTTCCTCGCCCGCGAGGGCTTCGACGTCGTCTACGTCAACGGCGCCTTCGCGGACTACGCCGCGCAGTACGAGGTGGAGGATCTCGCTGCGCTCGTGTGAGCCGCCCGTCGGCGCTGCGCGCCGGCCAGTAGCTCGCTGCGCTCGCGCCAGTGGCCAGTGGCGGAGGACCCCATCTTTCTGCCACTGGCCACTGGCCACTCCCCACTGGCCCTCCCCATGATCTACGCCCTCCTCGGGGCCGTCGCCATCGGACTCGTCCTCGGGCTCCTCGGCTCCGGCGGCTCCATCCTGACGGTCCCGGTCCTCGTCTACCTCGCCGGCCATGCCGACAAGGTGGCGATCGCCGAGAGCCTCGCCATCGTCGGCGCCATCGCGGCCGTCGGCGCGGTGCCCTACGCGCGCCAGAAGCTGGTCGACTGGCACAGCGTGCTCTACTTCGGCGTGCCGGGCATCGTCGGGACGTACCTCGGCGCGGCGCTCGCGGCGCACGTGCCGGGTCCGGTCCAGCTCGCGCTCTTCGCCGTCGTGATGCTGCTCGCCGCCGCGCTCATGCTGCGCGGCAAGGCGGCGGCCGACGACGGCGCGCCGCGCGCGCGCCAGGCGCTCTGGAAGATCGCCGGCGAGGGACTCGTCGTCGGCGTCGTCACCGGCCTCGTGGGCGTCGGCGGCGGCTTCCTGATCGTCCCGGCGCTCGTCCTGCTCGGCGGCCTCTCGATGCGGCTGGCGGTCGGGACGAGCCTGCTCATCATCGCCGCCAAGAGCTTTGCGGGCTTCTGGAAGTACACCGGCGTGCTCGCCGCGAGCGGGCTCGCCGTGGACCCCCCGACCATCGTGATCTTCTCGGCCATCGGCATCCTCGGGTCCTTCGCCGGAAACATGCTCAGCCACCGCGTTCCCCAGGCCGCGCTCAAGCGCGGCTTCGCCGCCTTTCTCGTCGCGATGGGCGCCTTCATCCTCTACCGCGAGGCGCCGAAGGCGTTCGCGCCGCCGGCCGACGCGCTCGCCGCCGAGGCGCCGGCCTCGCCGGTGATGGCCTCGCCGGTGACGCCGGCCGACACCGTGATCGTCCGCCTCGCGCCCGCCGAGGTCGCCGCGTGGCTCGCCGCCCACCCCGGCGCGCTCGTGCTCGACGTGCGGACGCCCGCCGAGGTCGCCGCCTCCGGGCGCCTCGCCGGCGCGCAGGTCCTCGACGTCTCGTCCGACGACTTCGAGGCCGGCGTCGCTGCGCTCGACCCGGCGCGGCCGACGCTCCTCTACTGCCGCTCGGGCAACCGCTCGGGCTTCGCCGCCGACCAGCTCGCCGCCGCCGGCTTCACGACGCTCGCCAACGGCGGCGGCTTCGACGGCCTCCGCGCCGCCGGCCTGCCCACCGAACCCTTCACGCCGTGACCTCCGCCGTGACCGACGCCGACCGCCTCTCCGTCCCGCCCGACCGCGCCGCCGAGATCGCCGCGCGCATCGGCTCCGACGCCAGCCCCGTCGGGATCGACGCGAAAGCGACGCACGTGGCGATCCTCCACCTGCTGCTGGAGATCCAGGACCGCCTCGCGTCCATCGAGCGGCGCCTCGACGCGGCGGGCGCGTGACGAATCCGCTGCGCGGGCCGTGGACGCTCCGCCGCGCGTGGGACGTCGCCTCGTGGGTGCTCGTCGGCGTGCTGCTCGTGGTGGCCGTCCGCCGCCTCGTGCCGGATCTCGACCTGCCCGACCTCGGGCCGGCGCCCGACGCGACCTACGCGACGCTCGACGGCGGCGCGACGGGACCGGCCGACCACCGCGGGCGCGTCGTCGTGCTCAACGTGTGGGCGACGTGGTGCCCGCCGTGCGTCGCCGAGACGCCCGGCTTCGTCGGCCTTGCGCGCGACTTCGAGGGCGACGTCGTCTTCCTCGGCCTCTCGCAGGACGCCGACACGTCCGACGTGCGGACGTTCGCGCGGCGCTTCGGCGTCCCGTACGATCTGCTCGTCGGCGCGCCGATGGCCGGCACGCCGCCGTCGGCCACCGTGCTGCCGACGACGTACGTCATCGACCGCGCCGGGCGCGTGCGGATGCGTCACGAGGGGCTGCTCCTCGCGCCGGCGCTGCGTCCCGCGCTGAAGGCGCTCGTCCGGGAGCGCGGATGAGCGCGTGTCGGTCGTCGTACCGGTTCGGCTTGACACGGGCCGGTGACGGGCGCTGATTTCGCTCCCACGCCCCCACGCTCCCGTGCCCTTCTCTCGTCTCCTCGCCGGACACCGCGTGGTCGAGCTGGCCGGCGTGCTCGCCGGGCCGTCGGCGGGGCAGTTCCTCGCCGAGCTGGGCGCCGACGTCGTCAAGGTCGAGCCGCCGGGGGGCGACGTGACACGCCGGTGGCGACTCGCGTCGGAGCCCGACACGGACCGTCCCGCCTACTTCCAGGCCGCCAACTGGGGCAAGCGGTCGGTGAGCCTCGACCTCGGCCACGCCGACGGCCGCGCCGCGCTCCACGCGCTCGTCCGCACCGCGAGCGTGGTGCTGACGGCCTACCGGCCGGGCCACGACGCCCGCCTCGGCGCCGACGCCGACACGCTCGTCGCGCTGCGCCCCGGACTCGTGATCGTCCGTCTGAGCGGCTACGGCGCCGACGACGCCCGCGCGGGCTACGACGCCGTCGTGCAGGCCGAGTCCGGCTTCATGGCGATCAACGGCGCGGCCGACGGCCCGCCGACCAAGCTGCCGGTCGCGCTGATGGACCTGCTCGCGGCGCATCAGATCAAGGAAGCCGTCCTCGCGGCGCTGCTCCGGCGCGCGCGCACCGGCGAGGGCGCGGTCGTGGACGTATCGCTCCTCGGCGCGGCCACCGGCGCGCTCGCCAACCAGGGCACGGCATGGCTCGCGGCCGGCGAGGCGCCGCGCCGGATGGGCTCGGCGCACCCCCAGATCGCGCCCTACGGCGAGCCGTACGCGGCGTCCGACGGCGACGTGATCCTCGCCGTCGGGACCGACGTGCAGTTCGCCGCGCTGTCCGACGTGCTGGGCCTCGCGCCCGACGCGCGGTTCGCCTCCAACCCCGGGCGCGTCCGCCACCGCGACGCGCTGGACGCCGCGCTGCGTCCGGCCATCGCGGCGTGGACGCGCGACGCGCTGCTCGCGGCGCTCGACGTGCGGGGCGTGCCGTCGGGCGCCGTGCGCGAGGTGGCCGAGGCACTGGCGCATCCCGAGGCGCCGGTGGTCCGGGGCGGCGACTTCGCCGGCCTGCGGCAGGTCACGTTCCGCGAGGCGGGCGCCTCGCCGTCCGTATCGCCGGCCGACCTGCGCGAGCCGCCGGCCTTCGCGGCCCACACGCGCGAGGTGCTCCGCGAGGTCGCGCCCGACGCCGCCGACCGCTGGATCGCCTCCGGCGGGGCCGTCGAGGCCCGGCAGGGCGCGCGCTAGCGCGTCTCGACGGCCACGAGGTCGAACACGACCGTGATCGCGTCGCGCGCGCGAACCGCGCCGCCCAGCCCCGTCGGCGGGCGCACGCCGAAGTCGGTCATCCGCATCGCGTGGCTCCCGCGCACGCGGACCCGCCCGCTCGCCTCGCGGCGCCCCTCGGCGCGGACCCGCACCGGCCGCTCGGTGCCGGCCAGCCGGAGCCGCCCCTCGGCGAGGACCGGCACCCACGCGCCCGGCCGCGCCTCGGGCGCCGTCGCCGCCGCGCGCTCCAGCACGAACGCGATCTCGGGGTGCGCGCCCGCGCGGAGCGCGTCGCGGAAGTCGCGCGTCATGCGCGAGACGCCGCAGTCGAACGCCGCCACGCGCACCGTCAGCCGCGCCGACACGTCGTGTGCGGCCTGCTCGCCGCCGCCGGCCATCCCGTCGTCGGCCGCGCACGACCAGCGGCCGACCGTCGACGTGCCGTCGATGCGGAAGCGGCTCGCGCCGTCGAGCGCGTAGCGCGGCGGCAGCGCGGCGCCCGCCGCCCCGAGCAGGGCGGCGGGCACGAGCAGGAGGAGCAGGCGGCGCGTCATCGGAAGCGTCGTCGGGAGGAAAGGTCTAGCTGCCGAGCGTGACGTCGAAGCGCACCGTCACGCGGTCGCCCGTGCGCATCGTGCCGCCGAGCGCCGTCGGCGGGCGCATGCCCCACTGGCTCATCGTCACCGGCACGCTGCCCGTGAAGCGGACGCCCGCGCCGGCGCGCTGGCCCGTCGCCGTCACCGTCACCGGGCGGCTCTGGCCGGCCATCGCGAGCGTGCCGTTGGCCTGCACCGTGAAGCGGCCGCCGCTCGGCGCGGCGACGCGCGCGTTCGAGAGCGTGAACCGGATGCTCGGGTTGGCGCCCGCGTTGAAGGCGTTGCGCAGGTGGTTGTTCATCGTCCGGTTGCGGCAGTCGAGGCTGCTCACCGGGACGGTCACCGTGAGCGCGCTCAGGCCGGTCCAGCCCGCCGCCGAGGTCGCCGCGTTGGCCGTGCCGGTGACGCCGGACGTGGTGCACGTCCAGCTGCGGACGTTCGACGTGCCCTCGACGGTGATCGAGCTGCCGCTGGAGAACGAGAAGGGGTCGGCGAGGTGCCAGCCGGCGAGCGCGAGCAGGACGACGGCCGAGAGGAGGAGCAGGCGGGTCATGGGAGGAGGTGGAGGAGGTGTCGAGGCAAGGATCGGGAGGGCGGGGGGCGGGGTCTGCCGGACGCGCGCGACCGGCGGTGCCGGTCAAGCCACGGCGCCGGTGCCGGGGCGTCCCCCACAGGTGGCACACCGGTCGGTTCGACTGCCGACGCGGGGGCCGGAAACAGTGGGCGCCCGTCCCCCCCTCAGGAGACGGGCGCCTCCGGCGTGCCCGCCGTGCGCCGGTGGCGGGCACGGGTCCGCTAGAAGGCGACCACGCCTTCGATCATCAGCCCGTTGAAGGCTCCGCCGTTGCGGATGTCCGTCGCCGGGAAGTCGTTGTAGGTCTGGCGGACGTATTCCAGCTTGGCGAGGATGTTGCGCGTCGGGAACCAGCCCGCCGAGACGGCGAGGCGGTTGACCGAGACGTCCGCGCCGGCCGTCGTCACCTGCCCGGCCTGCACGGGGCCGACGAGCGCGCCCGAAGCGACGTTGTAGCGCGCGCCGACGAACACCTGGTCGCGCGAGAGGAAGCGGTAGATGCCCTCGACGGCGTACTGCTGCCAGACGCGGCCGACGTCCTCGCTCTCGTTGGCCTGGCGGCCCGTCGAGCGCTCGTACGTCCCGAAGAGCTCGAAGCCGTTGTACGTCACGAACGGGTTGATCATGAACGACGTGACGGCCTCCGTGAACGCGGGGTTGACGCGGCCCGACGTGAACTGCGCGCTCGTCGTCGCGAGCGGGTTCTCCAGCACGAGGTAGTAGCGGCTGCCGCCGCGGTCGCCGGCGTAGAGCGTGCTGCGGCCGGCGTTGCCGTTGTGGTAGACCGAGCCCGTGAGGCGCACGCGGAGGTCCGGCATCACCATGCCGTCGTAGCCGAGCTTGCCGAGCACCGCCATCGAGCGGCCGTCGGGGTTCGTGATGCCGCCCTGGATCTCGCCGCCCGTCAGGCCGACCATGCCCAGCACGCCGTTGTAGCGGACGAGCACCTCGCCGCCGACCTCGGTCGTGAACGCGTCCATGAGCAGGTTCTCGACGAACGGGTTGTGCATCGCGTTGCCGTTGTCGGTGCGCCGGAAGTGCGCGTCGCCGTAGTTGATCTCGTAGTGGCCCACGCGGATCGTCGTGTAGCGCATCACGTCGTCGAGCGCCGGGACGCCGAGGAACGAGAGGCCGTCCACCTGCAGGTAGCCGCCCTTGACCCACGTCTCCTGGTGGTGGCGCGAGGAGAGGTACGTGTCGAGGTTGACCTGCACGCCGTCGGCGAGGTGCGCGTTGAACGTCAGGTTGGCCGTCGCGAGGTTGGTGCCCATGCCGATGTCGATCAGCCCGTTGGTGTTGACCGAGTCGTCGGGCGCCGGCGTGGTGGTGTTCGGAATCCAGTTGGGCGTGGCCGTGTTCTCGTGGCTCAGCATCTGGAACTGCTGCGTGAACGCGGCGCCGACGCGCAGGCGCGGCGTGTCGCCGGCCAGCTCGGCGGCGGTCTTGGGCGCCTCGAACACGTGCAGCCCGCGCTGGTCGGGCGGGCGCTGGTTCGGGTAGGCGGCGGTGATGTCGGAGCCGAAGACGGCCGCCGCGTCGGCGGCGGCGGCGTCGGTCTGCGCCGCGACGGGCAGCGCGCCGGCGACGAGCAGGAGCACGACGAGGAGGCGGGGCGCGGTCATGGGAGGGCGGGGGATGGGTGGGAGGATGTGTTCCCAAGGTTCGGCGGGACGCGGCGGCGCCCTGCCGTCCGCCGCCCCGACGGCGCGTGAAGGCGCGCCCCCGGCGGTGTGCGAAGGCCGCCCCCGCGCCGGTGACGGGGCCGCCCCTACACGACCCGTTCGTGAGGGATGCGCGAAGGCACGCCGCCGGAGAACTCGTTAGAATCGGCCGCGTAGGAGCCACTCGTCATAACAACTAGTGCCCCGATGGCCGACGCCGACTTCTTCCAGACCGAGGTGCTGGACGCCAGCCGCCGCAAGCCCGTCCTCGTGGACTTCTGGGCGCCGTGGTGCGGTCCCTGCCGCGTCCTCGGCCCCACCATCGAGCGCCTCGCCCGCGAGAGCGGCGGCGCGTGGCGCCTCGTCAAGGTCAACACCGACCGCCGGCCGGACCTCGCGCAGGCCTACGGCGTCCGCGGCATCCCGTCCGTCAAGCTGTTCCGCGACGGCGCCGTCGCCGCCGAGTTCACCGGCGCGCTCCCCGAGCCCGCCCTCCGCCGGTGGCTCGACCAGAACGTCGGGAGTGGGGGCTGACGGCCCGCGACTCGGCCTAGACCTCCCCATTCCCCATCCCCTATTCCCGCGCCGCGCAGCGGCGCGCATCCCCGTCACCCGATGTCCTTCTTCTCGGCCCTCTTCGGCGGCGCGTCCGCCGACACCCTCTCGCCGTCCGACTTCGTCGCCCAGCGCGACCCCGCCGCGCCGGTGCTCGACGTCCGCACCCCCGCCGAGTTCGCCACCGGCCACCTCGCCGGCGCGGTCAACGTGGACGTGATGTCGCCCGACTTCCAGACCCGCGTCGCGGCCATGAACCTGCCGGCCGACGCGCCGGTCTACCTCTACTGCCGCTCGGGCAACCGCTCGGGCAGCGCTGCGAGCGTGCTGCGGCAGATGGGCCACGCCGGCGCGGTCAACGTCGGCGGCTTCGACGCGCTGCGCCGCGCGGGCGCCGAGACGGCCTGACGATGGACCCCTTCCCGCACCGCTACACCACGACGGCGGCGGGCGGACCCGGCGGCGCCCTCCGCCTCGACGGCCCCGGCCTGCCGACGCTCGGCGCCGACGCCCCGGCCGAGTTCGGCGGCCCCGGCGACGCGTGGTCGCCCGAGACGATGCTCGTCGGCGCCGTCACGAGCTGCTTCGTGCTCACGTTCCGCTCGGTCGCCGCGGCGATGAAGCTGCCGTGGACCGACCTCGCCTGCGAGGCCGACGGCACGCTCGACCGCGTGGACCGCGTCACGCGCTTCACGGAGATCGCGATCCGCGCGCGCCTGCGCGTCCCGCCCGGCACCGACGCGGCCGCCGCGCACCGCGCGATGGAAAAGGCCGAGCAGATCTGCCTCGTCACGCGCTCGCTGACGGCGGAGGTCCACCTCGTCGCCACGGTGGAGGAGGGGTAGGCGGGAACGGACGCCGCGCCCGGCGCATCTTTGGCGCCGGGCGCCGTATCGCGTCCGTCCCTCTCCCGACCGCCGCGGGTCCGCCCGCCCACCCATGCGAAGCACCGGCACCATCGTCCTGCTCGTCCTGCTCCTCGTCGTCGGCGTGGCCGGCTGCGCGGGCTGCTCCACCTTCAACAGCCTGCGCGTGCAGGACACGGCCGTCACGACGGCGTGGTCCAACGTCGAGACGCAGTACCAGCGCCGCGCCGACCTCATCCCGAACATCGTCCGCACCGTGCAGGGGCAGGCCGACTTCGAGAGCGAGACGCTCCAGGAGGTCATCGCCGCGCGCAGCCGCGCGACGAGCATCCAGCTCTCGGCCGACGACCTCGACGACCCGGCTGCGATCCAGCGCTACCAGGAGGCGCAGACGGCGCTCGGCGCCTCGATCGGGCGCCTGCTGGCCGTCTCGGAGAGCTACCCGCAGCTCCAGGCCAACGAGGGCTTCCTGCGCCTGCAGGACCAGCTCGAAGGCACCGAGAACCGCATCGCCGTCGCGCGGCGCGACTACAACGAGGCCGTGGGCGCGCTCAACGGGCGCATCCGCACGTTCCCGGCCAACCTCGTCGCCGGCGTCGCCGGCGTGAGCGCGCGCGCGCCGTTCGAGGCCCAGGAAGGCGCCGACGAGGCGCCGACGGTCTCGTTCGAGTAGCCCGCGAGCGCGTGACCCTCTCGCGTCCGCTCCTCCGGTGGGCGGCGGCGGTCCTCGTGTCCGCCGCCGCTTTCGCTGTGTCCGCCGCGCCCGCTCTGGCGCAGACGGCCGGTCGGCAGGGCGGGGCGGGCTACTCGTCGTATCTCGATCTCCCGCCGGCGCCGCGTCCGCCGCGCCTCGTCAACGACTTCGTCGGCGTCTTCTCGCCGACCGAGCGCGAGGCGCTGGAGCGCAAGCTCGTGGCCGTGGACGACTCGACGGGCGCCCAGATCGCCGTCGTGGTCGTGCCCGGCCTCGACGGAGCCGACGAGGTCGAGTACGCCGGCGAGCTGCTGCGCGCGTGGGGCGTCGGCCGCGCGGGCGTGGACAACGGCGTGGTGCTGCTCGTCGCGCCCGCCGAGCGGCGCGTCGCCATCGCGACCGGCCTGGGCGCCGAGGGCGCGCTCACCGACGCGACGAGCGGCACCCTCATCCGCACCGCGCTCGTGCCGGCCTTCCGCGAGGGGCAGTACTACGCGGGCGTGGACCGCGCGACGGACGACATCATCGCCGCGCTCGCCGGCGAGTTCACCGCACCGGCCGCGTCGTCGGGCGGCGGCGACGGACTCGGCGCGCTGCTCTGCCTCGTCTTCCTGATCTTCGTCGTGCTGCTGGTGATCGCGTCGCGCCAGCAGGGCGGGGCGGCGGGTCCGCCCCCGCGTCGCCGGCGTGGCGGACGCAGCGGCGGTCCGGGCGTGATCTTCCTGCCCGGCGGCTGGGGCGGCGGCTTCGGCGGGGGCGGCTTCGGCGGTGGCGGTGGCTTCTCGGGCGGCGGCGGGTTCGGGGGCTTCGGCGGCGGCTTCGGCGGCGGCGGCGGCGCCGGAGGCGGCTGGTAGGGGAGGGCGGCGCGTCGCGACGCGCCGCCGCTATCTTCGGCCGATGGACCTCCTTGCCGCCCTCCAGGCCTTCCTCGCCGACGACCCCGACGACCCGTTCACGCGGTTCGCGCTCGCGCAGGAGCACGCCCGGCGCGGCGCCGACGCCGACGCACTCGCCACCTACGAGGCGCTCGTCGCGTCCCACCCCGACTACGTGGGCACCTACTACCACCTCGGCAAGCTGCTCGACCGCCTCGGCCGCCGCGCCGACGCGCACGCCGCGTACCGCAGCGGCATCGCCGCCGCCACCCGCGCCGGCGACGCCCACGCGCGCGCCGAGCTCCAGAGCGCCCTCCTCGACGACGATGCCTAGACTCCTCCTCGCCGTCCTCGCCCTCGCGCTCGCGCTGCCGGTCGCCGCCCAGCCCGCCGGGCGCGACCTCCACGTCGTGCAGGCCGGCGAGACGCTCTTCCGCATCGCACGCGCCAACGGCCTGAGCGTGGACGAGCTGCGCCGCCTCAACGCCATCGAGGGCGACGCCATCCAGGTGGGCCAGACGCTCCGCCTCTCGGCGCGCGTCCCGATGCCTGACCGCACCGTCGCGCCGCCGACGCCCACCCCGGGCGGGACCGTCGGTGTGCCCGTGCCCGAGCGGCCGACGCCGCCGGCGGCGTCGGCCGGCGAGGTCCACGTCGTGCAGGCCGGCGACACGCTCTACCGCATCGCCGTCCGCTACCGGACGACCGTCGACTCCATCCGGCGCCTCAACGGCCTCACCGGCGACCAGATCGAGATCGGCCAGCGCCTCGTCGTCTCGGGCGACGCCGCCGCCGCGACGCCGACGCCGGGGCGCGTCGGGGCGCCCGCCGCGCCGGTGGCACTCCCCGCCGGACGCGCCCGCCCGTGGTCCATCAACCGCACGGCCGTCCCCGCCGACGAGGTCCACTTCGTGGACCCCGGCGAGACGCTCTACTCGATCGCGTCGGCGCACCGCCTGACGATCGACGAGCTGGCGGCGGGCAACGTGCTCTCGACGGCGCCGCTCGTGCCGGGCACGATGCTCTCCCTGCCGCGTGCCGTCGAGCCGGCGGTCGTCGCGCGGCGCGGCCTCCCGCCGCCCGTCGACGACGGCCTCGCGCTCGTCTACCCCGACGTGATGCGCGGCCGGACGACCGCCTCGGGCGAGGTCTACGACCCGCTCGCGCTTACGGCCAGCCACCGCGACTACCCGCTCGGGACCGTCCTGCTCGTCACCAACCCGGCCAACAATCGTTCGACGTTCGTCCGCGTGATCGACCGCGGGCCGGTGAGCCGCTCCTACCTGCTGGAGCTGTCGGCCGCCGCCGCGACGGCGCTGGAGCTGGACCCCAACACGGCGCGGCGCGTGGACATCCGGCTGCTGCCCTAGGCGCCGCCGCCGCCGGGAATGAGGGATGCGCGCCGCACAGCGGCGCGGGAATGGGGAATGGGAGCGATGGCGCCACCCGAAAGGTTCAGACGCCGTAGGGCTCGGGTCCCCATTCCTCATTCCCCGTTCCCCATCCCTCCCTTTCCATGGACCCCGCCGAGTCGTCGCGCCGCGCGCTGGAAGAGATCGAACGCCTCGCCGCCGGCCGCCCGGCGAGCGGGTCCCCGGACGGGTCGGCGTCGGGGTCGCCGGCGGGCGACGCGCCGGCCGTCGCCCGCCCGTCCACCTACGCCGCCGCGACGAAGAGCGCGACGTACGGATTCCTCGCGTCGCTGCCGCTGTTCGTTCTCTACGAGGTGGGCGTGCTGCTCGCCACCGGCGGGACCGGCGCCATCCGCGTCGGCGCCGACGTGTGGCTCAAGACGCTGCTCGCGGCGCTCGGCGGGACCGGCTGGGCGGCCCTCGGGGCGGCCGTGTTCGTCATCGGCGCGGGCGTGATGTGGGCCGAGCGCCGACGGCGCCCGCCGCTCGTCGGCCGCTGGTTCGGCTACCTCATCGCCGAGAGCCTCGTCTACGCCGTCGTGCTGGCGTTCGTCGTCGGCGGCGCCGTCGGGGCGCTGTTCGGCGTGTGGGCCACGCCCGCCGCGATGCTCGCGCAGCAGGTCTCGCAGATGGGCCTCGGGCTGCAACTCGCGCTCTCCATCGGCGCCGGGCTCTACGAGGAACTGGTCTTCCGCGTGCTGCTCGTCGGTGGTCTCTTCCTCGCCGGCTACCGGCTGTTCGGCTGGCAGCGGCGGACGGCCTACATCGTCGCGGCGGTCGCCGGCGCGGTCGTCTTCAGCGCCGTCCACCACACCGGACCGTTCGGCGACCCGTTCACGCTGCCCGTGTTCACGTTCCGCTTCCTGTTCGGGCTCGCGCTCAACGGCGTGTTCCTGCTGCGCGGCTTCGCCGTCGCGGCGTGGACGCACGCGCTCTACGACGTGCTCGTCGTCACCGGCAGCCTCTCGTGAGGCGCCCGCGTCGGCCGGCGACGTGGATTGTTGGCGAGGCGGGCTCCGCGCGCGCGGATCGCCGTTGACGCCGGGCCGACGACGGCGCGACGTTCCCGATTCTTCCCGACCTCCCCCGATGGACACCTCCGCCGAGAACTCCACGCAGGCCGGCCAGGCGCCGGTGCGCCCGCGCCGCGTCTCGCGCGCCGTCACGCTCCGCCACCACGGCCGCGAGCTCCAGATCGGCGGCGGCGCGCCGATCACGGTCCAGTCCATGACCACCGGCAAGACGCACGACGTGGACGCGTGCCTCGCCGAGATCACCGGCCTCGCCGACGCCGGGGCCGACGTCGTGCGCGTGGCCGTGCCGCGCCCCGAGGACGCCGACGCACTCGCCGACGTCGTCGCCGGCAGCCCGGTGCCCATCGTGGCCGACATCCACTTCAACTACCAGTACGCCCTCAAGGCGCTGGAAGCGGGCGTCGCCAAGGTCCGCATCAATCCCGGCAACATCGGCAAGCCCGAGTGGGAGCGCGAGGTGCTGCTCGCGGCCAAGGCCAAGGGCGTGCCCATCCGCATCGGCGTCAACTCGGGCAGCCTCGAGAAGGACATCCTCGACAAGTACGGCTTCCCGCGCCCCGAGGCGCTCTTCGAGAGCGCGATGCGCCACGTGGAGGTCTGCGAGCGCGAGGGCTTCCGCGACGTGGTCATCTCGGTCAAGCACTCGGACGTGTTCTTCATGATCCAGAGCTACCGCCTCCTCGCCGAGCGCACCGACTACCCGCTCCACCTCGGCGTGACCGAGAGCGGCAGCCTCAAGACCGGCCCCATCAAGAGCGCCATCGGCATCGGGACGCTGCTCGCCGACGGCATCGGCGACACGATCCGCGTCTCGCTCGCGGCGGACTCGGTGAACGAGGTCCACGTCGGCCACCAGATCCTCAAGTCACTCCGTCTCGGGCGGCCGGGCGTCAACGTGATCGCCTGCCCGACGTGCGGGCGCCTCGCCGGCGACCTCTTCTCGGTCGTGGACGAGGTCGAGGAGGCCGTCGCCAAGCGCGGCTTCTCGCGCGACCTCAACGTGGCGCTCATGGGCTGCGCCGTCAACGGCCCCGGCGAGGCCGCCGGCGCCGACCTCGGCGTGAGCCTCGGGCGCGGCCGCGCGCACCTCTTCAAGCACGGCGAGATCGTCGGGACCGTGGACCAGCACGAGATCGCGCCGGCCGTCATCGACCTGATCGAGCGCTGGGACGAGCTGTAGCGCGGCGCGGGCGCCCGCGCCGCGCACGTCCGATCTTGCGGCCTCACCCGCCACGCCCGCCGTGGACCTCGTCTCGACGATCTCGCTGGCGATGGGCGCGTCGTGGGCCTCGGGCCTGCGCCTCTACGCCGCCGTCGCCACGCTCGGCCTGCTGGGCCGCTTCACGTCCGTCACGCTGCCCGGCTCGCTGGCCGTCGTCGAGCACCCGTGGGTGATCGGGACGGCGCTCGCGCTCGGGCTCATCGAGTTCGTGGCCGACAAGGTGCCGGTGGTGGACTCGGCGTGGGACGCCGTCCACACGTTCATCCGCATCCCGGCGGGCGCCGTGCTCGCGTGGGGCGCCTTCGGCGACTTCGACCCGGCCGTGCAGGCCGTCGCGCTGCTCGTCGGCGGCGGCCTCGCGATGGCGTCGCACGGGACCAAGGCGGGCACGCGCGTGGCGGTCAACGCGAGCCCCGAGCCGGTGTCCAATGCCGTCGTGAGCACGGCCGAGGACGGGCTGGCGGTCGGGACGGTGGCGCTGGCGGTGTTCGCGCCGGCGGTCGCCATTGCGCTCGTGCTGGTGGCCGTCGGCGTGACGATCTGGCTCGTGCCGAAGCTGTGGCGCCTCGTGCGCGGGCGGAAGCGTGCACCGGAGCGGGCGTGAGCGGCGCGGCATACTCCTCTCCCGCATCTCTCCACACGGGCGCCTTGCCGGGCGCGTCGGCCGGGCGCTATGTTTCCCGCCTCCCGAGGGCCCTTAGCTCAGGGGTTTAGAGCGCTCGCTTCACACGCGAGAGGTCATAGGTTCAAATCCTATAGGGCCCACACAGAAGCCCCCGGCGCCACGTCGGCGCCGGGGGTTGGTCGTTCCGGCTCCGACCGGGGAGGGCCAGGCAGACGGTCCGTGGCTACCGCACGACCGTGACCGACTGCACCGAGGACACGCCGTCGGCGTGCAGCCGTGCGCGATAGACGCCCGCCGGGAGCGCGCGCACGTCGACCGGGATGCGGTGCTCGCCGGCGCTCAGGTCGCCGTCGACGAGCCGGAGCACCTCCCTCCCCAGAGGGTCGAGCACCACCAGCCGGACCGGCCCGGAGGCGCGCGTCGTGAACGGGACCACCGCCACGCCGGCCGTCGGGTTGGGAGCCACGGGGGCGAGGACGCCCTGCCGGGGCGGACCCTCCCCGGTGCCGACCGGATTCGTCCGGTAGGTGCCACGGATCAGCCAGTTGCCGAACAGGCCTGCGTCCTCGGCGCGTCCCATCAGCGGACCCGGGATCTCCGGCTCCTCCGGTGGCCCGCTTTCCCAGACCGCGAACCACGACCGACCGAGCGAGGTCGACTGGTCCATCGCCGCCGGCGACTCGGTCTCGCCGTCCATTCCCGCGCGGCTGACGATGGCGAGAAGGATGTCTCCCGACACCGGCACTGCGATGGGCGTCTCGAAGGGGACGGCCTGAAACTCTTCGAGGACATCCACGGTCATCCCCCGGCGGTACCCGATCAGCGTCGCGCCGAGCGACGGCGAGGGCTGGTCGCTGTAGTAGACGTAGACGTCGAACGAGTCGCCCAGCGCGATCTCGCCGGTCGGGGTGAACAGCACCTGGACCTCCTCGATCGACATCGGGAAGTCCTCGACCGGCGGCGTGAACTGGTTGAACCACAGGAACTGCCCGCCGGTGGTGAGGCCGACGACGAGCTCGTGCGTGCCGTCGTCGATCACGAGATTGCTCTCCGGCGTTCCGGCGGAAGCTGCGGCCGGGGCGGGCGTGGAGACGAACTGGGCGTGGGCCGGTGAGGCTGCGGCGAATGCGAGCAGGACCGCCCCAACACCCGGGGCGAGCAGGGCCGGCGAGCGAAGGCGCATGACGGGGGCGGTTCTGACAAAGAGAGCCGCACAGACGGATCCGTGCGGCTCACCCGGGAGCGGAGGGCTCGGCTAGCGGGTGATCTTCCAGCGGAAGATGCCGCAGAAGGCGCAGCCGCCCGTGATCTGGCGCATGGCGCCGAGAGAGAGGGTCTTCATGGTCCTGGGGGGCCGGTGAGAAGGGGTAAGTACAACACCGACTCCGAGAAAGCAAGTGGGGCGTCTGGACTCTCGACGACCGGGTCCGGTCAGGCGAGGTCGCGCAGCGCCCGCGCGAACAGGTTGTCCGACCCGCGCAGTTCGTCGGGCGTGCCGGCGGCCTCCACGAGGCCGTCGCGCAGCACCACCACGTGGTCGGCGCGGAGGGCGGGGCGCAGCCGGTGCGTGATCAGGAGGACGGCGGTCTCCGGCCGCAGCGCGTCGAGCACCGAGAGCACGTGCGACTCGGCGTCGTAGTCCAGCGCGGAGGTCGCCTCGTCGAGGATCAGCAGGCGGGGGCGCCGCCAGAGCGCCCGCAGCAGCGCCGCCACCTGCAGCTGCCCGCCGGAGAGGGCGAGGCCGCCCTCGCCGACGGGCGTCTCGAAGCCGAGGGGAAGGCGCTCGAAGAGGCGCGCGAGGCCGACGTGGTCGGCGAAGGCGACCACGTCGGACGCCGCGCCGGCGGCCAGACCGACGGAGCCGACGATGTTCTCGGCGAGCGTCCCGCTGAAGAGCCGCACGTGCTGCGGGACGACGCCGATCTGCGCGCGCCACTCGGCCGTCGGGATGCCCCGCCAGTCCACGCCGTTGACGGAGACCGTCCCGCCGTCGGCGTCGTACAGCCGCTGCAGCAGGCGGAGCACGGTCGTCTTGCCCGACCCGCTCTCGCCGAGCAGCGCCACCCTCCGGCCCCGGTCGAGGTCGAACGACACGTCGCGCAGCAGCGGCTCTCGGCCGGGGAAGCTGAACCGGAGGCCGCGGACCTCCACGCGCGCGATCGGCGCCCCGCCGTCCAGCGCGTTCGGCACCGGCACCCCGTCGGGCAGAAGCGCGTCCGGCTCGGGGTCGAGCGACGCGACCTCTTCGAGGCGCTCCAGCGCGACGCGGGCTTCCTGAACCTGCACGTTGACGACGGCCAGACGGAGCGCCGCCGGCAGCAGGGCCGTCGTGAGCTGCACCGACCCCACGAGCGCGCCGAGCGAGAGTCCGCCGCGCTCGACGAGCACCACGCCGACCGTGATCGTGGCGACGAGCTGGACGGCCGAGACCAGCTCCGCCTCGGCGTTCAGGCGGGCGACGGTCCGGCCCAGACGAAAGACACGCTCGTGGAACGCCGCGAAGATGTCTCCGACGCGGCGCGCCGTCGGAGCTTCGTCCTGCGACGCGCGCACGGCCTCAATGCCCTGGATGACGTCCACGAACGCGCTCTCGGAGCGTCCGTAGGCGGCCATCAGCTCGCGTTGTCCGTCCACGAGCGCGCGGTGCGAGCGGCCGGCGACCCAGGCCGCGAGCGGCAGCACGACCAGCGCCACCGCCCCGAGCACCGGCGAGAGCACGAGGAGGTACACCGCGGAGGCGATCAGCACGAGCAGGTCGAGTGTGGCCTCGCCGGCGGCGAGCGTGACGGCGCGCTGGAGGCGCTCGGCGTCGTTGATCCGCGCGACGAGGTCGCCCGTCCGCCGGCGATCGAAGAACCCCTGCGGGAGGCGCACGAGCCGACCCAGCACGCCCTGCACCACGCGCACGTTGAGGTCGCGCGCCTGCGCGAGCAGGAACGTCTCGCGGATCCACCCCAGCCCGGCGCGCGCCGCCAGCAGGGCGACGAGGACCCCGAGACCCAGCGCGACGGCCACGCGGTCGTGCCGCGGCAGCAGGTCGTCGACGAGCGCCACCAGGAACGAGGCCGTCGCCAGCGAGAGCAGCGCCACGACGGTCCCGAGCGCCGCGGCGAGGCCGAGCACGTTGAGGTCCGCCCGGAGCAGCGCCCACAGCCAGGCGCCGCGCGAGCGGACCGCGGGCGGCGAGGCATCACGCACCGCCGCCGTCGGGTGGACGGCCAGCAGGGCGCGCGACGCCCACAGGCCGGCGAGTGCCGCCGGTGTCTCCAGGCGGACCCCCTCGGCCGGGTCGCCGACGACGAACGCGCCGTCCTCGACGCCGAAGCAGACGACGTAGTGCAGGCGTCCGTCGGCTGTGACGATGTGCAGGAGCGCGGGGCGGCCGAGGGATGCCAGCTCGCGCATCGCGTCGTCGTCGGGGGCGGACGCTTCCAGGGCCTCGGTCTCGAAGCCGAGAGAAACGGCCGCCTCGAACAGACCCGCCAGCGTCGTCCCGTCGGCCCCGGTCCCACTCAGCGCCCGGAGCTGCTCGGCGGGCGCGTGGCTGCCGTGGAACCGGAGAAGCATCGCGAGGCACGCCGGTCCGCAGTCCGAGGCGTCTGACTGCGCGACGTACGCGGCCTGCGCTCGGGCGACGAGGGACGAGGCCATGCTAGAGCGCGCCGAGCGTGAGCACGCCCGTCAGCAACAGCAGCGACGCGCCGTAGGCGGTCGCGGTCCGACCGACCGTCCCGCCGACCGTGCGCTCCTCCAGCCGCGCCCACACCAGCGCGACGATCCCGACGGCGACGAGGTCTTCGAGCCCGACCATCTGGGGGAGCGCGTGGGCCCACTCGCCCGCCTGCCGGGCTGACGCCGGAAGTGCTGATGCGAGGGACAACGGCGGGGCGGCCAGGCCCCGCGCCAGAGCGATGCCTTCTGCGACGGCGTTGAGCGCGAACACGACTTCGGCAGCGACGGCCGCCGCGACGCGCGGTCCGAAGCGCACGCCCCAGCCGGTGAGCGCGCCGGTCACGTCGAGCGCCGCGCCGAGGGCGAGGGCGCGGAGCGCGACCGCCGCCGGCACGGCGAGGAGCGCCCACGGGCCGGCGAGGCGCGCGAGGTCCAGCACGGTGTGGACGTGGGTGATCGCCTCCCGGGGAGCCAGGGCGACGGCCACCAGGTACAGCGCCATCGCCATCCCGAACGTCGCGCCTGCACCGATCCACCGCCGTCCGTTGGCTCTCGGCGGGAGCGGAAGGGCTGGCGTCTGCATCGGGACGGCGTCTTGGCGCCAACCTAGTCCTGCACCGGCGGTCCCTGCAACCGGCGTGGCGCCCCGGCCCGGCGGCGGCGTCGGGACACTGCGCCACGCCGGCGGCGTACGCCAGGCTCCCCGCGCGCGCCATGCCCAACCGTCCCCTCCTGCCCCTGTCCGGCGACTTCGCGCGCGACGTGCCCGGCGGCGGCGTCGCGTGGAGCGGCGCGCCCGCGCCGGCGGCGTCCGTCGCGTGGCTCAACGAGCCGCTCGCCGCCGCCCTCGGCCTCGACGCCGACCGGCTGCGCGGCCCCGACGGCGCCGCCGCCCTCTCGGGGAGCGTCGCGCCCGCCGGCGCGTCGCCGGTGGCGCAGGTCTACGCCGGGCACCAGTTCGGGGGCTTCTCGCCCCGGCTGGGCGACGGGCGCGCGCTCCTCCTCGGCGAGCTCGCGGCGCCCGGCAGCGCCCGGCTCGACCTCCACCTCAAGGGCTCGGGGCGCACGCCGTTCTCGCGCGGCGGCGACGGCAAGGCGGTGCTCGGTCCGGTTCTCCGCGAGTGCATCGTCGGCGAGGCGATGCACGCGCTGGGCGTCCCGACGACGCGCGCGCTCGCAGCCACGCTCACCGGCGAGACGGTCTGGCGCGACGGCCCCGCGCCCGGCGCGGTCCTCGCGCGCGTCGCGGCCAGCCACCTCCGCGTCGGATCGTTCGAGTACGCCGCCAGCCTGCCCCGGCTGGCCGGGGCGCGCGGCGACGCGGACCTGCTCGCGCGCCTCGCCGACCACGCCATCGCCCGCCACGACCCCGACCTCGCCGGACGCGACGACCGCTATCTGGCCTTCTTCGCGTCCGTCGCCGGCCGCCAGGCGCGGCTCGTCGCGCAGTGGATGGCCGTCGGGTTCGTCCACGGCGTGATGAACACGGACAACGTGGCGGTCTCCGGCGAGACGCTCGACTACGGCCCGTGCGCCTTCCTCGACGCCTACGACCCCGCCGCGGTCTTCAGCTCGATCGACACCGGCGGGCGCTACGCGTTCGGCAACCAGCCGCACATCCTCGTCTGGAACCTCGCGCGCTTCGCCGAGGCGCTGCTGCCGCTCGTCGCTGGCGCGGACGCGCCCGACGACGACGTGGCGTCCGCCGTACGCGACCTGACCGACGCGCTGGACGCCGTGCCCGCCGCCTTCGACGCCGCCTACCTCGCCGCGATGCGCGCCAGGCTCGGCCTGTCCGACGACGATGTGGCCGGCGACGCGTTGATTGTCGCCGACTGGCTCGCGCTCCTCGCCCGCACGCGCGCCGACTACACGGCCTCGCACCGCGCGCTTGCGTCCGCCGCCCGCGACGATGCGTCATCGCTCGACGCGCTCATCGCCGGCGACGCCGACGCGACCGCCGCGCGGGACGCCTGGCTCGCGTGCTGGCGCGACCGCCTCGCCGCGCAGCCGGGCGGGGCGGCGGCGGCCGCCGAGGCGATGGACCGCACCAACCCGCTCGTCATCCCGCGCAACCACGTCGTCGAGGCCGCGCTCGACGCCGCCGTCGGACCCGGAGGCGTCGTCGGCGACCTCGCGCAGGCGCTGGATCTCATCGAGCGCGTCCGCCGCCCGTTCGACGCCGCGCCGGGGGCCGACGCGCTTGCCGCGCCGCCGCCGCCCGGCACGCCGCGCACCGTCACCTTCTGCGGAACGTGACGGCCGGCGACGGCTCTATTCGTCTGCCGTCTGCCCCCGGCCGTCTGCCCATTGCCCCAACGCCTCGAAATCCACGTCGGCGGCCGGCGGCGTGGCGGCGTCGGCGACGCGGCGGAGGTAGGCGAGCGCCGCGTCGTGGTCGGCCGGATCGGCGGCCGCCGACGCGTCGGATGGCACGACGACGTGGAGGTCGCGCATCGTCGCGCCGAGCGCTGTCGCGAGCACGCACACGTCGGTGGCGAAGCCCGCCAGGACGAGCGTCCGCGTGCCGAGGTGGGCGAGCAGCGCGTCGAGCGCCGTCTGGAAGAACGCCGAGTGCTTGGCTTTGAGGACCGCGTAGTCGTCGGGCGCCGGGCGCAACCGCTCGGCGACGTCGCGCCCCGGCGCCTCGGTGCGCAGGTGGTGGCGCACGACGGCCGGGAAGTCGTCTCGCCAGCGCCCCACGTTGTCGTTGACGTAGACGACCGGGACGCCGGCGGCGCGCGCCCGCTGGCGAAGGCCGGCGATCCGCTCGGCGGCCGGGCGTGCGTGGGCGAGCATCCGCTCGCCGCCGTCGAAGTCGAATCCGTTGACGACGTCGACGAGGAGGAGCGCGACCGGGCAGGAGTCGGGCGCGAAGCCGTGGAGGTCGGCGTGGCGGGCGGGCGTCGGCATGAGCAGGGGAGAGGACCATGAGTGCGACGCATGAGCGGGCCGGTGGTGCCGGGGGGCGTCGCGGGGCGCCCGCCGAGAGTGGCACTCCGTTTGGGACACGGGCCGGCGACGCGCGCTCGCGGCGTCCGCCGGCATCAGACGATCCGGCGGGAACGCGCGCGCGACCGTCCGCCTACTTGAACCGTCTCGCCCCGCGCGGCGACCTTCCCGCCCCGCGTGTCCGCTCCCGTGCCTGACCCTCGTCCCGAGGTCTTCGCCTCCGCCTTCCGCCAGCCCCGCCCGCGCGTCGCCGTCGTCGGCGCCGGGGCCGTCGGGCGCGCGATGGCGCTGCGCCTCGCCGAGCACGGCTACCCGGTGGCGGCCGTCCTGAGCCGGACGCGGGGTCGCGCCGCCGACCTCGCGCGGCTCGTCGGCGCGCCGGTGGCGTCGGACCGCCTGACGGACCTGCCCGAGGATGTCCGCCTCGTGCTGCTGTGCGTGCCCGACGCCGAGGTGGCGGGCCTCGCCGAGACGCTGGCACTCGCGCCGCGCACGTGGGCCGGCACCGTGGTGGCCCACACGTCGGGCGCGCTCGCCGCCGACGCGCTCGCGCCGCTCGCCGCCGAGGGTGCCGACACGCTCGCATTCCACCCGCTGCAGGCACTCACGCGCGCCGCCAGTGCGGCGTCGCTCGACGGCGTCTTCGCCGGCATCGAGGGGCCGCCGCGCGCCGTCGCCGCCGGCATCGAGCTCGCCGTCGGCCTCGGGATGCGCTACCTCGTGCTCGACGCCGCCGCCAAGCCGCGCTACCACCTCGCGGCCGTCATGGCGTCCAACCTGCTCGTGACGCTGCTCGGGATGGTGCAGGAGGTCCTCGCCTCGCTCGACGTGGACCGCGCCGACGCGATGGCGCTGCTGGAGCCGCTCCTGCGCGGGACGCTCGACAACCTCGCCGCCGCCGGCCCCGAGGAGGCGCTCACCGGACCCGTCGCGCGCGGCGACATCGACACGCTGCGCGCGCACGGCCTCGCGCTGCGGCGCCACCTGCCGCACCTCGTGCCGGCCTACGCCGCGCTGTCGGTCGAGACGGTCCGCCTCGCGGTCCGGGCCGGGACGCTCCCGCCGGAGCGCGCCGAGACGGTCCTCGCGCTGATGGAGCGGATGGTCACGCTGCCGCTCCCGCCGAGCGCCTGACGCGGCGCCCGGGCACGGCGGCGTGCCCCGGTCGCGCCAATTCGATACCTTCGTCGGCCCTGCCGTGCCGCCCGCCCGCTCCCGCGTGGACGACGACCTCCCTGACGAGCGACCCGACGCACGCGCCGGCGGCGACGCGCCGATGCCTGGCGGCGACGACCCCGTCCCGGTCTTCGAGGACGTGATGACCGTCGAGGCGGTCGCGGCGTTCGTGGCTCGCAGCCGCCGACGCGGCTCGGCCGCCGCGTTTCAGGCGCTGCTCGCCGCCGCCGAGGGGACCGTCCGCGGCGTGCTCTCGCCGCTGCGCGCGGCGTCGGCCGCCGCCATCAACCTCGCGCAGCAGACGACCGTGGACGCCGCCGCCGCTCACCTCGGCGCGGGCGCCGACGCGCTCCACGGCGGCCTCTCGGCCGAGGGCCTCGCGCTCTCGGAGCCGTCGCCCAGCGGCTTCCACATGCGCTTCCGCGACGAGTGGCTGCCGCGCCTGCGCGCCCGCGCCGCCGGCCTCGCGCACCCCGGCGACGCGCCGCGCGGCCCGACGTGGGTCGGCGCCCTCGCGTCGGCCGTCGACGCGCTCGGCAGCGCCGCCGACCACCTCGACACGCTCGCGCTCGGCCAGCCCGACGACTCGTCGGCCCGCGCCCTCGGCCTCGGCATCGCCGTTCAGCTCCGCCGCCACCGCGACGCCCTCCTCGCCGACGCCGCGCGGATGATGGAGTAGAAGGCGTGTAGGAGAGGAAGCGTGTAGGCGTGCGGGCCTGGCGCCGTGTAGGTTGCGGACCGGCCTACACGCCTCCCCGCTTACACGCCTCCCCGCGCCCCGATGACCGACCAGGAACGCGTCCGCCGCGACCACCTCGCCGCGCTCCGCGCCGCCGGCGTCGAGCCGTACCCCGCCGGGGCGTGGCCGCCGCCCGACGTCGTGGCGGACCTCGGCGGGCGCACGTCGGCCGCCGCCGCCGTCGCCGGCTACGACGACGAGGCGCACAGCCCCGACGCCGAAGGCACCGTCGCGTACCGCGTCGCCGTCGCCGGGCGGATGCTCACCAAGCGCGTCATGGGCAAGGCGGCGTTCTTCCACCTCGCCGACGAGAGTGGGAGCGTCCAGATCTACGTCCGCCGCGACGCGCTGCCGGAGGGCGTCTACAACGAGGTCGTCAAGAAGCTGCTCGACGCCGGCGACTGGGTCGGCGTCGTCGGGCGCGTCTTCCGCACCCGCATGGGCGAGGTGAGCGTGGACGCCGAGCGCATCGACCTGCTCGCCAAGAGCCTGCGCCCGCTGCCCGTCGAGAAGGAGACCGTGGACGAGGCCACCGGCGAGACGCGCGTCCACAACGAGGTCTCGGACCCCGACTTCCGCTACCGCCAGCGCTACGCCGACCTCGCGCTGCACCCGGAGGTCCGGCAGGTCTTCCGCGACCGCCACCGCATCGTGCGCACGCTCCAGGGCTTCCTCGATGCGCGCGGCTACGTCGAGGTCGAGACGCCGGCGCTCCAGCCGATCTACGGCGGCGCCGCCGCGCGTCCGTTCACGACGCACCACAACGCGCTGGACATGCCGCTCTTCCTGCGCATCGCGGACGAGCTGTACCTCAAGCGGCTGCTCGTCGGCGGCTTCGAGGGCGTCTACGAGATCGCGAAGGACTTCCGAAACGAGGGGCTGAGCCGCTTCCACAACCCCGAGTTCACGATGCTCGAGCTGTACGTCGCCTTCCGCGATTACACGTGGATGATGGGGCTCGTCGAGAAGATGCTCTCGGCCGTCGCGCTGGCCGTGCGCGGCACGACGGACGTCGAGTGGAACGGCCACGCGCTGTCGTTCGCGGCGCCGTTCCGCCGCGCGCCGCTCTTTGCGCTCATCGAGGAGCACACCGGGCGCGACCTCCGCGCGGCCACGGCCGCCGGCGACCGCGACGCGCTGGCCGACGCCGCCCGCGCGGCCGGCGTGGACGTCGCGCCCGAGATGGGCGTCGGCAAGCTGATCGACGAGATCTTCGGCGCGGCCGTCGAGCCGCACCTCATCCAGCCGACGTTCGTGACCGACTACCCGGTCGCGCTCTCGCCGCTCGCCAAGCGCCACCGCCTCGCCGGCGACGGCCTTCACGACGCGCTCGTCGAGCGCTTCGAACTGATCGCCGGCGGCAAGGAGCTCTGCAACGCGTTCTCGGAGCTCAACGACCCGCTCGACCAGCGCGAGCGCTTCGAGGCGCAGGCCCGCCTCGCGACGGCCGGCGACGACGAGGCGACGGGCACCGTGGACGAGGACTTCCTCCGCGCGCTCGAGTACGGGATGCCGCCCGCTGCCGGCCTCGGCCTCGGCATCGACCGGCTGACGATGATGATGACCGGCCAGCCGTCCATCCGCGACGTCATCCTGTTTCCGCTCCTCCGGCCTGAGTATTACAGAATACCGGTCAGTGGTTCGGCGCGGCTACTCAACGCCGTGTTCAACGAAGTTGCAGAGGGCAGGGTGGGGGAGTCTCGGTTCAAGAATCAGATTGTCAGTGCAGGACGGTCAGGTGGAGGTGCTGGGCCTGGGCCGACTGACAGCCTCGTGATCTCGGTTCGTGGTCTAGGTAACGAAGAGTGGGCCACTAGTGTCGTGGAACAGTTGATGCTTTATGTGGCGACAAGGTACAATTTGGCAACAGATCTATTCAGGGTTGGTCGGGCCGAGTCACCCCCCTGATCCTGAGATAATTAGTAGAATTAGGGAGGGATTTGAAGCTCGGAAAGGTGGGAATTTGTCATCCTGAGAGCAGCGAAGGATCTCAGCGCTGACCTCGCACGCTGTCGCTACCGGCAGCGACGGGCGAGACCTCGCGTCGAGATCCTTCGCTGGCGCTCAGGATGACAGGTAGGGAGGTGGGAGAGAGGTAGCAACCCCCAACTCGAACCAGCGATGGCGCAGCGGAGCTACTGGGTCTACCTCCTCGCCAGCCGGACGCGCGTCCTGTACGTGGGCGTCACCAACGACCTCGCGCGGCGCGTCGCCGAGCACCGCGCCGGCACGGGCGGCGCGTTCACCCGCCGGTACCATGTGCACCGTCTCGTCTATGCCGAGGAGCACTCCGACGTGCGCGACGCGATCCGGCGCGAGAAGACGATCAAGGGCTGGACGCGGGCGCGGAAGCTCGCGCTGATCGACGCGACGAACCCCGCGTGGGACGACCTCGTCGCCGGCCGGTGACCCGTGCGCGTCCTTACGCCGTCGGCGCGACGACGGGGGGCGCGTCCGTCGCCGGCGGGGACGCCGCCGGCGCCCGCCGCACGCCCCGCACCACGAGCCGCCCGAGCAGGTCAGCGCCGACGAGCAGACCGAGCGAGACCGCGAGCGCGCGCGGGCGCGACTGGAACGCCATCGTCTGCACGATCAGCGCCAGCAGCGCGCCGGGGATCGACACGAAGAGCGGCGTCAGGCGCGCGCCCGCGCCGAAGCGCTCGCTGTGACGCGAGAACGGCGGCGTGCGGTAGGCCAGCGCGTGCAGGCGCGTCGAGAGCGTGACGACGGCCAGCCAGAAGAGCGCGTGCAGCGCGGCGTCCAGCGCCGGCATCTGCAGCGCGAGCACGGCCCACATCGCGACGCTCAGCGGCGCCAGCACGCGGATCGCCAGCGCCGCCTGCGCGCCCATCTGGAGCGCGCGCGGGCGCACGTGCGGCAGCGTCCCGAACACCCACGCCGCCGTCGCGTGGTCGGACTGCTGCATCGTCTGCACGAGCGTCTGCGCTGCGAACAGCAGCACGACGAGGATCGAGAGGTGGAGGCTCGTGTCGGGGTCGGTGATGACGCTCATCGGGTCCTGCCCGACGAGGCTGCCGAGGCCGCCGGCCATCCAGCCGAACAGCACGAACCCCAGCGGCAGCAGCGCCGCCGGCCAGAGGCGCCCGGCGACGACGCGGTCGTCGGACATCGCGGCGACGGCGAAGCCGTAGGCGGCGCGCGCGGGTCCGGGCGGCGCCAGCCGCATCTCGGCGGCGAGCAGGCGGCGGTCGCCGCGCCCGCGACGCTCGGCGTCGGCCTGGCCGTGCGCGAGGCGGTCCAGCAACCGGAAGTAGCGGTGCGGGAAGAGCACGCCGAGTGCCGCGCCCATCGCGGCGCCCGAGAGCAGCAGCGCCAGCACGCCCGTGGACGGCCGGCCCGACAGCACGTCGGCCAGCCACGCGCCGGGCCACCACGCGGCGCGCGTCGCCGTCGGCTCGGAGCCAATCCACTGGTAGCCGATGACCAGCGCGCCGACGAGCAGCGTGCGGGCGACGGTCAGCGCCGGGCGCAGCACGCGCGGCGGGATCGCCAGCGTCACGCCCCAGAGCGCCGCGAGGCAGAGCGCGGCCGTCCACGCCACGCCCGCGCCGACGACGAGCCCGATGGCCGCGCCGAGGGCGGGTCCGTGCGCCACGCCCGACCGCAGCGCCACCGGCAGCGCCACGCCGACGGCCATCAGCGCGACGTACCCGCTGATGCCGATCAGGCGCGCGGCGTAGTGCTGCGCCTCCGTCGCCGGCAGCGTCGCCAGCCACGCATTGTCTTTCGGGCGCCCCATCAGGTCGTCGTACGAGCCGACGATGCCGAACGCGGCGAGCACCATCCCGAACGAGCCGGCGACGAACAGCGCGTCCTCGGGCGGCGCGCCGCCGAGCGCGAGCGCGAGCACGGTCCCGGAGACGGCGTACGCGAAGAGCGTCATCGCCAGGCGCCCGCCCGCGCGGCGGCCGGTCCCGGGGTGCCGGAGGTCGGCCTGGAACTGCGCGGTCGCCAGCGTGCGGACAGGGGACACAGGGCGAGGGGCGAACGGCGAGGAGCGAGGGGGAGAGGCCCCGAGACAGGAATCGGGAGGGCGACCGGGCGGCGTGAGCGGCCGGCCAGTCGGGAACGGACGAACGACGGCAGGCGCCGGTGAACCGCGCGCCGTCGCCGGCACTGCTCGCGCCTTGCCCCTTACTCCTCGCCCGAGGTCGCTCCCTCGGCCCGCTCGCGCTCGCGGCGGATCCGGACCTGCTCGCTCAGCCACGCGCTCCAGCGCGCGGCCTTGGCGTTGTGCTCGGCGACGGTCCGCGAGAAGTCGTGCCCGCCGGTACCGTCGGCGACGAAGTAGAGGAAGTCGTGGCGCTCGGCGTCGAGCACGGCGTCGAGGCTGGTGTCCGTCGGGTTGGTGATCGGGCCGGGCGGGAGGCCTTCGATGAGGTACGTGTTGTAGGGGCTCGGCGTCTGGTAGTCCACGAACAGCAGGCGGCGCATCTGCGGCTCGCCGGCCTGCATGAGAGCGAACTGGACCGTGGGGTCGGCCTGGAGGCGCATCCGGCCCGACGACGTGCGGCCGAGCAGGCGGTTGAGGTAGACGCCGGCGATGCGCTTGTGCTCGCCCGGCTTGCGCGCCTCCCACTCGACGATGCTCGCGAGCGTCGTCACCTCGTCGGTGGTCATGCCGAGGGCGTCGGCCTGCGCGCGGCGCGCGTCGGTCCAGAAGCGGTCGTGCCACTCCTCGATGCGCTCGACGGCGCGCGCGGCGTCGGTCGTCCAGAGGATGTCGTAGGTGTCGGCGCGCATCCGCCCGAGGAGGTGGGCGGTGTCGGTCCCGAGCCGCTCGGCGAGCTCATCGTCGCGCAGCGCGGCGACGACGGCGGCCGAGTCCACGCCGAGCTGGCGCTGGAGCACGCGCCCGAGGCGCGCCGGCGTCAGCCCGCCGGGGATCGTGATCCGGATCGGGTCCTGCAGCCCCTTGCGGATCTTGTCCATCATCGCCCAGTTGCTCATGCCGGGCGTGAGGTTGTAGTGGCCGGTCTTGACCTGCGCGCCCCAGCCGGTGAGCGTCCCGAAGAGCCGCAGCGAGGTCATGTTGCGCACCGCCCCCGCGCTCGCGAGCGAGTCCAGCGCCGCGTTGAAGTCGGTGTCCGGCGGCAGGCGGATGCTGTGCGCCTCGGCGTCGTCGGGCACGGGCGCGACGTTGGGTAGGAAGGCCAGCCACGCGACGGCGCCGAGGCCGGCGATGCCGAGGACGAGCAGGAGGGGGAGGAGGCGGCGCATCAGGGGCGGGCCGCGCTCTGGTCGCGGCTGTCGATGGTGCAGACGGTGTGGATCCCGCCGCGAACGGTGTAGTCGGTCGTGACCACGAGGCGGTCCGGGTCGTCGAGGTGGCGCATCAGGTCGTCGTAGAGATACGCCGTCACATCCTCCTGTGCCGCACCGATGTGGCGCCAGCTCAGGAGATAGTACTTGAGGCTCTTGAGTTCGACGAGCCAGCTCCCCGGCACGTACTCGACGCGGACCGTCCCGGAGTCCGGCAGCCCCGAGAACGGGCACAGCGCGCTGAACTCGCCGGGCTCGGTCGTGTAGACGACCTGCTGCCGCGCGCGGTGGGTGTAGGGCATCCGGTGGATCTCCTGCTGCCGCGTCTCGGGCGGGAGGAAGAGCGCCACGCGCCCCTCGGGACGGATGCCGTAGCGGGCCATGTGCGCGAGCGACTGCCGCGTGTGCTCGGCGGCGAGCTGCTGCACGGCGTCGAGCGCGGCAGCGTCGAGGTCGGCGGCGAGGGGGGCGGTGTCGTCGGTCATCGGCGGGGACGCCTCGGGCGGGAGCGCCGGAAAGATCGCGCGGCGTCCGTTCGTGCGCGTCCACGGCGTCTTCGATGAAGCACGCGACCCCGGCCGACGTCATCTTCCCCTCGCCCCTCGCCCCTCGCCCCGTGCCCGCCTCCGCTCTCGTCCTGCTCTCCGGCGGACAGGACTCCACGACCTGTCTCTTCTGGGCGCTCGCGCCGGCGCCGCTCGGCGGCGGCTTCGAGCGCGTCGAGGCCGTGGCGTTCGCCTACGGACAGCGCCACGCCGTCGAGTTGCACCAGGCTGAGACGGTCGCGCGACTCGCCGGCGTGCCGCTCACCGTCCGCTCGCTCGACGGCCTCTTCGGCGCCTCGGCGCTCTTGGCCGACGAGGCCGCCGCCGGCGGACGCGCCGCCGACACCAACGCCGCGCACCCGCTCGCGCCGGACCTGCCGGCGTCGTTCGTCCCCGGTCGCAACGCGCTCTTCCTCGCCGCCGCCGCCGCGCTCGCCTTCTCGCGCGGCATCGGCACGCTCGTCGGCGGGATGTGCCAGACCGACGCCGCCGGCTACCCCGACTGCCGCGCCGACTTCATCGCGGCGCAGCAGCACGCGCTCTCGCTCGCGCTCGGTGCGCCGCTCGCGATCGCGACGCCGCTCATGACGCGCACCAAGGCCGAGACGTGGAAGCTCGCCGCCGACCTCGGCGTCGTCGCCGGCGTGGACGTGCTGGAGGCCGTCCGCGAGCACAGCCACACCGACTACCACGGCGCGAGAGACCAGCGCCACCCGTGGGGCTACGGTCGGCTCGACAACCCCGCGAGCCGCCTGCGCGCCGAGGGCTACGCCGAGGCCGTCCGCCGCGGGTGGATCGCCGACGACGCCGGCGGTCAGCCGGCCGTCCCGTAGGCGCGGATCGTCTCGCCGGCGTGCGCGGCGCCGTCGGGGCCGAGGAGACGGACGCACAGCGCCGCGATCTCGTCCACCGCCACGCCGGGCGTGCCGGGGTCCTCGTCGCCGAACAGGATCGTGGAGGGGGCGACGGCGGCGGCCGTGATGCCGCGCGGCGCCAGCTCGGCCGTGGCCGACTCGACGAGGCGCACGACGCCGGCCTTCGACGCCGAGTAGCCGGCCTGCTCGGCCACGCCTCGGTCCGCGCCCTGTCCCGACGCGATCGCCACGAGGCGCCCGCCGTCGGCCATCCGGCGCGACGCCTCACGGAAGGCGAGGAACGCGCTCGTCAGGTTGACGCGCAGCAGCGTCTCCCACGCGTCGAGGCCCGTCTCGGCCAGCGGCGCGCCGGCCCACATCCCGACGGTGTGGATGAGCCCGGTGATCGGGCCGGACTCGGCGGCGACGGCGAACGCGTGGCGCACGCCGCTCTCGTCCGTCACGTCGGCGGCGACGCCGACGAAGCGCGCGGGGCGCTCGCCGGCGTCGGGTGGCTCGGGCGCCTCGCGGTCCACGGCGACGACCGTCGCGCCGGCGGCGGCGAGGTGGGCGCAGACGACGCGCCCGAGGCGCCCGGCGGCGCCGTTGACGACGACGACGTGATTCGCGAGATCGGGCATCAGTCGGCCGAGGAGGTGTGGTCGTGGACGATGCGCCACGTGCCGCCGGGGCGCACCTCCATCAGGAGCGTGAAGAGGCCCTGCGGTGTGTCGGATTCGCGGTCGAGGCGCCAGCGGCCCCAGACGATCGCCGACTCGTTGGTCACCGGCCGCACCGTCAGGTCCGAGAACGTGAGCGTGCCCATCGAGGCGCGGTCCGGGTACGAACGCATGTAGACGCCGAACATCTGCGACCAGCCCTGCGTGACGGTCCCGCCCGAGAGGAAGGTCGTCTGGCGGGTGCGGACGTAGGTGTCCATGAAGCCGCGGAGGTCGCCCGCGTTCCAGCGCGCCTGCTGCGCCATCAGCACGGCCGTGATCCCCGACGTGACCGCCGCCGTGTCCACGGCCGCCACCATCGTGCCGGGCGCGGCCGTCCGCTCGATGATTCGCTCCTCCCGGACGACGACGCTCGGCGCGCAGGCCGAGAGCACGAACGAGGCGACGATCAGGGAGAGGACGAGGCGGAAGCGGAGGCGCATGGCCGGAGGTGGAAAGGGGAGAGACGAGAGTACGCACGCCGTGCGTTGCGTGGGTGCCGGGGAAAGCCTCACACGCGCCGCCGGGCACCGACTTGTTCCCTTGTCGGCGTTCGCGCGCCAACGCTAGCTTTCCTCGTCGCCCGACCCCCGGGTGCCCGTCTCGTCTCCCGCCGCGTCCGGCGGGGCCGCCCGCGCCAGATCGGACCGTTTCGCTACGCCCATTTCTTCGCTCCCGGTCTGGCCGCCCTGCTTCGGTGCAGGGCCGCGCCGTCGCCGCTGCGTTCCGATCCCGCCCTCCCGACGTGCGCGAGACGTCTTCCCGCTCTGGCGGTCTGCCCTCCGGCAGCCTGCCCCGGTCTGCCGGGGCGCCCGACGCGAAGCGCCGGCTGGCGCTCGTCGCCGCGCTGAGCGCCGTCGTCCTCGGCGCGCTCGGGCTGCACGCTGGCACCGTCGAGGCCGGGGCGGCGTGGGGCGTGCCGACGCGCTGGTCCGCGCCGCCGGACTCCTCGGACTCGACCGACGTCGACTCGCTGGCGCTCGACTCGCTGGCGCTCGACTCGCTGATGCGCGCCGGCGCCCTGCCCGACCCCGACTCGCTCGCTGGCGACTCGACGGAGACGGACTCCACCGACACGCTGTCGACCGAGCGCGCCGAGCTCTACCTGCCCGGCGTGCCGGACGCCGTGCGCCGCTACTCGGCCTCCATCGCCGCGCCGCAGCTGCCCGGCCTCCGGGGGCGGCTCGGGGCCTACTGGCGGCGAACCGTCACGCTGGACTCGGCGGCGTACGTCTACACCGTCCGCGAGGCCGTCGGCACCGACGACGTGCGCGCCCCGGCTGACGCGACGCTCGACGCGTTCGTCGTCGCCCAGCGGCAGGCCGCCGTCGCCACCGGCTTCCGGACCCTCGCGCAGCAGCGCAGCCAGACCGGTCGCCGGCGCCAGGGCGTCGGCTTCACCGTGGACATCCCCGGCGGCCAGCAGAGCGCCTTCCGCACCCTCTTCGGGCGCAACGAGGTGGACCTCACGGTCTCCGGCCGCTCGGACGTCGACGTCGGCGTGAGCTACAACGCCAACGCGCTCAACGAGGCCATCACCGGCCGCGGCGGCACCATCGACCCCGCCTTCGGCCAGCAGCTCAACCTCAACGTCGCCGGCACCATCGGCGACAAGCTGCGCATCAACGTCAACTACGACACGCAGAACCAGTTCGAGTTCGAGAACCAGGTCTCGCTCGTCTACACCGGCTACGCGGACGACATCATCCAGCGCATCGAGGCCGGCAACGTGCTGCTCCAGACGCCGTCCGAGCTCATCCGCGGCGGCCAGCGCCTGTTCGGCATCCGCACCGACCTCCAGTTCGGTCCGCTCGCCGTGACGGCCGTCGCCAGCCAGCAGGACGCCGAGACGACGAGCGCCGTCTTCGAGGGCGGCAGCCAGTCCACGCCCTACAACAAGGCACCGTTCGAGTACGAGGACAACACGCACTTCTTCCTCGGCTACTTCTTCCACAACTGGTGGGACGCCGCGCACCGCCAGCCGGGCCTCCCGACGAGCCCGCCGGGGGTCAACCAGATCACCAACCTCGAGGTCTGGCGCTACGACCCCAGCCTCCAGACCGCCCAGACCGACGGCGCCGAGATCATCAACGCCGTCGCCCTCGTGGACCTCGCCGAGCCCGAGGCCGTCCGGCAGGGCGGGGAGGAGTACCTCGCGTTGTTCGCCGACCCGGGACAGACGCCGCGGCCGGATTCGACCGCCGACCGCTACGACGAGACCACCCTCGAGACGCTCCGCTCCGACGCCCAGGCCGACGTGGGCGTCCTCACCGGCCTCGCCGTCAGCGATTACGCCAGCACCCGCTTCCGGCGCCTCCAACCGGACGTGGACTACACCTACGACAACCGGCTCGGCTGGGTCTCGCTCACCACGCCGCTCGGCCAGAACGATGTCCTCGCAGTCTCCTACGAGTACACCACCGGCGCCGACCAGCAGACCGTCTACGTCGGCGACTTCGGGCGCTCGTCGCAGAGCACCACTCAGAACGGCCGCCGGACGATCCTCAAGATGCTCCGCGGGGGCGTCCCGACGCCGTCGGCCGCGGCGTGGGACCTCACGATGCGCAACGTGTACCGCGTCGGCGGGCGCGGCCTGTCGCCGGACGCCTTCGAGCTCGACGTGACCTACCAGGCGCCGAGCCAGCCCGCGCGGCAGACGCTCCAGACCGTCGAGTTCGGCAACCAGCAGACGCTCCTCCAGGTCCTCGGCCTCGACCGCGTCAACGCGCAGAACGACGCCCAGCCGGACAACCGCTTCGACTTCATCAACCGCCTCACCGTCGACGCGTCCAGCGGGCGCGTCATCTTCCCGGTCCGGCAGCCCTTCGGCGACTTCCTGCGCGAGCTCATTCTCACCGGCCGCTCCATCGACGGCGGGACGATCCAGGTCTCGACCGTCGACGGCTCGCCCGCGGACGCGGCAGACCTCTACGCCTTCCCGGCCCTCTACGACGACACCCAGGCGCAGGCCGCGCGCATCCCCGGCATCAGCCGCTACCAGATCGGCGGCGTCTTCCGGAGCGCGTCCCAGTCGGTGTTCAACGTCGGCTTCAACATCGTCCCGAGCACCGTCATCGTCACCTCCGGCGGCCGGCGGCTCGTCGAGGGCTCGGATTACCGCGTCAACGCCTCCGCCGGGACCGTCGAGATCATCAATCCGGCGTATCTCGCGCCCGGTGCGCAGATCCGGGTCGAGGCCGAGCAGAACCGCCTCTTCGCGATCGGCTCGAAGACGCTGCTCGGCCTCCGCGCCGACTACCGCTTCAGCCCGGAGGCCGGCCTCGGCCTGACGTGGATGCGCCTCTCGGAGCGCCCGCTGGCCGACAAGTTCCGCGTCGGTGAGGAGGCCCTCCAGAACACGATCTACGGCGTGGACGGTCGCTACCTCGCCACGCCGCGCTGGATCACGCGCGCCGTGGATGCGCTGCCGCTCATCCAGACGCGTGCGCCGAGCCGCTTCGAGGTGCGCGGCGAGGTGGCGGTCCTCAACCCCGGCCACCCCGAGACGCTGGCCTTCGAGCGCACGCGGCGCGCGCTGGCCGACAGCCCCGACGGCATCCGCCTGGCCGACGACGAGCTCTCGGGCGTGAGCTACGTCGAGGACTTCGACGTGTCCGACAACAGCCTCCAGCTCGGCGAGACCAACGGCTGGCGCCTCGCCGCCGCGCCCGACTCGGCCGGGCCGTCGCTCGGGCCAGTCACGCCGGCGACGCCGGTGATCGACCCGGCCCGCCCGACCAACTGGCGCGGCCGCTTCGCGTGGTACACCATCAACCGCGAGGTCTACCGCACGTTCGGCAGTCTCGTCACGGTCGCGACGCAGCCCATCACCGCCGAGCAGCTCTTCCCGGACCGCGGCTTCGCGACCTCGGAGGAGCGCAACCAGCCGGTCGGCTTCCTCGACCTCTACTTCGACCCGACCGACCGGGGACCCTACAACTACAACGGCGACCTCACCGGCGCCTACGCCGCCAACCCGCAGGACGTCTGGGGCGGCATGGTCCGCGCCATCGACGGCTCGTACGCCAACTTCGACGGCGACAACAACGTCGAGTTCGTCGAGATGCTCGTCGCTCCGCTCGGCGGGCGCAACGGCGACGAGGCCATCGCCGAGACCGCGCGCCTCTACGTGGACCTCGGCCGCCTCAACGAGGACGTCGTGCCCGATCGCCAGCTCTCGACCGAGGACGGCCTGCCGGATCGTCCGCCGACCGAGACCGAG
>Ga0209053_1000372_pt1 | contig 33900 bp, 26 predicted proteins | sample EBPBio152010_DNA_FD_185864 | JGI IMG/M metagenome (GOLD analysis project Ga0209053, IMG submission 185864) | Wastewater treatment Type I Accumulibacter community from EBPR Bioreactor in Madison, WI, USA - Reactor 1_7/15/2010_ DNA (SPAdes)... | ecosystem: Engineered > Bioreactor > EBPR >... | reverse complement strand
CGTGGTGCCGGCCCTCGGCGCGCTCGTGCCCGTTCCTGTAGAGCGCGCGGCTGCCGTGGAAGGACCGGCCGTGGACCGGCCGGACGTGGCCGTGGCGGCGCTCGTGGCCCGCGGTGCGGCGCTCGACGCGGCTCTCGGGCGTGAGCGGATGCATATCCCGACGTTCACAGTCCGTGCTGGACTCGAGCGGCAGAGCCTGTTCTACGGCCCCGACGACGTGCAGGGGCTTGACGTCAGCGACGGCTTCGTCCTTGGCCGGCGGGAGACCGAACTCGTCGTCGGCGTGAGCATCCCGCTCTCGTTTGGCGGCGTCGGCCGTCGCGAGGCCGTCCGCGCAGAGGCGACGGCCCAACTCCGCGAGGCCGAGGCCGAAGGCGTCCGCGCCGGCGCCGCGAGTGACGTCGCCGCGTCGGAAGCCGCCGTCCGGCAAGCGTCGCTAGCGCTGGCACGGCTCGACGGCACGAGCGACGACCTCCGGGAGATCGAAGCGCTGCTTGCACTCGCGCAGTCCGGCGGCGAGATCGACGTCCCGACGCTGCTCGCACAGCGCGATCGCGTCCGGAGGGTACGCCGCGCCGCGCTGGATGCACGTGCCGCCGACCGCCGCGCGCGGCTTGCCCTCGCCAGCGCACTCGGGCGACCTGCCGCCGGCCTTCCCCTCGAACTCGAGTCCCCATGATCCGCGCCCTTGTCTGCTTGCTGGCTCTCGCCGCGACGCCTGCCCACGCCGGCGGCGACCCTTCGGACGGCCACTCTCACGGCGAGGAGGCCGGCGGTACGTCCACGTCCGTCGGCCCGGCGGCCGTCACAACAGCCGCGATGACCAGCCGCTTCGAAGTCGTTCTCACACACGCGCCCGTCCGGGGTGGGCAGCCGTACGCCGGCACGCTCTACGTCGCTGACTACGCGACGAACCGACCTGTAGAGGACGCCGAGCTCACGGTGCAGGGGCTCGGGGTCGCCGGTGGCGAGTTCGCTGTCGAAGCGACTGGCGAGACGGGCGTGTACGCGGTCACGCACGCGGCTGGCTTCCCGCGCGACGGCCGCTACGACGTGAGCGTGAGCGTCCAGGCCGCAGGGACCTCGGACCTCGTCTTGCTGACCGGCCTCTACGTCGGGCCGGTCGAGACCGTCGCCGGTCCGCCCGCGCCCGAGCCCGTGGGCGGCTCCGGCGTGTCGTGGGCATGGCTGCTCGGCGTCGTGGCGCTCGGTGTCGCGCTCGGTGCCTTCCTCGTCCGCAGCGCCCGGCAGCGCCGCGCAGGCACCCCGTCCTCCACTCCCGAACCCTCGTGGTGATGCGCCGTCTGATTCTCGCCGCCGCTCTGATCGCTGTCCTCGTCGCCGGCGGGCTGAGGCGCGACGCGGCCGCTCACGAAGGCGAAGACCACGGGACGCCCTCGGCGTCGGCCCCGGCCGGCGACACGCTCGTCGTGGACCAGGCCGCTCAGTTCGCGCTCGGGATCGTGACGGCCATCGCCGACACGCAGTCGGTCGCCGAGACCCTTCGCCTGCAGGGCGTCCTCGTGCCGGCGCCCGGCGGCGAGGCTGTCGTGTCGTCGCCGCAGGCCGGCCGGCTCGTCTCGGCGCGGCTCCCTGGCGTTGGGCAGACCATCCGTGCCGGTCAGGCCATCGGAACCGTCGAGGGCTCGCTCGCGGCGCCCGACGTGGCCGGGCTCCGGTCGGACCGGGCGGCGGCCGAGGCCGACGTCGCGCAAGCGCGAGCCGACGTGACGCGGCTGCGGGCGCTGGCGCGCGTGGTCGCCGGCAAGGAGATCGAGGCCGCCGAGATCCGCCTTCGGGGCGCCGAGGCGCAGCTTGCGGCGCTGGCCGGCGCGCTCGGGGCCGGCAACCGCTACACGCTCACGGCTCCCATAACCGGCGTCGTGGCCGAGGTCACGGCGGCGGTCGGGCAGCAGGTGGAGGCCGGACAGCCGCTCGTGCGGATCGTCGCTCTCGGACGGCTCCAGGCCCGCGGGCGCGTCTTCGAGGCCGATCTCGGGCGGGTCCGCGACGCCGTCGGGCGACCCGCGACCGTCTCGGCCGAGGCGTACCCCGACGCCGGCTTCCGCGCCCGCCTGCTGGCGCTCGGTGCCACCGTCGACCCCGCGTCGCGGACGCTCGACGCCGTCTTTGCCGTCGAGAACCCAAACGGCGTGCTCCGCTCAGGCCAGACCGTCACGGTGGACGTCGCCGTCGGCGCGGCCGAGGCCACGGTCGTCGTTCCGCGGAGCGCCCTCGTGCGCGACGAGAGCGGAGCGCCGGCCGTGTTCGTCCACCCGAGTCCCGAGGCGTTCGTGCGCCGCCGCGTCGTGCTCGGGGCCGAGACGGCCGCCGGCGTCGCCATCCAGTCAGGCCTCCGCCCCGGCGACCGGGTGGTCGTCGAAGGCGCCTTCAGCATCCGGTAGCGCCTCGTGTTCGACCGGATCATCGCCTTCTCGATTCACAACCGGCTTCTCGTCGTCGCCGGCGCTGCGCTCGTGCTCGTCTACGGCACGTACACGCTCGCGCACCTGCCCGTCGACGTGCTGCCGGACCTCAACCGGCCAACCGTCACGCTGCTCACCGAGGCCGAAGGGCTCGCGCCCGAAGAGGTCGAGACGCTCGTCACGCTGCCCATCGAGCAGGCGATGAACGGGGCCGCCGGCGTCGAGCGCGTCCGGAGCGTGAGCGGCATCGGGCTGAGCATCGTCTACGTCGAGTTCGGGTGGGGCGCCGACGTATACCTCACGCGCCAGCTCGTGACGGAGCGTCTGCAGGCCGTCGCCCTGCCCGAAGGCGTCACGCCGTCGCTCGGCCCTGTCACGTCCATCATGGGCCAGATCATGCTCGTCGGTCTGACGGCGTCCGGCGACGCGGCCGAGGGGGGTGGGACCGACGCGCTCGCGCTCCGCGACCTCGCCGACTACACCGTCCGCACGCGGCTCCAGACGATCCCCGGCGTCTCGAACGTGATCGCCATCGGCGGCGGCGTCCGGCAGGTTCAGGTCCGGCCCGACCCGGCACGGCTCCGCGCGTTCGGGCTGACGCTCGACGACGTGGAGCAGGCTCTCGCCGGGGCGGCGGAGAACGGGACCGGAGGCTACCTCGACCGTGGCGGCGAGGAGTCCCTCGTGCGCGTGATCGCGCGGACGACGGACCTCGCCGAGATCGGCCGGACCGTCATCCCGACCGCGGGCGGTGCGGGGGCCGGTGCCAGCGTCACGGTCGCCGACGTGGCGGAGGTCGCCTTCGGGGCGCAGACGCGGCGGGGCGACGCGGGCGTCGACGGCCAGCCGGCGGTCATCCTGTCCGTCGAGAAGCAGCCCGGCGCGAACACCGTCGCGCTGACCGAGGCCGTGGACGCCGCGCTCGACGAGATCGAGGCGGCCCTGCCCGACGGCGTCGAGATGAACCGTCACGTGTTCCGGCAGGCGCCCTTCATCGAGGCCGCCATCGGCAACGTCGAGGAGGCCCTGCGCGACGGCGCCATCCTCGTCGTGATCGTGCTGTTCCTGTTCCTGCTCAACGTCCGCACGACGGCCATCACGCTGACGGCGATCCCGCTCTCGATCGTCGTCACGGCGCTCGTCTTCAAGGCGTTCGGCGTGAGCATCAACACGATGACCCTCGGCGGGCTCGCTGTCGCCATCGGCGAGCTCGTGGACGACGCCATCGTCGACGTCGAGAACGTGTTCCGGCGCCTGCGCGAGAACCACGTCGCCGGGCGCCCGAAGCCGCCCCTCCAGGTCGTGCGCGAGGCGTCGAGCGAGGTCCGCTCGTCGATCGTCTACGCGACGGTGTTGATCGTGCTCGTCTTCCTTCCGCTGTTCGCGCTGCAGGGTGTGGAGGGGCGCATCTTCGCGCCGCTCGGCGTCGCCTACATCACGTCGATCCTCGCCAGCCTGGTCGTCGCGATGACGGTCACGCCGGCGCTGTGCGCGTACCTGCTCCCGAACTCGAAGGCGATCACCGAGCGCGAGCAGGACGGCTGGCTCGTCCGCACGCTCAAGGGCCTCGACCGGCGGATGCTCCGCCGCGCCCTGCGTCACCCCGAGGTGGTGATGGGTGTGGCGGGCGCGCTCGTCCTTGCGGCACTCCTCGCCGTCCCGATCTTCGGACGGACGTTCTTGCCCCCGTTCAACGAGGGGTCGTTCACGGTCAACGTGCTGCTCGCGCCCGGCACGAGCCTCGACGAGTCGGTGCGTGTGGGCCGCCTCGCCGAGCGGCGCCTGCTCGCCGTCGAGGGCGTCGAGGGCGTCGGGCGCCGAACCGGCCGGGCGGAACGCGACGAGCACGCGGAGGGCGTCCACTACAACGAGGTCGACGTCGAGATCGAGGCCGGGCGCGATCCCGAGGCGATGCTTCCGGTGATGCGTGCGGCGCTGGTCGGGCTGCCGGGGGCATCGGTGAGCATCGGGCAGCCCATCGGGCACCGGCTGGACCACCTCCTCTCAGGCGTCCGCGCACAGGTCGCCGTCAAGGTGTTCGGCGACGATCTGCCGGCGCTCCGGCAGGCGGCGGAGGCGATCCGGGCCGAGATGGCGGCCGTGCCAGGGATGGTCGACGTGTCGGTCGAGCAGCAGGTGCTCATCCCCCAGGTGCGCGTCGAGGTCGACCGCGAGGCTGCCCGGCGCGTCGGGGCCAACGTCGGGGTGGTGAACGAAGCCATCGAGACGGCCTTCGCCGGCGAGACGGTCGGGCAGGTCGTCGATGGACCTCGGGGCGTGGACGTCGTCGTCCGCTACCCCGAGGCTGCGCGGTCCGACGCAGCAGCCCTCGCCGCCGTACTGGTCCCGACCGCCGGTGGCCCGGTCCCGCTCTCGTCCGTCGCCCGCGTCGTAGAGAGCACGGGTCCCAACCAGATCGTGCGCGAAGACGTGCAGCGGCGCGTCGTGGTGTCCGCCAACGTGCAGGAGCGCGACCTCGTCGGGGCGGTCGAGGAAGCGAGGGCGCGCGTCGCCGACCGGGTGTCGTTGCCACCGGGCGCGTTCGTGGAGTGGGGCGGGCAGTTCGAGAGCCAGCAGTCCGCCACGCGGCTGATCGGCCTGCTGTCGCTGTTCTCGCTGGCCGCGATGGTCCTCGTGCTCTACGTCCACTTCCGCTCGATGCGGATCGTGGCGCAGGTGCTGCTCAACGTGCCACTCGCGCTCGTGGGCAGCGTGTTCGCGCTCTGGCTCTCGGGGGAGCCTCTCTCCGTCGCCGCGCTCGTCGGCTTCATCACGCTGACCGGCATCGCGGCCCGCAACGGCATCCTGATGATCTCGCACTACGTCCACCTCGTCCGCGAGGAGGGCGAGGCGTTCTCGGAGGCGATGATCATCCGCGGCTCGGTTGAGCGCCTCGTGCCGGTGCTGATGACGGCGACGACAGCCGGCCTGGCGCTCGTGCCGCTCGTGCTGTCGGCCGGCGAGCCGGGGAAGGAGATCCTGTACCCGGTCGCGGTCGTGATCCTCGGCGGACTCGTCTCGTCGACGCTGCTCGACCTCGTGCTGACGCCGGCCGTGTTCTACCGCTACGGGCGTCCCGCGCTCGAGGCATACCTCGCCGACCACCCGGCGCCCGGTGGGGACGACGGCCGCCGCGCGCCGACCGAGCCTGTGCTGCCGCGCCCGAGCGCTCCGGCCCCAGCCCTTCCACCGGGATGACCGGACGCGTCGCTAACCTCGACCTCCTCCGGGCCGTTGCGATCACGCTCGTCGTGCTCACGAACGCCGCCGTGGAAGGCCTCGCGCCGGGCGGCCTGTGGAGCCGCGTCACGGCGTCGGGCTGGGTCGGCGTCGACCTGTTCTTCGTGCTCTCCGGGTGGCTCGTCGGCGGGCTCTACTGGCGTGAACTGAACCGGTTCGGAGATGTCGGGATCGGGCGGTTCTGGGCACGGCGATGGCTGCGGACGATCCCGGCCTACCTCGTCGCGCTCCACGTCATCTTCCTCGCCAAGTGGGCTTTCGTGGACCGGTCGCTCGTCTACGACCCACGCTATCTCGTCTTCGTGCAGAACTACCCCCCGCCCGGCGCCTACTGGGGGCTGAGCTGGTCGCTCTGCGTGGAGGAGCACTTCTACCTCGCGCTCCCGCTCGCGCTGGGGCTGGCGACGCGCCTGCGGGGCGGCGTGCCGGCGCTGCTCGGGCTGGCGGCGGTGGCCTCGCTTGCCGCTCGTCTTCTGACGGTGCCGGACGGCGCTGCGCCGAGCGGGATCCAATACACGGCCACGCACATGCGTCTGGAAGGGCTCGCTTTCGGTGTCGCCGCCTCGTGGGTCTACTACCAGAAGACCGCCTGGTGGCCGGGCCTCGTCCGTGTGGCCCGCCTCATAGCCGTGCCCGGGCTCCTCTTCGTCGCGGCGGTGCCCCTGCTGCCTCTCGACGTGCTCAACCGCTGGGCGTACGCCGGCGTGGACCTGGCCTTCGCCGCCGTTCTGGTCGCCGTCGCGACCGGCCGTGCGTTGCCCGGCGCCGACTCCCGTGTCGTACGCGCTGTCGCGGTCACGTCCTACAGCGTCTACATGACGCAGTCGGCCGCTCTGGAGGCGGTGCAGACGGCGTTCGGCGACCTGCTGCCCGCCCCCGCCCGTCTTTTGCTCGGTCTCGTGGCCGTGGCTCTCCTCGGTGGTGCGTTCTACCTCGCCATCGAGCGACCAAGCCTGCGGCTGCGTGAGCGCTTCGCGCCTTCGCGCGGCCACGTGCCATCTCCCGCACTCGCCCCCGTCTAGGACGGCGAGCCCTCCCCTGTCTCCACTCTCCCGCTGAGACCCATGCGCATCCTGCTCGTATTCCTGATTGCCCTCGCCGGCTGCACCGGCGACACCCAGGTGCCCCCGGGCACCGCCAGCACGGAAGCCACCCCGTCCGAAGAGACCGGGAACCCGCTCCCCGAATCCATCACCCCGCCGGACACTGCGGCGTCTGACGCCGACCACGCGGGAGAAGACCACACGCACGGCTCACCTCACGGCGGGACCGTCAAGACGGCCGGCAGCGGGCACCTCGAGCTCGTCACGGAGCACACGGCGTTCAAGCTGTACGTGCTCGACGGCAACGAGCAGACGCTACCGGTCGCCGGCATCGAAGGCGCCCAGGCCATCGTGCAGATCGACGGTGGTGGCTCCGAAACCGTCCCGCTCACGCCGATGGACGACCACCTCCACGCGTCCTTGCCACCCACGGCGGCAGCGTACACCGCTGTCGTGAGCGTCCCCGTGTCGGGGGAGACCCGCTCGGCCCGCTTCGAGGTCGGCCTCGACAGCCACACGCAGCACGCCCACTGACGTCTCGCCCGCCTCCCTTTCCTCTCCCCTTCCCATGACCCGCCTCACCTCCCTCTTCGTGCTCGCCCTCACGCTCGCCGCCTGCCAGACGGCCGAGACCGACGCCCAAACCGCCCGCGCGGACTCGTCCGACGCCGGCATGGACCATGCCGGCATGGACCACAACGCCATGGGCCACGACATGATGGGCTCGTCCTATACCGACCTGCGGTTCCTCGACCACATGACGATGCACCACCAGATGGCCGTCGACATGGCGCAGATGGCCGTCGAGAAGGCGACGGCGCCCGAGGTGCGCCAGATGGCCCAGACGATGGTCGACGATCAGGAGCGCGAGATCGCGCAGATGCAGGCCTGGCGCCAGCAGTGGCATCCGAGCGAAGCCGCCCCGGACACCACGATGTCGGCCGATGACATGGCCGCGATGGGCATGGGCATGGACATGACCGCGCTGGAGACCGCCACCGGCGCCGCCTTCGACCGGCTCTTCCTCCAGCAGATGATCCCGCACCACGCCGGCGCGGTCACCATGGCCGCTGAGGCACAGATGCACTCGGAGCGCGCCGAGGTGCGCACGCTCGCCGAGGAGATCATCGCAGCCCAAGCGATAGAGATCGGCGAGATGCAGCGGATGATCGAGGCGATGCCCGCTGCGCCCGCTGCCGAGTAGCCCGGATTCCCTGCCGGACGCGGGCCTCCCCCGGCGGGGCCTTTTCTCCCGAGGCCACCTCGTCTCACCAACCTCCTCCTCCCATGGCGCATCACGACGCCCACACCTCTGCTGGCCACGACCCGATGAGCGACGCCATGCGCCGCTGCATCCAGGCCTGCCTCGACTGCCTCGTTGCCTGCGAAACGTGCGCTGATGCCTGCATCGGCATGTCCGGCATGGACACCTGCGTCCGGCGCTGCCGCGACTGCGCCGACCTCTGCGCGCTCTGCGCCCGGTTCATGGCGCGCGGCTCGGACCTGCACGCTCAACTCTGCGACCTCTGCGCCGACGCCTGCGAGGCTTGTGCCGCCGAGTGCGAGACCCACGACCACGACCACTGCCGCGCGTGCGCCGAGGCGTGCCGCCGCTGCGCCGCCGAGTGCCGCGCGATGGCCGCCTCGATGGCCGCGTAACCCGAGAGGGTCCAGGTGGCCGTGACCGCCTGGACCCACCCCGCCTGCTCCGTGTCTGACATCGACTTGTTCGCCCCCCTGCTCTCCTGTCCGGACTGCCGGGCGGGCCTGACCTTCACACCGGCCGATCCGCCGGCCACAGCTCGGGGGGCGTACGGCGTGCTCCGCTGCCCGTGCGCGGCCTACCCGGTTATCGACGGCGTGCCGGTGCTGCTGCGCGGGCGCGTCGCCGTGCGCTCCATCGCCGACTCGCGCATGGTCGCCGACGGGCCGGATGCGGCCGACCTCGTCCGGCAGGTCGAGGCCGGTCAGGGCGAGGACGCGCTCGTGTCGCTGCTCTCGTTCCCGGTCTGCCCGTGGCCGTTCAACCTGAGCGCCGCCGGGCGCGCCGCGAGCCAGTTCGGACCGGTGGGCACGGCGGGACTTGCCGTGCGTCGGCAGACGGTTCGGCGCTGGCTCCGTGCCGGCGACCGAACCGCCGAGGACTGGTTCTCGCTCTTCTACTGGCGCTCGCCGACGCTCTTCGACCCGTTCAGCTACTTCTTCTTCCGCTTCGCCCAGCCGCGCCACCTCGCCACGCTGGCGCTGGCGCCTGCGCTCGGGCACTCGGTACTGGACCTGGCCTGCGGCTACGGCCACACGATGCACAGCCTGACGGCCGGTGACGCCGCGCGCGAGGCCGTCGGCCTGGACCAGAACTTCCATCAGGCGTGGGTCGGACAGCACTTCGTGGCGCCGGCCGCGCGCTACATCTGCGCCGACGCCGAACGCTCGCTCCCCTTCGGCGACGGCGCCTTTGCGTCGGTCCTGTGCTCGGACGCGTTCTACTACTTCGCCGACAAGGAAGCCAGCATGGCCGAGATCCGGCGCGTGGCCGCTGGCGGAACGGTCGTGCTGGCGCGCGTCGCCAACGCGCTCGTCCCGCCCCACGACGGCAACGAGCGCACGCCCGAGGGCTACCGCGCCTGCGCCGAGCCTTGGCCCAGCCGCTGGTTCGACGAGGCCACATTGACGGACCTCTACCGGCGAGGCCGAACGCCCGACTTCTCTGCGCCGACGGACACGGCTGCGCTCGCGGGCGCCAAGTGGCTCTACGGCGTCGCCGCGCCCGACGTGGCGTCGCTCGGCGCACACGACGCCGACAGCGATCCCGCCAGCGCCGCAGCCGGCGAGGCGCTCCACCTCGTTGGTACGCTCTCGCTGAATCCGCTCTACGAATCGTCGCGTGGCGGGGCGCTCCGCTTCCGCTGGCCGTCGACGTGGTTCGAGTTCGAGAACACGCCGATGTCCGCCTACCACGCCGCCACGGCCACGATGGACGCCGACGCCTCGCGCAACCTCGCCGCCGGCCGGCGCACACCCCGCCTCGACGCGCTCGCGCAGCAGTTCGTCGTCATCGGGTTGCCCGAACGCTACGTGCGTCCGGGAGGGCGCCCGTGGCCTGTCGCCGCCCACCGCGCGCTCTCCTTCGCGCGGGCGAGGCTGCGCCGCCGCGCCGTGCCGCCGGCCGTCCCTGCCTGATCTCCCGTTCCGATGCACGACCACGACCAGACCCCCGACCGTCCCGCGCCACTCCGCCCGGGCGGCGGCGAGTACCAGGCGCAGATCGAGGACGCCGCCCGTGACGGTCTGGCGTCTGACGCCCACGCGTCCCACGACGGACATCACGCCGTTGATCACGGCAGTGACCACGGCGGTGACCATGGCGGGCACGACAAGCACGCCGGACACAGCCCGGAGATGTTCCGGGCCAAGTTCTGGGGCAGCCTCGCGCTGACCGTCGGCGTGCTCGCCTTCGACGAGCACTTTCTCGGCCTGTTCGGACTACGGCCGTTGGCGGTCCCCTTCGCCGCGTGGATCGCGCCCGTCCTCGGGACGGCACTCTACGCCTACGGGGGCTGGCCTTTTCTCCAGGGGGCCCGTCGCGAGCTCGGCGCCCGCGCCCCGGGCATGATGACGCTGATCGCGCTCGGCATCTCGGTCGCGTACTTCTACAGTCTCGCCGTCACGCTGGGTCTCTCGGCCGGGATGGCACTGTGGTGGGAGCTCGCGACGCTGGTCACGATCATGGTCCTCGGGCACTGGATCGAGATGGCGAGCGCCCAGTCGGCCAGCCGGGCGCTCGATCACCTCGCATCGCTCGTGCCCGACGTGGCTCACCGGCTCGTCGGAGGCCGCGTCGAGGACGTGCCCGTCTCGGCGCTCCGCGAAGGGGACCTGGTGCTCGTACGCCCCGGCGAGCAGGTCCCGGTCGACGGATCTGTCACCGAGGGGGCGTCAAGCGTCAACGAGGCCTTCCTGACCGGCGAGTCGAAGCTCGTCGAGAAGGAGGTCGGTGCAGAGGTCGTCGCCGGATCCGTCAACGGCGAGGGCGCCCTCACCCTCTCCATCACGCGGACGGGCGAGCAGACGACACTCTCGCAGATCCGGCGGCTCGTCGAAGAGGCGCAGAGCTCGCGAAGCCGCTTCCAGAACCTCGCCGACCGCGCCGCCGGCTGGCTCTTCTACATCGCCCTCGCCTCAGGCGTCGCCACGTTCGTGGCGTGGCTCGTTCTCGGCGCGACGCTCGACTACGCGGTCATCCGGAGCGTGACCGTGCTCGTGATGGCCTGTCCGCACGCGCTCGGGCTGGCCATCCCGCTCGTCGTTGTCAACGGGACGGCGCTGGCGGCGAAGCATGGGCTCCTCGTGCGCAACCGGGAGGCGTTCGAGCGCGCCCGCAACGTCCGCGTGGTCGCCTTCGACAAGACGGGGACGCTCACCGAGGGCCAGCACGGCCTCCGCGCCGTCTACGCCGACCCGTCCGGCGGGGGGCCGAGTGAGGACGACGCTCTCCGCCTTGCCGCTGCTCTGGAGGCGAGGAGCGAGCACCCGCTCGGGGCAGCCATCGTCGACGAGGCCGAGCGGCGCGGGCTCGAGGTGCCGGCGATCGAGGGGTTCGAGGTGGCGGCCGGGCGCGGCGTCTCGGGAACCGTCGATGGCACGGCGTACCGGATCGGCCGGCCAGAGTGGGCCGCCGAGACAGGCGCGGCCTTCCCGGATGTGCTCCGGCGCGGGCTCGCCGAGGCCGAGGGACGCGGAGAAGGGGTCGTCGCGCTGATGGACGGCGCCCGCGTGCTGGGCCTGTTCGCGCTCGCCGACCGGGTCCGTCAGAGCGCGAAGGAGGCTGTAACCCGGCTGAGAGCCGAGGGGGTGGAGACCGTCATGATCACCGGGGACGCCGAGGCGGTTGCCCAGACCGTCGCAGCAGATCTGGGTCTCACCCGCTACCACGCCCGCGTGCTGCCGGCTGACAAGGCCGCGCTCATCCGCACGCTCCGTGAGGCTGGTCCGGTGGCCTTCGTCGGCGACGGGATCAACGACGCGCCGGCGCTGCTGGAGGCAGACCTCGGCGTCGCGATCGGAGCCGGGACGAACGTGGCGATCGAGTCGGCTGACGTCGTGCTCGTCAAGGACGACCCGCTCGATGTGGTACGCGCGCTGGCCCTCTCGCGGGCAACGTACCGGAAGATGGTCCAGAACCTGTTCTGGGCGACGGGCTACAACGTCGTCGCGCTCCCGCTCGCGGCCGGCGTGCTGGCTCCATGGGGACTCGTGCTCTCGCCGGCCGTCGGGGCCGTGTTCATGACGGCCTCGACCGTGATCGTCGCCGTCAACGCCGTCCTGCTCCGCCGCACACGGCTCGCCTGAACAGCCCGGCGTTCGTACGCGGGTCTGGCTGCCAACTCTAACCGGCTGGCTCGAAGGTCTCTCTCCCCGAACCCGAGTTGCGGCGGCACTCTCAAGCCTGTTCACGCTTGGGGACGCCCTGCGGCTGGTACGCTTCACCACTCACGGGTCTTCCTGGCAACCGCACGCAGATGTCTGGCCTGCGGCGCAGTCTGTTGTCACCGGCGATTCGTACTCTGGAGATCTGCTCTCTCCCATCCTGATCCCGAGGCCGCCGCGCCAACTCCTTGCCCATTCCTTGCGGCCGGCAATGCGCGTCGTCCTAAACCTCTCTCTTGGTGCACTGGGGCCTGTTTCGAGCGTAGACGCGCACGATTCAGGGTCGTGTGGCCGAAAGGCCGTGCTGGTTCGATTCCAGTCCCGGGCACTCAGAGAAAGCCCCATCCTGTTGCTAGACAACAGGATGGGGCTTTTTCCATTGCAGAGGGAAAGGGCAAGGAAAAGGGTTTTGATCGTGAAGCCCCCGTCCTTTTCCGCCTGCACCTTACGCGGCGACGTCAGGACGGGGCGTTTGCCCGTGTTCCAAGTTCCTTCACAATACTCTGACTCGACACCTCGGACAGGCTCTCCCTTTCTCCCCAAGGGGTTTCTCGAGCTCACGGGGTCCACTGAACCGGCATCGCTGGGTCGCCACGCCCAACCATCTCCACACGTGCAGAGCCTATCGCCTCGTCCAGCGCTGCGGCTCTGGCACCGAGGATCTTCGAGGGAGGAGGCTCGGAGCCTGGTCTGTCTCTGTCTCCCACGCGCATGAGAGCGTCTGGACGCTCAGACGCTTTCCATGGGGGGGTGGGGCCCTTCGTGAGTAGCCTAATGGAGCGATTAGCAAACGTTCATAAATGGGGTTCAAGTCTGTGTCTGTAAAACGACGAAAAATTAGTACATAAACAATATAATTCTGATACAATATGAAACGCCAAAATATGAACTGCCATATATGGGTGGTGCGAACCAAAGTGGTCGGATCACGGAGACCTATCCGTAAGGGTCCGTGCGGTCGATCTCGGAAGAGGCAATCGTTGCAGAGCGTGTTGGCTCTCTGGCACCACGGTGCCGTTGGGGTGCTGTAACCCGACTCATCTGACCGACTCCCGCCATCCATCCAGGACGAACGGCGTCAGGCTGGCGCAAGGGACAGGAGGCCAAAGCCGAATGACTTGGCTGCACCGATGCCTTTACGCACGGCCTTCTCGAGCGCCTCGGCATCGCTCACCTGGAGCAGGCCGTCGAACCGTACGCCGAAGTGCGGGACGCGGGATTTGTCAAGGCCCTGCCCGAGAGGCCGACGGGCGTGGAGGCGGAAGGGGGTGTGCTCCACCTCTAGGACGGCGAAGCCTGCTGCACGAGCCTGACGTTCGAGCCAGTCGAGGAAGCCGTCGGGTCGGCCGTTGCCGGCGCGGTCGTGAATGAGGGCGAGGCGCTGTGGGTGCTTACGACCGTCTGGGCGTACGCGTCGGACCGGATTAGCAACGAGGCGGAAGCGGAGGTGTTGACCGTTGGCGAGGGCAAGAGATACCGGCTTGGGCCCATCGACCCGTCGGGCGTACCCGTGGGGCAGACGGGACCAGTCGGGCACCGTAACGGACTGAGCGAGGACCGTCGGTCCAGTGGCCGCGTCGTCAACGCGGAAGAGGATGCCGTGAGTGGAGCGGTGCAGCCCATCGGGAGCCTCGCCGAACGCCGTCGCGAGGGTCCGATGGAGGTCGTAGGGCACCGCGAGATCGCGGGCAGCGCCCTCATGCCGAGGGTCGAGGGTCAGGCGAGAGAGAAACACGGTGCGGCTCAGGAAGGAGAGTGCCAACAACGACCTCACGGGGCGAGAAGCGTCGGGGCGAAAACGAGAGTGGATGGTCGGGCTGCATCCGGCGGGCGATCACTCGCAGAGTCGGAGGAGCCGCGTCGGCGTCGAGGACGACGCGCCACCCAACGACCGGAACCGGCGGCGGGTGGAGGCGGGTGTCGTCACGAAAGGTGGCGAGCGCCTCGGTGAGAGGAGCTTCGACAAGGGGCATCGTCGGACCAGTGCCGACGATGCGGACCGGAAGGCCAGGCGGGAACGCCTTTCGACCAAGCGCGAGCGGCCAGTGTGGCGCGGCAACAGCGGCGTTGATACGCTCCAGCAGCTCTCGGTCGCCGTCAAGACCGACGGTGAACCACGCATCGGCGAGGTAGTGGCGCACCGACGGCTCCGTTTCCTTGAGCTTGGGACGCCCCTTTGCGATCTGTGCAGGCGTCGTATCGGCGACGAGGACGTTCATCGCCGTGTGGAAATCGGAGCGCGGTTGCCCCTCACGGTCGACGCGGACGCCCAAGCGAAGGGAGGCCAAGTCGGCGAGGGTGGGGAATCCATCGCCGGGCCGCTCGTCGCGAGGCTTGCCGAGGGCAGCGCAGACGAGGCCGAGGACCCCGCTCTTGGTCGGCTCGCGTGCGGTGTCGCGATCCGAGAAGCGGCTCTGGAGGCCCCAAGCCTGCATGGGGCCGGCGAGGCGAAGCAGGAGCGTGCTCATGCCTCGGCCCACGGCTGGAGTGCGGCGACGACATGCTCGACGACGGCCGGGACGCTGTCAACCTGCGCGCCAGCGAGGGCTTCTAGCCCCCCGACGCTGCGAGCCACCTTGACGAAGGGCGTTGCGCCACCGTCACCGTACATATCGACGAGGTCACCCCAGTGGCGGTCGAGCGCCCTTACGGAGGACGCGATCAGGCCATCGGCGCCGGGCTCAACAGGGTGCGCGAAGGCGTTGGCGAGCGACCACGGTGCCGAGCCCGCCGGCCGCACGACGGCCAGTACGAGTGATGGGGGCGTCTGGGCTGCGAATCCGTTCTGCTTGCCGGATGGGATGGCCTCGACGGCGCCCTCGACGAACGCGGCGACCACATCGACGGCGAGTCGACGGTCGTCCGCCGTGACGTCATCGGCGCCCTCCGCGAGATTGGCTGCGAGTTGGTCAGCGTCGACCAGCAGGTAGCGGTAGTAGCACGCGCTGTTGAAGCCGGTGGTGCCGACCATGCCGGCGCCCTTGTCCTCGGCCGCGGCATCGCCGGCCTTGAGGTCGTCGACGGCCGTGTAGAAGTCGAAGTCCTGCTCCAGCGCGTGAGTTGAGACGGCGTGGGCGACCTGGCTGGCAGCGTCGATGTTCATGCCGGGCACCTGCGCGAGCATGCGACCAAAGAGGGCTACGTCCACGGAGCGGACCCGTCCCTGCCGCTCCGTGCGGAACGCCTCGCCGACCTTCTTCGCGGCGGCAGCGACCGCGTCATCGGCCTGCTTGATGGCGCCGATCTCCTTCTTGTCCTTGCTGGCCTCGGGCAAGGCGGAACGTGAGCCGATGGCCTCGGCGATGGCGCCAGCGTGAACATGCGCGAGTTCGGCGAGACGGTCCAGTTCCTCCGGCCCGACGTAGAACAGGACCTTGGTCTCGCCGCGCGCCGCGTCCCAACCGAGGAGGTCGTCAAGGACGGCCTCGACGACCCGGCGAGCGGTGTCAGGCTCGTGTCCTTGTGCCGTGAGGCGGGACACGAGTCCATCGTGGACCCGCTTGGTGCGCGTGGCGATGCGGTCGCTGAACTTCCGCTCGAAGGGGCCGGAGTGGCGGATGGAGCGCTTGATGCACTGCGAGGAGACGCGCGCGCGGCGGACCCCGCCGAAGTCAGTGTCCTTGGGCTGGCCGGTGTCGTCGCGGTTGAGGTTGGCCGGCGGGAAGTTCTGGAGCAGGTGCAGTTCGATCTTCATGGGAGAGAGCGGCAGAGGGAATCAGGAAGGGACGGCGGGCGGGGCAGGCGCCCAGTAGTCGGCGGCCCATGCGAGTTGGACAGGACGGCCGGGAGCAGACCACGCGAGCAGGTCGCGGAGCAAGCGTTCGTAGCGGACGCCGACCCCGTGGGTGGCGAGCAGCGAGATCACGTGGCGCAGGCGGAGCGGCAGGTCGCCTGGTCGCGCGTCGAGCAGGGCGGCGAAGCGGCCGTCGAGGCTGGCCGCCGCCGTGCGGCGCGCGAGGCGGCACGAGGCTCCGAGCGTGGCCTCGGTGGCGACCCGCCACGGCTGGTCGCTCTTGCCCGCGTGGAGCGCGTAGAGCGTGGCCGTGAGGAGGTAGGCGTCACGCTGGCCGGCCGGCACCCCGCCGAGGGCCTCGCCGATGTCGCGGTAGGCGAGCGGCGGCACGTCGCGCCGGAAGGCGGCCGAGCGGAGGCGCGCCAGCCGAGCGCGGGCGGTCCCATCACCGGCCGTGGCGGCGAGTGAGAGGCCGTAGAGGACTTTGGCAAAGCGCTCGGGGGGTTCGAGCGGCGGGGCGTCAGTAGCCGTCATGGAAAAGGGTGGTTTGCGGAGAAGGGCCAGGCGGATCGACAGGCGCGAGCGCGGCGTCGGGTGCATCGGAGACGCCAACAGCGGTGTCGTCGGGGATCGGGGGAAGGCGCGCGCGGCCCTCGGCCCACGCACGGAGGTCGCGCGCGTCACGGCGGAAGGAGGACGTGGCGGTGTCGTAGGCCTCGAGCGCGGCGCGGGCCACGACGCCCGCCCAGCGGGCAAGCACCGCTTCCCGCGCCGCGTGTGAGACGGCGGTAGCGATCTCGCCCAGCAGACCGAAGAAGCGGGGTTCCAGCAGGGCCCAATAGCGTGGCTCGGCGGCGAGGCTCTGAACAAGCGCAGAGACTGCCTTCGGGTCAGCGCTCGACCGCGCGTCGTCGCCGGCAGGGGGCGGATCGAGGGCGAACTGTGCCATGGTGCGGACGGCTGAACTCAGGCAGGGGCCGGACTTCTGGCTCCACCCGTTGGCCGCGATGTCCAGCGCCGCATGCAGATCTTCCTGCCGAGACGAGTCCGCGAGGATCTCAACATGGAGCGGGAGCCGCTCGTGGCGCCAGAGCTCGGGTTTTGCCTGGTCGTTGACGAGACCGAAGACGTCCACCCCCTGCTCACGGAGGACCCGAGGGAGGGCTGGGTCCCCGCCCTCTGCCACGGCCAGCGAGGCGGCCCACTCAAAGGTGTGCGGGGCGTGGCGCCCGGAGCCGGGGCGGGTATCGAAGAGGACGCTGGCGTCGCGCCAGACCGCGCGACCGGCCCGGAGGCCGAGCGGGAAGACGCCCTTGTCCTTCGAGGTGACGTGTGCCGCGAGCGGATCGTCGGTGGGCTGGGGCTCCAGTTTGTCGCCCTGCGTGACGTAGACGCCGGTGGCGTGGTCACCGTCGGCGACGAGCGTCAGGCGGCGCGAGGGCCACGTGAGCACGTCGAGGAGTCCGTCGTGGCGGCGACGGCTGTAGACGTGCGTCGGGGCCAGGTCGCGCCGCCACGAGGGCGCGTCGTCGGGCGTTGCGCCCATCCGGGCTTTCGTCGTCGGTGGCGCGTTGAGGAGAAGAGCCTCGAAGAGCGAGCGACCACGAATCCAGAGCTGGGCCCGGCCTACGAGCGGGCCATGCGATAGGTTGAACGGTTGCGAGACACCCCCGCCCAAGGCCGCCGCCTGCGCCGCCACGATCGCGCGAGCTGCGACGGCGAGCGAGACGGGACGGGGATCAGCGTCGAGATCGTGGGCAAAGAGCGTCGCGTTGTTGCCGCTGGCCCGGGCGTGGAAGAGACGAGCCAGCGGCGACGGCGACTTGCCGTCCATGCTGGGATCTGTGGTCGTGCGCTGGAAGAAGGGATGGATGGGGTGGAGCAGGTTAAAGCGGTCGACCCAGCAGTCGAGGTAGGCGTCGAGCGGGGCCGGGTCGAAGCGGCCAGCACGCCAGAGCGCGTGCCACGCGTCCGGGTCGGGCGCCGACTGGTAGACATCAAGGGCGAGCGCGAGCAGCAGGCGGTCGAGCGCGATGGTCTCCAGCGGCGAGTCGGCGGCGACCTCGCGGATCTCATGGGCGCGCAGAAGCGCCTCGCGGAGGCCGATCTCGCGGGGCGTGGTCGGGGCACCCGGCGTACCGCGGAGATCGGAGCCCGCGTCGAGGACGGGAAGCCAGGGCTCGGAGAGCAGATCGAAGGAGAGCATCAGCAGGGGGGCGCGTCGAGAACAAGACCCAGGCGGTCGTGCCAGTGGAGCGGGACGCCGGCGGCGTCCCACACCCCATTGGTCATCACGAGAGGATGCAGGCCCCGCAGCGAGGCGGTGCCCTCTGCTGCGCGGCGCCACGGGACGAGGCGGTCGTCATAGGGCGGTGTCGCCCGCAGGTGGGCCACGATCCGAGGCGAGGACAGCCGCACAGACGCCCCGAGGATCGCACGCACGTCGTGGGTGGACAATGGCCGGTCGGAGGCAGGCCGCGTGAGCGGGGCCGGGGTCCGGCAATCCGGGTCGAGGAAGAGGGCGCCGGTGGCATCAGCGTGGAAGACAACGGCCTCGACGCTCTCCCCCTCGCGCGTGAGCGCGCGAAGGCTGGCGTGGGCCGACTCGTCGTCGTCATCGGCGAGCGCGAAGCGCGACGAGAGCAGCATCCGGGCAAGGCGCCCCGGCGGGTCGATGAGGCGATCGGAGGCGTCGCGTAGCGAGCCCGTGGCCGTGGACGTCTCGTCGGCGCGCGCGGAGGCCCACCGGGCGGCTGCGGCGGCACCGAGGTCGGCAGGCGGGTCGTCGGCACCGTAGACGGCTTCGAGGAGGGGCCGGTAGTCGGCCGGGAGCGTCCACGCCGGGCGTCCGCCCAGTACCCGCGCTGTGCGCCAGAGGACAGTGCGAGCGTAGATGTGCCCGCCGCCGGCGAGGGCCTCGACATCGGGAAGCGAGCCCCCCTCCCACCCCGGACAGAGCCACGTGAACAGCGGGCGGGCGTAGTCCGCCGGACGGTCGTCGCGGCCGTGACGATGGAGGCGGCCAGCGCGCTGGAGCAGCAGGTCGACGGGCGCGAGGTCGGACAGCATCACGTCCACATCGAGGTCGAGACTCTGCTCGACGACCTGCGTCCCGACGAGGACGGCGGGACCGGGCGGACGGCCCTTCCCGAAGCGCCGGATGACGGCGTCCTCGATGGCGGCGCGGTCACGACGAACGAACCGGGCGTGGAATAGCCGCAGGTCGTCTGGGCAGAGGCGCTCGCCGAGGACGCGCTCGACGGCACAGAAGACGGCCTGCGCGCGGCGGATGGTGTTGCAGACGACCGCGACGACGGCGCCGGCGTCCACGGCCCGACGGACGACCTCGGCGACAGCCATGGGGTCGGGGTCGCCCTGGAGGAGCGTCGCGGACTGCGAGCGGGCGGCCGTCAGCCCATCGGCGGCGCCGAGGAACGCACGCACGCGCCCCTCGGCCGAGGTCCAGACAGCCGGGTAGCCGACGGCGGCCGGATCGGCGGGGAGGTTGTCAGGCATGGGCGCGTCGGGATCCCATGCAGCCAGCAGGTCCCTCCGTGCGGGCGCATGGAGCGTGGCCGACAGTAGGATCACGTGGGCACCGACGGCGCGGAGCCACGGGAGGAGGGCCCGCACGAGGCTGCCGGTGTAGACCCCGTAGGCGTGCACTTCATCCACGATGACCGTCTTGCCGGCGAGCGCGAAGAGACGCAGGAAGAAGTGTCGGCCGAAGAGGACTCCGAGCAACGCCTGATCGATGGTACCGAGGCCGTAGGGAGCCAGCAGGGCCCGCTTGCTGCCGAGGAACCATCCGAGCGTGACGACCTGCGCCTCGGTAGCTCGCCCGCCGTCGGACTCATCCACGAGCGCGGCGAAGGTGGCCGGCGAGGCGACGAGACGCGAGGCAGGTTCGTGCAATTCGGCGCGACCGTAGGCGAGGCGGAAGGAGGCGGCGGAGCCCCGGTGCGCGTTCTCGAGAAAAGCCGTGACCCGACCCATCAGGCCGTTGGCCGTGGCCTGCGTGGGGAGCCCGAGGTAGAGCCCCCCGCCGCGACAGGGGTCGTCGTCGCGGTTGCGTCCGGTGGGATCTTGCTGACGAGCGGCGAGCGCGAGGGCGGCCTCCGTCTTCCCCTCCCCCGTCGGCGCCTCGATGATCGTGAGGGTGGGGGCGTCGCGGTCGGAGGGCAGAGGCAGTTCGAGAAGCGCCTGCTGGACGGGGTACGGCGTGAACGCTGCGAGGTTGGGGAAAAGCTCAGCAAAGGGACGCGCAGCAAGAGCCGGCGCAGCCAAGAAGCCCGCAGCGGCGAAGGCGGCCTCGGCGCCGGAACGCGCGCGGTCGAGGTAGGCGTCGAGGTCGTCGCCGGTCTCGCGGTCGAAGCACTCGGCCATCGAGCCGAGCCAGTCGGCGAGCGTCGCCCAGCCGGCGAGACCGAGGAGCCAGTCGGGCGCCGGCGGCAAATCGGGGGGGAGCGCGGGGTCGCCGTAGCGTGCGGTCCACGCCGCCCACACCGCGTGGAGCAGGCTCATCTGGGCGTGCTTCCAGCTCTCATCGCCGAGGTCGAGCCCGGCGCTGATGCGGTACCACTCGTCGCGCGGGACGAGCCGTCCGTGGTGGAAGCCGACAAACGCGACGAGGCTCTCGCGGAAGCTGAGTGGGAGGTCGCTAGTGGTGCCGAGGGCGCGGGCCATCATCGCGATCGTGGCATGCCCGTGGTGCGGCGGACGCCTCTGACCGCCTGCCAGTTTGGGCGGCGGAAGGTCGAAGCCGCGGTCACGGAGCGACCGGACATGGCGCGCCTCGGGCGTCTGGAAGAAAAAGCCGGGCGTAGCCTTGCCCCAATCGTGGAGGCCGATCCAGAAGGCGAGGCGTCGGCCGGCCTCGGCGTCGGACAGGCCGAGATCGGCCGCGATCTGTCGGCGCAGACCGTCGGGCACGACCCGCTCCCAGAGGACGAGCGCGGCGTGAGCGACGTCGAGAAGGTGCGCCCAGAGCGGGCGTGTCCACGTCGGGTCATGACCGATCTGGCCCGCACGTTCGCGGTCGGTCTTGGCCCAGAAGAGGCGCCAAAGGTCGACGTGCACGACGGGATTGGAGGGTGACGTCCTAAGGTGAAGCCGACAGCGGGGGGAGCAAGACAGATTCTGTCCAGTTCAGGACCTGGCCTTCCTGTATACCAAGTAGCCCACAGGGGTCCGAGTGTAACACGCTCCTCGAAATACCCAGCCCCCTATCACCATGAGGCGCGTCATGCCGAGGACGAATAGTTGTCGGCGGTGGCGCGGGCATCTGCGGCAAGCCGGTCACCGAGCTGCGGCGGACCGAGAGCGATCACTTCGGGACCCCAACTGGCGACGAAGGCGCGGACCTCGTCGAGGGCGTCGCCGCCCGGAACGCGGAAGCGGACGACGAGGGAGCCGTCGGGCTGCGGTTCCTCGCGCTGCGACGCATGGTAGCGCCGAGAGTGGAAGTAGACGGCGCGGGCGGGACTGACGCGGAGGACCACCTCGACCGACTCCGTCCCTTGGAGCGCGCCGAAGCGACCGTGAAAGAACCGGGCCGGGTCGAAGTCGTCCGGCAAGTGGGCGGCCGTCGAGAGGCGGGCGACGTGGCGGATGCGAGTGAGGTTGAACTCGCGGACGTCGGCGCGGACGTGGCAGTAGGCGGCGAGCTGCCACGCGCCCCGGACGTGGGCAAGCGCAATCGGCGAGAGCATGCGTCCCGACGAGGCGACGCCGCGAGCGTTGACGTAGTCGATGCGAACGCGGTGGGCGTCGGCGATGGCGTGGCGGAGCGCGAGGAAAACGGCCGGGTCGAGAGGAGCGACGCTGGGCGGGCCGAAGTGCCAGGCATGGGCGTCGGCCTCTGGGTCGAAGGAGTCCGGCCCTTCGCCGTCGTCGAGGGCGAGCGCTGCCGCACGGACGGCCGCCGCCGCACGCGCGAGGGGCGCATCGAGTGGGGTGCCTGTGAGTGAGGGCCGGGCGGCCTCGGCAGCTACCGAGAGTGCAAGGATGGCCTGCTCGTCGAGATCGACCGCGAAGGCGCGCCGTTGGTCGGCAGAATCCAAGTAGAAGACCTTCGCGCGGCCGACGCGGCGTTCCTGCACATGGACGCCGTTGCGGCGCAGCTCTCGGACGAACCGGGATGCGGAGCGCGGATGGCGCTCTGTGAGGCGCGCGATGTCCTGCTTGGTGAGCGCGACGCCCGTGTCGAGGCGTCGGAGGAGGCGACGGGCGGGACGCGAGAGATCGTCGGTCATCGTCGGAAGGGAGCGAGCGCGCGGTCGCAGTCAAGGGTGGCGAGCGCATCGGCGGCGGCGTAGCGGGCGACGTCATCAAGGCGCCCCTCGGCGACAGCCTGCGCGACGCCGGCGCCGGAGAGGCCGGCGTCCTCGGCACGGGCGACGCCCAGAAGCGTGCACAGGTCGTCGAGTGAGCAGACGCAGTCGAAGGCGCGTGCGAGATCGGTGTGCGGCCGAACGGCGAAGGGGTAAGTGTCGAGGATGTCGAGGCGCGCGGGAGGCAGCCCGTGAGCGGCGGAGCGGACTCGGAGCCAATCACAGTCGAAGCGCTTGCCGTTGAAGGTGACGAACCGAACGCGCGCGGGCAAGCGAGCGAGCGCCTCCCAGAAGGTCTGCAACAGAGCGGGCTCCTCGGCAGGAGTAGCTGCGGAAAAGGTGACAGGGTCGCGGGGCAACCCGTCGGCGCCGAGGCGGACGGCGGCCGCGCAGCAGATCCAACCGAGCATCGGGTGGAGCGAGGCCGCCCGCCGGGCCGCTTCGGACTCGGAGAGGTCGGGGTCGCGGCGTCGTTGCTCGGCGGTGGCAAGAGCGAGGCGTCGGTCGAAGGCTGCGGGCCGGAGTGGGTCCGGGAGCGGGCACGTTTCCAAGTCCCACGCGAGGACGAGTTCAGGCATCAGGAGACGAGGCGAACGAGAGCGACGCCGTCGACGGGCTCGGCGACGCGCCCTCGGGGGTTGACCTGCCGAAAGGCGTAGCCCTCGGGCGTGGGGGCGTCGTGGACGAGCAGCGCCGAACCGCCGGCAGCGCCTGCCTCCTCGGCGACGCGGTGCCAGATGCGGTCGCGGACGCGCGCGGTCGTGCGGCCCACGAAGACGCCGGTGGCAACCTCGACAAGCCACCGCGAGAGAAGGCCGCGTGTGCCGGGGGAGACGCGCTGGAGGACGATGACGGTCACGGCAGGAAGGGTTCGTCGTCCGGGTCGGCCAGCGGAAGGTCATCGGCGTGGCGCGGGAGCGGTCCGAAGGCGCCATCGCCGAGGCGGAGGCGAGCGTCGGGAGGCGGCTCCCACCATGCCGTGGGGCCAGCGAAGTCGTCGTCGGGGTCGAGACCGTCGGGCAGGGGGGTATCAGGGTCGAGGGCGAGCACGGCCTGCACGTCGGGGACAATGCGAGCGAGCAGGCGGAGGTTGTGGATGGCGTTCCGCATCCGGTGGCGCACGGTCGTCTCGAGGGCGAAGGAGCGTCCGTCTGCCTCGGCATCGAGTGCCTCGCGAGCGATCGCGAAGGCAACGGGGACGGCGACGGCCGACTTGTAGAGGTCGGCGACATCGTAGACGAAGGCGAGCTGCTTGCCCTGGTGGATGAAACCGAGTCCGGGTGAGTAGCCGGCAGACACGACGGCAGCGTGGCAGAGGCCGTTGAGGCAGGCGTTGGCCGCCGAGAGGGCCCGGTTGACGGGATCAGCTTGATCCCAGTGGAAGCGGTCGTAGCGACGTCCATGCCACGGGATGCCGACGCGGCGAGCTGCCTCGGCATAGGCACTTCGGACACGCGCGCCCTCGTAGCCGCGGACGGCCTCGATGGAGAGGCCGCCCGGCGGGTCGGGAAGTGGCTCGTCGAAGCGAAGACGGTACATGCGCTCGACGACGCGAAGGCGGAGGGTGGGGTCGGCAGCGGCCTCGGCTTGACGGAGGAGTGCGTAGGCCTTGCGGGTCTCCCCATGGCCGGCGGCGTAGAAGCGAACGCCCTCTTCTCCAACCCACTGGAGCGTGCACCCGGCCTGCGTAGCGGCGACGACGGCCCGATGGGTGACGGTGAGGCCTGGGCCGAGCATGAGGCAGGCAATCTGGGCGACAGGGACGGCGTAGGTGCCGAGGCGGGTCTCGTAGACAACACCATGGCGGGTCTGGGTGAGGCGTCCGCGTTCGAGGTAGAGGTACGGGAGGGAGTGCTTGAGGGCGGGAAGCGCCCGGAGGTCCTGTGGCATGGAGTGGGCTGCGGCAGGAGAGCGCCCAAGAACGAAAGGACACGTGTGGCGGCGGGACAAAACGTGTCCCATGAAGTGTCGTGGGGTGCGTACCCTCTGGTCGGCGGGAGTTCTTTGGCCGTTTGAATCCGTGCTAGATTGAAGACCTGTCCCCGCGCACGCGGGGATGAACCGAGGACGAGATCGGGTCCGCCGGTGGCGGCGGGCCTGTCCCCGCGCACGCGGGGATGAACCGATGTCGTAGCGCAGCTCGTCGGGGTTGTTCTCCCTGTCCCCGCGCACGCGGGGATGAACCGAACTCCCGAAGGGTAAAGCCTTCGGCCTTCTCCCTGTCCCCGCGCACGCGGGGATGAACCGCTGTGGGCCGGGGTCGTTGCCTACACGACGGCCCTGTCCCCGCGCACGCGGGGATGAACCGGGCTGGGGCACGACCGACAGCGGCCTCAAGTACCTGTCCCCGCGCACGCGGGGATGAACCGACGACGGGGTTGGTGCGGTAGGCGTCGAGCGACCTGTCCCCGCGCACGCGGGGATGAACCGTCTCGGGCAGCGACTCGAACACGCGGCGCGCCCCTGTCCCCGCGCACGCGGGGATGAACCGAGTGGGGATCGTGGGTTCACGTCTCGCACTCGCCTGTCCCCGCGCACGCGGGGATGAACCGACGGCGGCGTGCAAGGCGCTCGCACCGGAAGACCTGTCCCCGCGCACGCGGGGATGAACCGGGCGCCGACGGGCTGCCGGTGCGCTGGGCCGACCTGTCCCCGCGCACGCGGGGATGAACCGGCCATCGCCGCCTCGAACCGCTCGCGCGCCGCCCTGTCCCCGCGCACGCGGGGATGAACCGCTGACTCGCGTCAGCACGACAGCCACGCCTTCCCTGTCCCCGCGCACGCGGGGATGAACCGGTGGGCGTTGTCGCCCGGCGCCTCGAGGAGCGCCTGTCCCCGCGCACGCGGGGATGAACCGTAGGCCGTCAGCAGCGCGCCGAGCGCGGTGCTCCTGTCCCCGCGCACGCGGGGATGAACCGAAGAGCGGCGCGCTGTGGATGCTCGTCACCGGCCTGTCCCCGCGCACGCGGGGATGAACCGCCGCACGTCGAGCGGCTGATCGGGACGTTCCACCTGTCCCCGCGCACGCGGGGATGAACCGTCGTCGGCGATCGCTGCGTCGCCCGTGTGCTCCCTGTCCCCGCGCACGCGGGGATGAACCGAACGACTCCACCGACGGAGCCTCGGCAGCCGGCCTGTCCCCGCGCACGCGGGGATGAACCGACGACGTCGCCGTCGTCGAAGTCGTCGCGCATCCTGTCCCCGCGCACGCGGGGATGAACCGCCGACGTGGCCCTGCCAGCCGCCCCGCGAGCCCCTGTCCCCGCGCACGCGGGGATGAACCGACACCCTGTGCCACGGCGAACGCCTCGGGGAGCCTGTCCCCGCGCACGCGGGGATGAACCGAGGTCCGGGGCGCCGGCGCCGGGAACGAGGGTCCTGTCCCCGCGCACGCGGGGATGAACCGACGACGGGCGCGGCGACGCTCATCACGAGCGCCCTGTCCCCGCGCACGCGGGGATGAACCGCGGCAGGACGGTTACCGCGAACTGCCCGTCGTCCTGTCCCCGCGCACGCGGGGATGAACCGGCCCGGCGGCGCACGTCCGCGCCCCCGGCATCCCTGTCCCCGCGCACGCGGGGATGAACCGTTCGTCGGCGCGGCGACGGCCGCCAAGGTGTACCTGTCCCCGCGCACGCGGGGATGAACCGGCCGAGCCGAAGCCGAAGGCCGAGCCGAAGCCCCTGTCCCCGCGCACGCGGGGATGAACCGACGGACGCGCTCGCCAAGCTGAAGGGACTCCACCTGTCCCCGCGCACGCGGGGATGAACCGGCCGCCTACGGGTCCGTCTCCGCGCTCGCGGCCCTGTCCCCGCGCACGCGGGGATGAACCGGCGGTCGCCGGCGAGGCGCTCGCGTCCGTCGACCTGTCCCCGCGCACGCGGGGATGAACCGACGAACCCGCCGCTCGTGGAGCAGCGCGGTCCCCTGTCCCCGCGCACGCGGGGATGAACCGCCCGGCAGGAGGTCAGTGGGATCGGACATGTGCCTGTCCCCGCGCACGCGGGGATGAACCGGCCGTCCGCGCGGCCGTCTCCGACCGCCCCTCCCTGTCCCCGCGCACGCGGGGATGAACCGTCGAGCCGGTGGGGCGTCGGCACGCCTACGGCCCTGTCCCCGCGCACGCGGGGATGAACCGACGGCCGAGACGCCGGGGTGGATCTCGATGCCCCTGTCCCCGCGCACGCGGGGATGAACCGGCGTCCTCGCGCTCGATGGCGTGGCCGGTGTACCTGTCCCCGCGCACGCGGGGATGAACCGGCCGCCGCGCCCGTCGCCGTCGGCCGTAGCGTCCTGTCCCCGCGCACGCGGGGATGAACCGATGCCGTTGGCCACCGGCGCCGTCACGGCCGCCCTGTCCCCGCGCACGCGGGGATGAACCGGCGGCGGGCGCGTGCGGCTGGCCGTCGAGATCCCTGTCCCCGCGCACGCGGGGATGAACCGTTGACCGGCGAGTACGTCGGCCGACGCTTCGGCCTGTCCCCGCGCACGCGGGGATGAACCGAAGCTCGCCGACGCGGGAATCCGGGGCGTCAACCTGTCCCCGCGCACGCGGGGATGAACCGTGGTGGGCCGCCGCCCGCGTCCTCACCGTCTCCCTGTCCCCGCGCACGCGGGGATGAACCGTCGCCGCACCCCTCCCCCACCTCTTCCGGGGTCCTGTCCCCGCGCACGCGGGGATGAACCCCCTAGCGCAGCGTACGACAGGCGGTCGTCGTCCTGTCCCCGCGCACGCGGGGATGAACCGACATCGTAGACGGTGCCCTCGACGGCTTCGACCCTGTCCCCGCGCACGCGGGGATGAACCGAGGAGAGGACTCCGCAACAGGGTGACAGCCTGCCTGTCCCCGCGCACGCGGGGATGAACCGTCGAACGAGACGTCGGCCGACCACCGGCCGGCCCTGTCCCCGCGCACGCGGGGATGAACCGCGGCCGTACGCGCGGTCGCGCTCGGCGAACTGCCTGTCCCCGCGCACGCGGGGATGAACCGTCCCCGGAGGCCGCCGCGCGGAAGCGCGCCGACCTGTCCCCGCGCACGCGGGGATGAACCGAAGGCGGCCTACCACGAAGCCGAGCGCATCGACCTGTCCCCGCGCACGCGGGGATGAACCGCGGTACCGCTCGTAGAGGCTCGCGTTGATCCACCTGTCCCCGCGCACGCGGGGATGAACCGGCGTCGAGCATCGGCGAGAGTGCCGCCGCGCCCCTGTCCCCGCGCACGCGGGGATGAACCGCACTCTGCGTCAAGTTCCGATCCAAGGCAACCCCTGTCCCCGCGCACGCGGGGATGAACCGGCCGCCCGTCGCGTCTCCTTCACGCTCGCCCACCTGTCCCCGCGCACGCGGGGATGAACCGGCGACGAGCGCCACCTCGTCGGCGTCGGGTAGCCTGTCCCCGCGCACGCGGGGATGAACCGGGGGCCCACCAGGTCGAGGACGACCAGGCGCTCCTGCTCCCCGCGCACGCGGGGATGAACCGGCGTGGGCAGAGGCCGGCCGCGCCGCGTCGATCCTGTCCCCGCGCACGCGGGGATGAACCGAGCGGCGCGCCGGCCGTGGTCTCGGGCTACCCCTGTCCCCGCGCACGCGGGGATGAACCGTAGACCTGCGGGTCGGCCTTGATCGCCTTGCCCCTGTCCCCGCGCACGCGGGGATGAACCTTCAGCGCGGGGTCCGTGCCGTTCTCCGGGCTCCCTGTCCCCGCGCACGCGGGGATGAACCGGAAGCCGGCTCCCACTACTTCGACCGGTCCACCCTGTCCCCGCGCACGCGGGGATGAACCGCAAGCGCCTTCGGGCGCCGCCCCGGCGGAGGCCCTGTCCCCGCGCACGCGGGGATGAACCGACGACCGGGACGACGACGCGATCACTCATCGGCCTGTCCCCGCGCACGCGGGGATGAACCGTCGAAGCCGCCGAACGGCGCGCGTTCGCCGACCCTGTCCCCGCGCACGCGGGGATGAACCGGTGCGGGCCTTGGTCGTTGCCATTGTATCGTGCCTGTCCCCGCGCACGCGGGGATGAACCAGACGACGGGCAAGCCCAAGCTGCCGACCGACACCTGTCCCCGCGCACGCGGGGATGAACCGCCGTCGGGCAGGCCCATCCGTGCCTCGAAGGCCCTGTCCCCGCGCACGCGGGGATGAACCGTGCTCGCGCCACTGCGGATGCTGGCTTCGGTCCCTGTCCCCGCGCACGCGGGGATGAACCGTCCACCTCCATCTCCGCGTCCGACTCGTCCAGCCTGTCCCCGCGCACGCGGGGATGAACCGTCGCTGAGCCAGTCGCGCAGGAGGCGCGCGTCCCTGTCCCCGCGCACGCGGGGATGAACCGAAGCGGCTGACGACGATCAAGAACGTCCTCGGCCTGTCCCCGCGCACGCGGGGATGAACCGAGCCACATGCTCTCGCCGGCGCAGGACGGTCTCCTGTCCCCGCGCACGCGGGGATGAACCGACGGGGCGCCCGGCGTAGTCCACCTCGGCGGTCCTGTCCCCGCGCACGCGGGGATGAACCCGCTCCGGCCCCATCCCCCGCGACCCCGCCAACCTGTCCCCGCGCACGCGGGGATGAACCGCCGGGGCGGAAGCCGTCGTTGAAGTCGTCCCGCCTGTCCCCGCGCACGCGGGGATGAACCGGTGGACGACGAAGGGCGCGTGTCCGACGCCGGCCTGTCCCCGCGCACGCGGGGATGAACCGGACGCCGAGCGACACGACAACGACGCCTACTGCCTGTCCCCGCGCACGCGGGGATGAACCGAACGCGACGCTGCTCAACGACTTCGAGGACCGCCTGTCCCCGCGCACGCGGGGATGAACCGCGCCGCGCACGGCGCCGGGCAGGCGCATCCCCCTGTCCCCGCGCACGCGGGGATGAACCGTGCGTCGGGACCGGGGTCAACGCGACCTGCCCCCTGTCCCCGCGCACGCGGGGATGAACCGTCTTCCTGACCTCCGTCGTGGCACGCCTTCGCCCTGTCCCCGCGCACGCGGGGATGAACCGCGGTGTGCCTCGACGGTGCCCCACCCGTTCGGCCTGTCCCCGCGCACGCGGGGATGAACCGGAGCGCCGCGAGCTGGCCTACCTGTTCCAGAGCCTGTCCCCGCGCACGCGGGGATGAACCGTCGGCGGCGCGCTTCGCCTCGTCGGCCGTGAACCTGTCCCCGCGCACGCGGGGATGAACCGCCGCCGGCGGTGATCGCCGCCGCGCCGGTGTGCCTGTCCCCGCGCACGCGGGGATGAACCGGAGTCGCAGGCGGCGAGAGTGCCGAGGGTCAGCCTGTCCCCGCGCACGCGGGGATGAACCGGCCGGCGGCGCCGTCGAGTACGACCCGGCGCGCCTGTCCCCGCGCACGCGGGGATGAACCGATCGTCCCGTCGGCGTCGGCGCCCTCGATCGTCCTGTCCCCGCGCACGCGGGGATGAACCGGAGGCCCTCGTCGTCCACAAGGCGTCGGGCTCCCTGTCCCCGCGCACGCGGGGATGAACCGGGCATGGACATCCGGGGCACGATCCGCTTCCACCTGATCCCCGCGCACGCGGGGATGAACCGACGATCCAGGGCTTGCCACGGTAGCCGAAGACCCTGTCCCCGCGCACGCGGGGATGAACCGGCCACCGAGCGCGCCCGGTCGGGCGCGACGCCCCTGTCCCCGCGCACGCGGGGATGAACCGAACTGCCCGTACTGCGACGAACTCGACGGGCGCCTGTCCCCGCGCACGCGGGGATGAACCGACGCGCGCGGGAACGTCGTTGAACGAGAAGGACCTGTCCCCGCGCACGCGGGGATGAACCCGGCGGCGTCACGACCTCCGCCGGGCGGCCTTCCTGTCCCCGCGCACGCGGGGATGAACCGGCGGCCACGCCGGAGGAGAAGGCGGAACTGCGCCGTCGTCGGCGCCTCGCCTTGCAGATGATCCGCGAGATTGAGCGCGAGGCGGCGCAACAGGGTGGGGAGTAGGGTGTATACTCCCCACCCAATCCCAACGACGATGCGCCGCTACGAGTTCGAGCCCGACCTGAAAAGGGTCGGATGGAAGAACGTAGACGCGGCCGTGGCGTGGATGGGGCTGCTGATCGGCGGCCTGATAAGCGCAGCGCTGATTGTGTGGGACGACGAGGCGGTAGCACTTGCAGAGAGGGTGGTCGGGCCGTCGGGCGATCTGGCCGTGTTCCTGCTGTTCTTCCTCTCGCCGTTCGTGGGTATGGCGATCTGGTATGCGGTGCAGCGGATCAGAGGCGTGAGGTAGCCAAACCCTCGCCGCCCGCGTACTTTCTCGCCTGACACGGATCGAACGAAGAGGGCACGAGACTTGCCGCTCGGAGGGGGACACGCCTGCCCGAACGTATGTCTCTCCCCGCCTACGACACCCTCGAATCCAAGCTGGCAGAGGTCCGCACGCTCTCCGAAGCGTTGACTACCCTGTCCCCGCGCACGCGGGGATGAACCGTAGCGCATCATCGCCGCGTCGACGGCGCCGAGCCTGTCCCCGCGCATGCGGGGATGAGCAGATCAGTGACGGAGACTTCTCCGGCACAACCGCGATGTCCCGACAGGCTAGAGGATGAACCGTGGCTTGAAACCGGACCGACGAACCGGACACTGTCCCATTTCACCCAAGTCGCTGAGATTCCAGGTACACGTCACCATCGCCTCTACCTGCGCACCGAAGGCGGCGCGGTCGTCGAAGCTGGCTTCGTCGGTCACGACTCGACGGCGAGTTGGCGCCGAGGTTGTGGAAGGCCGAGGGCGCGCTCCGTGGCTTCGCGGATCGCCGCGTCGAGTTCCGCGACGCGCTCGTCCTCGACAGTGAGCGCCGGATCGGCAGCGAGCTTGCGCAGCCAGTCCCGGCGGTCGCTCGCCGTGCTCCGCTTCAAGATTCCGGCGTCCTGCTGGTCCCGGATCACCGCCTCCACGGTGTCATAGCCAATGGCGTGAAGACCGGCGAGCTCCAGCCAGCGCTTCACGTCGCCGGTGGCGGGTAGAGACTGCGGAGCGCGCACGCGCTCGACGCTCGCCACTTGCTTTGCCCACCAGCCGACGAGGAAGCGGTGAAACTCAGGATCGTGCAGCTGCGCGAGCGTCACGGGCCCGCTCGTCTTCAACTGTCGCTGAACGCGGCGCGCGAGTTTTACCTCCACGCGCAGGACGTGGCTGGCAGGCGCTTGGCGCCGCCGCTTTATCCGTTCGGTCCCCTTGTCGTACCAGGTGAGCGAACGGGATCGACTGATGAAGGCCACGCCGGTGCCTTCATACGTGACGCGTTGGGAATGGCGGGACAGGCGGCGAAGCAGCGGGAGGTACATGTAGCATGGGCGAGGAAGCACGAGGTCAGCCGTGATCTCCAGTCCGATCACTCGCGCGTCGCCCATGTCTTCTCCGAGGTGCGTCTCGATGCGCCGACGAGTGCTCTCGACGGCCGCGCACCCAAGCACGGACTCAGAGCCGACGAACTCCGGCAGGCTCCCACGGAGCCAGAGCCGATCCCCCCGAAGCGAGGCGCGGAGCGTGCCCACGTAGCCGACGACGCTCAGCGAGTCGTCACCGGCGGACAGGGTGCGCGCGCGCTCCAGCCGCGCGGCCACCTGATCTGGGAAGGCGACGGCGGCTTCTAGGCGCACGCCGTCAATCATCGCTCTCGTCCGAGATTCCCGGACTCAAACCACCTTTATAGGGTAGCACCCCTAGGGAGTCGTCGAGGGGGGAGCGAAGTGACCGTCCTGTCTCTGGTGTCCTATGACCGAGGCTCCTACCGGCGAAGGCAGCAGGAACGCTCACCTCTCTCCTCCCTGGCCGCCTCCGCTCTGCCCGGCGACCCGAACGGCACCGCTCTCGAGAAGCGCATTAAGGTCGTCGAGCCGGTAGTACACCGAGGACCCGAGCCGCGAGTAGGGAAGCTTCCCGGAGGCCCGGTACCGGGCCAGCGTGGGCTTGCTCAGGCCGAGATACGCCTGTGCTTCCCGGTTGGTCAGCCAGTCCTTTCCACCCGGCTCGGTGGCCGTCTGTGCTCGGAGATCGAGGACGCGTCGCACCGCCTTGTCTACGGCCGCCTCAATGGTGGCCGTCAGGCGGTTCTGCGCGGTGATGAAGTGGGGTTCCATCCGGGGCACCGGTGAGTGATGCCCGGAAGTGACGACGTGCGCAGACCGGAGAAAATGGACGAAGTCCTTATTCCGTTTTTCCGGCCTCTGTGGGCATGACAGCCACCCTCTTGGCGACGGCTTCCTCGCCGATCACGACATTCCCCCCCGCCTTGTCGGTGTGGAGATCGACGATGATCCGATAAGCCCACGCCTTCACGAACCTGCCGTTTGAGTCTCTGCACCTTGGATCGTCCTGTAGCTCGCGCCACCAGCGCCAAGTGTCCGCCGTATCGCTCTCCGCTGGACGCCCCCTTCTGGCTCTCTTCTGTGCGTCAGCGTAGACCTCTGGGGTCGACGGCTTGTCCCCCTCCAGCAATGCCAGCGCAAGTGCCGACGCGGCGGCCCGTCGGGCATTCAATCTTCCTGCCTGATTGAGCAGGTCTCGGATACCGCCCCCGAACCGTTGCAGGCCGCCCCATTGGAGCGACACCACAACCTCCGGGACGCCGTGCTGTATCGTCAGTTCGTAGAACTCAGCTGGGGTTATCCGATCAACCCCGCCCTGGCTTGTTTCGTCCCACCAATGCCTTACGAGGTGCAGGAGGGACGCTAGACGTGCGTCGGGGCTGTACGTCGCCTCCCACAGGTTATCCATGAACTCATCTGCTGACTTGGCCGGGGTGTGCGCGTCGAGCTTCTCGCTGTCTCTAGCATCCTGACGTCGCGCGCGCATCCTCGTCATCTGGAGCCCTACCAATGCAGGTTCCAAGTCGGGGACACCATGCTCTTGGCTTCTGTGTCGGTAGGGCTCAGCTTCCAGCACAATGACTCGGAGAACCTCGCGCAAGGATTCGAGCCGTTGAGGCAGCACGCGGTTGACCAGGCGGCCGAGTTGCTCCTCCAATGCTCGCCAGTACGCAATCAAGTCAGAAAGACGGCCAGCCTCACCGCTGGAATACACACCCTGGGCCGCAGTCCAAGCTGCGATATCCACTTCGCGCAGAAGGTCGTCCTCGGCCCTCAAGATCAGGTCGTCGGGGCCGTCTGCCCCGACTATTGCGACCCCATCCGGCCAGAGGTCGAAGGGGAGAATCGCCGAGCCAGATTCGTCCCTGATTAGGTAAGTCTGTCGGGGAAAGAGAGGCGCCAGGGTTCGGCTCGCCTTCTGCCCACTTGCAGCGGTCAAGCACGCTCCGACAGGCCCACCCAGATGGTGGTCGGGGGGCAAGGGCGACCACTGGAGATCCCCGACCTCGTAATCGCGGGGGAGAGACAGGGCAGCGGCAAGTCCCCGCAGCACCTCGCTGGATGCGGCGTCATTCTGGTCTCTCATGACTCCCGATTGGCCGAAAAGAGCTTCCTGATTTCCTCGTCTAGAGCGTCCGAGTCCGAGGCGGCTAGGTAGCGCTCGGTCATGACCACTGACGAGTGCCGGAGCGCCTTGCTGATGTCGTAAAGGCTCCACCCTCGTCGGCGAGCGAGATCCGCGAAAGAGTGCCGGGCGACGTGCATCGTGAGCGTGCAGCGGACCTCGGCCAGACGGGCAATCTCCTTGAGGTACTTGTTGTGCACCGTGTTCTGCGACGAAACGGCCGCGTGCATTCCCTTCGGTGTG